>Ga0335070_10006066_pt1 | contig 14223 bp, 16 predicted proteins | sample Lox_Sample_13_FD_206722 | JGI IMG/M metagenome (GOLD analysis project Ga0335070, IMG submission 206722) | Soil microbial communities from Loxahatchee National Wildlife Refuge, Florida, United States - Lox_Sample_1.3 | ecosystem: Environmental > Terrestrial > Soil > Wetlands | place: USA... | reverse complement strand
GCGTCTGGCTGCGGAGCTTGGTCCCGCAGACTTGGGTGTCGGCTTTGTCGATTCTGTCTTGCGTGCTGCCATCTGTTGCTCCTGAGCCAATAACAGTATAAACAGTATATACGCAAGCATTCGCCCGCCCAATCCTCGAAGCTGCGTTCGTCCGCGCGGAATTCACTTCTGCGGGCGGCTGGCATCGGCTGCTCAAAGAAGGCTCGACGAGGCCCGCTCTCAGTGGCGTCGCATTCGATCCCCATCGTGCGGGTTGACTGGGTCGCTGCGGTCCTGAATGCTGGTGGCCCTGAGTTTGGAGCAGCATGGGACGCCGTGACTTCCTTCGCGTGACCGGCGGTGGCGTCATCATGGCGGCATCGGCCGGCCTTGGGGTGCTGCAACTCGCAGATGCCCGCCGCGGCCATCGCGGCGTGGTCGGGCCCAACGCCGCAGTCGGATGTCCGCCGCTGGATCCTCAGCTACGCGATCCTTGCTCCACACTCGCACAACTTGCAATCCTGGCTCGTGGATCTGGCCAAGCCGGACGAGATCTTGTTGCGCACAGCACCCATTCAATGCCCCTTCCATGTGGCGCCGTCGGCAAGGAAGTCGTCGAGCAGTTTGTCGGCGGAAACGAACACGTAGGGCATCTCCTTGGAGCCCACGTGCCTGTGGTCGCCCTTGCCGGTCTCGTTGTCGTAGCGCAGCACGCACTCGCCGTCGACGACGTAGGCGAGCCTGTACTTGAGGCTGTGGGTCGAGCCGCTCAGCGGCTGCGGCAGCCTCCAGACGATCACTTCGATGAAGCCGACCCACAGCCGCCAGCCGCGTCGCGATCGCCGCCTCCTGCTCGATCCGGTCCGCGACTGCCTGCCACCCTGCCCTCAGCTGCGCATCGCTCTTGGCCACGTAGTGCCCCAGCGTCACGTCGGCCGCCACCGCGTGGTTCATCATCCGTTCGAGGCGACCACAAATCGGGCCTCATCAGGCCACCTGGTGTTGCGGCGCCATTAGGTGCATGTCGATGTGTACCTGACTGAAGGGACAGCACACCCCGCCGTCATCGGTGCGTTCGACCAATCCAAGGTCGGTGAGCACCTGTACATCTTCGTGCACTCGCTTCACGTCGCGCTCGACGCGCCGGGCCAACTCGCGCACAGCCAGGCTACCCTGACCCTGCAGGGCACGCAGCAACACCCAACGGCGCTCGGTCAAGCGGCCAAAGAAGGCGTCCGGCCCTTCGAAGTTCAGCACCTCGCCCTGGTAGGTACGCGCCGTCGCACGCCGTGCCGCAGAACGCAGGCCGGACTTCCAGTCCGGATTGAGGGTGATGGTCAGGGTACGGCTTGTGACTTTGCTCATTTGCGGCTCCTGTAGGCGTCTACTGCCTCGATGAAGTCCTCGACCAACTGCTCGACCGTGGTGAAGACGTATGGAAATTGCTGCGTACCCAAATGACGATGATCACCCTTGCCTCGCTCGTTGTCGAAGCCGATGACACGGCGGCCATCGACGACGTACACAGCCCTGTACTTGTATCCGTGTTCGGTGGGTGCTACGGGCTCAGGGACTCGCCACACGACCAACTCCAGGATTGAGCCGTCTTCGGCAACATCCCTGAAGCGGGTGATGAGTCGCGCCTTCATGTTGGCAATTATGCCAACACATCATGACGCTTGCAATCGGGAATCGTTGAACGACCGCTTTGTGACGGTCCAGATGGGCCGCCAAATGTCAACTATCGGTCGGGTGCTAGACCATTGGGCTTCGCTGAACGACCTGTCACTACCAGGTCGCAGACCCTCGCCGAGCCTCACTCGACGGCACCCTCGTGGCCGAGCAGCGACACTGGCCAAGGGCCCAGGGATGGTCGACTGCAACCGTGAAGACTCTCTTGAGATCGGTCAAGCGACCAAACTGGACTGAAGCCGATTCACATCGTGCGAGCGCGATCCGCTACATGTGCGTGTCTTCGACGGTGTCTTCCTCCTTCGGGACGAAGACCATCCCGGTCTTTGCGTTGTAGTCCATCAGCCCCGCATAGCGACCCCACGCGATCATGGTCTGGAAGGTCTTCTCCGGGTTGTCATAGGGCAGCGCGCTGCCGATGTCCTTGATCACGCGGTCGGCCTCGATTTCCTCATACTCTTTCAGCAGCGCGATGATGATGTGAAACAGCCGCAGCTTGAACACCTGCTCCCGAAAGATCGCGCGTCGCTGCAAGCGATCGGCAGCGACGAACTTGCGACCCAACTCGGTGAATCGCACCTCGTCCTTGGGCGTGTCGATCAGCTCCAGGATCTCGGCCGCCTTCAAGATGGCGATCGTCTCGCCGAACTCCTTGCCGATTTCATCGGAGATGTCGTAGATGTTCGACAGTTCCGGCGAGTCATGAAGAATGGTCACCAGGCCAAGGATCTGGCTCACCGGCACCAGCGGGATGGATTCCATCCGCGACCGGGCGCGTGAGATGGGTTGACCCGCCACCGGGGTCTCCGGCGGCAGGTCGGGCAGCGTCATCGTGGTGATGGATTCATGAATCACGCCGACCAGGCGCTGGAATTCCGGATCCTTGGTGTCGCGCGGATAGGGCAACTTGTTCTCGAGCACGAGCCCGATGCGCCCGGGTCGTGGGAGCACCACCACGATGCGGGTGGCCATCTCCACCGCTTCCTCGATGTTGTGCGTCACCATGAAGACGGAACTGAGCCCGCTCGCCGGGCTGCGCCACAGGCTGATGAGTTCTTGCCGCAGGTTTTCCGCGGTCAGCACATCCAATGCGCTGAATGCCTCGTCGAGACACAACAGCTTGGGCTTGGAGACCAGGGCCCGCGCGATGCCGACCCGCTGGCGCATGCCGCCCGACAGCTCGCGCGGATAGGCCGCGTGGTAGTTGCCCAGGCCGATCAACTCGATGGCCCGGTCGACTGCAGCATCGCGTTCGGCACGGCCAACCTTGCGCGCCATCAGGCCCACGGCGACGTTCTGCGCGACGGTGAGCCACGGATAGAGCGCGAAAGTCTGGAAGACAACCGACGCGTCGGGATTGACTCCGCCTAGCGATTTGCCGTTGCACAGGGCGCGCCCCGCCGTGGGTTCGATCAACCCGGTGAGGCAGCGCAGGATGGTCGACTTGCCCGAGCCGGACTGCCCCAGCAGCGCGAGGAATTCCCCCGGGTTGATGGCGAGGTCGATGTTGTCGAGCACCTTCAGCTCATGGCCGCCCGCAGTCGTGAATGCCTTCGTGACCGCGCAAAGCTGAGCCACGGGGGCCGCAGGTTCCTTGATCGCAAACGTGGGCGTGTTCATCGTCAGTCCAGCCGGAAGCGGCGTTCGGCATAGGCATACAACCGTCGCCAGATGAGCTTGTTCATCAGCACGACGAAGATCGACATCACGCCGATGCTGGCAATGATCAGCGGCGTGTCGCCAGACTTGGTGACCGTCGCGATGTATGCACCCAGCCCATCGGCCTGCAGCGTGGTGTCGCCCCAGGTCGCGAGTTCGGCCACGATGCTGGCGTTCCACGCGCCTCCCGCGGCCGTGCAGGCGCCGGTGACCCAGAACGGAAAGATCGCCGGCAGGATCAGCGTGCGCCACAGGTTCCAATTGCGCAGGCCGTAGATGCGTGCGGCCTCCCTCAGGTCATTGGGGATCGCCATGGAGCCGGCGATCACGTTGAACAGGATGTACCACTGCGTGCCCATCGCGATGAGCAGGATGCTGCCCCAGTTCAACGTGACATGGCTGACGACGAAGAATCCGACGACGATCGGGAAGGTCATGTTGACCGGAAACGATGCCCCGATCTGCGCCAGAGGCTGGGCGAACCGCGCCACGCGTGGCTTAAAGCCGATCCACACGCCGATCGGTGTCCAGATCAGCGTGGCAAGAATCGTCATGGCGGCGACTCGCAACGCCGTCAGGAAGCCGAGCCAGACGATGTTGCCGAGAATCGACACGGTGAGCGCACCGTGCAGCGCTGCGGCCGCGGCCGCCAGGGCGCGCAGGACTTCGAATCCGATCCAGACGGCGAGCAAGCCACCGCCTCCTCGCCAGAGGAGCTTTTTTCCGGTGACCGTCAGGCACAACGAGAGTCGTGCCCGCCGGTTGGAAGCGCGGAATGCACCGTCCACCAAGGGTTGCCAGACCCGCTCGTTGATCCACGCAAACAGATAGGCGCCGCGCAGCAGGTCGTAAACCCAGGATGTGGCCGGTGTCGCCGACTCGGTCAGTTCGATCTTGAACTTGTCCGCCCAGGCCAGCAGCGGCCGCCAGACCAGCTGGTCGCTGGCCAGGATCAGCGCGAGCATGGCGACCACGGCCCACAACGCCGCCGAGTGGTCGCCGCGCTCGATGGCTTGCGCCATGTAAGAGCCCAGGCCCGGCAGCCTAATGTCCTTGTTCATCACACTGATGGCCTCACTCTGCGCGACAAAGAACCAGCCACCGCCGAACGACATCATCGAATTCCAGATCAGGCTGTGCGCCGAGGCCGGCAATTCGACGGTCCTGAAACGCTGCCAGCGGGTCAGGCGGTAGGTCGACGCCGCCTCCTGCATGTCGGTGGGTATCGTCACCATCGAGTGATAGAAACCGAACGCCATGTTCCAGACCTGCCCGGTGAAGATCGCGAAGATCGACGCGCATTCGACACCGAGCAGACTACCCGGGAACAGCGCCATGAAACCTGTCACCGTCGCCGACAGGAATCCCAGAACCGGAACCGACTGCAGGACATCGAGCGCAGGCAGGATGAAAGCTCGCGCAGTTCGGTTCTTGGCCGCTGTGTACCCCACGGCGATCGCGAAGAGCAGCGAGAAGCCGAACGCGATCCACATGCGCAGCAGCGTGCGCCCGGCGTAGTAGGGAATCTGGCTGGGGGCATTGTCGACTTGGGACACCGACGCCGGATCGAAGTGAACCAGCATGCCCTTGCCAAAGTGCAGTGCGCTCCACAGTAGGCCCAGCAAGACCAGCATCACCAGTCCGTCCACCCAGCCGAAGGCGCGGCGCTCCTCGATGACCTCCAGTTGAGGGGCAGTGCTCTTCATACCGAGAAGGTGAATCTTGTTGTTCGTTGGGTGGGGCAGTCAGTTCTCGACGTGAGGCTCCTGCTCGCCGGCAAGGCGTTTCACGTCGTCCGCGGCAGCAACGCGCAGCGATGGCAGCCGTCCCCGAGGTCCACCTGCACTGTGCAGTGATCGATCGCGAAACGCTCGTGCAAGGCCTGCGACAGCTCCTGCAGAGCGCCATCGCCCGGGTGGCCGGCCGGCATCACGAGATGAACAGTCAGTGCGGTCTCGCGCGTGCTGATGCCCCAGATGTGAAGGTCGTGGATGCTTTGCACGCCGGGGACCTGACACAGAAACGCATCGATGGCAGCGGCGTCGACATGCGCCGGCACGGCGGCGAGCGCAAGGCGTATCGAATCGCGCAGCAGACCCCAGGTCCCGAGCGCGATCACCGCGACGATCAGAAGGCTGAGCGCAGCATCGATCCAATACCACTGCGTCCACAGCATCAACACGCCGCCAGCGGCCACGCCAAGCGAGATCGCTGCATCGGCTGCCATGTGCAGGTAGGCACCGCGCAGGTTCAGGTCGGTCTTGCTGCCGCGCACGAACAACCAGGCCGAGAACCCGTTGACGAGGATGCCGACTGCGGCGACCACCGAGATCGTTGCGCCGGCCACGACCGGCGGTGACGCAAGGCGTTGTGCTGCCTCCCAGCCGATCGCGCCGCAGGCCGAGAACAGGAGCGCCGCGTTGGCCACCGCCGCAAGAATCGAGGTGCCCCGAAGCCCATAGGTGAACCGGTGGTTGGGCAACGTGCGGGCCAGAGCGGTGGCGCCCCAGGCGAGCAGCAGGCCGAGCACATCGGACAGGTTGTGTCCGGCATCGGCCATCAGGGCTGTCGAGTGCGCGACAACTGCATACGCCGCCTCGACGACGACGAAGCCGAGATTCAGCGCGATGGCGATCCCGAAGGCTCGGCCATGCCCGGCAGGAGAAGGATGGTGGTGGTGCCCGTGCCCCGCTGGCAACTGCCGAGGGCCAGCGTCATGCGCGTGGTGGTCGTGACTATGATGTGCGTGCGCCATCAGTGGAACTCCGCTTGCTCTTCGGCGATGTGTTCCAGCATGTCGGCCAGCACGCTGGAAATGTGTCGGTCGGCCGCCCCATAGAAAACCTGCTTGCCCTGGCGATCGGCCTTGACGATGCGCGCCGCACGCAGCAGCCTCAGGTGGTGGCTGACCAGCGAGCCGCTGAGATCGAGTTGCGTCGCGATGTCGCTGACAGCAATGGGTTTGTCGACGCAGGCGAGCACGATGCGCAAGCGCGTGTGGTCGCCGAGCAGCCGGAACAGGTCTGCGAGTTCAGCGATGGAACTGTCCGTCCTGACGACAGGCTTGGTAGCGCGCTTGCGGGCAGCCATGGGATTCAATAAATGAATAGGTGTTCATGCATTGGTCAAAGTCTATCGCACTTCAAGTTCGCCCTGAATGAGGCGTTCCCGGGACCGTTCGGGTATCGGCAGACCAAGGGCAGCAAGCGGCCCGCGGCTGGCGATCGGAAGCAGCGCAGCACGTGAGCCGCGACACACCCAAATGCCCATGGTGCGGGGGCCGGCGCCGGGCCGTTAATTCCATCATCGACAGCCCCGGTCGGCCTTGCCTAAGCTGCTCGCCACAGGGCCGAGCAGTGCGAGGCCCGAGCAGTGATTGGCCTTGGCATGCTCCCGAAATGGACCGGGCCGATCTTGCGGCCACCGGAGCGCGCACATGGCACCCAACCGTTCCCCCAGCCCCGAGGCGCCGCCGGGCACGATCTCGTTTGAGGTTGCCGACCTGGCCGACGCACGGCGTGCACTCGACGAACTGCCTTCCGGAGTCGTGGAGGTTGCCAAACTCGAGCCGAACTATTGGGAGCAGCGTCGTCGGCCGACGCGACCGGAAGATCGCGCCCTGACCGGTGTGACGATCGACTGGCTTCTTGCGCTGCCACCCGAACTCCAGCCGCGCACGCTCTGCGAACGCTACCCGCGCGTGGCCAACCTGATTGCCGCGGCGTGGCCACGCATTGAAGAGCGGCGATCGCTGCTCCACAGCCTGCTCAGCGATGCGCGCGGTGGCCGCCAGGGTTTTCCCGTCCGGGTTCGACGCGAAATCGAGGCGCTGCACCGTTTGTCGTCCACCCCTGACGCATCCAGCGCCGGCTGAGGGCGGCCCAACGTAAGCGTCCAGCGAACCCGCCCTTGATGATGAGTGCGTTGGCGGCAACGATGGTGTCCACCAAGGACTGTAGGTGGACACCATGGAGCAAGCCAAGCGGATTAGGCGCCGTCGCCACGACGATGAGTTGAAGCGACGGGTGCTGGCCGAGTGTGCAGCACCGAGTGCATCGGTGGCGCAGGTGGCGCTGGCGCACGGACTCAACGCCAATCTCGTCCACAAATGGCGGCGTCAGGCCGGCGCCGCGGTGCCGGTGTCCAAGCTGCGCGAGTTCGTCCCTGTCACGCTCGCCGCGGCGCCGAGGGCTGAAGTGCCGGAGTCGATACAACTGGAGCTGCAACGCGGCGCCGTCAGCGTGCGTGTGAACTGGCCGCTGTCGGCCGCCGGTGCTTGCGCGGCATGGGTGCGCGAGATCTGGCGTTGATCCGCGTCGATGCCCTGTGGCTCGCCGTGGAGCCGCTGGACCTGCGCGCGGGCACTGAGGCCGCGTTGGCGCGTGTGGTGGCCGTCTTCGGCGCTGCGCGACCGCATCACGCCTATCTGTTCGCCAACCGGCGCGCCAACCGCATGAAGCTGCTCGTGCACGACGGCATCGGCGTATGGCTGGCCGCGCGGCGGCTCAACGCCGGCAAGTTCGTCTGGCCCAAGGACGCAGCGCCGACCCTGACGCTCACGCGCGAGCAGTTCGACGCTCTCGTGCTGGGCCTGCCGTGGCAGCGCATCGGCGAGGCGGGGATCATCACGGTGTTGTAGCGGCGGATCAATTGCTGCATGTGCCGATGGCGCTGCAAGCCAGCCGCGGCACGATCACGGCTCGTGATCGATCTGCAGGCCCTGGACTCGCTGAGCGCGCAGCAACTGCGCGAAGCGGTGAGGTCCCTGGCGCACGAAGTGCGCTTCAAGCAAAGCCTCATCGACAAGCTCACGCACGAGAACGCCACGCTCAAGCGGCTGAAGTACGCCGCGAGCTCCGAGGACTACAGCGCCGAGCAGAAGAGTCTGCTGGAGGAGACCCTGGATGCAGACCTGGCGGCCGTGGCCGCCGAGATCGAGGCGCTGCAGCCGGGCAAGCCCGCGGGCGAGAAGCAGCAACCCAAGCGCGAGAAGCTGCCGGCACATCTGCCGCGCCGCGAGATCCGCCACGAGCCCGCGGACACCACCTGCGGCTGCGGTGCTCCGATGCAGCGCATCGGTGAGGACGTGGCCGAGAAGCTGCACTACCAGCCCGGCGTCTTCAGCGTCGAGCGCCACATCCGCGGCAAATGGGTCTGCGCCTGCTGCGACAAGATCGTGCAAGCGCCGGTGGCCCCGCACGTCATCGACAAGGGGCTGCCCACCACCGGGCTGCTGGCGCAGGTGCTGGTGGCCAAGTACCTGGATCACCTGCCGCTGTACCGGCAAGAGGCGATCTTCGATCGCGCCGGGCACGCGATCGCGCGCTCGACGCTGGCCGCATGGGTGGGCCAGTGCGGCGTACAGCTGCAGCCGCTGGTGGATGCGCTGGTGCAGCAGCTGCTGCACCAGGACGTGCTGCATGCCGACGAGACGCCGCTGGCGATGCTCAAGCCCGGACACGGCAAGACGCACCGGGCGTACCTGTGGAGCTACTGCACCACGAGCTTCAACCCGCTGAAGGCCGTCGTCTTCGACTTCGCCGACAGCCGCGGTGGGCAGCATGTGCGCAGCTTCCTCGGACTGCCCGGCACCGAACACAACCCCGGCTGGACGGGCAAGCTCGTCACCGACGACTTCAGCGGCTACAAGGCCTGCTTCGAGCTGGGGGTGACCGAGGCCGGCTGCATGGCGCACGCGCGGCGCAAGTTCCACGAGCTGTGGGCCAACCACGGCAGCGCAGTGGGCGAGCAGGCGCTGAAGTTCTTCATCCAGCTGTATGACATCGAGCGCGAGGTGGCCGCACTGGATGCCCAACAACGCCGCGAGATCCGACGCCAACGGTCACGACCGGTGGCCGATGCGCTGCAGCAGTGGTTGGTCCAGCAGCGGCAGAAGGTGCCCGACGGATCGGCCACTGCCCGGGCGATCGACTACAGCCTCAAGCGCTGGTCGGCGCTGACGCGCTTCATCGACGATGGCACGCTGCCGATCGACAACAACTGGGTGGAGAACCAGATCCGGCCCATTGCGCTGGGGCGCAACAACTGGCTGTTCGCCGGCAGTCTGCGCGCGGGCAAGCGCGCCGCGGCGATCATGAGCCTGGTGCACTCGGCACGGATCAACGGGCACGATCCGTATGCCTACATGCGTGACGTGCTCGAGCGGCTGCCGACTCAGCCGGCCAGCCGCATCGAGGAGCTGCTGCCCCATCACTGGCGAGCCGACGACGCTGCTACGCTGGGCGCATGAGCCCGAGCAAGCCGCCGCGGCGCGCGACGCCGCAGCGCGTGTATCAACTCCAGATCGAACTGCAGCACATCGAGCCGCGCATATGGCGCACGATCCTCGTGCCCGACACGCTGAACCTGGCCAAGCTCGACCGCGTCGTGCAAGCCGCGATGGGCTGGACCAACAGCCACCTGCATGCCTGGCGCATCGAAGGCCGGCGCTACGGCGTTCCAGATCCCGAGTGGGAAACACCCGAGGAAGTGCTCGACGAGCGCAAGTTCACGCTCGGCGGCGTGCTGGGCGAGCGCGTCAGCGAGTTCACCTACGACTACGACTTCGGAGACGGCTGGGAGCACCGCATCGTGGTCGACAAACTCCTGGCCGCTGAGCCCGAGCGCAACGCCTGGCCGATGTGCATCGCCGGCGCCAACGCGTGCCCGCCCGAGGACGTCGGCGGCCCGCCCGGGTACATGGACTTCGTGCAGGCCATGCGCGACCCCGCGCACGAGGATCACCTGCAGATGTGGCAGTGGTGCGGCGGCCCCTTCGACCCCAGTGCCTTCAGCCTCAACGACGCCAACCGTGCCATCCAGCGGCTGCGCTGAGCGGCGCTCGCGCGTCAAGACGAGTTCGCCGGACGCTTACGGCCCAACGCGCGAGATCTCAACGCATCGCTGGACGTCTGATTGCAGGAGTCTGAGGCGCGCGCCATCGGGGCGCAGTGCTTCTGCGATCTTGTGCGGTTGTCGAGGCGAATCGGCGTCGCGTTGAAAACCGCAGGTTCAATTATCGAATGCGATCTTGAATACCGACGCGGTTGCGACTCGGCTCGACGACGATGTCGACAAGGTCGCCGCCATCATCAGCCAGTGCCGCAGCGTGCTCAGAATGGCGAAGCCGGCAGATTCGATCAGACGACGAAGGGATAGTCAGATCACCCGGCCGAACCACCACAGGCTGAGCGCCGCGGCAAACACCGCGAGCATGGTACCGAGGGCGGTGAACAACGCGGTGATCTCGGTTTCGCGCTTCTCGACCACGAGCTTTCTCGACAGGCCTTCGTAGACCTTCTTCAGGTCTTCGGCGGTGCCGGCGAAGAAGTACTCGCCGCGCGTCAGCAGCGACACCTGCTTCAGCGTCTCCTCGTCGAGCCGCACGCGCATGCTCCAGCCCTCGAAGCCGATGATCTCGCCTTCCTTGGTGCCGATGCCCACGGTGTAGATGCGCACGCCGCGGTCGGCGGCGAGTTTGGCCATCTCCAGCGTGTCGGGGCCGGTGGTGCGCTGGCCGTCGGTGAGCAGGATGATCGCAGCGGACGGGTATGAGCCGGGCTCGACCGGCTTGAACGCGGGCTTGTCTTCCCCCCTGTCGCCGAAGCCGGGCGGCATGGGCGTGGCACCGGTGATCTCCGATAGATCGAACCCGGCGTCGGGAAACAGCGTGGCCAGCGACAGCACGATGCCCGAGCCGATCGCGGTGGCGCGCTGCAGCTGGAAGCGGTCGATCGCGGCGATCACGTCCTCGCGGCTCAGCGTCGGCGCTTGCACCACTGCGGCCATGGTGGAGAACGACACCACGCCGACGCGCACCGAATTCGGCAGTTCATGGACGAAGCCCTTGGCCGCCTCTTGAGCAGCCACGATGCGGCTGGGCTTGATGTCGGTGGCGCGCATGCTGCCCGACACGTCCATGCAAAGAATGATGGTCGCGAAGGCTGACGGCAGCTTGATCACCGCCAGCGGGCGCGACACGGCGAACAGCACCGTGGCGATCGCCAGACCGAGCAGCAGCGGCGGCACGTGGCGGCGCCAGCCCGGGCCCTTGCCGAGCGCCTGCTTGACCAGCGCCACGCTGGCGAACCGCACAGTGCTCTTCTTGCGCCGGTGCAGCAGCCACAGGTAGAGCATCACCAGCAGTGGCATCACCGCCGCAAGCACCCACAGGACTTCAGGCCACAGAAACTTCATGGTGCGGGTCCACGACCGGGAACGCGGCGGCGCGCAGGCTCCCCAGTCCGGCGCACTGATGACAGAGGCACACGCTTCATCGCCACCCTTCCCGCAACACCGACCTCCGTTGCGAGCCCCAAGCTAGCACGTAGCGCGCTACTTTGCACCTGCAAGGCAGCATCGCCGCTGCCGCGCGTCGGTCACCCGCGCCCCCGTCGAGCAGTGTCCTTCAGTGTTGTGTCACCGCAAGCCCGGGTGGCGCCGTCGAAGTCCAGGCTTCAGGAAACGCTGAGCAGGTCAAGCCATCGGACTGGTTGTGCCCCGCATCGGCCATCCAGGCTGTCGAGTGCGCAATCGCCGCATATGCCCCCTCGACGACGACGAAGCCAAGATTGAGTGCGCTGGCGATACCTCACACCGGAACTGGCTGATGGTCGTCCTGCTTCTTCTTCCGCGTGCTCAGCGTCGGCAAGTTCTTGATGTCCTTGCCAGTCCTCTGTTCGGCGATGCGCAGGTCATAGATCGTTTGCAGATTGAGCCAGAACTGCGGGCTCGTGCCAAAGAAGTGCCCCAGGCGCAGTGCGGTGTCGCCGGTGATGGCGCGTTGCCCGTTAAGGATTTCGGTGATGCGGTTGGCCGGCACCTTGAGCTGACGGCCCAGCTCCGCCGCGCTCATGTCGAGCGCCGCGAGCTGTTCGGCGAGCTGCTCGCCTGGATGAATCGCACTGCGTGCCACGTTGCACCTCCTAGTGATAGTCGACGATCTCGACATTGGTCGGACCGCGCGCCCCCTTGGGCCACTCAAAACAAATGCGCCACTGATCGTTGATACGTACGCTGTACTGACCCTTGCGGTCTCCCTTCAGCGCTTCCAGCCGGTTGCCCGGCAAATCCAGATCGAGTAGCGACGTGGCGGCGTCAAGCTGGTCCAAATGCAGCTCCGCCTTGCGCGCAAAACCGGTGAAAGCCTTGACCCGCTTGCCTTCGGCGAACGTTCGGGTTCGCTTGTCCCGATAGTTCGCGATCATGCGATCACACAATACGGAATAATACGCGATACGTCAAGCGTATTCATGGTTGCTGTCAGACTGGCTCGCGGAGAAAGGCGTCGGTCCGGTTGCGCACGTTGCCCTGGCGATGATGGCCTCCGGCGCCCGCGCCGTGCGGCGCCTTTTCAAAGAGCGCCATAGGCGAGATCGCGCCGCCCATTGGCACCATCGACCGCACCGTGCATCTCTGCGCCTCGTCCTCGATCCAATCGGCCACCGCCTGCCACCCTGCACGCAGCTGCGCGTCGCTCTTGGCCACATAGTGCCCCAGCGTCACGTCCGCTGCCACTGCGTGGTTCATCATGCGCTTGAGCACGGCCGCCGACACCAAGCCTTCTGCGACGCTCGCAAACGTCGCTCTCAACCCATGCCCCTGCACCCTTGTGCCCGCTGAGGCATTGATCGCCTTGAGCGTCTTGCGGGCGTCCATGATCGGGAACAGCGGCTCCTCAAGCGCCCTGCCCTCGCAATGTGCGCGCGCGATGTCCAATGCCTGGCGCGACAACAGGATTCGGTGGTCCGACCGGTTCTTCGTGTCGCGCAAGGCGACCCGGGCGCCCGCCAGATCAACGTCCGCAACGCGCAGTGGCGGGTAGCCCAGTTTCTTGTGACCGTGGATCTCCACCCCGCGGCAGCCAGTGAGCAGCTGGAAGCAGTAGTAGTCCCCGGCAATGCGTGAGCTCGCCTTGCGGGCGGCGTTCCACCAGGCGCCGAGCCGCTCGGGCGGAATCGGAGACGGGTCGCCCTTCGAGGGAGCGAGCACGATGCGGTCGCGCCCGGCGGTGTCCTTGCCCAGCGGGTTGTCGGCAATCACCACCCCGTGCCAGCGCAGCACCGCGCGCAGCACCTGCATCGCGTAGCTGGCGCGGCGAGTGGACTTCCTGGCACAGCGCTCGTAGGTCTGGCGAATCGCCTCCGGGGTGATGTCGGTTAGCCGCAGCTTCGCGAGCGCAACCAGCTCGCCGTCGGCGAAGCGCTGGCCATCGCGACCGATGCGCCCAGGAGTGACCATCCCCAGGTAGTCTGCCTTTGTGCGGGCTTTGAGCGGCAAGCCGTCCTTGCTGCGGCGTTTGCGCTCGGCGTACTCCAGCAGCGCTTCGCCGAAGGTGAGTTCCAGCTTCTTCGCCGCCAGCTGTCTTTGCTCGCCAGCCTTTCGCAGCTCCTGGGCTTGCTGCTCGGGCCAATCGATGCCGTCGCGCGCCAGGGCGCGAATGCGCGCGGCTTCGGCTTTGGCGTCAGCGAGCTTGATCTGTCCGGGTCCGTCGCCGTATTCACGCGGCAGGCTGTACTGGCGCTCGTCTGGATACCCCTTGACGGTGTAGCGAACCAGCAGGGTGCGCCGGCCGTCGGGTGCCACACGCAAGTGCAGGCCGCGGTCGATCGTGACTTTGAAAGGTTTGTCGCGCGACCTGATCGCCTCGATCCTTCGCACCGTCAGCGCTGCCATTTCACCTCCTCACGATTGAGCGCTTGCAAACTCAACTCGCGGTGAGCGTACGGGCCCGGACGTCCTGGGACTAATGCTTCAGCACGGGTGGTACGTTGGTCACGACTCGAACAATTGTTCGTCCCAAGCCGTCCCAGGCAATTTCGGGTTAGTGAGAGGGTGTTGCTCTTGGCCGCACACACTGCCAAGATCCAATCCATGACCCAGCGATCGACTGCA
>Ga0335070_10006064_pt1 | contig 14225 bp, 14 predicted proteins | sample Lox_Sample_13_FD_206722 | JGI IMG/M metagenome (GOLD analysis project Ga0335070, IMG submission 206722) | Soil microbial communities from Loxahatchee National Wildlife Refuge, Florida, United States - Lox_Sample_1.3 | ecosystem: Environmental > Terrestrial > Soil > Wetlands | place: USA... | reverse complement strand
CGTCAGTCTGAACCGGTCGCTGGCAAGCTTCGATTGCTGGATCAGCGGGGTGTACCACGGACCCTATACCGCGACGCCGGGTCCGCGGGTGACCGAAGAAGGCCGATTGATCCGGATCGATCCGTTAGGGTCGTGGACGCAGGAGCAGGTGCGACGTTTCATGAAGGAAAACGGACTGCCTTACCATCCTCGTTCGATGCTGCGCCCGCGAGAGCCGGCCAGGGACGAATCGCAGATCGTTCCAACCTATCATTTTTGAGTAGTGCCGCCTCGGCCGCCGCGGATCGGATCGAGAGTGATCAGGTGAGCCGGGCAATCGCCCTCGGGGCTTTTCATGCCGCGGCATGGACTGCTATATGCAGAGCGGGATGATCATCGCGCAAATCTCCGACACTCATATCGATCTGGACGGCCCGAACGGTCCGGCCCGGCTCTCCAACCTCGAACGGTGCGTGGAGGATATCAACCGGCTCGAGCCGCTGCCGGACGTCGTCATTCACACCGGCGATGTCGCTCAAAACGCGAAGCCGGCGGAATACGAGGCGGCGAAGCGCGTTCTCGGCGCGCTGCGCTGCCCGCTCCATGTTGCGGCGGGAAATCGCGACGACCGCGCCGCGATCCGCGCCGCCTTTCCCGCCGATACCTATCTGCTGCCCGATGCGCCCTTCGTGCAATATCGCGTCGAGACGTTTCCTGTGCGGCTGATTGCCGTCGATACGCTGAGCGAAAGCAGCAACAAGGGGGACTTTTGTCGGGTCCGGGCGGACAGCCTGCGCGCGGCGCTGGCCGAGGACACGACCAGGCCGACCATGATCTTCATGCATCATCCGCCCTTTGTGGTTCACGAGTCGGCCTATCCGTTTCAATTCGAATCATGGGAATCGGTCGAGAGAATGGGACGGGCGCTCGACGGGCAGCGGCATGTCGTAGGCATGATTTGCGGCCATGCCCATCGCAACGTCGCGGGCACGGTCGGCGATGTGCCGGTAAGCAGCACGCCGAGCGTCGCTGTCGATCTGCGGCTCGGCCGCTATCCGGTCGAGTTTCAATCGGACCCGCTCTACAAGATTCATCGGATCGATGCTCAGCGCGGCTTGGTCAGCGAGATCCGCGCGGCACGGCAGCGCTCGGCGACGCCGCTCGGGAGGGCGTGCTGAGGCGCATGGCCGGATAGTGCTGCGCGAAGTGCGGGGCCGGGACCGACCGAACGGCCGCGCGGCACACCGGGGAAGCGACGAGCGAAGGCTGGCGGTCGAGGCGAATGGCCATTGCTGCATTCGCCGCCGTTCGCTCTAATGGGCGATATCAAGGTTCCTATCCTCTTGGCCGTGGACCAAGCGATGTCGACGACCCTTGCGGAGCTTACAGAGCGCCTGATCGCCTTTCGCGACGCTCGTGACTGGCGGCGCTTCCATTCCCTCAAGAATCTTCTCCTGTCGGTCAGTATCGAATCGGCGGAGCTTCTCGAGCTGACGCAGTGGCAAGACGACGCCGCGGTCGAGGCACGCATCGACGAGCCGGAATTCCGGGCCCGCCTCGCCGAAGAATGCGCCGACGTGCTGCTCTATCTGTTGCTGATCGCCGAACGCGCCGGGTTCGAGCTGGACGTGGCGGCGAAGGAAAAGATCGGGATCAATGCGCGCAAATATCCGGTGGAGAAGGCGCGCGGCAACGCCCGGAAATATACGGAACTTTGAAGAAGCCGGGCGTCAACTCGACCCCGCCCAGCCTGTCTCCGGACATCGAAGCATAGCCCGCTCAGCCGATTGATCGTCTGAACGCCGCGTCGTCGCCCGATCCGGGTCAGCCTACGATGTGGTAGACGGGAGCCTTCTCCATGGTCCATTTGCCGGTTTCGGCGTCGTATCGCGACAGCGTGAAGCAGTGCCAATTCTCGTCGTCCAGCTTCATGTGGTCGCCGCGGTAGTAGTAGCCCGGCCAACGCGTCTCCGTCCGGAACAGCGTATGGTGCATCACGCTTTCGGACGCCAGCAGCCGGTGCTTGAACTCCCAGGTCCGTTGCAGCTGATGAAGGTCCTCGGCGCCGATATGATCGGCATCCTCCTTCAGCATCTCCATCAATTCGAGACCGCGGGCGAGCAACGGCTCGTTCGTCATGTAGTTGACCGTGATGCCGCCACAATATTCATCCATGAGCTTTTCGAGCCGTTGCAGGGCATGAATGGGCAGGATGTAGCTCGGCGAGACGGTGCCGGCGACGATCTCGTTGCGCCCGATCCTGTAATTCTCAAGCGGTCGGAAAACCTGTTCTTCGAGCCGCTTGATTTCGCCTTCGTCGACTTGCGGCTCCACGCCCAGGTCGTTCATGTAATTGACCGCAGCCTTGGCCGCGATTCGGCCTTCGGTAAAGGAGCCGGACGAAAATTTGTGCGGCGTGCCGCCGCTGGCATCGCCGGCGGCGAACAGGCCTTCGACCGTCGTCATCCGGTTGTAGCCCCAGCGGTATTCCGGGGGCGCATAGTCCTCCGGCCCGCTCGACCAGGCACCCGAGCAGGTGGCGTGTGAGCCCATGACATAGGGCTCTGACGTGGTCAGCTCGGGATTGGTGTGCTTGGGGTCGATGTTCTGCGAGGCCCAGACCACCGCCTGGCCAATCGTCATGCCGAGGAAGTTCTCCCAGCCGACGGTCTCCTTGTGCGGATCCTGGAAAGCTTCCTTGGTGACCATGCGGATCGGACCGCCGCCATTGGCGACTTCCTTGAGAAGGGCGTGGTTGCGCAAGCACGTCGGAACCGGATGGCGGTCGACATAGTTGCCGACCAGCTTCTTGGTGTCGTCGTACCACTTGGCCTCGTACTGCTCGCCATAGGCGTTTTGCGTGTACGTCTTGAGATGCAGGAAGTAAGCGCCCACCGGACCGTAGCCGTCCTTGAACCGCGTCAGGACGATGCGGTTTTCCATCTGCGTCATCTTGGCGCCGATCTCGATCGGCAGGCCATAGGCCGAAGCGCTGCTCCACGGCGCGTACCAGGTCCGGCCCATGCCTTCGCCGACCGAGCGCGGTTTGAAGATGTGCGAGGCGCCGCCGGCGGCGACGATCACCGTCTTCGCCTTGAACACGTAGAAATCGCCCGTGCGGACGTTGAAACCGACGGCGCCGGCGACCCGGTTGCGGTTCTTCTGGTCCATCAGCAGATGGGTCACCATGATCCGGTTGTAGACCTCGGAGGCGGCCTTGCGGGCGGCTTCCGCGACGATCGGCTTATAGCTCTCGCCGTGGATCATGATCTGCCATTTGCCTTCGCGCTGGTAGCGGCCGGTCTTCGGGTCCCGCATGATCGGCAGGCCCCATTCCTCGAACTTGTGCACGGTCGCATCGACGTGACGTCCGATGTCGTAGGCGAGGTCCTCGCGCACCAGGCCCATCAGGTCGTTAGTGGCATATCTGACGAAGTCCTCCGGCTGGTTCTCGTTCCACTGCATGCCCATGTAGCAGTTGATCGCGTAGAGACCCTGCGCGACGGCGCCGCTGCGCTCGATGTTCGCCTTCTCGACGCAGACGACCTTGAGATCGCGTCCCCAATACCGGGCTTCATAGGTCGCTCCGCAGCCGGCCATGCCGCCGCCGACGACCAGGATGTCCGCGTCCACGCGAACGGTCTTTCTGCCTCCGAACAAAGCCATCAGACGAGTCCCTGTTTGAGCCGATCCGGGGCCAACGCCGGCAATCCGCCCTCGATGTTGAGCCCGTCCGGCTCGTGCGCGAGCTCCTGCGACTTGTAATCGTCGGCGCTCGGCCGTTCATAGTCCTGAGGCGGCTTGATCGAGCCCCACGGTGTCGTGCGGATCGGCGAGACGAAATTCTTCTCGCTGCCGTTCCGGAACTTGATCTTCCACGAAATCGTGCCCTTGGCCTCTTCCCGTAGCACGCGAACGCTGTGGCCGAGCGGCGCGAAGTCGGCATAACCCCGCGCGTCGATCGCGTTTTGCGGACAAGCCTTCACGCAGGAATAGCACTCCCAGCACATGTTGGGTTCGATGTTGAGGGCGCGACGGTAGGTCGTATCGATGTGCATGATGTCGGACGGACAAATATCGACGCAATAGCCGCAGCCGTCGCAGCGGGTCATGTAAACGAATGTCGGCATGATCTTCCGTTTGCTCCTGTATCGAAGACCAATGACGGGGCTCGCTAGTAGTGTCGGGGCTGGGTTCGGGCGCTGCCAAATACCTCGGGCTTGTCGGCCGGGCTTGGCAGATTGCTCCTCGAACCGTTGGCTTCCGCGACGCGCTTTTGGAAGGCGGCCGCGGGCTTGAAGAACATATGCGAGAACTTGGACCAGGGAATGGATGCGAAAAGCACTGTCGTTGCGGCGATGTACAATCCGAGGAGCACGTTGGTCAGCGCGCCGCCTACGGGTTGCAGGATCGCCCAGATCAGGGCCAGCGTCGTGCTGGCAAGCAGCGACAGGATGAAAAGATCCGCCCGCACGAGGCGAAACGGCGAATGGCCCTCGGCGACGACGTCGACCCGGATGAAGAACCAGAACCAATAGCCGCCGACGCAAACCATCAGGGCCCCGAGATACCACAACAGCGGCACGGCCGCGGGCGTGGGAGTGTCCGGCGTCGGGTAGCCGAACACCATTATGGCCGTCGTGACCACGTAGGCCACGAAGCCGTACATGGTCAGCAGATGAGCGACCCGGCGCCGCGCATTGCAGAATTCACCGGATGTCGCGACCTCCACCGCGGCGGTCTGGATCGCCAGGGACACCATTGCGCCGCCGCCAACCCTGTGCGTCCCTCTGCTCTTCGCGTTCCGCCAGTTGGCGAAGAAGTACCTGGCGCTCCCCTTGTGGAGGGTGTCGAACACCGTGCCGCCCGCGACCAGAATTATCATGATGACGACGTATGTCTGCATCACGACGGGTGGTATGGATGCCGAGAGCACGGCGAAGGGATTGGTCGTGAACATTATGATGCCCCCGGATGCCGGCCCATTCCCAGCCCATCTGAGGCAAAGCGAGACGCGGTCGCTTCGGCCGCCTGCCCCGATCTCAGACGCGCCGACAAGCCGATTGTTGGCAATGGCATAGATGGAAATACGGCCCAGTCGTCACGGTGCTGGGCACCTAGGTCGCCGATCCTCCCCATGTGACCGCCTCCCTTACATATCAGCGTAGCCATTTGGTCTCCCCAAAGCAAATTCGAGCAGATCGCCGCACGTGCCGGGTCAGCGCAGGGAATCGTAATAGGCCTGTAGCACCTTCAATACTTCAGGCCGGCTGAATTCGCCCGGTATGGTCTCGTGCTTGGCGAACATCTCGCGCAAGCGAGTGCCCGAGATCGTCAGCCGGTCTTCCGCGCCGTGGGGGCACGTCTTGTCGGTGGCCATTCCATGGCATTTGCTGCAGTAGAAGGTGACGCCGAGCTTCAGCGGCTGAATTTCCATGCTGCCCGGCGCCAGCGTGTCGAAGATGTGGTGAGCGTCGAACGGTCCGTAATAGTCGCCGACGCCGGCATGGTCGCGCCCCACGATCAGATGGGAACAGCCGAAATTTTGCCGGAAGACGGCATGGAGCAAGGCTTCCCGCGGCCCGGCGTAGCGCATCTCGATCGGATAACCGGCCTGAATGATCGTGCCCGGCACGAAGTAGTGGCGGACCAGGACATCGATCGCCTCGACGCGGACCTCGGCTGGGATGTCGCCGGGTTTCAGAGCCCCCAACACCTGATGGATGAGCACGCCGTCGCAGATCTCGATGGCGATCTTGGCCAGATATTCATGGCTCCGGTGCATCGGGTTGCGCGTCTGAAACGCCGCCACCCTGGACCAGCCCTTCTCCTGAAACAGCGCCCTCGTGTCCGCCGGCCGATGGTAGAGACCCTTGTACGTGTCGGGAAAATGTCCCTCCGACAGCGCCATGAGGCGTCCCGCCAGGTTGATCGGGCCCTGCTCCATCACCTTCTGCACGCCGGGGTGCGCCGGGTCGGTGGTGCGGAACACGCGCGAACACTCCAGCTCCTTGTCGATGCCGTATTTCTCGCTGACCGTCAGGACGCCCAGGATGTCGCCGCTCGCACCATCCAACAGTGCGACGTCCTCGCCAATGCGGATGCCGTCCGCGATGTCCTTTTCGCACGAGAGCGTAATAGGGATGGGCCAGAACAGGCCATCCGACAGCGCCATGTCAGCGCAGCAGCCGCGCCAGTCTTGCTCGCCCATGAAGCCCGCAAGCGGCGTGTAGGCGCCCATCGCCAGCATGAACAAGTCGGAGACTTCTCGGCTCGACAGCGGAACCTTCTTCAGATGCTCCGCACGCTTCTTTTCGCCTGCGCGCTCCGTTTCCGGCAGCAAGAGCGGCTTCAGAGTTTTCGCGCCGTGCGGTGGAACCAGGTTGGGCATGCGACGGTATTGCTCACTCTATTATTCTGGCGACGGCCTCGCAGCGAAGACATCGATCCGGGTGGCGCCGCGCAATCCTCCGGGGGCACAATCCGCGATGGCAGCGATTTCGCGGCTGCGCCATTGTCCGCACGGAGAATGAGTATTTTTCACTTCACCGCATTTTACAATCAAAAAATGTTATATTTGGAGTATCGGATTTGCGCCGAGCCGGCAAGCGGACCGACCGAAGCGTCGCGTCTGCAAGCCAAGCGCCGCGGTGACAAGAGCTTCGCAGGGTAGCGTCGCGAAACGCTGGAGCCGACGCAAATAGCGGCAAGAGCGCGCCGACGAACACAGAGCTCTTCGTGCTTGGGCCATAGCTGCGAAAATTGACCCGGCACAACGATTGCAAAGTCAGGACCGGAACGGCCGCATATTTGCGGCGATACCCAGCCGTGCAGGCAGAGATCGTTGCGTCGTCACCGGGATCGCGCGCGCCATGCCCGGGCCGATTTTTCCCGCCGCTATCTCGACACACGCACGCAGCTCTCTAACCGGGACGTCGTGGCGGCCGAATTAGCGTGTGCGGCGGATCGACTGTCGCGGGATCCTAAGAAGCCTGGTCGACCGCGTCGTCATCCGCCCGGCCGAGCCGGGCTTCACCATCGAGCTCGTCGGCGAAATCGCCGACATGCTACGGCTTTCGGCCGGCACGGGGACTCTGCGATCGAGCCCTATGCGAGTTCGGTAAAGGTGGTAGCGGGGGAGGGATTTGAACCCCCGACCAAGGGATTATGATTCCCCTGCTCTACCACTGAGCTACCCCGCCACAGGGTCCGGCTGTCGGAGACGCGCCATATAGGGGGCGGCGGGCGGCCCTGTCAAGGACCGCGCCGGGGCCGGAAAAAGCCTTGTCAGGCCGCGAGTTGCGCGGACTCCCGGGCGATCCAGCCGCCGCCCAGGAGGCGCTCGCCGTCGTAGAACACGCAGGCCTGGCCGGGCGCGATACCCTGCTGCGGCTCGTCGAGCAGGACCTCGGCGATGCCGGCGGTGCGGCCCGGCCTGACCGTCGCCTCGGCCGGCGCGCTGGTCGAGCGCAGCTTGACCGCGGCGCGCATCGGCCCGGCGGGCGCGAGCCAGTTGACCTCGCGCACCTGGAGGCTGACGCGGCCGAGCGCGAGGCGCGGCCCGACCACGACGCGGCGCGTCGCCGGCTCGAGCCGCAGCACGTAGAGCGCGTCGCCGCCGCCGATGTTGAGGCCGCGGCGCTGGCCGACGGTGAAGTGGACGATGCCGCGATGGCGGCCGAGCACGCGGCCGTCCATGTGCACGATGTCGCCTTCCTCGATCGCCTCGGGCCGCAACTTCGCGACGAGGCCGGCGTAATCGCCGTCGGGCACGAAGCAGATGTCCTGGCTGTCGGGCTTGGCCGCGACCGGCAGGCCGTAGCGCCGGGCCAGCGCGCGCACCTCGTCCTTGGCCATCGCGCCGAGCGGGAAGCGCAGGAAGTCGAGCTGATCGCGCGTGGTGGCGAACAGGAAATAGCTCTGGTCGCGCGCCGGATCGGCGGCGCGGTGCAGCTCCGGCCCGCCCGCGCCCATGACGCGACGCGCATAGTGGCCGGTCGCGAGCGCGTCGGCGCCGAGCTCGCGCGCGGTCGCGAGCAGATCGCGGAACTTGACGCTCTGATTGCAGCGCACGCAGGGGATCGGCGTCTCGCCCGCGACGTAGCTGTCGGCGAAGTCGTCGATTACCGCGGCGCGGAACCGGCTCTGATAGTCGAGCACGTAATGCGGCACGCCGAGCGCGTCGGCGACGCGCCGCGCGTCGTAGATGTCCCGCCCGGCGCAGCACGCGCCCTCGCGGCCGACGGCGGCGCCATGGTCGTAGAGCTGGAGCGTGACGCCGACCACGTCATAGCGCTGCTCGGCGAGCAGCGCCGCCGTGACCGAGCTGTCGACGCCGCCCGACATGGCGACGACGACGCGCGTCGCGCTTTCCGTCTTGTCGAAGCCGAGGCTGTTCATGGCGCGCACTATAGCGTCTCGGGGGACCGGCGCAATCGCCGCCTCTAGCTCCTGAGGATAGCCAGCAGCCGGCGCAAGGGCGCGTCGTGGCGCACCAGCCAGACCGGCATGCTGAAATGGCCCTGGGGATAGACGAAGACGTTGTCCCTGGGCAGCCGCCAGCGCCGAGCCAGTTCCGCGCCGCTGTCATAGGGCGTGACCTCGTCGGCGGTGCCGAGCACCGAAACGATGCGCGCGGGGTCGAGCGCCGGCGCCGGGCCCGGCTCGATCAGCGGCAGCCAGCGCGCCACCGCCGCCTCGGTCCAGCCGGCGCGCGCCATGGCGCCCGGCACGCCGACGCGGCGCGACAGCACGCCGTCGAGCGCGACACTGGCGAGCGAGCCGCTGTGGGTGACGAGATAGGCGGCGTCGGGCTGCAGCGCCGCGGGCCAGACCGAGGCGCGGCTGGCGACGAGCTGGCCGATCAGCGCGCCCAAGCTGACGCCGCCGATGGCGACGCGGCCCTTGCTGCAGGCGCGCGCCCAGCCGACCAGCACGGCGAGCTCCTGGCTCGCCGCGGCGAACAGGTCGAGCGCGCCGAGCGGCGCCGTCGCCAGGAACGGCTCGCCGCCATAGCTACCGGGCCGCGTGCGCCGGCCATGCCAGGGCAGCGTCGGCTGCACCACGCGCACGCCCATCGCGACGAGCTGCTGCACGACGCTGACCGTCTCGCGCCACAGCTCGGCCTCGACGCCGATGCCGTGGTCGAAGATCAGCGTCGGCGGATCGGCGACGCCCTCGGGGCTCAGCACGCTGGCCGTCGCCTCGTCGTCGAGACGCGCGGCCGGCGAGCGGAAGCGCAGCCAGGAGGCGCGGCCCGCGCCGGTCGGCAGGGCACGCGACTCGCGCACCGCGGGCAGGGACTCCGGCAGGGCCAGCGCCTGCGCCGGCTCGGCGAGGAAGCGCCCGTACACCGCCTCGACCTCGGCCGGCGCCGGAATCGCCCAGCGCACCAGCGGCACGTCGTGGCGCAGGAGCCGTGCGAAGCGCCGGCGCGCCGCCATGTGGCGATGGGCGGCCGCCGACCGCGCGCGCTCGAGCGCGGCGAGCGTCGCGCTATCGGCGGCGGCTTCGCCGAAGAAGGCAGCGGTCCAGGCGCGCTCGGCATCGGCAGCGGCGAGGCGGAGCACGTCGACGTCGGCCAGGGCGCGCGCGATCGTGCCGCGATCCAAGCGCGCGATTCCGGGCAGCGGCACCGCCTCGGCGAAGCGCTCGACCGAGCCCTCGGCGATGTTGGCGGCGGCCCACAGGCGCGACAACGGCAGATAGCCGCGCGCCAAGACGGCGAGCGTCGCGCGGTCGAGCCAGGGCCGCGCCAAGAGCGCGCCGAGCGGCGAGCGCAACAGGCGCAGCAGACGATCCTCGCCCGCTCCGACCAGCTCGGCCGTCAGGCTGTCGTCGGCCGCGAGCGGCTCGATCGCCGGCGCCTCGGCCATCTATTCGAGCAGAAGGTTGCGGGTTTCCTTGGGCAGGGTGACGACGAGGCCGTCGAGCGCCTCGCTGATAACGATCTGGCAGCCGAGCCGGGACGTGCGGGTCAGGCCGAAGGCGAGGTCGAGCATGTCCTCCTCGTCCTCCGAGGCCGGCGGCAATTTGCCGTACCACGCCTTGTCGACGATGATGTGGCAGGTCGAGCAGGCGAGCGAGCCCTCGCAGGCCCCCTCGATGTCGATCGAGTTGCGGTGCGCCACCTCGAGGATCGACAGGCCGATCGGCGCTTCGACCTCCTTCGGCGTGCCGTCCCGGAGGATGAAGGTCATCTTGGGCATGCGAGCGCGACGCTAGACGTGGAACGACTCGCCGCAGCCGCAGCGGCCCTTCTCGTTGGGATTGGTGAAGACGAAGCCCGAGTTGAACTTGTCCTCGACATAGTCCATCTGCGAGCCGATCAGGAACATGATGGCGGCCGGATCGATGAAGATCGTGACGCCCTTGTCCTGCACCGTCTCCTCGAGCGGCTTCTTGGCGTCGGCGTATTCGACAAAATAGCTGAGGCCCGAGCAGCCGCGGCTCTTGACGCCGATGCGCAGGCCGGCGACCGGCTTGTCGCTCCGGGCGATCAGCGCCTTGACGCGCTCGGCCGCGGCGTCGGTCAGCTTGATCGGCGCGGGCAGCGGCGCGCGGGGCCGGTTGGTTCTGACGTGCTTTTCCATGGCGGTCATAATATGGGGTCCAAAGGTTAATATTAGAACATGTCCAGCGCCAGCCTGGCCTCGTCCGACATGCGGTCGCGCGTCCAGGGCGGATCCCAGACCAGCGAGACCTCGACCTCGCCCACGCCCTCGGCGGCGGCGACGGCTTCGGCGACGCGGCCGGGCATGGCGCCGGCGACCGGGCAAGCCGGCGCGGTCAGGGTCATCTCGATCTTCACGTCGCCCTTGCCGTCGACGTCCATCCGGTAGATCAGGCCGAGATCGTAGATGTTCACCGGGATCTCGGGGTCGTAGACCGTGCGCAGCGCCGCCACCACCTCCTCGGCCGTGGCGACCTTCGCGGGCGAGGGGCCGAGCGGCTTGCCGGCATAGGCGACGGCGTCGTCGGCACCTTCCGGCATGAAGTCGCCGAGCGTCAGATCGTCGTCGGCGCGGGTCATGGCGCTACTCCGTGCTCGTCTCGACCTGGCCGGCCATGGCGGCGTTCATGGTGTGCCAGGCGAGCGTCGCGCATTTGACGCGCATCGGGAACTGGCGCACGCCGGATAGCACCTGGAGCTTCTCCAGATCGTCGGCGAGATCGGCGGGGACGTCGCCGTGGCTGTCGGTCGTGCACATCCGATGGAACGCATCGAACAGCCGGTGCGCCTGCTCGGCGGTCTTGCCCTTGAGCATTTCGGTCATCATCGAGGCCGAGGCGGTCGAGATGGCGCAGCCCCGGCCCTCGAACGCCGCGTCCTGGATGACGCCCTTGTCGTCGACCTTGAGGAACACGACCAGCCGGTCGCCGCACAGCGGGTTGTTGCCGTGCGCCTCGCGGTTGGCGTCGGCGGGGTGGCGGAAATTCCGCGGCCGCTTGCCGTGGTCCAGGATCACTTCCTGGTAGAGCTCGCGCAGATCGTCCGCCATCAGCCGAAAATCTCCTGCACCGTGCCGAGCGCCGCGACCAGCGCGTCGACCTCGGCCCGGGTGTTGTACATCGCGAAAGAGGCGCGCGCCGTCGCCGGCACGCCGAGCCGCTCCATCAGCGGCTGGGCGCAATGATGGCCCGCGCGCACCGCGACGCCCGCGCGGTCGATGATCGTGCCGACGTCGTGGGCGTGGACGCCCTCCATCGCGAAGGACAGGATCGCGCACTTCTCCCTGGCCGTGCCGAAGATGCGCAGGCCCTCGATCTCGCCGAGGCGCGCCGTGGCATAGCGCAGCAGGTCCTGCTCGTGCGCGGCGATGCGGTCCATGCCGATCGACTGGACGTAGTCGATGGCGGCGGCGAGGCCGATCGCCTCGACGATCGGCGGCGTGCCGGCCTCGAAGCGCGCCGGCGGCTCGCGATAGGTCGTCTTCTCGAAAGTCACGTCGGCGATCATGTCGCCGCCGCCCTGATAGGGCGGCATCTTGGCGAGCAGCGCCGCCTTGCCGTAGAGCACGCCGATCGCGGTCGGGCCATAGAGCTTGTGGCCGGTGAAGGCGTAGAAATCGACGTCGAGGTCGCGCACGTCGACGCCGCCATGGACGATCGCCTGCGAGCCGTCGAGCAGCACCGGAATGCCGCGCGCATGGGCGAGGCGCACGATCTCCTTGGCCGGCGTGATGGTGCCGAGCACGTTGGACGCGTGGGTGACGGCGACGAGCCGCGTCTTGGGGCCGAGCAGCCGCTCATAGGCGTCGAGCAGGAAATTGCCGGCGTCGTCGATCGGCACGACCTTGATGACGACGCCCTTCTCGTCGCGCAGCATCTGCCACGGCACGATGTTGGCGTGGTGCTCCATCTCGGAGACGACGATCTCGTCGCCGGCTGCGAGGAACTTCCGGCCCCAGCTCGCCGCGACCAGGTTGATCGATTCGGTGGCGTTGCGCGTGATCACCACCTCGTCGGGACTGCCCGCGTTCATGAACTTGGCGATGGTCGCGCGCGCCTGCTCGTAGCGGTCGGTCAGGCGCTGGCTCAGATAGTGCACGCCGCGATGGATATTGGCGTATTCGCCCTCCATGACCTCGCGCATGGCGTCGATGACCGCGCGCGGCTTCTGGGCCGAGGCGCCGTTGTCGAGATAGACGAGCTTCTTGCCGTAGATCTCTTTGCCGAGGATCGGAAAATCGGCGCGGATGCGCTCGACGTCGAACGGGTCGTTGCGCCGATCGGCCGTCTGTCGCAGGTTGGTCGCGACGGTCATGTTCATAGCGTCTCAGCCATTCATCCAGTGGGCGACCATTTCCTCGAGCGGCTCGCGCAGGCCGGCCAGCGCGATGCCGTCGATGACGTCGCCCAGGAACGCCTCGACCAGGATGCGCCGGGCGCGCTCCTCGGGGATGCCGCGCGAGCGCAGATAGAAAAGCTGCTCGTCGTCGAGCTCGCCGGCGGTCGCCCCATGGCTGCATTTGACATCGTCGGCATGGATGTCAAGGGCCGGCTTGCTGTCGATCTCGGCGCCGGTCGAGAGCAGCAGCGTGTTGTTGAGCTGCTGGCCGTCGCTCTTCTGCGCGCCGGGCCTGACGACGATGCGGCCCTGGAACACGGCGCGCGCATCGCCGTCGAGCACGCCCTTGTAGGTCTCGCGCGAGGAGGTGTGGGGCGAGCGATGGTCGATGACCGTGGTGTTGTCGGTCACCTGCCTGCCCTTGGCCAGATAGCCGCCGTTGAGCCGGCAGCCCGCGCCCTCGCCCGCGAGATCGACACGGATCTCGTTGCGCGCGAGGCGCCCGCCCTGGGAGAAGACGAAGCTGTCGAAATTGCCGCCGCGGGCGATCCGCGCCACGGTGGTCGCCAGGTGAAAGGCCGCTTCGGCCTCATCCTGGATCTTGCAATGGCGCAGGATCGCGCCGTCCTCGACCAGGATCTCGGTCGCGCTGTTGGCGAAATAGGCGCCGCTGCCGAGGCCGATATGGTGCTCGACGATGGTCGCCTGGCTGCCCGCCTCGGCGACGAAGAGATGGCGCGGATGGTAGGCGACCGCCCCTTCGGACGCGTCGCCAATAAACAGCACGACCAGCGGATCGGACAGCACCGCGCCCTTGGCCAGGCGCAGCACCACGCCGTCGTTCATGAAGGCGGTGTTGAGCGCGACCATCGGCAGGCCGTCGGGCTCGGCCAGCGTGCCGAGCCGGTCGCGCAGCAGCGCCGGACGCTCGGCCGCGACCTGCGCCAGCGGCGCGATCTCGACGCCCGCGGGCAGCGCGCCGAGCCGCGAGAGGTCGGCGCGATACCAGCCGTTGACGAAGACCAGGCGGTGCGCCGCCTGGCCAGCCGCGACCGTGGTCGGCAGGCGGTCGGCAGGGATGCCGTTGAGCGTGCGCGTCGCGAGCGCGAAGTCGGCCTTGAGCAGGGCGTTGAGCGAGGTGTAGCGCCACTCCTCGCTCTTCGGGCCGGGCAGGCCGTGGGCCGCGACATGGGCGTAGGCGCGCTCGCGCAGCGCCGCGAGCCAGGGCGCGCCGGCGCCCGGCAGCGCGCGCCGCGATTCCTCGAAGCGCGCGACATAGCCCCAGGGCGCCGCGATGGGCGCGGCGGTCGCGTTAATGGCGGTGCGCGGTGCCGCGGTCATGGGCTCAGGCCGCCTCGGCGACGAATTCGGCATAGCCCTTCTTCTCGAGCTCGAGCGCCAGCTCCTTGCCGCCGGAGCGGACGATGCGGCCCTTGGCCAGCACGTGGACGAAATC
>Ga0335070_10006063_pt1 | contig 14227 bp, 14 predicted proteins | sample Lox_Sample_13_FD_206722 | JGI IMG/M metagenome (GOLD analysis project Ga0335070, IMG submission 206722) | Soil microbial communities from Loxahatchee National Wildlife Refuge, Florida, United States - Lox_Sample_1.3 | ecosystem: Environmental > Terrestrial > Soil > Wetlands | place: USA... | reverse complement strand
CAACGTAGTTTCAGCACCTGTGGCTGTCGCGCCGGAGCTTGTGAAAGCCGCACCCACTTTTCCTTCAAGTTTCCCATGGTATTTGACGGATTCGTCTATGAAACTCTTCAGCTTTCCAGCCATCAGCCCGTAGTATACTGGTGAACCTAATATTATGCCATCAGCCTCTAGCAAATCTTCGAGACTTGCTTGTTCAACTTTCTTCACTTCAACTTCGATACCCTTTACTTCTTTTGCGCCTTCTGCAACTGCAAATGCCATTTTCTCCACATTCTTTGTTCTTGAATAGTAAACAATTAGAATTTTGTGCATGCGTTTTCCCTTGCAGCTTTGACTTTCAAACTTCGGATTTAAGGTTTTGTCATTGTTTCTGCTTGTTCGATCAGATAGTGCAGTATAGAAGATTCTTCCATAAGCTATAAGTGCGAAAAAGGCGGTAGGATTGGTGAGGAGAATGGTATAAACCCTTTCTGGGGGAGAAAGGAGAGAAGGGAGAGCCTGAAAATTTAACTTTTCACACCATTCTCCTCAACGCTTTCAATAATCCATGCATATGTTGCTTTTAAATTTTTCGTTACATTTCGAATAGAAAATCAAAATTTAGCCTCAAAAAGGACAATTTTTCAAAATTCCTATGATAGAGCTTGTCTTATTTCCGTCTTAAACCGGTCCGTGTCCATGAAAAAAGTGTGTATCGGCTTACTATTAACGACTAGCCATTGGTTCCGCCGTTTAATTGCTTCTTCAGCTTTTTCCCATTCGTTGACAAACTCTATTTCTATCTGCGGGGCAACTTCTTTTATGATTTCGCTTGTTCTTAAGGCAAATGGGTAGGAAAATTGGCATGTCGGACTGTAGAAAATTATGGCTTTGTTTTTGTCTTCAGGTAAGGGCTTGTATTTTCCTACAGGTTTTGCTGACTCATAACCAGCTTCCATCTGAAGACAATACAAGTTTTCCTCTGGTGTTGGAAGAAAACCATTTTTCCGATAGAAATCAGTAAGTGATAAGAACTCGCCTGTGTTGAAAGCTCTTGCAAGCATGAACCTGCAGGGGCTCAATCCCAATGGAGTTTTCCTGTTTTTTGCATCTTGGATTACGCTTCGCAACAGTTGAGTGCCTATGCCACGCTTCTGTGCCTCAGGCATTGGATTGTAGACACATTGGATAATCAGAACGTTTTTTCGTCTAGAAGCTTTAGTTATGTCCGCTTCTTCCGGATAATAGAGTATTTGAGCAACAGGTTTTTCGCCATAAAAGGCTATCTTTGCGCATGATCCATATTTTTCCAGCATTTCACGTAGCCAATGTTTTTTCAGTTCCACACCACGCATATGAACAGGATCAGTGAGCTTCTTGCCAGAGCAAACGTGAATAAGATCATCTATATTTGATTCCTGAAGATTCTCAATTCTTACTTTTTCTTTCATCGTGTAACCCGTTTTCTCTCCTAATGGGATTCTTTGACGATCTGGTCAACCGTCATTATTTTTGCGTTGTAAACGTCTTCTAGATACTTCAGTCCTTGCTCTTGTTCTTCTTTTGTGAACGCTTCCACGCCATCTTTGGCTATTATTATTTTGTAGCCCCTGAAAAAAGCATCTGCCGACGTGTGTCTAACACATATGTGAGTGTGCAATCCGCCCATTATCAGGGTTTTTGCGCCTTCACCTTTGTACAAGCTTCTCAGCAAAGAGTCTAAACCCGTTTCGAAAAAACCGCTGTAGGTTCTCTTCTCAACAACGTAATCTTTTGCAGATGGTTTCAGTTCTGGAATCACTTGAGCACCTCTAGTTCCTTTTATTGCGTGTTTTCCCCATTTCTGAACGACTTCTGGGTCTGAGGGTAAGTGGGCATCATTACTGAAGATGACAGGCACATTGTGCTTGCGTGCAGCCTCAACAAGTTTTTTGAGTTTTGGAACTATGCGTTCAGCTCTATCGGTCTTTAAGTCTCCTGTCACAAAATCATTCAACATGTCAATAATTATTACAGCTTTGTTTTCCAAAACAATTCTCCTCTACAAGCTGACTATTATTTTTGTTTTATTTAAATTAGTCTAATTCTCGTCATCAACGATGACTGCAACTGGAAAAAACGGAGTCAATTTTTGAAGGCAACAAACTGCAAAGAACTTTACTGCCTAGTTTCCAATGAGTATGGCGATTTCGTGAGTCTATCTCCGTGACGCTTCTGCACGAGAACCGTGTCTTCAATGCGCACTCCTCCAAAACCCACAAGGTATATTCCAGGTTCGTCTGTGACGACATTGCCAATCATTAGTTTGTCCTTACTTTGTGAGTTAATGGTAGGCTGTTCATGAACGTCTAAACCTATGCCGTGACCTAGTCCATGAACGAAGTATCCGCCATAACCGGCATCAGCTATCACTTTTCTTGCTATAGCATCCACGTCTTTTGCCTTCGCTTTCGGCTTGATGGCTTGAAAAGCTCTTTCCTGAGCCTCTTTAACTATTTCGTATAGCTTCTTCTGTTTTTCCGAAGCTCTTCCAGCGACAAGTGTGCGTGTAATGTCTGAACAATAATGCTGATAAGCAGCACCTATGTCCACAACGACCAAGTCGCCATTTTCAATTTCTCTCTCGCTACAGCCTCCATGCGGAAAGGCTGAACGCGCGCCAGAAGCCACTATCGATTCAAAAGCCGTTCCCCAAGAACCTTCTCGGCGCATTGCATATTCAATCTCAGCCGCAGCCTCAATCTCCTTTATCCCAGGTCTTATTACTTCATAGGCAACTTTAATGCCTACATCAGCCAGTTCTCCAGCTTTTTTCATAAACATAATTTCGTTTTCATCTTTGACCCTGCGCAATTCCCAGACAAGCTCTCCCCGCGCCTTCAGTTTTGTCTTACCTTTCAGACACTTGGCAAGACTGTGATAACTGTCATAGCTCAATGCATCGACGGCCAGTTTCTTTATTTTTGCTGTTTTCACTTCAGCGCCGATTTTTGCCATTAAATCTTCTCCTCGTTTCAACATCTCAACGTTAAAGCCATGAGCTTCAGCCTTCGCCTGTTCATAATTCGTGCTGTAAACATAGACCGTATTTTCTCCAACCTTGGGTATCAGCAAGCCGGCTAATCCCGGGCAAGACGTGAAATACAATAGGCTTTTTTCGTTAGTTACGAGAAAACCATCAAAGCCTTTCTTTTCAAAAGCCTCTTCCTTCAAGGCATCTACTCTATTCAAACTTTTCACCATTGAGAAGCAGAAGGATGTTTTGTACTTAAAACACTTTATATCAATTTCGTGGTCTTTCGTGCTCGTTTGATGGAGGGGAAATTCTTAATTATCCCATTCAGCATTGTGTGGTGGTTCGTGAAATACATTGGGACCCAGTGTTGAAACTCGAAACTTAATGAGACTGTTCAAGTCTTCGGATAAGCCAGTAAAGGCTCTGGACGGAGTTTCGATTTCAATTGAACAAGGCGAAATCTTCGGGCTTCTCGGTCCTAATGGTGCTGGCAAGACTACTTTAATCAAGATTCTGTCAACACTTTTGCTTCCTACAAGCGGTGAAGCGTTTGTGGGCGGATTCGATGTAGTTAAAGAGTCTAATAAAGTGCGGAAAATAATAAGTCTGGTCTCTGGCGGCGAGACTCCAGGTTATGGGATTCTGTCTGCTAAAGAGAATTTGTGGTTTTTCTCCCAACTCTATGGTTTATCTTCTTCAGTTGCGAAGTCGGAGATTAATCGGCTAATTGCAGACTTGGATTTTGAAGAATACGCGAATATGCGCATGTCCAAATTGTCAACTGGGTACAAGCAGAGGCTTAATCTTGCTAGGGGGTTGTTGAATAACCCGAAGATACTGTTTCTCGATGAGCCTACATTGGGCTTGGATGTGTTAACTTCAAAAAAGCTGAGGAGCTACATCGTTGATTGGGCAAAACGCGAAAAGAAAGGCACAGTTTTGCTTACCACGCATTATATGGGCGAAGCAGATGAAATGTGCGACAGAGTAGCAATCATTGACCGCGGAAGAATATTAGCTTGTGACAGTCCGCTCACACTCAAGGAGAAGCTGAAAGAAAACGTAATAATGAAAATTGAAGTGTCTTCAGTGCAAGCTGATTTCGGCTTTATCGATGAAATGAGAGGAATCGTGGGATACTCTGCAACCCGCAGTATTCAAACAGACACAACTGAATTGAAAGTCATGGTCAGTGATGAAACAGTTTTCTCAGGCATTATTACAAACCTGAAAAAACGAAATTTGAAGATTCTGTCTACGAACAAAGCGGAGCCTACCCTTGAAGATGTTTACGTTAGCCTTGTCGGACGAGGATTTGAAGAATCCGCTGAGGCGGCTGAAAATGCGTGAAGAGCTTATTCATAATCTCAGAGCGGTCTACGCAAGGCTTTGGGTGCGCATTAAGGGCAGCAATCAAGAGCCTGAATGGATTGCGGCAGAATTAGTTATCCCGCTCTTGACTCTGAGCGCCTACATATACCTATATAAAATGCTGAATGCACCTCCTGAATTTGCAGGCTTTGTCGTTATTGGCGGGACGATGATTGCTTTTTGGGTTAACGTGCTGTGGAATATGTCTGCACAGTTTTACTGGGAGAAGGAGACGGGAAATTTGGAAATCTACTTTGTCACTCCGGTGTCAAGAATGGCTATTCTTCTGGGCATGGCGTTGGGCGGAATTGTTAACACAACTTTGAGAGCGATAGTTATTCTTGTGGCGGGAACATTCATTTTTCAGGCTCCTCTGGTGGTTCATGAGCCTCTAACTGCGTTTCTGCTGTTCATGCTGACGATTATCGCGCTTTATGCTTTGGGGATGCTGTTCGCTTCTCTGTTCATGCTTTATGGCAGAGAAGCATGGCATACAGCGAATCTTCTTCAGGAACCCGTCTATTTCTTCTCCGGTTCTTATTTCCCAATGAGCAGCCAGATTGTGCCTTATGCCATTCAACTCTTGTCATCGCTAATTCCTTTAACTTTCGGATTGGATGCTTTGAGAAAGGTCATAATACAAGGACAAGGAATTAGCGACGTATGGTCGAATGTGGTCGCCCTTTTGGTTTTCATAGTTATCTTGTTGCCGCTGGCTCGGTTTGCTTTGAACTATATGGAGAATCTTGGCAAGAAAGAGGGGAGGTTAACTCTCAGATGGCAATGAACACTGCCCTAAGAACTGTAAAGCAAGCCATCTGGCTAGGTTGGAAGGTCGAAACCAACTGGACTGACCCACTGGTTTTTTCCATTTACTATCTCATTCGCCCACTGTCAGGATTGCTTATCGTAGGCTTCATTTTCCTTATCGGCAGCGCGTTTGCGGGAGCTGGGTCTAGTCCAGAATTTTTCGCATACATGTTCATCGGCAACAGTTTCTTCATTTACGTTGTGCAGATAATGATGACGATGACCATGTTAATACATGACGACAGATCGCACTATGAGGTGCTTAAGCATATTTACTTGTCTCCAGGCTCATGGACATGGTATATTTTGGGCAGAGCATTGAACGGGGTGATGAACGCTTCAATATCGCTGTTGCTCACTCTTGGGTTCGGAGTGCTTATCTTTCAATATGCGTTGGGTATACAGATTCCAATTAACTGGATAGGAATCAATTTTCCATTACTACTGCTTACCTTGACATTGGGCATAATCTGTTTTATTGCCATGGGATTTATTCTGTGCGGAATTAACATAATGACTTCGAAAGTTCAGTTTATGCTGACAGATTATGTTTCCGGCATCCTGTACCTCTTTGGTGGAGTCGTTTTCGTACCGCAGATTCTTCCATCGTGGGGGCAAACGATTTCGAATGTTTTGCCAATCACCTATTTTCTCAGTAGCATACGGCTTGCAATTTTAAATCAAAGCAACTCGAACATTCAGACTGACTTGTTCTATTTGGTTCTAACGATGGTTGCAACAATAATCTTGGGCGTAATAGTTTTCAGAATCGCGGAATATAAGGCTAGAAGAGACGGGTTAATAGACAAGAAGGAAGAATATTAGCCACCACTTACGATTGGTAGCAGTGTTACGTGATCTCCGCTTTTGAGCTTAGTCTTAATGCCATCAAGCTGATTCAATAAGTAGCCGTTGACTGTGATAATGTAATTTGGCTTCACATCTGCACTAGTACGTTCATAAACTGCCTTTTTGAAAGGTGTTCCATATTTGTCTGAAAGCAGCATTAATAGGTCAGCGACAGAAGTATCATCAAATATCTCGATTTCTTCTTCTCGCCTGCTACTTATCACTTGTCTAATATGGCCTAAATATTCTACCGTTATTATCAAAGCGGAGCACCTTGGGCTCTTCAGTGTGTTATGGGAAGTGCGTGGATATAATCATTTCAATATGCAAGGGAGGTGAGCTATCACTCTGACATATGGAAAGTGTTTTATCCTCCATAACACGTAATGTTTGAAAGGCGAATCTTATGGCAAAATGTCCAAAATGCAAGAAAGAAGTCGGAACTCCTAAGAAAACTTGGAAGATGGTTGGTAGACCAGACAAAAGTGGCAAAAGACTGGAGCTCACAATCGGTCTTTACGAATGCTGCGGAAAAACATTCCGGCAAGTATTGAACAAAAGAAAAATCTAATCATCAAATAACCAACCTGTTTTTTCTATTTTTCGAACGTTAGAAAATTCTTGCATGTTGCATTGTAATTATAATGTGCCATAATATTTGGCCACTGTTGCTATGTCTTTGCCGTCAACCTTGATGTCGGCATTTATATCTGCATTTGGATTCCACAACAAATCCCCTGGTTTCGTGTTGTATGCTTTGGCTACTATCGCAACATCTTTGCCATCAACCTTCGTATCTGCATTTATGTCTCCCTTCACAGCAACAACCACCGAACCATGAACAAGCATGTTATCTTCAGTGTCTATTTCCCCATCCACAGGCCACGCATAAGCGCTTGTAGAGTATGCACCTTTAGCGAATCCCGTTGTGTTCCAGCTGAAAACGATTGTCATTACACTATCAATTGTGACGGCTGCACTTTCTGTTCCGACAGCAATACCGTTTGCGTACACCGTCACACCGAATTCTATATCATAGCCTCCTTGGTTCGCAACAGTCACATTCACATCACAAGGATAACCTTGTCCAACTATGCTCTTAGATAAGATAACCGACAATACAGCTGCATCATAACAGTACCGCAATTCCAGCTTCACCAACCACTTCACCCAATAAACCGATGGGGTAACTAAGCCCTCGGGACCTACAACCGCGACTCTTAGCGGTCCTCCTTCATCTGAAGATATATTGGCTTCGTTAAAGTGATACGCGAGTATCGGAGTTAATGGCTGATTGTGCTGTACAGGTTGTCCGGTGACATTATCATATGTCGTGAATGCACCGTTGACAACCTCATCGTAAGTGAATATCTTTGTATAACCATCGGTTGCAGTGATTTTGAGGACAGTATCGTTGTTCATTCCGCCTGCCAAATTGCAGAATGTGTTAAGTGGCACGCCTGTATAGTACCCCAAACCTTTGATGTTGCCAAGCTGGTTTTTGAAACCGCCATATGCCCTATAGTTTTCCATGCTTCCAATCTGAGTTTCGTTCAAAACTACCTGAGTGCCATTAAGACAAACGACGGTCAAAGTCATTGATGGAAGCGGAACAGATGAAGCTTGAACCTGAAGCACCGCTTGATTCTGCCAAACAGCTACTCCGATAGTGACGATTAGAAGCAGAGCAGTTGCTCGATTCATGGGCCTATTGAGTCCACGCTCCCTCAAAAAATGGCTACTCAAATTTGACTCCTTCTTTCTGTCATCCTTAAACTTATGAGCATAAATCCCGATGTGCACATAAAAATATTTCGCTATATCAACCGCAATTTGCGAAAAATCCAAATAGTTGCGTGCTCTTGCTTTGTAAGTAACATCAATGTTTCCATGCGTGGTTTGATAGAAGCGATGTGCACTCAAAAGAAAAATAAGGGTTCGTTGAGTAGATTGTCAGCGAAGAGTTTGCACCTGTCTAATGAAGATTTCTGGCGGTAATTGCGATGTCCTTACCGTCCACTTTACTGTCCTCATTGATGTCTGTTCGCTGATCCCATCTGGAGTCACTAGGTTTTGTGTTGAAAGCCCTCGCAATCAGGGCAAAGTCCTTTCCGTCACACTTTAAGTCGCCATTAACATCGCCTGGGAGCGTAAGCATTGCCACGCCGTCGACCAAATTGTTGTCAGCGGTGTCTGTTTCATCGGGAACTGTTCCTACTTTAGCGCTAATAGTGTAGTTACCAAACGAGAATCCTGTCGTGTTCCAAGTGAACATTATCGTTGCAGAGTTTCCAGCTGAAAGCGTGAAAGTCTGAACTCCGATAGCTGTCAGGTTTGCATACGCAGTTACGGACAAAGTCTCATTGTAGCCACCTTGATTTGCCAAAGTGACATTAACACTGTAAGAATAGCCATGCCCAACCAACGTTCTCAACGGAGTTGCTGCTGTCACGGCTACGTCATCACGATAACGTACTTCCAACTTCACAACGCGCTTCACCCAGTAGCTTGAGGAAGTAGCCAATCCTTCAGACCCAATAATAGCCGTTCTGAGAGGTCCATCGCTTGAAGATAGATTTGCATCGTTGAAGTGATAGGCAAGTATCGGAGTCAATGTTTGATTGTGCTGCACAAGCTGGCCTGTCACAGAGTCATAGGTCGTAAATTCACCGTTGACTTCAGCGTAGGTGAATATTTTGACATAGCCATCTGCTGCTGTAGCTCGAAGAACTGTATCACTACTCATTCCGCCCACTAGATTACAGAACCTGCTGATCGGAACGCCTGTGTAATTGCCCAAACCTTTCACCACGCCTAACTGATTTCGATAGGCGCCAACAGCTCGGAGAGCTTCCAAATTGGCGATGTCTGTTTCATGCAATACTAGTTGAGTCCCATTAAGAGCAAAGACTGTCAGGTTCATGGGTTGAAGAGTGATGTGTATTTCGAGCCTCACAACTTTCTTCGCCCAATACATAGAATCTGTGCACAAACCTTCAGAGCCAAGAATCGCAACTTTTAGTGGCTGATCACCTGAAGACAAGTTCAAGTCATTGTAATGATATGCTAGCACAGGCGTTAGTGTTTGATTATGCTGCACCTGCTGTCCTGTCTTGTTATCGTAAGTCACGAAAGCTCCATTCACCTGATCATACTTCATCGTTGTTGTATATCCATCAGAAGCTATGATGCGAACGATGTAACCGCTGCGGAGTCCTCCAACCATTTGACAGAAGGTGTTGATTGGTACACCTGTGTAATTGCCTAAACCTTTGAGAACGCCAAGTTGGTTCTTATATCCTCCGTACCCTCTATAAAGCGGCAGATTTCCGATGGCAGTCTGGTTCAAGACTGTTTGCGTGCCGTTGGGGGCAACTATCGTTAAAGTTATGGGTGGAAGACTAACAGATGATGCTTGAAGCATTAATGCAGATGAACATTGCCAAACAGTCATTCCAGTTATGGTAATTGAAAGCAAACAGATTAATGCGAATAGCATTTGTCTGCAAGATCGATTGGATTTAGTGTTTCTACTGTTCAAATTTCGGTCTCTCCTTTCTCATTGATTATGATTCTGCTGCTAAGCTATCCGATATGCATATAAAAGCATTTCGTTACCGAATTGAACACTTAATTAAGAAGCTCACCATGATATTGCACTGCAATCCTGAATCATTTTTCTATTTGGCAATCATAACTTCTGTAGCCTTGACAACAGCCTCAATTTCATCGCCAACCTTAACGCCCAATTCTTCGACTGCCTCCCGCGACACCAGTGCAGTAATCATTGCCGGTTCAGTAACCTTGATCTTGACAAGCGCCATAACTCCGTCTTTCTCAACAACCGTAACTTTGCCTCTAAGGTGGTTCCTAGCACTAATCTTCACTAATCTCACCTCCCACTCTTTTGCTTGACACAAAATCCTCCAGAGCAGCACTTATTCGCTTATACTCACTCAGCAAATACTCACCTAATCTAGTAAGCCTAGCACCGCCTCCGCCGCTCTTGCCCCCCTTAAACGTTTCAACGACAGGCTCCCCAACGACCTTTTTAACCTCATCCAAATAGTTCCACACGTAGCGGTAAGACATGCCAAGCTTCTCAGCAGCCTTTGAAATAGAGCCTTCTTTCTTTATTTGTTCAAGAATAGCAGCTCCTCCTTTGCCCAGAACCCGCTTATCTTTAAGCTCAATCCAGAATTTGAACGAAGGCCTGAACTTGGCATGTTTTACCATTTTACGGCGTGTTTTGTCGTTCTGCACTTATAAAACCTATCTTAACGTAAAAGCTCCAAAAACCGGAATCAACCGTTGCCTGCGCCTACAATTTTGACTGAATCGGTTCTAAATGCGATATGAACGTTTTTTCCTTCAATCAGGTTCAATTCGATGAAGGATCGTTTGTCAATGAAAGCCTTAAACTTTAAACCAATATCGACAACTACCTCAACGATAGGCCCAAGATTCGTGTAATCTCGAACTTTTCCTTCAAAAGAATTCGTCTCTTCAGAAACTGGAGCCTCCGTTGTTACGGAAACGTCCTCAGGGTGAATTGCAATAGTAGCTGCATCACTTTCCAGTTTGCCTTTCAGCTTAATTGAAACGCCATCTGCGCTTACTTCACTTATGCCGCTTTTATACTTCACAAGTTTGACATACAACACGTTCTCATAGCCCAGAAAACGCGCTACAGGTTCACTTGCAGGTTTTGAAAGGATATCCTCAGGAGTGCCATTTTGCACTATCTTGCCATCCATCATTATTCCAACTTTGTCCGCTAGGCTGAAAGCCTCTATCTGATCATGAGTAACATGTAGAAAAGCAACTTTGAACTCATGGTTTATCCGTTTTAACTCCTTCCGCAAGCTACGACTTGTCTCAGTGTCAATAGATGTCAAAGGCTCGTCCAACAGCACAACCGTCGGCTCAGTGACTAGAACCCTTGCAAGAACAACTTTCTGTCTTTCTCCACCACTAAGGGTCGAAGGCATCACCTTCGTCATCTCCCATAAACCCATGGCATCAAGCATTTTCTTCACCGTTTTACTCCTCTCCGCAGAAGTCATTCTGCGCATCTTCAAACCGAACTCGACATTCTCAGAAACATTCATATGTGGGAAAAGCGGGCAATTCTGTGGAACGTAAGCCATTCCACGCTTGTCAACTTGTACGTTCGTAATGTCTCGTTCATTTAGAAGAATCTTCCCACTGTCTGGGTGGTTAAAACCCATAATCACTTCCAGAAGAACCGTTTTGCCTGCTCCCGTCGGTCCTAGAAGCACAAAATACTCGCCTTCAGCAACTTCCAGACTAACATCTCTTAAACTGAAATTGCCCAGCTTTTTTGACACATGATCTATCTTAAGTGTCAAATGCTTGACCCCGCGGATTATTGCACAATTCTTTCAGTTTTTGAAGTTGCAAGTTTGAAGCCGAACAGGATTACGACAGCAAGAATTATGAGCAGGGTGCTTACCGGTAGTGCAGCCTTTAAGCCGCCACTTCCTCCTAAACCTTCGAAAACATCGTACAAGTACACGGGAGCTGTTTTAGGGAAATATGCTAGGATCACCACTGCTCCGAACTCGCTTACGGCTCGAGCCCAGGCAAGCAAGCACCCAGTTAGGATGCCCTTAAGAGCGAGGGGAAAGGTTACGTGTCTGAAGACTTGGAAATTAGATGCGCCCAAACTCCTGGCAGTCTTTTCCATTGTGAAACTAACAGATCCAAATGCTTCTTGTGCACTCCTTATCAAAAAAGGAGCACTGACAAAAGCCATGGCTACTACAATCCCGAAAACAGTATCAACAAACTCGACACCAAACAATCTAAAAGCTCCGCCAATAGGAGAGGCAGGCGCGAGAACCGAGAGTAGAGCCAAGCCCGCTGCATTATGAGGAATCAGAATCGGCAGGTCAATAACCGAATCTAGAAAACGTTTTCCGTGGAAGTCGTATCTTGCAAACATGTAAGCAAACGGTATGCCTAGACTGAAGACAAAAATCGTTGCAAGAAAGGCACAATAGAAGCTCGTGAAGATGGCGTTCAGTGTCCGTGTATTAGTGAACGCTGAAGGAAGACCCGGAAGCGAGTTGCCTACCGATCCAAGGATCGGAATGATTAAGAAGAGAACCATAAGCACACCTAGAATGGTCGAAGCAAGAACAAAGGGTGACTTCTGCCTAATCCAATTCATCTTTGCAGCACCTTGCTACTTCGTTGGATCCCTCCAATATAATACTATCACACTACGGTTCCTGTGCCACAAAGCTCTGCAAGTCTGATGGAACACGTTCAATGTTGTCACAGTAGGATGGAAGAAAAACAGGATGTGATGCAGATTCAAAAATGTCCCGTCCCTCTTCGCCAAGCAGAAATTTTGCAAATTCGATAGCTAGGTCTTTCTGATCTGCGTTGTTCGGAATTGTAAATCCATAGAAGATTGTTTTTCCAATTCTGTCGAGTCCTATTGTTGCAAATCTTTGAAGTTCAAATCTTACGGTCACCTGCTCATATAACGTCTCAAAATTGGGGTTGCCTAAATTGAACTCGTCTGGAAACTCGAAATATCGTAAGCCATACTGTTTCGCGTTGCTCAGGTAGAGAAAGCAATAATCTATCCTTCCTGTTTCCAGCAATGGAATCAATTGGATGCTGCTGGCTCTAAGAATGACATTTGCCTTTGGCTGCTGCACTTCAGGCACAAAAATCGTATAATTGTCACCAATAGAGACAGAGCTTATTGGCGGATCAAAGTTTCTTGTGACTAAATCGTAGAAAATGCTGCTGTTTTTATAGTAGGTTTCTGCAAGCTGCATCGTCATCAGAGCCCTATAACCGAGTGCGTCAATCATTGGGTTTGGAAAACCGAACACCACGTTATTTCTCATCAGGATTGAGAACCAATTAGTCGCATTTACGTCGCTTGCGTACTTGCTTGAATTCGTATATGCCAGAACGATCTTGTTACTTGCAAATCTGATATACCAGTCTGCAAAGCTCTGATTGCTTCCTGATTCTGAGGAGTTGTACATCATGAGCGGAATTAAGGAATAGTCAGCAACCATAAGTAGATCTGCCTTCTGCCCTAGTTCGGTGACCTGTCTGATAACTTGGATGCTTCCATGCCCTTCAACTTCAACATTGATGTCTGGGTGTGCTTTTTCAAACGCTTCTTCGACCTTTCCTAACGGGAATAGCAAACTTGCGGCGCAGAGCACTTTCAAAGTCTTCTTTTCGCTTGGTGCTACGACGTAGAAATAGAAGGCGAAAGTTGAAAGAAGGATAACTATTAGTGAGGTTGAAAGAGCTGCATGTTGCATCCTCAATAGCTCTCAGCTCCCGTGAAAGATTATCTGAATCTCTACGACATTGCCTAACATTTCACTATCTGACAGTCCTGATCCGACAAGTTTCAGGGGCCAATACGGTTCTGGAAGCGGAGCGCCGTTCAGCCTATTCGCCAAAATGATGTTTGGGTTGCGCATCACTCTGGTGCTATTAAATTCGCATGAATTTTCCATACCTGTTATGACCTTAACTGTGTAGCCTTGAAGAGCAAGAGTGTCGTTAAAGGCTCGAACTGTGTTGTTTGTAGTGTGCGCATCACCATCATCTACCCTTCCAACCAGAAGCCACAAGGGCATTCCAGTCCATATATTGTTGTCCTTAGTGTCAGTCCAGTTTACACCATGACAATGCTCATTGACACCAGATTCAAAAGTGGCTCGTGTGATATTCTCAGCTAATGCTCCCTTCAGAAGAAGCGTCCACTCTTCGATTGCAGGGCGGATCTCAACCTCCACGATGTTTTTGATCCACCAGTGGCCTTCAGTCAGTACGCCTTCAGGACCTACAAATGCTACGCGCAAGGGTCCTTCATCAGAAGTCAGGTTTAGGCCATCTTTATAATATGCAATAATCATGGTTAGGGCTTGAGTATGGTTGGTTTCGTCGCCTGTTGCTGGATTGAAGTAAATGAGATCATTTCCCATTATTTGCTCATAGGTGTAAACCATCGAATAGCCATCACCCCCAGTAATCCTAAGGCTGAATGAGCTGTTAATGCCGCCAACAAGATTGCATAGAGTAGTTATTGAAATGCCTGTGTAATTGCCAATTCCCCGAATGTAGCCCGCGCTCGTCTTAAAACCGCCTATAGACTCAACCTCTTCAAGCTTCGCGATACTTGATTCGTTGAGG
>Ga0335070_10006062_pt1 | contig 14227 bp, 15 predicted proteins | sample Lox_Sample_13_FD_206722 | JGI IMG/M metagenome (GOLD analysis project Ga0335070, IMG submission 206722) | Soil microbial communities from Loxahatchee National Wildlife Refuge, Florida, United States - Lox_Sample_1.3 | ecosystem: Environmental > Terrestrial > Soil > Wetlands | place: USA... | reverse complement strand
CTGGAGGTATGAATTATGGCAGCAAAACAACTCGTCTTTTCAGAGGACGCCCGCCGGCGTCTGCAGACCGGTATCGACACGGTCGCCAATGCGGTCAGCACCACGCTCGGCCCCAAAGGCCGCAACGTGGCCCTGGATCGCAAGTTCGGCTCACCCACCATCACGCATGACGGCGTGACCGTAGCCAAGGAAATCGAGCTCGAAGATGCGTTCGCCAACATGGGCGCGCAGCTCCTCAAGGAGGCCGCCACCAAGACCAATGACATCGCCGGAGACGGCACCACCACTTCGACCGTCCTGGCGCATGCCATCGTGACCGAAGGCCTCAAGACCCTGGCCGCCGGCGCCAACCCGATGCGCCTGAAGCTGGGCATCGAGCAGGGCACCGACGCGGTCGTCAACGCCCTGCGCAAGATGTCGCAGAAGATCGAGACCAAGGAAGAAATCGCCTCGGTCGCCACCAACTCCGCCGCCGACCCCGAGATCGGCAAACTGATCGCCGACGTGATGGACAAGGTCGGTAAGGACGGCGTCATCACCGTCGAAGAGTCCAAGTCGCTGCAGTTCGAGACCGAGTACGTCGAAGGCATGCAGTTCGACCGCGGCTACATCTCGGCTTACTTTATCACCGACGCCGAGCACATGGAATCGGTCATCGCCGAACCTTACATCCTCATCTACGACAAGAAAATCTCCGCCGCAGCCGACATCGTCCCGATTCTCGAGAAACTCGTCCAGATCGGCAAGCGCGACCTGGTCATCATCGCCGAGGACATCGATGGCGAAGCGCTGGCCACCCTCGTGCTGAACAAACTGCGCGGCATGCTGAACGTCCTGGCCGTCAAGGCGCCGGGATTCGGTGACCGCCGCAAGGCCATGTTGGGCGACATCGCCACCCTGACCAGCGGCCAGCTCATCTCCGAGGAGACCGGCCGCAAGCTGGAGACCGTCACGATCCAGGACCTGGGCCAGGCCGAGAAGGTCGTCTCCGACAAGGACAATACCACCATCGTCGGCGGCAAGGGTGACACCGCCCAGATCAAGGGGCGCATCGAGCAGATCCGCGTTGAGATCGATAAGTCCACCAGCGACTACGACAAGGAGAAGCTCCAGGAGCGCCTGGCCAAGCTCTCCGGCGGCGTCGCCATCATCCGCGTTGGCGCGGCCACCGAGACCGAGCTGAAAGAGAAGAAACACCGCGTCGAGGATGCTCTCTCTGCCACGCGCGCCGCCATCGAAGAAGGCATCGTCCCCGGCGGCGAGATCGTCTTCATTAACGCCGTCTCGGCCTTGGACAAGGTCAAGATGGACGGCGAGGATGAGAGCATCGGCGTCTCCATCGTCCGCAAGGCCCTCGAAGCCCCGATCCGCAAGCTGGCCGGGAATGCCGGCCAGGACGGCGCGGTCATCATCGAGAACGTCCGCCGCCTCGCCAAGGAACAGGCCAACAAGCACATCGGCTACAACGTCATCACCGGCGAATACACCGACATGCTCAAGGCCGGCGTCATCGACCCGCTCAAGGTCGTGCGCGGAGCCCTGGAGAACGCCGCCTCCATCGCCGCCATGATCCTGACCACCGAGTGCCTGATCACCGACATCCCCGAAAAGGAAAAATCCGCTCCCATGCCGCCCGGTGGCGGGATGGAGTACTAAGCCAGTTGCCCGGCGCTTCAAAAGTGCCGGGCAATTTTTCTTCAAGTATAATCATGGACGATGAAAGTCAAAAAACCAAGGGCTTTTGCAGCCGGCTTTCTTCTGCTCGCCAGCCTGGCCCTCTCCGCTTGTAACAACCGTACCATACTTGAGCCGACTCTCCCGACCGTCACGCCGACGCTCGCCCCGACGCCGACCGAGACCCCGATCCCAGCGGCCTTGAGCGTCAATGGCGAGCAGGTTTCCCAGGCGAACTTCGATGCGGAGCTGGCGCGATACCAGGCCGCCCAGTCGGCCCTGGGAAAAACCGTCAGCCCGGCGGACGCCACCCAGGCCGTGCGCGCCGATCTGATTAATACCCTGCTGCTGGCCCAGGGCGCGGCTGGCTACAAATACGTCGTGGATGACGCCACTTTACAGTCGCGCCTCGAAGCCCTGGCAACCCAGACCGGCGGACCCGCAGCTTTGACGGCCTGGGAGACTGCCCACGGCTACACGGATCAAAGTTTCCGGCAGGATCTGCGTCGGCAGATTGCCGCAGCCTGGATGCGTGACCAGGTCATTGCCTCCGTTCCCACCACTGCCGAGCAGGTACACGTAAAACAGATTTTGCTCTATAATTCTGATGAGGCCCAGAGCGTCCTGAACCAGCTGCAAGCCGGAGCCGACTTCAACGCGCTGGCGGCGCAGTACGACCCTCAGGCACACGGCGAACTAGGCTGGTTTCCGCGGGGCTACCTGGCTGAGCCAGCTCTCGAGGAAGCCGCTTTCGCCCTCCAGCCCGGGCAACATAGCGCCGTCGTCCAGACGGAGCTCGGGTACCACATCCTCCTGGTTGTGGAACGCGACCCTGCCAGGCCGCTTTCCCCGGATGCCCTGCTGACACTCCAGGAACGTGCCATCCAGGACTGGCTGCTCCAGCGGCAGAAGGAAAGCGCCATCACACCAGCACCCTGAAAGGGCACCAGGAACCCACCCGCCCGGATCAGGCCTTCGACGGGAGAGGAGACCATGGACAGTTTTGACTTGAAACCCGAAAGGAAGATCAAGATCAACGCAAAATCGTTGATCTGGAACCTCCTGACGGTTTTGATCCTGATCGGCACTGCCTGCCAGGGGTACGTGTTCCTGAGCATTTTCATGAACCCGAAGCTGGTGCCACCCATCCTGCGCCCACAACCTCTCCCCACCCTGTTTGCCACCCCCACCTCGACCATCACCCCCATCCAGCTTGCACCGACCTGGACCAATACCTGGACGATTGAGCCGTCCGCCACGCGCACGCGCGCCCCGACCTGGACCCCCTTGCCGGGAATGATCAGCGCCACCATCACAGATACACCGACCGCAACCGTGGAGCCTACCATCACCGCAACCCCCACCATCGCTTCGGCGAACATCGTCTACCGGCCCAGCACGGACTTCTACCCGAACAGCGACTGCAAATGGCTGGGCGTGGGCGGGGAAGTCCTGGATGCCCATAATCAACCGCTCCAATTCCAGACCCTGCAACTGGGCGGTACACTCAACGACAAGAGCATTCAGGATCTGGTTAAATTAACCCTGACTCTTAGTGGAATGGATCCCAAATCGCCGTTTGGCAAATCCGGCTTCGTGTTCCAGATGGGCGATACTCCCGCCGACTCCACGCAAACGCTGTGGATTCAATTGTTCGACAATACCAGCCAGCCGCTGACGGACAAGGTCTACTTCGACACCTTCACCGACTGCACCAAGAACCTGGTATACATCGTCTTTACGAAGACAAAATAGCCGCTCCGCCAATCCCGGCGAATGAGAAGTGCGGCCACGCGGCCGCACTTTTTGATTCCAGCGCTTGCCTTGCCCTTTCAAGGAAAAGGGCCGGGTGAGGCTATACTGCTACATTCCAGTGCAAATACTTGGGATTCTTTCCGCGCACCGCATCGGCAAACAGTTTGCGCAGCGCCGCCGTGACCGGTCCCATCACGCCGGCGCCGACCGGCCGGTGGTCGACCTTGGTCACCGCGGTGATCTGGGCGGCCGTTCCGGTCAGGAATAGCTCGTCGCAGACATAGACCTCCGTCCGGTCGATGGGGCGCTCGATCGTCGTCAGGTTCAACTCGTTTTTCGCCAGCTCGATCGCCGTCCGCCGGGTAATGCCTTCCAGGATATTTTCCGTCACCGGCGGGGTGACCAATGCCCCGTCGCGCACAATGAAGATATTCATGGCGCTGCCCTCGGTCAGGTGTCCGTCCTGGGTCAATACCAGCGCCTCGTCAAAACCAGCCCGGTTCGCATCGGTCTTGGCCAGTGCCGAGTTGACGTAGGCCCCGCTGATCTTGCCGCGCGCCGGGATGACGTTGTCGTCGATGCGCCGCCAGGAGGAAATCGTCACGTGGGCGTTGTCATCGTTCTTGATGTAATTCTCGAACGGCATAGCAAACATGGTGAACTCGTCCCTCAAATTATGCAGGCGCACACCGATGACTTCGTCCGCCTTGAAAGCCAGCGGGCGGATGTAGATGTCCTGCTGGTAACCATCCTCACGGAGCATTCCCAGCATGATCCCGACCAGGCTTTCCGGCGTGAAGTCAAAATCCATGCACAGCAGCCGGCAGGAGTTCAGGAAGCGGCGGAAATGATCCAGCGGGCGAAAAACGAAAAGCTTTTTCTGCTCCGCGTTCCAGTAGCCGCGCATGCCGCCAAAAACAGCCGTACCATAATTAAGCGCGTGGGTCGCCACGCCGACTTTCGCCTCCGAGTAGGGCACCACCTTGCCCTTGAAATATGCATGTTTCGGAACGTCCACGGATTCACCTCCTGGGGATAATAATAAGCTACGCACCTTCGGGCCAGAACATTATACCGCCACGCTGCAGAAGGTTGAGGAGAGGTCTTCCCACCCGGCTTGACAACTGTGCCTTTTACCGGTAAAATTTATTTCGATAACCATCTAATTAGTTATATGGATCAAAATATGGACAATTCTGAAATGCTCGCGTTCGTCAAAGCCCTGGCGGATGCCGACCGGCTGCGCATCGTCGGCCTGCTGGCCCAAAAACCGGCGCGCCCGGCGGAGATTGCCGCGCGCCTCGGCTTTCCACCCTCCGAGACGGCCCGCGCCCTCGACCAGCTCGTCCACGGGGGCGTGCTGCGCCTGGCGGATGGCGTGTACGAATTGGACCATGACGGGCTGGAGAAACTCGCCCGCCGGCAGTTCGAGGGGCATCGCCCGGCATACGTCCCCGACCCCAGGCTCGAAAAACGGACTCGCCGCGTCCTCTCCGCCTACCTCAATCCGGATGGGACGATCAGACAGGTTCCGCTCCAGGCAGCCAAGCTGCACATCCTGCTCGACTACCTGATCAACGCCTTCACGGTCGGCACAAACTACTCCGAGAAGGAAGTCAACCTGATCCTGGCGCGCTTCCACCCGGACACCTCCGGCCTGCGCCGCGACCTGGTCGACGCCGGCCTGCTGGCCCGCGAACGCGACGGCTCGCGCTACTGGCGTCCCGCGGAGCCAGTCGATGGGAGTCAGAAATGAAGGTGCCACGCACCGTAGAGGTGCATGGCACCTCAGATGATCAAAACGCCGAGCTGGTCGATTTCTTCAAAGCCCTGGCGGATGCCAGCCGGCTGAAGATCGTCGGACTGCTGGCCCAGCGTCCTTACAGCGTCGAGGAGTTGGCCGCCCTGATCGACCTGAAGCCGTCCACTGTCTCCCACCATCTTTCCCGGCTGGCCAAGACCGGCCTGGTCACGGCGCGCGCCGACAGCTACTACAGCGTCTACCAGCTAGAAGAGAAGGCATTGCAGGAAAGGACCCGGCGTCTGTTCTCGCACGACAAGCTGACCGCGGCCGCCTCCAACGTGGACGCGGACGCCTATGACCGCAAGGTGCTGGCCGACTACACCCGCCCGGATGGCAGCCTGAAAACCATCCCGGCCCAGCGCAAGAAGCTGGAGGCGGTCCTGCGTTGCGTGGTCAAGGCTTTCGAACCAGGGAAAAAATACAGCGAGAAGCAGGTCAATTCGATCCTGTCCCGCTTCCACGAGGACACGGCCTCCCTGCGGCGCGAACTCGTCGGGAACGGGCTGATGGGGCGGGAAGGTGGTGGGGGGGACTATTGGAGAAAAGAGTAGGGGCGACCAGTCGAAGATCCCTGAAGTACCCTGCAGGGGCACGAAGGGGGCTGGTCGCCCCTCTTTTATTAAAATTGCGACGCTTTTTACGGCCGCCGCAGGGAGAGCATGAAACGGCGTGTTTCGGTGAAAAGCGGCTTGAGTTCTTCCGCCTCCAATGCCATCACCCGGCTGTTGGCGAAGTAATCGAACTTGAAATCGGTCGGCTCGCCGGCCTTTTTCCCGGGGATCGGCATCAGCCGCGCCGTGAGCGGTTTATCCAGGCGCAGGGCCAGGGCGGAGAGGTCAAGCAGCACGGCGGCGATCTGCCCGGGCGTGGTGTCACCCGGCAAGGGGATGGTATCCAATCCGGTGCCGCACACTGCCGAATAGAGCAGCAGGTCCTTGACCGTCAGCGTGCCTTCGGCGGCGCGCTGCGCCAGGACGGCATCTTCCAGCACCGGCAGCATCAGCCCGCTGAAACCGGTGCGTGGAAAACGGGCGCGCTCCACCGCTTCGGTCAGGATTGCCGCAGCCGCCAGGGATCCATGCTGGCCGACTTTCAATATGCCCATGCGCTCCATGGCCGCACCGATCGAGCGCGTTTCCTCCGGGAACGGCGCCAGGGAAAAATCGATGCCTCCGAAAACGATTGAAAACTTGCGGCTCAGCTCATCCCCGATGGCGGTCAGTTTCTTGGCGTGCCCTTCGAGCGCGGCAGCCATGGCCCACTGCCCCTCGGTCACCGACTTGGCCTCGCTGAAGACTTGCACCGCCACTTCCGCCGCCTCGGTTGCCACGGCAAAAGCCAGCTCACTGCCCTCCCGGTACGCAGCCGGGAAAAACGGCGAGCCCGGCTTGACGTTCGCCAGTGCGGCGAAGCGCAGATTGGCAAAACCATCCGGCGCGATCGTGGCGCAGCGCGTGATGATCTCGGCGCATGCATGTATGGCAGACAGGGAGACCCCAAAGCGCGCATCCGCCATCACCGCGGAGAAAAAAACGTTCTGCGTGGCCGCAATGGCGTCGGGGATGACGCTGTAGCTGCCGGCGATCTCCGGCTGGGCAGGGCCGAGGGAGGCGTAGCCGATCCCGGCGGCGTGGATCAGCTTTTCGACCGCCTGGGCAAAGCGGGGGGTCTCAGCCAGCTTGTCCGCCCCGACCATTTGCATGAACGGAACGGTCGCCAGGCGTGTCGTCTGGACCTCGAACCCGCCGGCTTCGTAGGCGGTTTTGGCTTCGGCCAGGAATTTGCCCGCCGCCTGGATCTTCTTATCGTCCAGCGGAAATCCCGGGTTACAGAAATAGGTGATCGAGCGAATTCTCATGTCTCCCTCTGTCGCACTACCTCGAACATCAGAATGGCCCCGGCCGCGGCGGCGTTGAGCGACTCGGCCTTGCCGGGCATGGGGATGCACACGCGTCGGTTTGCCAGATTGCGGGCCTGCTCGCTGGCCCCCTCCGCCTCCCCGCCGACGATCAGCGCCAGCGGTCCGCGGAAATCAGCCTTCCAGCAGGGAAGCTCCGCCTCCATCTCAGCCAGGAACACCTGCAAGCCTTTCAGGCGCAGGCCCAGATCGTCCCAGCCCATGGTCCACACCGGCAGGCGGAAATGCGCCCCCATTCCGGCGCGCACGGCCTTTGGGGCAAAGGCGTCCGCCGTCTCCGGCGGCAGCAGGGCCGCCTGGGCGCCGGCCGCGGCCGCAGTGCGCAGCAGCGTCCCCAGGTTGCCGGGGTCGCGGACCCGGTCGGGGACCAGGACGAAGTCGAGCAAATCCGGAAGGGGAAGCGCGGCCAGGTCCAGGACGGCCAGGAGGCCCTGCGAGGTCTCGGTTTCGCTGAGCGATTGCATCAGGCCTTCTGCAACCTCGTCCACCTCGACGCGGCGCGCTTTCAGTTCACCGATCAACTCCCGTCCGCGCCCGGTCAGCTCCGGGCTGTGCAGGGCGAAGCGGATCGCCCAGCTGGCCGCCAGGGCTTCCTCGGTCAGGCGCACGCCCTCCACCACGAAGGCGGCCTGCTCGCGACGCTCCTTCGGGCGGCCCAGCAGGGCGCGCACGAGCTGAACCTTGGCGTTATGCGTCGAAGTGATCATGCCAGATGCGCAGGAAAGCGTCGAGGGTGGAGGCGTCGTAGAGCACCAGCCGCACCTGTTTCAAACCGGACTTTGGGTTGGCTGAAAAGTAATCGCTGGCCGCGGTGAGAATCACGTCCGCGGCGCGCTCCCGGGGAAAGCCGAAAACGCCGGTGGAGATGGCCGGCAGCGATAGTGATTCCAGACCGAGCCTTTCCGCCACGGACAGGCACCCGGTCACTGACGCGGCCAGCTTGGCGTCCTCGTCGCCACCTGCACCCGTTTTTTGGGCGTCGCCCCACACGGGGCCCACGGCGTGGATGACGTAGCGACAGGGCAGCGCCCCACCCGAGGTCCAGGCCGGGGCGGCGTGGCTGACCGGGCCGTGCTCCTGCACCCAGGCGTCCGACTCCTGCTGGATGACCGCTCCGCCGCGCCGCAGGATGGCCCCCGCCACCCCGGCACCGTGGCGCAGGGCGGGGTTGGCAGCATTGACAATGGCATCCGTCGTCTCGGCGGTGATATCGCCCTGCACCAGCTGGAAGGTTTGACCGGAAGGCAAAACCGTCCCGGCCAGGAGTGTGTTCACAGGATTATTTTACACTGATTAAACGATTAGGCGGGGCTCGTGGCCCCGCCTAATAACTTGCGGATTGCGTCTTTCTACTTGCCGGCTTGTGCCACCACAGCGGCAAAGGCCTGCGGGTCACGCACGGCAATGTCGGCCAGCATCTTGCGATTGAGGTTGATCTGCGCCTTTTTCAGGGAAGCCACCAGGCGGCTGTAGGTCGTGCCGTTCAGCCGGGCAGCGGCGTTGATGCGCACGATCCACAGCTTGCGCAGGTCGCGTCGGCGTACGCGACGGTCGCGCGAGGAGTACCACAGGCTCTTCAGCATCGCCTCGTTGGCGCGGCGGAAAAGCAAATGCTTGGAACCCCGCTGCCCCTTGGTGTACTTCAAGGCTTTCTTGTGACGCAGGTGACCGTGCGGTCCACCCTTTACACGTGCCATTTCCTTTTACCTCCTGCGAGCCCCCGGGCGCCGGTGGAGGGGCTTCCTGCGCCCATCCTTTCCAGTTGCATACACTCGGAAGCCGCTGACAAAAACGGATACGATACCTGAAACCCAACCCTACGGTTTCATGTTCGGCGCCAGGCGCCGGATGCGCTTGATATATCCCTTCCCCTGGACCGGGACCATCTCGCCGAACAAGGCCTTCACGCGCCGGGATCTCTTCCGGCGCAGGTGGGCCTTGCCGCCTTTGGTGCGCACGATCTTGCCGGACCCGGTCACGCCGAAACGCTTCGACGTGGCCTTGTGGGTCTTCAGCTTGAGCTTTCCATCTTTCTGCTTGCGCGGCACAGCGATTACTCCTTCACACAAGATTGCGCAGGGTTTTACTCCTGCGGTTGTTCACTCTTCTGGGGGACTTCTTCAGCGTCTTCCTTGGCTTTCTTCTTGGCTACGCCTTTCGACGGTGCCAGCAGCATGGACATCGCCCGGCCTTCGATCGCCGGTGACTGTTCCACCATACTGATATCCGAGAGCCTCTGGGCAATTTCCTTCAAATCCTCGAGTGCAATTTCGGGGTAGGTGATTTCGCGACCGCGGAAGCGGATGGTGACACGCACCTTCATGCTGTGTTCCAGCCAGCGGCGGGCATCGTCAACCTTGAAATCCCGATGGTGGTCAGTCGTCTTGGGCCGCAGGCGGATCTCCTTGATCTCGACCTTGGTCTGGGCCTTGCGAGCCTCGCGCTCCTTCTTCTCCCGCTCGTAGAGAAACTTGCCGAAGTCCATGATCCGGCAAACCGGAGGCGCGGTGTTGGGTGCAACTTCCACCAGGTCGAGTTCCGCATCACGGGCCATTTGCAATGCCTGTCGGATTGGCACCACGCCGACGTTGTCGCCCGTCGGTCCGATCAGGCGGACCTCGGGAACTCGGATCGTCTCATTGACTCGAAATTCGTTGGCGCTGATACGTCTCTCCTTGGGTAATAGATGAAGTCCAGCCGTGGGGCTGGTTTAAGCGGGCTGATAATACCATGAACCGGCATGAATCGTCAATAAAAAGGCCAAGGACGAAAGAAAGTTGACTGCCGTTCGTCCCTGGCCTCTGGTCTTTTGTTTACAACTGGCTCGAACGGCTGGCGATGCGGTCCTTCGCACGGGCGATGAACTCGGCCAGCGGGATGTTGTCGGCGCGCGAGCCGTCGCGCACACGCAGTGAGACCTGCCCGGTCTTGGCTTCGTTCTCGCCCACCACCAGCATGTAAGGTACTTTCATCAATTGGGCGTCGCGGATCTTGGCGTTCATGCGCTGGGCGCTCAGATCGGCGCTGGCTCGGATGCCAAGCTCGCGCAGCTGGCGCACGATCCCCTCGGCATACTCGTTCTGCGCGTCGGTGATCGGGATGAGGCGGGCGTGCTCGGGGCTGAGCCAGACCGGGAAGTTGCCGGCGTAATGCTCGAGCAGAAAGCCGACGAAGCGCTCGTGCGTGGACAGCGGGGCACGGTGGATGCATAGCGGCGTCTCCTCGACCCCGTTCTTGTTCATAAAAACGAGGTTGAAGCGACCCGGCTGGGCGAAGTCCACCTGGTTCGTCGCCAGGGTGAACTCGCGCCCGATGGCGCTCCAGACCTGCCCGTCGATCTTGGGCCCATAGAAAGCGGCCTCGTTGGCGGCTTCCACAAAAGGCACGCCACCGTTTTTCATGGCCCGCCGGACCATTTCTTCCGTCTTCAGCCACAGGCGTTCATTGTCGACGTATTTTTTACCCAATCCCTCCTTGGCATGCAGGGACAGGCGCATGACGAACTTCTCGATCCCGAACAAATCCAGGTATTTTCGGTAAAGATCGATCACGGCCATGAACTCCTGCTCGAACTGATCTTCGGCAACATAGATATGGGCGTCGTTCATCTGCATCGAGCGCACGCGCATCAGGCCGAAGAGTTCGCCGGACTTCTCGTAGCGGTAGCAGGTGCCGTACTCCGCCAGGCGGATGGGCAGGTCGCGGTAGGAGCGCGGTTTGGAGCCGTAGATCTTGTGGTGCATCGGGCAGTTCATCGGCTTGACGTAATACTTGACGCCCTCCAGCTCCATGGGCGGGTACATGCTCTCGGCGTAGTAGGGCAGGTGGCCGGAATGCAGGAACAAATCCTCCTTGGCCAGGTGCGGCGTGCGCACGCGCAGATAGCCGGCCTTTTCCTCCATTTCCTTGGCCAGGCGTTCCAGCTCCTCGATGATGACGCCGCCGCGCGGCAGCCAGAGCGGCAGACCGGAGCCGACCTCGTCGTCGAAGACGAAGATCTCCAGCTCCTTGCCCAGCTTGCGGTGGTCGCGCGCTTTGGCTTCCTCGAGCATGTTCAAATACTGCTCGAGCTCGTCGGACGTGCGCCAGGCCGTACCGTAAATGCGTGTCAGCATCTTGTTGTGCTCGTCGCCGCGCCAGTAGGCCCCGGCGATGGACATCAGCTTGAGCGCCGATGGATTGATCTGGCGCGTGTTCTCGACATGCGGTCCGCGGCAAAGATCGACGAAGGTGTCACTTTGGTAAATGGAGATTTCCGGCTTCTCGGACAGCGGATTGCCGTACTCGTCCGTGCCGCCTTTTTCCAGGCCGTCGATCAGCTCCAGCTTGTAAGGCTGGTCCTTGAAAATCTTGCGCGCCTCCTTCGCCGAGACGACTTTCTTGACGAAGGGATGGCCGCCGGCGATGATCTGGCGCATGCGCTTCTCGATCTTTTCCAGGTCCTCCTCGGCGATCTTTTGCGGCAGGTCGAAGTCGTAGTAGAAGCCGTTCTCGATCGGCGGGCCGATGGTGAATTTCGCTTCGGGATAGAACTCCAACACCGCTTCCGCCATGATGTGCGCAGCGGAGTGACGGATGCGGTAGAGCTGCGAATCCTCGTAACGTTCTTCGGGTTGGTTGGACATTTTTTCTCCTTGCTGGACAGGTCATTCTAGCCACCGGGCAGGGGGGCGATCCCAGAGGGGTGGCTAGTGACCTCCGGGTCGCCGGGAAGTGACAGTATGGTCTCCGCTCATGGCGGCCTCCTCAAATAAAAACTCTCGCCCGTACTGCGGGGCGAGAGTTGGATCTCACGCGGTTCCACCCGACTTTGCCTTCTGAGACGACACACAGACCGTCCCTTAGGGCATCTCGTGGGGCCGATAACGGGGCCGGCCGTTTCCCTTATCCTGGGGCGGAAACGCACGTCCGTCTTTACGTTCAGGGTCACGCTCGCGGGTGGTTTTCGGCGGAGGCTGCCGGAGAAGGCTCTCAGTCATCGGCCTGCTCTCCCTGTCGGCTCCCGGGCCGCCTACTCGTCCCGGTCATTGCGTTTGCATATGGTTGTGCTTATTATATGCCGGTTTTAATGCCTGTCAAGCGCAGGAGAATGGGAAAGGCCGGAAAGAGCATCCTGATCGGCCCGGAAAACAATCAATCCCATTTTCTACTTTGCCATGGTCGCCGGCACCCATTTGGCAAAATCGGACAGATGGGACCACAAGGAAGGATAAAAAGTAACCGCCCAGACCAGTGCGGTGATCAGGACCACTATGGCACCGACGACGCGAAAGAGCTTGTTCTGCTTTAGGAATCTGAGCGTCGGGGCTGCTAGCACGCCGCCCAACCCGGCAAGGATGAAGCCGAAGCCCGAAAAAATCGGTTCCTTGGTCAAGCCGAGGGAGATGATGCGAATGCCGATCACGACCGCGTCGATCCCGGCGAAGAAGGCATAGATGGCGACCGGCATCAAATCCCAGCCCTGGCTGAGGGCGATCCCGGCGGCAAAAAAGACCGCTCCAAATAAAGTGGTGGCCTCACCATATCCAATATTGTAGCTGCCCGGCAGGGGCCAGGTGAAGGTCAAGGACAGGCCAAGGATCAGGCCGAGCAGGCCCACGATACCAAAGCCCGCCGCATAGGGACGTTGGTCATTGGCATTGAGGCCAAAGTATATATAGTAGGCCAACAATGCCGTACCTGCGACAAGGTTGATCATGATGAGGGTCAGGTAATCAATAAACATCTTGCACTCCTATGGTAAGGTGTTGGCAATACGACAATTATAACAAACTATATCAACAATAGTTGCGCCCAACAGGAAATAAAAAAGCCCCACAAGGGGGCCTCGCGTGTGGGCGGAATAGGGCTCGAACCTACGACCTCTGCTATGTCAAAGCAGTGCTCTAACCAACTGAGCTATCCGCCCGATTGCGAGTGCATATTATAACGAGGCTGCCTGAAATTGACAAGCGAAAATCCATAAAATAAATGGCTCCCTGGTGGGAGCCATTGACCTCCGCATCGTTCCTGGGGTTAGATTCTCTTCAATACCGGCAGGCCGTTGGTTGTTTCGTCCACCTTGTAACCCGCGGGGACCGCCTCCAATACGCCGGTTTTCCTCTCCTTGGCGAAGAAATACAGCGTCTGGGTTTTGCCAGATTTGAGTGTGGTCACCCTGGCATGCAGAAAGTAGGTGACGCCACGCTTGTTGGTGTAACTGAATGCCATATGAACCTCCATCTTTGGCGAGGACTGTACCGTATTTCTTGGGTACAGGTGAGTAGGATAGAAGCATTATACAGCATTTGGAGGCCTTTCCGGGCTTCACCTTCCCCTGGCGGAGAGGGTCCCGCAGGTAGGGTATAATCCCCTCCGTGAACAAGGCAAAGCGCCCTGAAGATCTGTCAGCTGAAGAACTGCGCCGGTTGTTGCTGGAGAAACGCCGCTCCGCCCGCCAGCAGCGACTGGAACGTTTCCGCCGAACGGGACGGGCCGTGATGCTTGCCCCGGACCTGCCCCCCTCCGCCCTCGACGAGTGGCGTAGCGAAGCGGCCACGGAAGCCGCGGAGCAGGGCGCGGACGGTCAGGCGCAACACTCCCGGCGCCGCCGCTGGCTGGATGGCCTGCTGCTGAGCGTGGAGATCCTGGCCGTTGTTGGGCTGGCCGGCATCCTGGTTAACGGCTTCGGCTTGTGGCGTACGCTGAACCAGGAGGTGGCTGCTGCGCTGCAGCAGGACACGCTGACGCCCACGGCGCTGATCACGGCGGTTGTGCTGCCCTCGGGCCATACACCGCCCACCGCGCCCGGCGGCGCCCAGCCGAACGACGCCGAAATCCCCGAGCACCTGCGCCCCCTGGTGCAATCCCTGGCCAACCTTCCGGTCCCGACTCCGGGCCCGCAGCAGGCCGTCAGGATCACGATCCCGGCGCTCAAAGTCCAGGACGTGTCGGTCGTCCAGGGGGACGGCTGGGAACAACTTAAAAAAGGGGTCGCCCAACACATCGGCTCGGCGAACCCTGGAGGGAGCGGGAACGTGGTTCTGAGCGGGCACGACGACATCTTCGGCGAGGTCTTCCGGGACCTGAGCCTGCTC
>Ga0335070_10006061_pt1 | contig 14231 bp, 11 predicted proteins | sample Lox_Sample_13_FD_206722 | JGI IMG/M metagenome (GOLD analysis project Ga0335070, IMG submission 206722) | Soil microbial communities from Loxahatchee National Wildlife Refuge, Florida, United States - Lox_Sample_1.3 | ecosystem: Environmental > Terrestrial > Soil > Wetlands | place: USA... | reverse complement strand
GGACCCGATCGCGCAGCCGGCACGCTGGGAGAAGCGCAGCTCGGGCGCCAGGCGCCGCGAGACCCGCTCAGGGCTCAGGCGGAGGGGGTGACTCGGTATGCGTCGAACACGCCCTCGATGCCGCGCAGCCGTGCGACCGTCGCCTTCAGCGCCTGCGTGTCCCCCACCTCCACGACGAAGCGGTTGGAGACCATCGGGCGATTGACGATGCAGCGCGCCTCGACGATGTTGATCCCCTGCTCGGCGAGCGTGCGCGAGAGATCCTCGAGCAGACGGTGGCGGTCCCAGGCGTCGATCTGGATCTCGACCTTGAAGAAGGTCTCGTGGTCGCCCTCCCAGTGCACCGGCACGAAGCGCTCGGGGTCCTTGCGCAGGGCGGCGACGTTCGGGCAGTCGTCACGGTGGATCGTGATGCCGCGCCCGAGCGAGACGTAGCCGACGATCGGGTCGCCGGGCACCGGGTGGCAGCACTTGGCCAGGCGCAGCATGACGTCATCGACACCCTCGACGCGGATGCCGTAGGAGACCGACGTGCCGGTCGGCAGACGGCGCCGGCGCCGATCGGAGACGAGCGTCTCGACGACGCCGCTGTCCTCCTCGGCGGCCTCGCCCTGCTTGAGGCGCTGCAGGACCTTGTTGACGACGACCTTCGGCGAGATCTTCGCCCCGCCGAGCGCGATGTAGAAGTCGTCGGCCTTGCGGAAGCCCATCTCCCGGATGACATCCGCCAGCAGCGGCGAGCCGGTGATCTTCTGGGCAGGCAGGCCGGCCTTGCGCAGGTGCTCCTGCAGCAGCTCGCGCCCGGCGTGCTCGGCGTCCTGGCGACCTTCGGCCTTGAACCACTGCTTGATCTTGTTGCGTGCGCGCGTCGTCTTGACGACGGCCAGCCAGTCGCGCGAGGGGCCACGGTCGCGCTTGCTGGTGAGCACCTCGACACGGTCGCCGGACTTCAGCTGGTAGTTCAGCGGGACGATCTTGCCGCCGACCTTCGCGCCCACGCAGCGGTGCCCGAGCTCGGTGTGGATCTCGTAGGCGAAGTCGAGCGGGGTCGCGCCGGCGGCGAGCGACTTGACCTCGCCCTTGGGCGTGAAGACGAAGACCTCTTCGTCGAACAGGTCGACCTTGAGGTTCTCGACGAACTCGCGCGGATCGGAGAGCTCCTGCTGCCAGTCGAGCATCGAGCGCAGCCACTTGAGCTTCGCCTCGCCCTCGGGGACCTTCACGCGCTTGCCGCCGGGCGACTCCTTGTACATGAAGTGCGCCGCGACGCCGTACTCGGCCATGTCGTGCATCTCGCGCGTGCGGATCTGGATCTCGAGGGGCAGCCCCTCGGGCCCGATCACCGTCGTGTGCAGCGACTGGTACATGTTGAACTTCGGCATCGCGATGAAGTCCTTGAAGCGCCCGGGGAGCGGCTTCCACAGCGAGTGGATGACGCCCACCGCGCCGTAGCAGTCCTTCACCGACTCGACGATCACGCGCATCGCCGTGAGGTCGTAGATCTCGTTGAACTCGCGGCCCTTGCGGGTCATCTTCGAGTAGATCGAGTAGAAGTGCTTGGCCCGCCCCGAGATGTCGGCGTGGATGCCGAGCGCGTCGAGCTCGCCGCCGAGCGTCGCGCCGGCCTTCGTGACGTACGCCTCGCGCTCCTCGCGCTGCTGGTTGACCAGCCCCTTGATCTCCTGGTACTTGCGCGGGTGCAGCGCGGCGAACGCGAGGTCCTCGAGCTCCCACTTGATCGCGTGGATGCCGAGGCGGTGGGCGATCGGCGCGTAGACGTCGAGCGTCTCCTTGGCCTTCTCGATCTGCTTCTGCTTGCTGAGCGCGCCGATCGTGCGCATGTTGTGCAGCCGGTCGGCGAGCTTGATCAGGATGACCCGGATGTCCGTGGCCATCGCGACGAGCATCTTGCGGTAGTTCTCGGCCTGCGCCTCGTCGCGCGAGGTGAACGTGATGCCCTCGAGCTTGGTCACGCCGTCGACGAGCGCGGCGACCTCGTCCCCGAACTGCTCCTCGATCTCCTCGATCGAGGCGCTCGTGTCCTCCACCGTGTCGTGCAGCAGCGCGGCGCAGAGCGTCTCGGTGTCCAGGCGCAGGCCCGCGCAGATCTTCGCGACGCCGACCGGATGCGTGATGAAGTCCTCGCCCGAGCGCCGGCGCTGGTCGGCGTGGTGCCGGCAGGCGAACAGGAAGGCCGCGACGACGCGGTCGCGATCGACCGGCATCGCGATGTCGTCCTCGTGCTCGGCGATGATCGCGAAGAGGTCGTCGAGCAGGCGGCGCTCGCTCGCGGTGAGCTCGGCCGTCGGGTCCGCCGCGGCGCGCACCTTCCCGTCGCCGAGCGCGCCGGCGATCGCGCGCGCTGCGGGCTCGGCCGCCTGCGGAGCCGGCTCGGCTGTCACGCCGCCCGGGCGCTCGCGCGTGTCAGCCATCGCAGGCCCTCCTCACGGCGCGCGGCGTACGCGCGGAAGGCCGCCGAGCGCTCGAGCTCCGTGCGCTGCGCAGGCGGGACCTCGACGGCCGGGCGATCGCGGTCGAGCGCGACGAGCCCGAGCTCGACGAGGACGCGCAGCAGCCGGCCGGCGCGGGCCGGCGTGCGTGGGCGCTGGGCGTCGCCGCGAAGTGCGGCCTCGAGCGGCGCGCCCTCGCCATCGCGCAGCGCGCGGTAGAGGGCGGCCAGGCCCCCACGCAGCTCGTGGTCGTGCTCGAGAACATCGTGGGTGAAGCGTAGCTCAGCCTCTCCCCACGCCAGATGGGCCGTCCAGTCGCCCGGACCGCCGTGCAGGAGCGCGCGCTCGGCGGCGCTCGAGGGCGGGTCGAGCGCCACGACGTGCGCGAAGGCGCCCGCCAGCGCGGGGTCGCGGCACAGCGCCGTCCACGAGCACAGCGCGAAGCCGCCCAGGCGTCCGCGCAGCGCGCGTGCCCGGCGCTCCTCGCAGGCCGCGACGACGAGCACCGGCTCGCCCGCGCTCGCGAGTGCGGCGATCAGCGCTGCCGGGCTCGCGCCGCGCCGGTCGACGGCCGCGCGGCGCGGGCGGTCGGGGACCCGCGCACCCGGAAGCGGCGCGTCGAGCTCGGCGAGCGCGGCGTCGAGGAACGCCTCCGGGCGCCCGGCGAAGACGATCGGCTCCCGTCCCGCCGGCGCGACCTGGCGCAGCACGAGGCGGGCGTCCTCGCGCCCTCGCCAGCGGTTGACCTCCAACGTGAACGTCGCGTCGACCGGCTCGCCGGCGGGTGCCGGCAGCGAACCGCGCCCGAACGCCACCGCGGCCGCGCGCGCCGCGCCGGCCTCGACCGTGAAGCGCACGTGCTTGCCCTCCCCCATCGGGCGCGGGTCCCCGAGCGTCGCCGCGGGGATCAGCAGCGCGGGGCGCGGGTTGCCGATGCCGTAGGGCGCCAGCCCGGCGAGCTCCTCGGCCAGCGCCATGCCGACGTCGGCGCCGCCGACGACCGCGTCGACCCGCTCGCGGGGCACGAGGTCCTCCGGTGTGAGCACCGCCGCCGCGTGGGCTTCGAAGGCGGCCCGGAACGCCGCCACCCGCTCGCGCTCGACGGTGCAGCCGGCCGCCGCGCGGTGGCCGCCGTGGCGCAGCAGGTCGCCGGCGCAGGCATCCAGCCCGGCGAGCAGGTCGAACGCCGGGATCGAGCGCCCCGAGCCGGTGCCGCGCTCGCCGTCCAGGGCGACCAGCACGGCCGGGCGGTGGTGGCGCTCGGCGATCCGCGCGGCGACGATCCCGATCACCCCGGGGTGCCAGCCGTCGGCGGCCAGCACGTACGCGGGCCGCTCGCCGAGCTCGGCGACCTGGGCCTCGGCCTCAAACAGGATCCGTGTCTCGACATGGCGGCGCTCGGCGTTGGCGGCGTCGAGCTCCGCCGCGATCGCGTCGGCGCGCTCGGGGTCCTCGGTGAGCAGCAGCTCGACGCCTGCGTCGGCGCGCTGCAGGCGCCCGGCGGCGTTGATGCGCGGGGCCAGGCGGAAGGCGATCGTCTGCTCGTCGATCGCCGCGGGGTCGGCCTGCGCGACGCGCAGCAGCGCGCGCAGGCCGGGACGGCGCGTGCGCGCCAGGGCGACGAGACCTTCGCGCACGAGCCGGCGGTTCTCGCCGCGCAGCGGCACGCAGTCGGCGACGGTCGCGAGCGCGACGACGTCGAGGTCGCCGTCGGCGAGCGCCGGATCCCGCCCGCACGCGGCGAGCAGCGCCGCCGAGAGCTTGTACGCGACGCCCGCGGCGCACAGCTCGGCCGTCGGCGCGGTGCCGAGCTGCGGATGCACGACCGGCGCCTGCGGCAGCGCCCCGTCGGCGCGCCGCTGATGATGGTCGGTGACGACGACACCCATCCCCAGCTCGCGCGCGCGGGCGACCTCGTCGACGGCGGTGACCGCGCAGTCGGCGGTGACGAGCAGCCCGGTGCCCGCGGCCGCGAGGCGCTCCACGGTCGCCGTGCTCAGGCCGTACCCGTCCTGCGTGCGGCTTGGCAGGAACCAGCCCACGTCGGCGCCCAGCGCACGCAGCGCGCGTACGAGGATCGCGGTCGCGCAGACGCCGTCGGCGTCGTAGTCCCCGTGCACGACGATCCGCGAGCCGCGCTCGAGGTGCTCCCGGATCAGCGCGACGGCAGCGCCCATCCCGCCCAGCTCGGAGGGATCGTGCCGGTCGTCGGCGGCGAGGAACGCCCGCGCCTCGCTCGGGTCGCCGAGCCCCCGGCGCACCAGCACCTGCGCGACGGCGCAGCTCACGCCGAGTTTGCGCTCGAGGCGCAGGACGTCCGCGACCGGCGCGGGCGGGATCTCGAGGCGCACGTCCACGCACGGACCCTAGGCCCGGCGCCGGACGGCGCGGCCGCGGCGCGACGGATCGCGGCTCAGAGCTCGAGCGCGGGGTTGCCGCGCTGAACGCCCAGGGCGTACGCGAAGCCGAGCCCGAGCAGCGCGCCGGGGATCGCCTCGAGCGCGTTGGCGATCGTGATCGCGTTGTTGCCGGGGATCGTGAACCCGGCGAGCGCGAAGCCGACGAGCACGGCGCCGATGATCGCGCAGACGAAGCTGCCGACGATGCCGCCCCAGAAGCGGTCCGGGATGAAGATGGCGAAGTGCCAGATCGACAGGCCCATCATGACCCAGGCGAGGAGGCCCATCAGCGTCTCCCGTGACGGCGGTTGCGGGGCCGGCGCGGCCGGCTGGTCTTCTTCGGGTCGTCCTTGAGGACGAGGTCCTCGGGGAGCAGGTCGCGCGCCAGGTCCTCTTCCGGCTCGGCGGTGGCGGTCGCCGTCTCATCGGCGTGCAGATCGCGCACCATCTCGTCGAACTCGGCCTGGCTGACGGTCTGGCCAGGCTCGTCCGGCGCGGTGACGCGCCGGCTCGGGCGCTTGGGCGCCTGCGGCTCGACCTCGATCGACGCGCCGCCAGCTGCGGTCGCGTAGGCCGGTACGACGCCGCCGTTGGCGGCCGCCACGCGCGCGCGCCGCTGGCGCCACACCGGCTCCCCCTCCTTCCAGTGCATCAGCACCGGCGAGGCGATGAAGATCGACGAGTACGTGCCGGACAGCACGCCGACCGCTAGGGCGATCGCGAAGTCCTTCAGCGTCTCCCCGCCGAAGAGGATCAGGGCGACGATCGGCAGCAGCGTCGAGAACGACGTCGCCAGCGAGCGCATCAGCACCTCGCTCATCGACCGGTTCAGGATCTGCGAGAACGCTGCCCGCGGCATGCGCGGCACGTTCTCGCGGACGCGGTCGAACACGATGATCGTGTCGTACAGCGAGTAGCCCAAGATGGTGAGCAGCGCCGCCACGGTCGCGGTCGTCACCTCCAGCTTCAGCAGCGCGTACACGCCGGCCGTGATGAGGAGGTCGTGCATGAGGGCGATCAGCACGGGGACGGCGTATCGCCATTCGAAGCGCAGCGCGATGTACGAGCTGATGACGATCAGCGACGCGATGATCGCGATGATCGCGCTGTTGGCGACGGTCTTGCCGAACGTCGGCCCGATCGTCTCGAAGCTGAACGAGCCGTTCCCGAAGCGCTTGTCCAGGGTCGACTCGACCTTCGCCTGGCGCGACGGGCTGAGCGTCTCGGTCGAGATCTGGAAGGCCTGGCCGTTCTTGAAGTCCTTGCCGGAGATGCGCTGGATCTCGGCCTTGGCGAGCCCGACCGGGCCGAGCGCGTCGCGGATCTGCGCCTCACTGGCCTTCTGGGCGAACTCCGCGGTCAGGCGCGTCCCCGACGTGAAGTCGATCCCGAGGTTGAGGCCGTTCGCGCCGACTGCGAGCGCGCCGACGAGCAGGATCGCGCCGCTGAGCGAGAAGAACCAGCGCGCGTGGCCCATGTAGTCCCAGCGGAAGCGCTCGGTCTTGGACTGGGCGCCGAGCGCGGCCGGGTGGCTGATGAGGCCCGACTGGCCGAGCGTGCCCAGCACGGCCTGCGTGAGCATCACCGCCGTCAGGAACGAGACGATCGTGCCGACGCCCAGCGTGAACGCGAAGCCCTTGACCCCCGCGGTGGCGAGGATGAAGAGGATGAAGGCGACCATGAACGTGACGACGTTCGCGTCGACGATCGCCGAGAGGCCCTTCTTGTAGCCCTGGGAGATGGCCAACGGCACGGACCTGCCGTGCCGCATCTCCTCTTTCACGCGTTCGAAGATGACGATGTTGGCGTCCGCCGCGACGCCGATCGTGAGGATCAGGCCCGCGATGCCCGGTAGCGTGAGCGTGATCGGGATGAGCTTCACGAGCGCGAACATGAAGATCCCGTAGACCACGAGGGCGCCGATCGCGACGAGGCCCAGCACGCGGTAGACGAGCAGCAGGAACAGCGAGACGAGGATCAGGCCGACCATCCCCGCGAACAGGCCCTGCGAGAGCGCCTGCTTGCCGAGCGTCGCAGAGACCGACGAGGACGAGATCAGGTTGAGCTTCAGCGGCAGGGCGCCGGTCTGCAGGAGGTTCGCCAGGTTCTGCGCCGACTTGATCGTGAAGCCGCCGGAGATCTCCGAGCCGTTGGTGGCGTCGATCCCGTCCGGGTTCTGGTTGAAGTCGATGTACGGCGTGGAGATGATCTGGTTGTCCAGCGCGATCGCGAAGTGCTGGAACGCGCTCTGCGGGCTGCCGCCGAAGTAGTTGTTCTGCCCGCGCTGGGCGATCTGCCGCGTGACCTTCTGCCAGATCGTCTTGCCCTTGTCGGTGAAGTCGAAGGTGACGATCGGGGCGCCGGTGCCGCCAGGGCCGTTGTCGAAGCTCTGCTTGGGGTTGCGGATCTGGCTGCCGCCGAGCGCGGGCTGATCGCGCAGCACGTAGTACTGGTCGCTCGCCGTGCCGTTGGCGCTCGGTTCAGCCTGCAGGACGACGGTGCCGGGCTTGACCTCGACGATCCGCGTGCCGGCCGTCGGGATCTTGCGGTCGGCGATGTCCTTGAGGAGGTCGGACTTCACCTCCTGCGGGCCGGCGAGCACCTCCTGCTTCTTGTCGTTGATCAGGTAGAACTGGCCGGTCGTCGTCTCCTTGCCCGTCGAGGTCTGCGGGCACTTGCTGGCCCGCACGACCGCGTCGTAGTAGCTCAGCGCGCCGACCGTGCCCGCCGAGGGGCCGCCCGTCACCGACTGGTTCGTCGGGTCCGGCTTGCACTGGTCGTCGAGGACGTTTGTCTCCCAGTCGTAGAAGTACAGCTGGGCGGTCTTGCCGACCTGCCGGCGCGCCTCGTCGGCGTTCTTGGAGCCGGGCAGCGAGACGTCGATCTCGTCCGATCCGGTGCGCTGGATCTCCGGCTCGGCGACGCCGAGCTTGTCGACGCGCTTGCGCATGATGTCGATCGCGCGGGAGATCGAGTCGCCGTTGACCTTCGTCTCCTTGGTCGGCTTCGCCTGGTAGATCAGCGAGACGCCGCCCTTGAGGTCGAGGCCGAGCTTCGTCGGCTGCGAGGCGATGATCGCCAGCGACGCGGCCAGCAGGCCGGCGACGAAGGCGAGGATGAACAGGTTGCGGCGGCGGTCGGACATCGGCTACTTCTCGGGGGTCAGGACGAGCAGCAGGCCGCCGTCCTCGTCGTAGGCGGGGAAGAGATCGGCGGTCGCGCGCGCGGGCAGGTCGCCCTCGGCGTTGACCTCGACCGGCTTGTCGAGGGCGCGCACGCCCCACTCGAGCACGGTGGCGACGGGGTCCTCCCCGTCCTTGAAGACGAGCCCGAGCACGTCGCCCACCGGACGGCCGATCACGCGCTCGTCATCCAGGCCGGTGAGCTCGAAGGCCCCGCGCCCGCAGGCGATCACGCGGCCCTGCTGGTCGCAGACGAAGAACGCCGCGTCGGGCGCCGGGTAGTAGTCGTCCAGCAGCTCGAACAGGAACCCGAAGCCGCAGTTCTCGCAACCCTTGGGCTCCGCGCGGAATCCGGCGGTGCGATCGGTGGCTGCCGAGCGGTTGCCGCAGCTGGGACAGATGAAGTGATGCGCCATGAACTCCCGCTCCGAAGGGTACGCATCGCGCGGGCGGCCTGCGCCGCCGGGCGCGGCGAGCGTGCTCGGTCCTCGCCGCACCTTAGAAGAGCACCGGGTCGCGCGGCGGCTCGAGGCCGAGGTGCTCGTAGGCGCGCGGCGTGGCGGTGCGCCCGCGCGGCGTGCGCCGCAGGAAGCCGCACTGCAGCAGGTAAGGCTCGTAGACCTCCTCGATCGTGTCCGGCTCCTCGCCCACCGCGATCGCCAGCGTCGAAAGGCCGACGGGGCTGCCGGCGAACGTGCCGCACAGCGCGGTGAGGATCTCGCGGTCCAACCGGTCCAGCCCGGACCCGTCGACCTCGAGCAGCGTGAGCGCGCTGTCCGCCGCAACGGCGGTGACGACGCCGCTGCCGCGGACCTCGGCCCAGTCGCGCACGCGGCGCAGGAGGCGGTTGGCCACGCGCGGTGTGCCGCGGCTGCGCCGCGCGATCGCCAGCGCCCCGGCCTCGTCGAGCCGCACGCCGAGGATCCGCGCCGAGCGGTGCACGATCGTGCTCAGCTCCTCGGGGGTGTAGGAGTCGAGCCGGTGCTGGATCCCGAAGCGGTCGCGCAGCGGCGTGGACAGCAGCCCCGCCCGGGTCGTGGCCCCGACGAGCGTGAACGGCGGCAGCTCGAGCGTCACGACGCGCGCGCCAGCGCCCTGGCCGATCGTGATCGGCAGCCGCCGGTCCTCCATCGCGGGATAGAACGTCTCCTCCAGCGCGCGGTTCAGGCGATGGATCTCATCGACGAAGAAGACCGTGCCCGGCTCGAGCGCGGTCAGCAGCGCCGCGATGTCCCCCTTGCGCTCGAGCGCCGGGCCGGCCGTCTGCACGAACGGGGCGCCGAGCTCCTCGGCGATGATCTGCGCCAGCGACGTCTTGCCCAGCCCCGGCGGGCCGGCGAGCAGCACGTGGTCGAGCGGCTCGCCCCGCGCGGTGGCCGCCTGCAGCGAGACGCCGAGCTGCTCGCGCATCGCCTCTTGGCCGACGAAGTCCTGCAGGCTCCGCGGGCGCAGCGAGCGGTCGACGTCGTCCTCGCCCGCGAGCGCCCCGGGGCTGTGGATGCGCGGCTCGGAGGTCATGCGCGAGCCGCCTTCAGGGCGCTGGCGAGCAGCTCCTCGGCGCTGTCGCCCTGCGCGAGCGCGAGCAGGTCCTCGGCCTCCGCCGGGCCGAAGCCCAGCTCGAGCAGCCCGTCGCGCGCGATGCGGCGGGGGTCATCGGCGCGCGTCACGACGATCGGCGGCCCGCCGTCGTCCAGCCCGCCGACCTTCTCGCGCAGCTCGACGACGATGCGCTCGGCCGTGCGCCGCCCGATGCCGGGGACGGCCTGCAGGCGGCCGACGTCGCCGGCGGCGAGCGCGGCCGCGAGCTCGCGCGGCGGGCCGCCGCCAAGGACGGCGAGCGCGACCTTCGGCCCCACGCTCTGCACGCCGAGCAGCATCAGGAAGAGGTCGCGCTCCTCCTCGGCGGCGAAGCCGTACAGCTGGATCGTGTCGTCGCGCACGACGAGGTGCGTGTGCAGCGAGACCGGACGCCCGACGGCCGGCACGTGACGGAGCGTCTCGGCGGACACCGCGAGGCGGTAACCGACGCCGCCCGCGGTCTCCACCACGACGTGATCGGGCCGGCGCACCGCGACCTCGCCGGCGACGAGCGCGATCACCGGGCCACCGCCGGCTCAGCGGCCGCCATCGCCTCGTGCAGCGGCGCGTGGTTGGCGTGGCAGATCGCGACGGCGAGGGCGTCGGCCGCGTGGTCGGGCGCGGGCGGGCCCGGCAGGCCGAGCAGCACCTGGACCATCCGCGTCACCTGCTCCTTGGGCGCACGCCCGCTGCCGCAGACGGCCCCCTTGACCTGCTGCGGGGTGTAGTCGCGGCAGGGCACCGCGCGCCGCCCGGCGGCCAGCAGCACGACGCCGCGGGCCTGGCCGACGGCGAACGCGCTGCGCACGTTCTGGCCGAAGTACAGGGCCTCCATCGCCAGCGCGTCCGGCCGGTGGAGGTCCACGAGCTCCTCGACGCGGGCGAACAGCGCGGCAAGGCGGGCCTCGGTCGGGGCGTCGGCACGCGTGGTCGCGACGCCGCCGTCCAGCGCCACGAGTCGCCCGCCGCGGCGGGCGACCACGCCGAAGCCCGTGTTCGCGATGCCGGGATCGATGCCGAGGACGACCACGCGACGAGATTCTGCGCCGTGCACCGGATGCCTCCCTCCGGCGGGCGCGCGGCTACGACATCCGTCCAGTGGCCCGGGCGGCGCGTCGCCCGGGCCGATATCCCCCCCATGCTCCTCTCGGGTGGAGAACGCATGGCGCTCCGCGGCCAGCTCGCGGATGCCGAGGCGCGCATTCGCGCCCTGGAAACCAGGCTGCGGGAGGTCGCGATCCGCGACCCGCGCACGCGGCTGCTCTCAAACGACGCCCTCGTCGCCGCCGCGACGCGCGCGCTCGCGCTCGCGGAGACCGACCTGCGGCCGGTCAGCGCCGCGGTGATCGACATCGACGGCTTCCGCGAGCTCAACGTGCGCCGCGGCCAGGCGGCGGGCGACGCCGCGCTCGTCGACCTCGCCGAGCGCGTGCGCGGCGTCACGCGCGGCAGCGACGTCATCGGCCGCTCCGGCGCCGACGAGGTGACCGTCCTCATGCCCGGCACGAACATCGCGGGCGCGCAGTCCTGCTGCGAGCGCCTGATCCGCGAGCTCGAGCGCAGCGAGGTCCCCGAGGCCGGCAAGGTGCACATCTCGGCCGGGATCGCCGAGCACCTGGACGGCGGCTCACTGTCCGAGCTGCTCGGCGCCGCGCACGCCGGCCTGGACCGCGCGCGGGCACTCGGCGGCTCGCGCTGCGCCGTGCGCCTCGTGGACGAGGTGCGCCAGGCCGATCCGGCGCACGCCGCCGTCGTCGAGGCGCTCGCCCAGACGCTGCTCGAGCGCGACCGCTACACCGGAGAGCACTCGGCCGAGGTCGTCGAGCTGAGCCGCCGGGTGGCCAAGCAGCTGGGCCTCAAGGACCGCGAGGTCGAGCACGTCGCCGCCGCGGCGCTGCTGCACGACATCGGCAAGGTCGCCATGCCCGACCGCATCCTCAACAAGCCCGGCGCGCTCGACGAGCGCGAGTGGGCGCTCATGCGCGAGCACCCGATCGTCGGCGAGCGGATCCTGCGCGCGATCCCCGGGATGGGCGCCGTCGCGCGCATCGTGCGCCACGAGCACGAGAGCTTCGACGGCACCGGCTACCCCGACCGCCTCGCCGGTGAGGACATCCCGATCGGCAGCCGCATCATCCTGGCCTGCGACACGTACAGCGCGATCACGACCGACCGCCCGTACCGCCCGGCACAGTCGCACCACTTCGCGATCTCCGAGCTGAGCCGGTGCGCGGGCACGCAGTTCGACCCCCGCGTCACCGAGGCACTGATCGGGTGCCTGTACTGGGACGCCCAGCGCGGACGGCGCGCGGGCGGGAAGTCGCGCGCGCTGCGCGGCGACGAGCGCCTCAGCGCCTGACGATCTCGCCCTCGGACACCCGCTCCAGGCCGAGCCAGCAGAACTCCATCACGCGATCCACCGCCCAGCTGCGGGGGACGTCCTGGTGCTCGTACCACCAGTTCGCAATCGCCTGCGTGGCACCCGTGAGCAGGGAGGCCTGGGCTTCCAGGAAGAGCGCGCGCTGGTCCGGCGTGACCTGGGGACTCTCATGGCGGTCGGGCTCGGCGGCCATCAGGGCGGCGACCACGCCGATCGCCTGGGTGCGCACGCCCGCGATCGCCTCGGCGACCTCGGGGTCGGCCGCGTCGCGGAACAGGGCGCGCCAGGCCTCGCGGTGCTGCTCGACGAACGACAGGAAGGCGTCAACGCCACCACGCAGGCGCTCCTCCCCCGTCGCGCCGGTTTCGGCGTTGGCCTGCAGGCGCCGGAAGATCTCGCTCGCGTGGCGGGCGACGAGCTCGGCGTGGAGCTCGCGCTTGGAGGCGAAGTGCTCGTAGATCAGCGCCTTGGAAACCCCGGCCGCGGCGGCGATCTCGTCGAGCGACGCGCCGTGGTAGCCCGAGCGGGCGAACACCTCGCTCGCGGCGTCGAGCAGCTCGTCACGGCGTTCGGCGGCGCTCAGGCGCCGGCGCGGCGGGTCGGACATGAACACGCATCCTCGCAGGGTCCGCGCGCCGCGTAGGGTTGCGTCATGGTCGCGGCGGGGCACGACTGGGCTGCAGACGGCCTGCTCGAGGGCCTCGGGGAGCCCGCGCGCGGCGAGCGCCGGGCGCTGCTCGACGAGCTCGCCGCGCAGGGCGTGGAGCTCGCCGAGCTGCGCACGGCGACGCGCGAGGGCCGCCTCGCGGCGCTGTCCTCGGAGCTCCAGCTGGGCGGCACCGCGCACCTCAGCGCACGCGAGGTGGCGGAGCGCAGCGGGCTGGGCCTCGACCTGCTCCTGGCGCTGCGGCGCACGAACGGCGTCCCGGTCCAGGACCCCGACGCCCCGACGTTCAGCGACGGCGAGGTCGAGCTCACCCGCATCACGGCCGAGCTCGTGCGCACCGGGCTGACCCCCGAGCAGATCGCCGAGACCGCCCGCGTGATGGCCGGCGCCCTGCGGCCCGTCGCGGACGCCATGACCGCGGTGATCTCCGAGCTCTCCTACGAGCCGGGCCTCACGGAGGCCGAGCTCTCGGCCCGTCTGCGCGAGCAGATCGAGCGCTTCGCGCCGTTCATCGGCCCGTTGATGGAGGCGAACCTCGTGCTCCACCTGCGCGGGGCCGTCCGCGAGGCGGCGATCGCGGCCGCGGAGGAGGCCACCGGGGCCCAGCTCCCCGGGACGCGGCAGGTGACCGTCGCGTTCGCGGACCTCGTCGGGTTCACGCGCCTCGGGGAGGAGCTCCCGCCCGAGGAGCTCGAGCGGGTCGCCAGCCGGCTCGGCGTGATGGCGGCGGAGGTGCTGCACCCGCCCGTGCGGCTCGTCAAGTCGATCGGCGACGCGGTGATGCTCGTCTCGCCCGAGCCGGAGCCCCTGATCGACTCGGCGCTGGACCTGGTGGGCGCCGCCGACGCGGCGGGCGCGGCGTTCCCGCAGCTGCGCTCGGGAATCGCATCCGGCGCCGCGGTCGCCCGCGCCGGCGACTGGTTCGGACGCCCCGTGAACCTCGCGAGCCGCCTGACGGCGCTCGCGCGCGCCGGGAGCGTGCTGGCCACGCGCGCGGTGCGCGACGCGGACGCCGGCGGCCGTCACCGCTGGTCGGCCGCCGGCGTGCGGCGCATCCGCGGCGTGCCCGAGCCGGTCGCGCTCTACCGCGTCCGGCGCCGGAGCTGAGGCCCGCGCATCAGACCCGCGCGGCCTGCGGACGGCGCAGGCCGTGCACCGCGGGCACCGCCAGGCAGGCCAGCGCGGCGAGCACCGCCAGCGCGCTGCCGGCCCGCATCGCCGTCGCCACGCCGATGGCGGCGCCCACCGGTCCGGCGAGCGCGAGCCCGACCGGCATCAGGCCCACCGACGTCGCCCAGTCGTAGGCGGCCACCCGCGCGATCGCCTCCGGCGGGATCTGCTCCTGGATCGTGGTCTCCCACAGCGTGTACAGCAGCGCGACGCCGGCGCCGGCGAGGACCTCCAGCGCGGCGATTCCCGCCGTTCCGAGGCCGCTGGCGATGAAGACCCCCTGCAGCGAGGCGACGAGCATCGCCGTGAACGCCGCGCGCAGGGTGTGCAGCGGCTTGAGGTGCATCGCGGCGATGCTGCCGCAGGCCGCCCCGACACCGAACCCCGCGGTGATGAAGCCCCAGC
>Ga0335070_10006060_pt1 | contig 14232 bp, 6 predicted proteins | sample Lox_Sample_13_FD_206722 | JGI IMG/M metagenome (GOLD analysis project Ga0335070, IMG submission 206722) | Soil microbial communities from Loxahatchee National Wildlife Refuge, Florida, United States - Lox_Sample_1.3 | ecosystem: Environmental > Terrestrial > Soil > Wetlands | place: USA: Florida... | reverse complement strand
GGAGTTCTCTCATGGTGATTTCATCGAGGCGTTTACGCAGACTCTTTCGGCTGAGACGCTGACACGGGTCCTTTATCCCGATGACTCGCAGTTCAAGGGCCAGGGGCTACGGCTCATGCAGGAGTTTTTTCTCGTCGCCTGCTCGCTCGCGGATGCGGTGCGTCGCTTCCGACGCTCTAATTCGGACTGGAGCTTCTTTGCAGACAAGGTCGCAATCCAGATGAACGATACTCATCCGGCACTGGCCGTTCCGGAACTGATGCGAATCCTCGTTGACCAGGAACACCTCGGATGGGATGACGCCTGGCGCATCACGCGGAACACGCTGGCGTATACCAATCACACCCTGCTGCCGGAGGCGCTCGAAAAGTGGCCCGTCTCGTGGCTCGAAGAGATGCTGCCCCGGCAACTCGAGATCATCTACGAAATCAATCGCCGTTTCCTGGGCGACGTTCGCAATCGGTTCCAAGGCGATGAAGGGCGCATTCAGCGCGTTAGCGTGATTGAAGAGGGACCCGGCAAGAAAGTTCGTATGGCCAATCTGGCCGTCATTGGTTCTCACAGCACAAACGGGGTGGCCGAGATTCACTCTGAGTTGCTGCGCAATACGACGCTCAGAGATCTGGCAGAAATATTCCCCGAGCGTTTCAACAACAAGACAAACGGCGTCACGCCCCGGCGCTGGCTGCTTCTGTGCAATCCCGCGCTCTCCAATCTCATCACCGATGCGATTGGGGACGGCTGGATTACTGACCTGACGCAGCTAACCGCGTTGGGAGCCTTTACCGTGGACAAGGGCTTCCGCGAAAACTTCCTAAAGGCGAAACGTAATTCGAAACAGCACTTCTGCGATTGGTTCCGGTGGTCGACAGGCCAGATCCTTGATCCGGATACGATCTTCGATTGTCAGGTCAAGCGCATTCACGAATACAAGCGTCAGTTACTCAATGCGCTAAGAATCGTGGTGCTGTACAACCGGCTGCGGAGCAATCCTGGTCTGGACATGTATCCCCGAACATTTCTCTTCGCCGGCAAGGCCGCCCCCGCATACCGGCTGGCCAAGCTGATCATCAAGTTTATCAACAATCTTGCAACCACTATCAACAAAGACCCGGCAGTGGCCGGGCGACTAAAGGTCGTATTCCTGCCCGAATACTGTGTCTCTCTTGCCGAACACCTTATACCAGCCAGTGAAGTGTCGAATCAGATTTCGACCGCGGGCTACGAAGCCAGCGGCACCAGCAACATGAAATTCATGATGAACGGGGCCTTGACGATCGGCACTCGGGACGGCGCCACCATCGAAATGGCCGCGGAAGCAGGCGAGGAGAATTTCTTTCTGTTCGGCCTGACCGCGGAGCAGGTAATGGCCAGCCGCTCGTGGTATAGCCCGCAGTGGCATTACGAGCACGATCCCGAGATCCGCGAGGCGCTGGACTTGATCGCCTCTGACCATTTCAGCGAACAGGAACCAGGTGTCTTCGCCCCGTTGCGCGACGTGTTACTGAATAGTGACCACTATATGCACCTGGCGGACCTGAAGTCGTACTTGGAAGCAGACGAGCGACTTCGAGCCTTGTATGCCGACCCCGATGCGTGGGCACGCAAAGCCATCTTGAATGTGGCTGGATCCGGAAAATTCTCAAGCGACCGCACTATCGCCGAGTACGCGACCCAAATCTGGAATGTGGCGCCGTGTCCGATTCCAGAAAGGGCGTACTAGGCGGACTATCAGACGACATCGATTCAGCTGAGAGGCAACTCATGAGAAGAATAAAGCACATCAGATTCCTAGAAGCGCTCCTGTTCACGATCACCTATTTCACGCGCCGGAACGAGCGCCTGCGTCAAAAGAAAGCAATTGAAATAAGACTTGCGAAGCTATTGACGCTCGTGTTGGCGATCTTATTCACCACCGCAGTTGCCCATAGTCAGGATGTCCACTACAACTTTGAGCGCGGAGCGAACTTCGCGGCCTACAAGACCTATCAATGGGTGGACATTGGGGGCCCGGGCGGTGCAGTGCCCGACCAGTTGATTGACCAGGAAATCAAACGTTCAGTCGATGAACAACTCGCACAAAAGGGGCTCACCCGCGTCGAAAGAGACGGCGACCTCAAGGTCGGCTACCACGCCATCATTCACGAAGAGAAGGGCATCGATCTGTCGGGGTTCGGCACGGGCGGCGGACCATTTGGCGCGGGTGGACCCGGTTTGGGCGGATGGAACAGCGGTACGGTGACGGGCCAGACTTCTACCATACCCCTCGGAATGCTGATCATCGATCTCTATGATCCCGCAAGCAAGCAGCTGGTCTGGCGCGGAGATGCAACCAAGTCCATCGAACTGAACAAAGACCCGAATAAGAATTACAAGAACCTGCAAAAGACGATGACGAAGCTCTTCAAGAACTACCCGCCTCCGCCGAGCAAATAGGCCGCCACCAAAATGCCTGCGCAACAGACAAGGAGGACCGATGGACTCACGTTTCTGGGATGTATATCGGGATGTTCGATCTCTCATCCAGAAGCCGGACGAAGCAGTTTACGTCTTTCACACATCCATGGGCGCGATTACGGTCCACAAGCTCGTGTATCGACCCGAACCAGGTTACGTGTTTCTGCAGGGCGTCGACGAGAACGGGAGAGAACGTACAGCAGGCTTTACAGAACAACAATTCTCTACATTCGCCTTCGAGATTCGGATGAAGTCGGCGGGTACCAACGGGCAAATCAGGTTCAATCCGAATGTTGCAGAGAGCCTTCCCTAGGCTTGCGCGAAGGCTGTGCGAATTCATGGGAGTGCGAGAGGCAAGTGAGGCGTCCGCGATGAGACTAACTCATAAGATTCTGGGCTGCGGCATCGGGATCGGTCTTCTGTGCCCGTTCTTGGTCGTCGCCCAGCACCGATCTGAGACGGACCGGCCCTCCGTTGGAGTCGCTCTCAGCGGTGGGAGCGCTCTTGGCCTGGCGCACATTGGGGTCCTGCATTATTTCGAGGAGCATCGTATTCCCGTCGACAAGGTCGGAGGCACGAGCATGGGCGGCCTTGTCGGCGGCCTATATGCGACCGGCATGGATTCAAGCCAAATCGAGGCAATTGTGCGCCAGGCGGATTGGGACGCACTTCTCAACCCCAGTCCGCCCTTCGCGGATCAGCCGATTGTCGACAAGCAGAAGTGGAATCGCACGTTCGGCAGCATGACGTTGAGATTTGGAAAGAAGTTCGCGCTGCCCGTCGGTCTCAATCCAGGTGAGAATTTGTCGTTGTTCCTAAGCCGATCCACGCTGGGCTATTCCGACGTTTCCGACTTCGATCAACTTCCCATTCCCTTTCGCTGCGTCGCAACCGATCTGGTGAGCGGCGACTCCGTCGTGCTTTCGAAAGGCTCTCTTCCCGTCGCGATGAGGGCAACCATGTCGCTGCCCGGCATCTTCACGCCGGTCAAGGTGGAGAATATGGTTCTCGTCGATGGAGGCGTGCTGGAGAACATTCCAGTAGACGCCGTGAGAGACATGGGTGCAGACGTCGTGATTGCAGTCGCCCTGGAAACGAATCGACCGAATCCTGACCAGATTAAGTCCCTCTCCGATGTGATGCGGCAGACCATCTCGCTCGCGGTTGTGAAAAACGAACGGCGTTCGGAGGCAAAAGCTGACCTGGTAATCTCTGTCGATACCAGGCGCTTCTCCGGAACCGACTATGACCGATGGGAGGAAATCATCCATGCGGGATACGAGGCCGCCAAGGCTCAACAGTCCCAATTGGCTCGTTTTGAAGTTTCGCCGAAAGACTGGGATGCGTATATCTCCGAGCGGCAATCTCGGATGCGGCCATCGGAGAGAAGTGGAAGAGTTCTCGCCGTCACGAGCCCCGATCCTTCCTTCCAGAAGAATGCCGAATCTGAGATGCGCCGGACCATCGGTGACAAGGCGGTATCGGAACAGCGACTCGAAGAGGTTCTTTCCGGCATGGTGGCTGCCACCGCCGTTCCCGGGGCCGCCTACGAGTGGCATCAGGAGAGCAACGAAGAGGGAGGATATCGCGTTAAGTTTGCAGAGCGTCCGAGCGATCAAGTGCTCACCCGAATCTCCGCGCAATATTTTGTATCTCCCGGCGAGCCCTCCCGTTTCGGCACGCGGCTGTCAACCGTGCTTGTTCCAAAGGACGCGTACAAGAGCCGCATTCTCGCCACCGCGAACATCGGATATGACCCATCGATCCAGAGCGAATTCTATAAACCGTTTGGCGGAACCCAGTACTTCGTCGCTCCCCAATTCTTTGGCGGCAGAACCCATTTCAACAGCTATGAAGGAGCGACCCGCCAGAGCGACACCCGCGACCGCGTCGCTGGCGCCCTCTATGGCGGAATCGGCACTTGGAAGTTCGCCCAACTTCGGCTGGGCGCAGAAGCCGGGTACGATTCGTACAGCCGTTCCATCACGGTCGACGGTGTTCGTTCGCATGACGGCGGTTTCACGCAACCGCAACTTCGCTGGATCTTCAACAATCAGGATTGCGGTGGACTGCCGTCGCACGGGACCCGCTTTGAAGGTTCGGCCGGATATCTGTTTCGACGAACAGGAGACTATCCCGTCTTTCAAACCGACTACAGCGCGTTCAAGCCTCTGGACCGGCAGGTAACAGTCTTTGCTTTGCAGCGCGCGGGTACAAGCTTTGGGCGGAAAATGGACTACTTCGACCAGTTCATCGCAGGAGACCAGAGCAACTTGTCGGCTTACCGATACCAGGAGTTCCATGCAAATACGCTGGTGACCGCCGGCTCGGGTGTCATTCTGCATCCGCCTGCTATCCCACACATCTCATCGCATCCCGGCCTGGCGCTCTGGTATGAGGCAGGCAGGTTCGACCTTGGTTCGCAAGGCTGGAGAACGCATCAAAGCACGTCCAGCGCGATTTTCTTCCCTACTCGGGTAGGAGCGACCGGGCTGGAGCTTAGCTTTGATGAAAACGGAAAGGCACGCTTTCGGCTGATGCTCGGAAGCTTTTAGGAGAGCAGATACACGTCGAAAACTACATCCGCTTCCCGGCGAACAAACGTGGTAACCAGGAATGCCTTACCCTGCCGGCATACACGGCGGCAGCCGGAACTGTGAGTTCCACTTCGGTTCCCGAATCGACCTCGCTCCACAGCGCCAGGCTTCCGCCCATCAGTTTGGCGCGTTCTTGCATGCCCGGCAGGCCGTAGTGTCCGGCACGCTGCTGCGCCGCCAGGACGGCTGGCGCCATGCCTTTCCCGTCGTCCCGCACACGCATTCGAAATTGGTGATCGTCGTAGCGGATTTCAACCTCAACCCGCCGCGAATTTGCATGACGGAAGGCATTTCGCAGGGCTTCAGCGGCAACCCTGTAGATCTCATCCCGCAAGATGGGATGCAAATCCCGCGACTCACCTTCAACGGTGACGCGAAATGCCGGAGACCCGTGATTGGCCGGATCGGCGGCCAGATCCTCACCCAGCGAGTTCAGCGCGCGTGCGAGGTCGTTGGTTTCCACCGTGGAGGTGCGCAATCCCTGCACGGCATCCCGGCCCTCGGTAATCGCCTTGGCAGCCCGGTCGATCGCAGTATCGAGTTGCTCCTTTGCTTTCTCCGGGCGTTCCGGCAACAACTCGGAAACAATCTGGAACCGCAAAAGCAAACCATGGAAGCTCTGAAGAAGTGTGTCATGAAGTTCACGCGCGATGCTGGTTCGCTCTCCGACTCGCGCGTCCAGAGTCATCTCGAACTGATGCTGCAACTGCCGTAGCCGCCACTGGTAGGCTGCCCGCAGCAACGTCAGGGCAACAACCACGCAAAGGACGCGAAACCAATTCGTATTCCACCAGGGAGGCGTGATGACGATGGTCAAGGACAAACCATCTTCATTCCACACCCCATCGCCATTCGACCCCTGTACGCGAAGCACATATCTGCCTGGGTCGAGGTTGGTGTAAGTCGCGAGGCGCTGCTTGCTGTCCACTTCGTTCCAACTACGTTCGAAGTTCTCAAGCTTAAAACGATATCGGTTCTTTTGGGAGTTTACGTAACTCAATGCTGCAAATTCAAACGTTATTACATTAGCCCGGTAGGGCAGAGTTAAAGAGCTGACGTATGGAATGGCTTTCGTGAGCACCGAATTTGGGCCGATGGGCACCGGTTTGTTGAAGATTCTGAAGCTGGTGATCACCACCGGGGGAACGTAGGGATTATCGCGGATATTTTCAGGAAAGAATGCATTCAACCCATTGGTGCCGCCAAAGAACATCTCTCCATTTGCAGCCTGATAGCAACCGGTACTGAACTCATTGCTCTGCAATCCGTCGGACACGTCGTAGTTCCGGAAGGTTTGTCTCTGCGGATCGAAGCGGGATATGCCCTTCTGAGTGCTCAGCCAAAGCCTGCCGGCTCGATCCTCGAGAATACACCGAATCGTGCTGCTGGGAAGGCCCTGCATCTCCGTGTATCGATCGAACGCTCCGCTTTGCCGGTTGAACCGATAGAGGCCGTCCATGGCTCCCACCCAGAGTTTACCGGCCCGGTCTTCGTGAATGGCATTGACGCCTCCTCCGTTGAGTTTGTGAGCGTCATGCGGATCGGGCGCGTAACTCACGAAGGTGTTTGCCCTATCATCGAAACGGACCAGTGCGCCGCCCCAGGTCCCTAACCAAATCGTTCCGGAGCGATCCTGATCGATGACCCAGACAGTGTTGGCCAGGATTCCCGGGTCATCTGGCACGGGCCGGTAGTTCGTGAATCGGCCGTTGGCTGGATCGAATCGGCTGACGCCGCCATCCTGGCCCACCCATATTCGCCCCTGCCGGTCTCCGAATATGGCGTAAATGTTGTCGGAAATCAGGCTATTGGGATCGGCGACGTTGTGCCGGTAATGCTCGAATTGTCCCGTGCGCTGATCGAACCGGACAAGACCGGAGCCCCCGCCGCCTACCCAGAGATCACCCGCCGAATCCCTGTAAATGCTGTTTACATTTGTGCCTTCGCCGAGGGAATGAGGCTCGCCCAGACGGGGAATCAAATGAGTGAACCGGCCGGTGTTGCGATCGAGCCGATCGAGCGCGCGCGGAAACAAACCCACCCACAGGATGCCATCGGAATCCTGATAGATACCCTTGACCCTGCCCGGCGAAAGACTGTTAGGGTCGCCCGGGCGATGCATGTAATGGACGAACTGTTGCTGCCGAAAGTTCAGAAGGTTGAGCCCGGCGTTCTCTGTGCCTACCCACAGCACCCCACTCCGGTCCCGATAGACGGACATGATCGCGTTGCTATCGATGCTGTTCGGGTCGGTTTCATCGTGCTTGAACCGGAATGTGAAGCGTTCTGATCGCCGGTCAAAGTAATACAGGCCGTCGCTCGACGGCACCCACAAGCCGTTCTGTCCATCGGCCACAAGGATGCCGTTATCTGAGCCTCCGTTCATGGTAGATGCGAGGACGCCGGAGGCGCGCGTCAATGGGTAGGTCGCGACGCGGTCTACCTGCGGGTCGTACTTGATGAGACCGATGATCGGGGAGTCGGCCAGCATCCACAGGGTGCCGGCTTCGTCTTCGTACACACTCTGTGCGCTCGGGCTGTTGCGGGTGGCGAGCGGCCGAGTGATCTTTCCTGTCTGCTGGTCTAGACGAAAAAGGCCGCGCTCGCCGACGAACCAGATATTCCAATGGGAATCAGCGATTACGTCACTTATCCTCCCAACGAACCTGCCATCACCGTCATTTCGAAAGTGAGTGAATGTGCCGGTGGCAGGATCGAGCCTGTCGAGACCGCTGTCTTCCGTGCCAAACCACAGAGCCCCGCCACTGTCCTCGGCGATGCTTTTGACCGAAGCCCCGCCGAGACTGCTTGAGCTGTTCGGATCATGAAGGTAGCGGGTAAAGTGTTCGGTCACAGGATCGAATTTGTTGACCCCAGCGTTGGTGGCGACCCACAGATTACCGTGCTTGTCTTCGATCAGATCCTGAATGAAGTTTGAGCTTAAGCTGTCAGGGTCGCTGGGGTTGTTTTTGTAAACGACGAAGCTGTTACCGTCATAGCGATTGACGCCGTCCCGGGTGGCAATCCACATGAAGCCTCGGCGATCCTGAAGAATGGCGGTTACATAGCCTTGGGAGAGGCCATCGTTCGTGGTGAGGTGGGTGAACTTGAGGGTCTCTGGGGGAGCCTGAAGGCCGCCGGCATTCGAATCCTGAGGGGCCTCCCTGAAGTTCAGCTCAGCGTGTGCATTCTGGATGATGTCCAGGCCGGGATCGTGAGCTGCAGCACTCGCACAGCAGGCCAGCAGCAGGATAGACCCGCATATGGGTCGAACTCGGTTGTGCCAATTCCTCACGATGCAGACATGTTAGCGTATTGCATTTTGGCGCGAAACCCGGGCAGGCTGCCCTTCGCAGGGAGCTACGTTGGTCGGTGTAAGTTGCGTCGAAGCTGGCTCCCGCTACGATGCCGAGTTGCCGGCAGCGCGGGAGCAGCTTCATGGGACTATCATGAGTTCGCTCTGCCTACGATTCCCAGCCTCCGCCAAGGTTCCTGTATATCTCGACGAGACTTAGAAGCTCATTGGCCTGCGCCTGAGCGAGCCCCAGTTCGGCATCGAAGGCATTCGTTTCATTGGTAAGCACTTCGAGATATCCGGTAGCGCCACCGCGATACCGCTCCTCCGACAGCTGAGCCGCACCTTGAGCCGAGGAAAGCAGCTGCTCCTGACGCTCGCGAAACTCGCGATTCTTCTGGTAGGCGATCAGCGCATCGGACGTACCGCGGAACGCCTCCTGAATGGCTTGCTGATAGGTCAGGACCATTTCTTTTTGGCGCGCCTCGCTTAACCGAACACCAGAGCGAATCCTGCCGCCGTTAAAGATGGGCTCCGCGAGTGATCCACCGAAGTTCCAAAATCCAGCCGGACCAGTGAACAAGCTGGTGAGAGCCGAACTTTGGAATCCGCTGTTCGCCGTCAATGTAATTTGCGGAAAATAGGCCGCCTTCGCAACGCCTATTTGGGCATTAGCCGCGATCAACTGGGCTTCAGCCGCCCGAATGTCTGGCCGGCGCTCCAGAAGACGGGAGGGTAAGCCCGCCGGAACCTGCGGCAGATGCGGCTGCTCGGTCAGCTTCATTCCACGTGTAACCGGGCCGGGATTGTTTCCCAAAAGCGTGCTAATGAGGTTCTCCTGTTGCTGAATACGCCGCTCCAGGTCGGGTATCGTTTCCTGCGCCACGGATACCAGCTGCTCCGCCTGCCGGACGTCGAGTTCTGTGCCGGCACCGCCGTCCGCCAGAGTCTTCGTAAGCTGCAATGACTCCTCGCGCGACGTCAGCGTCCGTTTTGCAATTTCGAGCTGAAGGTCATACGCGCGAAGCTCGAAGTATGCAGCCGCAACATTGCTCACCAGCGTGCTGGTGACTGCCCTGCGCGCCCACTCGGTTGCCAGCAGATTCGCCCGAGCGGCTTCGGTGGCGCGGCGGTACTTGCCCCAGAAGTCGAGGTCCCAACTCATCGAGGCGCCCACGACCGAATTGCTTGTTTCGTACTCCGGCGGCAGATTCTTCTGCCTCGGAATGCGCTGGTTGGTGGAGAAAGCCCCTGCACCGACCGTAGGTAACTGGTCAGCGTGCGTTATGCCTAACTGTGCCTGGGCTTCCAGGATCCTGGTCGCGGCAATGCGGAGATCATAGTTCTGCTGAAGCGCAGTGCGGATCAACTGCTGGAGTTCCGGATCCTGGAACACCTCCCACCATTTCTGATCGCCGATCGATGGCTCAGCAGACTGCGCCGTTGTCTGTTGCGAGGCGGGGGCTGGTTGCGATGCTTGCTGCGCCAGCCCCTGAGAAGGCTGCGGCGCAGCTTGCGAAGGAACCTGCTGAGCTTTCGTGGGATCCATTGGCGGAGCACCGCGGTAGCCGCCCGGGACGTCGACCTGCGGCCGCTGGTAATTGGGGCCCATCATGCACCCCGTCGTTAAGAAGAAGACTGTGTTGACTGCGATCACTGCAAGGATAAACACCAAGAGGCGAGCGGTTGGCCATTTCATGTCAGTCTCCCTCCACCGGAATCGGTTTCGCGACATTGGCTGATGTGCTTGCGCGGCGGTTCCACATGTGCGAGACGCGTTCCACCATTACGTACAGCGCGGGGATGATGAAGATGGCCATGCCGGTCGCGGCCAGCATGCCTCCAATCACGGTAGTGCCCATGATCTGACGGCCCACGGAACCTGCGCCGGTCGCAACCCATAACGGCACGCAGCCGAGGATGAATGCGAACGACGTCATCAGGATTGGCCTTAGCCTCAGCCTTGCTCCTTCAAGTGCGGCGTCGACCAGTGGTTTGCCCTTTTCGTACTGTTCTTTGGCGAATTCGACAATCAGGATGGCGTTTTTCGCCGCCAGCCCGATCAGCATTACCAGTCCAATCTGCGAGTACACGTCGTTTTCGATCTGAACCATGAAAGCCGGGAAGATCATGCTCATGATGGTGCGTCGCAGCCACAGGGTGCCGAAGGCGCCGAACACAGCAACTGGCGTGCTCAGCAATACGCCAAACGGCAGCGACCAGCTCTCATACAGCGCCGCCAGAATCAGGAAGACGAAGACCAGCGACATGGCGAAGATTACCCAGGTGGGAACGCCCTCTCGGGCCTTCTGTTCCTGCCGCGACATGCCCATGTAGTCGAAACCCATCCCATTTGGCATGGTCTGCTTGAACACATCTTCCAGGGCTGCGGTGGCCTGGTCCGAGCTGTAGCCTGGCGCCGCGCTGCCGATGATCTGCGCGGACGAGTATTCGTTGTATCGCATCTTGAATTCCGGACCGTGCCGCGACTCGAAATGGGTCAGCGCCGAGAGCGGCACCATCTCTCCCTTCATGTTGCGTACGTAGTACTGTCCCACGTCGTCCAGGCTGGAGCGATAGGGCGCTTCCGCCTGCACGTATACCTGCCAGGCGCGACCGAAATCGTTGAAGTAGTTGACAAAGGTCCCACCCATGAAGGCTTGCAGGGTGGCATACACATCGCTGATTCTGACGCCCTGCTTCAGCACCTTCTCCTTGTCCACGGCGAGGAACTTCTGTGGCGTGCTGGGAATGTACGTTGTGGCCACCATGCCGATTTCCGGGCGCTTTTGGGCCGCTGCGAGGAACTTGTTCAGGTTGTTCACCAGGAATGCCGAATCGCTTCCCGTGCGGTCTTCGAGAACGAACTGGAACCCGCCCGAAGTGCCGACTCCCTGAATCGGAGGCGGCGAGAACGCAAACGTGGTTCCTTGCGGAAGAGTGATCAGCTTCAGGTTTAACTTAGCCTTGATCACCTGGTACTGCTGCTCAATTGTCTTACGGTCTTCCCAGGGTTCGAGCGTGACATAGAAGAACGCGTTGTAGGTGTTGCGGGTAAGGCTAAGAAGACTGAATCCCACCGCGGTAGTGGTATACTTGACCCCCGGCGTATTCTTCAGGACATCTTCGACAACCTTCGTTGCTTCCCCCATACTCTGGATCGAGGAGGCTTCCGGCAACTGCATCTGGATGTACATGTAACCCTGGTCTTCGTCGGGCAGGAAGCTTGTGGGAACTGCTTTCATGAAGAAGACACTGGCTACCCCAAACCCAGCGAGCAGTACCACGGCGACGACACCCTTACGAATGAGTCCGCCCGACACGCGCACATAGAACTTCGTGCCCGCTTCGAACCTGCGGTTGAACCAAGCGAAGAATTTCGCTACCGGTCCGTGCGTCTCTTTTTTCTCCCGGAGCAACAGTCCTCCGAGCGCCGGGCTCAACGTCAATGCGTTGAACGCCGAGACGATCACCGAGATGGCGATGGTGATGGCAAATTGCTGATAAAGACGACCGGTGATGCCAGGAATGAACACTGTGGGCACGAACACCGCCGAAAGCACCAGCGCAATGCCGACCACGGGGCCAGTCAGTTCCTTCATAGCCTTCCGAGCGGCATCCTTTGGAGACAGGCCCTCTTCGATGTGCCGCTGGATACCCTCGACCACAACGATCGCGTCATCCACCACCAGACCAATCGCGAGAACCAGACCGAACAAGGAAAGGGTGTTAACCGAAAACCCGAAGACGGGGAAGATCACAAACGTGCCCACCAGCGAAACAGGCACTGCCAGCATGGGAATGATCGTTGCGCGCCAGTCTTGCAGGAAGACGTACACCACCAGGATCACGAGCACGAAGGCGATTCCCAGGGTGATCACAATCTCATGCATGCCTGCCCTGACTGCATCAGTCGTATCCAGCGTTATGGTGTAATCCACATCCGCCGGGAAGCTCTCTTTCATTTTGGCCATGAGCTTGTGGACTGCCTTCGAGGCTTCCACTGCGTTCGAGCCCGGCAACTGATAAATGCCAATGCCCGCGCAGTCCTTTCCGTTGAGGCGGGTGGCGATGTTGTAGTCCTGCGAGCCCATTCCGACCCGGGCAACGTCTCTCACCCGCACCACACCGCCATCGGGATTTTCGCGGACCACAATGTTTTCAAAATCCTCGGGAGTCTTCAACCGCCCCTGGGCAAGAACGGCGTACGAGAACCTCTGGCCCGGAAGGCTGGGCTCTCCGCCCAGCTTGCCGCCCGGATTCACCGTGTTTTGCGTTTGCACCGCATTCACAACTTCATTGATGGTGACTCCCAGCTTTGCCATCTGATCGGGTTTGACCCAGATGCGCATTGCGTACTGCCCGGCATAGATATCGGTCAAACCTACGCCGTAAGAGCGCTGGAGCGGGTCTTTCAGATTGATGTAGGCATAGTTGGCCAACCACTGGAAATCGTGGGTGCCCTTGGGCGAGGTCAGCGCGACGATCATCATCGGAGACGTCAGGGACTTCTTAACGTCGACTCCGACCTGGTTGACCACTTCCGGAAGCTGCCCGTTCGCCAGTTGCTGACGCGACTGGGTGAGCAGCAGGTCCGTGTTGGGGTTGGTACCTAAATCGAAATCGACCATGAGTACTGAACTCGAGTCGCCGGTTGAGTTCAGCGAATACATGTAGTCCATGTTGTCCACGCCGTTGACCTGCTGCTCAATCGGCGTGACCACGGCTTTCTCGATGGTCTCGGCATCGGCGCCCGGGTACAAAGCCTTGACGCGTATTTCGGGCGGAGCAATATCGGGAAACTGCGCAACCGGCAGGCCGATAATGGTAATCGCGCCAACGATCACCATAAGGATCGAAATGACGATGGCGACGATGGGCCGCTTGATGAAAAAATCAGACATGACTTAGCGTGCCTCCGCCAGAGTGGCTGCGGGCTTGGGAACGACGGTCATCCCGTCCTTCACCTTCCCCACTCCTTCGACTATGACCTGGTCACCGGGCTTGAGGCCGTCGTTGATCACCCACATCGAGCCGACCTTCTCGCCCGCCTTTACCGACCGAATGCTAGCCTTCTTGTCTGCGGTTACAACCGCAACCTGATATCCACCCTGAAGCTCCTGCACGGCGCTCTGCGGAACCAGAAGCGCACTCTTTTCCATGCTGGTCTGGATGCGCACGCGTGCGTACTGGCCGGGGCGGAGAACATTGCCCGGGTTCGGGAATGCCGCCACGAGCCGGATTGTGCCCGTGCTGGGATCGACTTGCCGGTCGGTGAGCAGAATCTTGCCTTTGTGCGGGTAGACTGTGCCGTCCGCGAGGATCAACTCCGGGGCGTTGTCGAACAGATCCATCGCCTGCCCGTTGGCGCTGAGATGCTTGGCCCGCAGATACTCCTGCTCACTGACCGGGAAGTACACCTTGATGGGGTCAACCTGCGAAACAGAAGTCAGGCGCACCGGGGGACCCACAAGGTTGCCCATCTGGACTTCCGCAATTCCCGCCACGCCATCGACGAGCGAAGTGACCCGGGTCCAGCCGAGATCGAGCTCTGCTCGTTCCACTGCTGCGTTGGCGGCCGCGACCGCCGCCTCGGCAGCAAGTTTTGCCTGGATCTCGTTGTCCAGCTTTTCCTTTGGAATCGCCTTCTTTTCCGCGAGAGGCGCATCGCGATCGACGTCGATCTTGGTCTTGCCCAATTGCGCCTCCGCCTGGGCGACATCAGCTTTAGCGTGATCGAGAGTAGCCTGGAAAGGCCGCGGATCGATCTCAAACAGAACTTCGCCCTTCCGGACAAACGCGCCTTCTTTGTAGTCCTGGCGAACGATGTACCCCGAGACCTGCGACCGAATTTCGGCGTTCACGTAACCGTCCGTGGTAGCC
>Ga0335070_10006059_pt1 | contig 14233 bp, 13 predicted proteins | sample Lox_Sample_13_FD_206722 | JGI IMG/M metagenome (GOLD analysis project Ga0335070, IMG submission 206722) | Soil microbial communities from Loxahatchee National Wildlife Refuge, Florida, United States - Lox_Sample_1.3 | ecosystem: Environmental > Terrestrial > Soil > Wetlands | place: USA... | reverse complement strand
TAGCCTAACATAATACCGGTGTCACTTCAAGTTTAAATTTCCAACCATACTTCTAGAATTGATCTATAATCGAGAACACGCGGGCTGAGTTGCAACCTCACACGCCTAAGTATTTAACTTTTGATACCATTATTTATGAGGAGAAGGATACCACTCTTGAGGCGCCCCAAGAGGCGTAACCCCTTTTATGACACATTCAGCACGTTCTGTGTGAATGGAATTGTAGTGGTGCAGGGAATTGATGAGACATGAGAACAAGAATCCTTACCGTAGAGTCGAAAGACGGTACAAGAATCGCATACGATAGCGTAGGCCATGGTCAGGTTGTAATACTTGTACTCGGAGCCCTCAATTCAAGGAAGTCTGCAGCAAACTTGCGCGCGCGTTAGCTTCTTGTTGCTCAAAAGGATAAAAAAAGGCGAAGGGAGAGAGAGCATCTCATCTGCTTGTTGGGTTTACTTCCACTCGTAGATGGTTAGGTTAGACTGTTCCCACATGGTATCAAGTGCTTCAAAAGTAACGAGGGCAATGATATCGTTCATCCAGCCCAGTTTCTCCGACATTGTCATGAAGCTCATCAAGCCGACAGCTGCTGGCTTGCCGCCCATGGTCATCTTCATTAAGTCAAAGCCTTTCAGTACGCCCATATCGCCACTCATCGTCATGAACACTCCTTGATCTTTCGCTTCGCCTACGCCCTTCGGAGGCATGGTACTAACAGCCGTTACGTGGATGTTTATGTCTGCGCCTTTGGCCCGTCCCATTCCCTTCATTTGAGCCGTCCACGAATACTCAGATGTTACGCCTTCCATTCCAACAGATTTTATGAGACCTGCTCCCACACCTGAAAAGAGACTGCTTAAGCTGTTATTTAAGAGCGTGTGACTGTGCCCTGGCTGCAACAGAAGTGAGAACCCATACTTCAGGCGTTGGCCGCTTAACGTTCATTCTTGGACAGGAAAATGTTGATTGTATGACGATGGTGTGAACGCTTCTTTAGCAGGGGCGCCATAATTTACAAGCTTCGAAAGTGCTGATCAGTTTTGAAAGCTCTGACGGGGACTACATGGTGAGGTAGCCTTTCAGCCTCAATTGTTCAGTCTGGTTCTTTCTGTACCGCCAGAATATGTCGCCTCTAGTGTCTGATTGGAAGTCCCATGGAGAGACCAGTACGATGTCGCCGTCTCGGATCCATACGCGCCTTTTGAGTTTGCCTCGGACTCTGCACAATCGTTCCTTGCCATCTTGACACTTGACCATGATTCTGTCAAACCCAAGCATCTTGATTGCTACACCTAGTACGTCGTTCTTGCTTGGGAACAACATGTTTTCCAAGTTTTCTTCGTTTATGACTTTCCTTTTACCCAATTTTCCCACCTCCAGAACCATGAGAACATGGTTGCCTAAGGTCGTGGCTAGTCAGAACGATCAGAGAAAAAGTATGCTTTGCGATTGAACTCTTCCTCTAGAGAATCCTAACTGCTAGAAGATGTGCAGCCAAGTATATAGGCCTATGTGAACAAATTTACGAAAGCACCATCCCAACCATCTATATTCACAGATATCATAGTTAAGAAGCAATGCAACAGCGATTCATGAAGGCAAAATTCTTGAGTGAAGACTAACGTGTTGGAATATCAGTTGCTCCAATCTTGTTCTTGAACTTCTTGATGAGGCGTTCGGCCCTTTGCTTCCGTTCCTCTTCTTGTTTGTTAAATTCATTGAGACTCTCATTGTCGTGCGGAACTTCTTCTGCGTAGGGCCATTTGACATCGACCTCAGTACCATTTTGTGTTTCCTTGAAAACGAACTCTATCTCTAACGCTTTCCCAACCCATCCTGGGCTGTATGCCACTAGCAGGTAATGCGGAGGGACTTCCTTTTTTATCATAACATTTTCCAAACCCACCTCGTTCAATGCCTTTTGCGCCAGAGAAGAACACTCTTCGATGGGTGTGTTGACCAGGTATTTGCTCTCGAGGAATTTCAGTAGCATTTGAATCCTCCTAACTAAGTTTCAGGCTTTCTTCTCATAAGCCTTATTCTAATAACACTAGTCCTGTGCTACGGGACAATCTGTGATCCGTTGAAACCAACGGGCTCGTGTTCTGTCTATTTCGGTTTCCTAAGCATTTTGGCGTCTTCAAGTTGTGGCTAGTTGCTGGCTTTGAATATGGATTGTAGGTTCGTAATTCTTTTACCCTCCGTTCATGACAGAAACAACACAGGCTTGATGGTTAGCTCCGGTGGGAACTGTATATCCAGAATTGGGCACGATTCGAAGGGTCTCAGCAACGTAGTAGTGGTCATGCTTAGCCTAATCATAGTGGTCACCATCGTCGTCAACGTGGTCCTCTGGAGCTATCAGATGAACCAGTTCGATCTGGAAAGAATGCGTGAGGATGTCAAGATTGTTGACGTTTCCAACATCAACGGTTCCTCTCCTTGGTTTCCAGTTCAGGAAGAATTTAAGGTAGACGCAGGCGGCAGAGTATCCGGCACTTACCTGGACACGCAAAGCGTTGGCAGTTCATACGAGAGCTTTTCAGAGAGCATGATACGAGCGGGAGGTCTGAATTGGTGGAACACAGACTACGCCTATCGCAGAACCGTGACCATAACTAACAACGCCGCGTCAGCTCTCATCGTAAACTACTCGGTTTCTGTAACGTTGGACACGGCTTCGATGGTTATTTCCGGCAAGCTTATGCTCAGTGGCAATGACTTGAGAGTCGTCTACAATTCGGGAAGCAGCTGGGTTGAACTTGACAGGGAAGTCGACGGCATGGGAACCTCTTCAACTCAGGTCTGGTTTGAAACTCAGGATTCGATTCTGGCAAACGGCTCAGACGATAACTACTACATTTACTATGGAAACCCGAACGCTGGAACTCCACCCGCAAACAAGAGCAACACTTACCTGTGGTTTGACGATTTCAACAGGCCGAATGAACCAGATATCACCACAGAGGTCGCCTATCAAGTCAAGACAGGCGGAGGTACTTGGTCCATTGAAAATAACACACTCAAGAACGTTGGGGCAGGCGGAGACCCTAACAAGCTGATAATCACAGCTCTTGGCAATGTTACCGCCGCTGTCGATATGCTCGTGAAAATCGACGTGGTTTCCTTTGCTGGCGGCGATTATAGCCGGGTGGGATTATCCTCTTGCATGGACACGAATTCCCCTAGTGGAGGTGGATACTGCGGCTTGTTCCACAACGACGGAAACAGTCTTGATCTTCTGAATGATCTTCGCTCTTGGGGCACGCATGGAACCTACAGCTGGTCGTTGAACACTTGGTACAACATGCGATTCAGGGTTATCGACCCCTCGAGCGGACTTGGGGAACTTAAAGTGTGGCCTATTGGGACGCTTGAACCTGACACGTGGACAGTGAATGGAAATTTCGGAGGTGGAAATCCTAGAGGTTACGGCGAAGTTGGGTTTGCAGGTTCCAGAACTTCAGATACCACATACTTCGACGGCATAGTCATCCGTTACATCGCTAACCCCGAGCCTTCAACTTCTCTGGGCGCAGAAGAGAGCGAATTTAGCAACAGGCTTGAACTCGATGGCACTTTTCCTGTTGACATCTCGGCATATCCTCTCAATCGCATCCAAACCGTTGAAATCCTGATGACCTACAGATCCAGCGACGCAGGCGAGAAGTGGTATCTAGAAGCCTACAACTGGACATCATCAGCCTTCGGTGACGCCGGCTTCAACTCAACATCAGGCAGCCTTTCTGCAATAGGATGGGACAACTATGCCGTGAACTTGACTGACCAATGGCACAGCTACGTTAGCGGCAACGGAACTGTATGGATAAAGGTGTTTGACCAGGGAACAGAAGCAAACCAAACAACCATTGACATTGATTTCACAGCGATAAGGGTAGCCACAGCGGTGACAAGCTTCACCTTCGAAAACGATGGGTCCTTCACATCCCACGTGGTCGCCTTGTGGATAGACAACTCGACATCACATCAGAGATACGAGATAAGCATATACGTCAATTCCGGGGACACAGTCTCATACTCCAGTGCTGACGTAAACCTACCTGAAAAACCCTACACCGTCAAGGTCATCACGGAAAGAGGAAACATCGCTGTTTATCCTCCCAGCTGAGTGAACCCACGCACACAGCACGCGCCGGGTTATGTGTCATGACGTAAATTGATTCTTACTATCACTTTGAGAAGATACTGTGAAGTTACTTGTTTTCTTGACCTTAACAGTATATCCGCGAACTGTTTCGCCGTTTTTATCGCGTGGGCGTTAATCCAGAACGTCCGTGTCGCATCCACTGCCCGCGCGCGCTAAGTCGATTTGAAACGTGGGTTGCCTTTGATGAATCGGCTCTCTACAGCCTGTCTCAAACATTCATATCGCTTCAAATGCTATCATAGTCACTGTCTCAGTTATCCCTGGGATTCTCCGCAGTTTGTCATAAATGAACTCGTCGAGACTCTCTTTGGTGGCAAAGGCAACTTCAACGTGTAAATCTTAGGGGCCAAGTGTGGAGACTGCGCTTCTAATCCCTGGCAACTTCTTGACTATTTCGAGCACTTCGTCCCTTCCCGATTCGACCTTTGCCAATACGTAAGCAGTAACCAACGCACACTCCTCCCGCAATCGTGGTCTATAAGATTTTCAAACGGTTTATGGATGGAGATGTGACGGTGTAGTAGTCGCAGCAAAGTAGAGCCAAGCGCCTGCAAACACGAATGAGGCTATTGCCCAAAGATACCTGACCCACTTGCTCTCAATGTGCACTGCCGGAACTGTAAGCAATAGAGCGACGGCTGGCGCCAAGTAGACCAAAGTGGATTTCGTCGGGTCCGATGTGAGGGCGAAAGTATGTATTGAATAGGCGTCGGAGATCAGGTACAGGCCTAATACAGCGCCGAAGTAAGAACATGCTTGCAGTCCTCTCCCGAGATACAAGGCCGCAGCGACAGACAGCAACACAAGTCCTCCAAGTGCACCAACGCCCCCGAACAAAATGTTACTGCCGCCGGAAAAATGCCATCCAAAGTTAATACCCATGCTAGCAATAAAGAGGTAGAACCCTGTTGCGCCCAAAGCAATTCCGAGTCCAGAGGATATGTTCTTCTGTGCTTCGTCAATAGAGTCTGTAGACGCCTTGTAGCGAAGTCTGAGCGCTGCAACCCCCATTATTATTCCGCTTGCAGCAATGCTCCACATCATGCTATCCAAATAATCAAATGCTGGTGCAGTCAACGTTCATTTCCCCTTATAATTTTTATCTTTTCTATAAGAGAATCAGTATAAAAGCTTTATGTAAAGTGTTCTAGGTGTTCGTTGCCCAAGAGACGCCTTTGGAACTCAATGTCGATAGGCCGAATATTCCACTGACTGGACAAATTTCAATAGCTTTCGTGAAAGGCGCGCGCCCTAAGTTTCGTGAAAAACAATTCTTTATACTTAAAATTACAAAGTGTACGCTTTGGGTTCTCGAGCCCTCACGTTGCGCTAATATTCTTGCAATGATTACTGACTCAATTCCAATCTAACTCCAACTTCCGAACTTTCCAGATATCCGTGCGGGACTGGAACAATCGAAAAAGGCCTTAGCCAAGAATGGGCCAGAACGTTGAAAGAGCGTATCCAATTGCTAGTAACACACCGAAAAGTAAATGCATGTTTATCGTTGACAGGTTTGCTGTAATCATTTCTTGCGGTTTCTCTGAATACTTTCTTGCTGTGGTGATTGCCTTCTTCGCCAAGGGTAGAGTAGCTAATACGATTAGCGAGGCAAGCGGCATCTGTCTCAAGGTCACCATCATCGCCGTCCATACATAAGCTGCAATGACAATGGCTGCATACAGGTCTGCTCCTCGCTTCCGTCCGACTCTTACGACGAGAGTTTTCTTGCCGACTGCCTTGTCCGCCGTGTAATCGGGGATTTCATTAATCCACAATATTGCAGTGATTAGTAAGCCGACCGGCACAGAAGCGACCAGAGGACCCAGAACCAGATTGTGGGTCTGAACGTAGTAGCTGCCCAGAACCATTAAGGGACCGAAGTTTAAACCAACTACTAGCTCGCCAACTCCGCGCGTTGCCAGCTGTGTAACGTAGAAATATCCTGAAATAACGCCTATAGCGCCCAGCAATAAGATACCCCATCCGACGGTGATGGAGAGGATGGCGCCTATGAGACTGGCCACTCCAAAAATGGAAAGAGCTGCAAAGTACGCACTGCGCGGTCTGATCAGGTTTTCCAGCAAAACGCGGCTTCCCCCACTTATCGGTGAAAGCCCTTCGGTATTAATCGCGTCGCAGCCGCTTCGATAGTCAAAATAGTCATTGAGGATGTTTGTTCCCAAATGCAGGCACATCCCTCCTACCAGCGCTAGGACGAAAAATGCTGGATTGAAAGCTTTAACCGAGTTCCATGCGATGACAGCTCCTAAGGTTACCGGTATTACTGTTCCCGTCAAAAAAGGAATTCTTGCCAGTCTCACCCAAATCATGAACGAATGGCGAAACCCTTGTCCTTTTTGAGAGCCCAATTTGCTAGCCCTCGAATTCATCAACGTAGCCAGAAAATTGCATCAGATAACTCTTGAACTTGGAATCCCTGATAACTTCCAAGCTCGAATGAGACTTCTCTATATAATCTTTTATTTTCTCCTTGCAGTATCTAAAAGCCCCGAACTCGTTCATCCAGTCTCTTATTTCTTCCATAACAGCTGACGTAACGTTTCTGTTTCCAAAATTCCTTTCAACTAACTCCCTCGCCGCGTCGTTTCCATGTTCATACATGTAGAGGATTGGAAGAGTAACGTTACCGTTCGTAAGGTCCCTTGAAATTTGATTGTTGCCCAACAAATCGTCAAGATCATCATTCAGCTGATAGGCCATCCCGAAACTCTCTCCAAACTTGCCCAACGCTTCAACTTCCAAAGGTGTTCCTCCAGCTGCCAACGCTCCACAGCAGGTTGCACACCTGAAGAGAGAAGCCGATTTCTTCTTTATCTTTGTAAAATACTCCTGCTTAGTTGCGCTATCTAGCGAAAGAAAAGCATCGATGTATTCACCGTCTGATAGTTCCAACCCGCCGTTAGATAAGATTTTCATTATCTCTGGCCCGAATTCTGTGGCCAGATTTACTGACAACGCTATCAGGGCATCTCCCGCCAAGAGTGCACCTTTTGTAAACCATTTTGAATATAGAGTCTTCATTCCGCGGCGGCAAGTGTCTTTATCTATAATGTCATCGTGGACCAGTGTTGCAGTATGTAAGAGTTCGAACGACAAAGCGAGTTGCTCCACTTTCTTTGGACTTCCACCGACGCTCTGGGCACTTAGCACTGTGAGTATTGGTCTCAGTCTTTTCCCGTTGGATAACAATGCAAATTCTAACAGGGGGTGAAGCTTGACATCAGAAATCTTCGAAAGAAGTCTTTCAAGTCCAGACTCGATTGAATGTTTCGTGCCAAGTACATACGAATGGAAATCCTCGCTAGTGCAGCTGACCAAATCGCCACTTGTTCTCATGTGCGAATCATTTCCCCAGGCTATTGTAATCAGGAAAGGTTGGATATAGCTGGATATAATGCTTTTTGTTATGACGATTGGGTTGATAATAATAATGAAATGCACAAATAATCTATAAATAACAGCTCAGATAGAGGTCTTGACACCAGTGAAAACATTGAATGAATCGCTCATTCATCGGACTCTAGGTAGCCCATCTAGAGTGCAAATAGTGCGGCTGCTCTATCGCGGGCCGCTTAGCGTAGAAGAAATAGCGAAGAAATTGGATCTGCAGGCTATTACTATACGCCATCATTTGCAAGCCCTAATGGAAGCGGGGATCGTTGAGTGCCACGAAGAGCGGTCAGGAACGGCCGGGCGGCCGAGAGCATACTACAATGTAGCTAAGACCGCTCCGTCTACTAGTTTTCCCAAAAGGCAATATCAGATTCTCTCAGAGTCTCTGATCAACAGCATGATAAAAGAATTTGGAGTAAGCAGGACGAAGGCTCTGCTCAAGAAAATCGGCACCAGCATGGGAGAGGCTGCCGTGAGAATGCTTGAATCCGAGCATAACATAAAATCTTGGTCCCCGAAAGATTACGAAGCGTACCTAGTTCGTGAGTACCTCGAAGAGGAGGGAGCGGAACCAGAAATGCTTGAAGCTACTAACAACAAGGTTGTTTACAGACTTCACAACTGCCTTTTCCAAGAGTTGTCAATCAAGTTGCCTGATATAATGTGTGATGTTCTCCACGAAAACTTTCACGATGGGGTTTCCAAAGCAATCGGCAAGGACTTAAAAATAAGCCGTGCAACTTGCATGGGGCATGGCGACCCTTACTGTGAACACGTCTGCGTGTGGCCACGCACCCCGAGGAAAACCAGGCCGGCTTAGGATTCGAACGGAAAAATCGAGAAACATCGTTAGCTGTGGATTATTGACTCCAAGCGGAGTTGACCCATCAGATGAGGGCTGGGCATTGCTTGGCAGATAATGCGGTTGAGACACTCGTAGCAGCACACAGGGCGTCGACTATGGCTTGGCTGCAACCTCAATTGGAGGTTTTAGTTTTTCAAGAATTTTCTTCAGTGATACCACGTTTCTGCCCAATCCGAGATCTTTCGGGTTCAGCCCGAAGGCTAAGCCCATGAGTTGTGTGAAGTAGAGGATTGGCATATCAATATTCAGGTCGAAACGGTCTTCCACGTCTGCTTGTTTGGCGTCGAGATTGAAGTGACACATAGGGCAGGGGGTGACTATGCAGTCGGCACCTATGGCTTTCGCGCTCAGCAGCACGTCCTTGGTCATCTCAAGCATGACGCTTTCGTCTGTCAGAACCAATGACGCGCCGCAACACCGTGTCTTGTCAGGATAATCTAGGCTCTGTGCTCCAATTGCTTCGATGATTTTGTCCATGGATTTCGGGTGTTCAGGGTCGTCGAAACTTCTTACCTGCGGAGGTCTTACGATTAGACAGCCATAGTAGGGTGCAACTTTCAAACCTTTCAGGGGAACTTTAACCTTTTCAGCAATCTTTGATGGTCCCACGTCGTTTATTAGAACGTCAAGATAGTGTCTTATTTTAGATTCACCCGTGAACTTCAACCCTGCATCATTCATTATTTTGTCAACCGCTCCTTTGAGGTTTGGATCTTCATGAAGCATTTTGCTCGCTCTTGACAGGGTAAAGAAGCAGGCGCTGCATAGGGTTACTATGTCCATGTTCATGGTTTCGGCGATCGAAAAGTTTCTGGCCGATAAAGAGAGAGATAATTCTGGATTATAGGCGTGAACGGCGTCAATGGATCCGCAACAGTTCCAATCGGGTATTTCGACGAGTTCTATTCCGAGGACTTTGTTCACGGCCATGCATGACATTCCGTATTCGTGTGCAGACGCTTCTACCGAGCATCCTGGGAAATACGCGTATTTCATTTCTTTACCTCCTCTTTTTTCTGGGCACTTCTGAAAATGGTCTCTATGTCCTTTGTATGCTTTATTTTTGATGGGGTAATCTTGACTTTTCCTTTTCGGTACATTTGCACCCCAAAGAGCATGTTGTTCAAGACCTCGTTGGGGTTGGTTTTCTTCATGAGCTTGACTTGTAGTTGCGGTTCGTGCATGCGGCCATATTTGCCTACAATTTCGGTGAAGGCCTTGTGAAACTTTGGTTTGGTCGGAATCTTGGCAGGAACCTTGTTCTCCATTGCCTTGTTCTTTAATGATGACATTACGAGTGGAATATCGATTCCTCTCGGACAGCGCGACGTGCAAGTATAACAGGAAGCACAAATCCATATGGATGAGCTTGAAAGAACATCTTCTTTCAAACCTAATTGCACCATCTTGAGGATCTGCATTGGACTGTAATCCATAGCAAATCTAGCGTGACAAGAGCCCGCGCAGATTCCACACTGAATACAATCCAATATTTTCTTTCCAGCTGCGGTTTTCTTCATCTCCTCTAGAAAGGATGAGTCTACTCTCTGATTCACTATTACGTTCGTTTGCCTGTGCTCCGTTCTAGCTTCCTCCCAAATGCTCTGCGATTTTCTTTCTCTTTTCCTCTGGCAGGCGTCCAAGAGTGGCTAGTCTCTGATTCAAAGTTTCGAAAAGGTTGATTACCTTGTCATACTGTGGTAGAGTCGTCGTAATTGAAGCCAGTCTCAGCGATTCGACGCCGTACTTGCCTAGTTCTTTCTTCAACTGAATTACATGATCTCTGATAAGGTCTTCCCGGAAGGGACTATCATCGCCTTCTATGAAGATAATTCCGTCGGCACCCGCTGCAAAGGCTTGCAACACGTGTTTGGTGCCTACTCGTCCAGCACTGGGCACACTGATGATTCTGACGTTCGGTGTATAATTCACTCTAGTTTGCCCAGCTAAATCGGCTGAGCCATAAGCCGTGGTCTTTTCAAGAAAAGCTAGAATTCTCGGCTGATCTCCCTCTCCTTGGGAGGTTAATTGAATCTGCGCTGTCAATTGGTCGTTAGTCAGGTTTTTGAGATCAATGGCTTCGGTTGGACACTTTGGAACGCATATGCCGCACCCAATGCACAAAATCGAGTCAACTGTAACGCCCTTGTGTTTGGCACTTATTGCCTTTGTCGGACAAATCGGTATGCACAAGCCGCACGCAGTGCATTTTTCCGGAATTATGAATGCCTTTTCGGGCGAAACGGCGATTTGACCTTTGCCCAGAAACGTGGCCACTTTGGATGCGGTTGCCATGGACTCGATCGTGGTTTCTCTGATGTCTTTCGGTCCAAGAGCACATCCCGCCAGGTATATGCCTTCCATCTTTGTGTCCACTGGCCTCAACTTGTGGTGTCTTTCTAGAAGGAAACCGTCTGGACCTACATCAATTCCCAGCTTCTTGGCTAGTTCATGAGAACCGTAATTGGGAAGCAGGGCCGGGCTGAGAACCACCATATCGAATGTTTCCTCAATCTGTCTCCCCAGAACAGTGTCTTCAGCTCTCACAGTAAGATTATCTCCGTTAGCAAAGACCTCGGCGGCTCGGCCTCGAATGAACTTGACACCGAGCTCTCGTGCGTGAGAGTAGAATTCTTCATAACCTTTGCCGTGCGCTCTTATGTCTGTGTAGAATATCCAAGGTTCTGCTTCGGGGTTTGTCTTGAGAAGCAACAGAGCATGCTTTATGGCGTTCATGCAACCTATTTTGCAGCAGTAGTTTATTCCTTTGTCCATCCGGCTGCCGACGCAAAGTATGAAGGCGACTTTCTTCGGCATCTTTCCGTTTGAAGGTCGATGTAAACCCTGTAGCATGAGCCGCTCAAACTGCAGATTCGTAACGATGTCGGGATGTAGACCGTAACTGTATGGGCTGAAAACGTCGACTCCATCAAAAACCTCCTTAGAAAGTTTTGAATCAAGTTGCTGATAGCCCGTGCAAGCAATGATGGCTCCGACGTTCAACTCAACCGTCTCCTCCTTTTGATCAAAGGCTATAGCTCTGCCCTTACAGAATCGTTCACAAACCCTGCAGACACCCTTATTGAAGTAGAGACAAGCATTTTTGTCTATCAAATAAGTGTTAGGCACTGCTTGCTTGAAAGGTACGTAAATTGCCTTCTCCTGCTGCAGCCCTTCTTCGAACTTGCTCACCTTTTTGATTGGGCAGACTTTCGCGCACTCACCGCAAGATATGCACTTTTCCGCGTCAACGTATTTGGGCTCAACACGCACTTTGACTTTGTAGTTACCTGGAGAACCTTCGATAGAGACGGGTTCTGCCATCGTAATAATATCTATGTTAGGATGCTGAGACACGTAGACCATTTTTGGGGTTAAAATGCATTGAGAACAGTCCAATGTTGGAAACGTTTTGCTGAGCTGAGACATATGGCCTCCGATGCTCGGATTTCTTTCGACCAAGTGTACCTTGTATCCCTTGTCGGCTAACTCAATAGAAGTTAATATACCAGCGACGCCACCGCCAATTACAAGAACATCGCTCGTGAGTGGAAGACTTTTTGTTTCCAAAGGCTCGAGGAAACGAGCCCGCGCCACTAGCCCGCTGATGAGAGCAATCGCCTTGTCTGTTGCCGATGCCTTTGTCGTGTCATGAACCCAGCTGCACTGTTCACGAATGTTGGCCATATCCAACAAGTAAGGGTTGAGTCCGGCTGATTTGGCTGCTTCCCTGAAAGTCTCAAGATGCATGCGAGGTGAGCATGAAGCCACGATGACTCGATTGAGTTTGAGGTCCTTGATTTCTTTCTTTATCATGTCTTGTCCAGGTTTACTGCACATATAATCATAATTCTCAACAATCTTAACCCCATCTAGTTTGGAAACAGCTTCCTTGACCTTCGTCACTGCCACGGTGTCGCTTATGTTACCCCCACAGTGGCAGATGTACACTCCAATCGAAGCATTCTGTCGCATAAATACACCCGGCGATGTCGATAAGAGATATTATAGACATGCAGTACCAACTGCCGAATTGAGGTTTATAAAGATTTCATTGCCATAGTTTCATTTTTATAATAGAATTCATAACATTCGTCTACACATCTGGCGTTCCGTGGGACCATTTGTTAGCAGCGCGCGAGGGGTCACTTGGTGAAGAGTGATCTAGCCAAGAGCAGGAAATTGCTCGGTTTTTCTCTCATTCTTCTGATGCTGTAGGGCATCCAGTTTTGGCCATAAGGTATGTATTCAGTGACTCTGTAGGCTTCCTTCACCAATTGAAGCTTGAGGGTGTCTCTGACACCTTTCAGGAAGGCGAATTCAAAATTCTTAGAATATTTCTCACTCATTCTGATGGCTTCGTTGATCAATTTGTCGTCATGAGTGGCGACAGAGAATACACTGACGCTGGTTTTGAACAATCGTTCCATCAGTCTCACATAGTTTTTATCGATATCTTTTCTTGTTTTATATGCTATCGTTGCGGGTTCATTGTATGCTCCTTTGACCAATCTTATTTTTCCGTCGATTCTAAGCAATTCTTCGATGTCGTGTTCGCTTCTTCTCAGGTAGGACTGGATACATATTCCGATGTTTTTGTTTGTGGAAAACACAGTCTTGTAGATGTTAATGGTGTCGTCGGTGAACCTTGAACTCTCCATGTCTATCCACACGAATCTTCCGAGTCTGTTGGCGTGACCGATTATGTCAACCAGGTTTTTTCTGCAGTAATCTTCGTCTATTTTGAGGCCAAGTTGGGTGAGCTTTGCGGATATGCATCCCACTATTTTGTTGGGCTGGAGTAGGTCGAGAAGATGTTTGTACTCTTTCAGTGTCTTTTCTACTTCGTTTTGAGTCTCAACTTCCTCTCCTAGATAGTTCAATATGACGCTGAAGCCTTTGGCATTTGCAAGCTCGGAACAGCCAAGTGCCTCCGAAACACTCTTGCCGGCTATCCAGTTCTTTGCCAATGGATACGCTATAAAAGAGAGCAAAGGAACATTCGTCATTCTTAACTACCTTTTCCTACCTTTTAAGGCCGAGTTTGATATTCAATTGGATAGAAATTCAGCTTAAACCTTTGCACAGAACAACCTTTAGGGCGTGCAGGTTTGTTTGATCAAGGTCGCTTCTCGTCGTTTCACACAATCCCATGTAAAGTTGCGCGCGCGCTCTACAGTTTCTGTTTCCTTCGATGTTCTTTCTGTATCCTCGGACGCGCTTGAACTTGCATGTTAAATGACTCATTCTAAAAAAGAATATTTGACTTGCTCATGCCACATTGCTTTTTTCGTATTTCGTGGCCATCTTCCTTATAAGTTCCCGCAACTGCGCATCTTCGCCCTGGACAAGCAAGAAACCTTCATCTTGAACAATGTAGGAAAGATGTAGTTCATCAGCAAACTTTTTTGACTCGTCGATTGGCAGAGTCGACGGGTTAATGCGAATCCATTTGGCGCCTCGCGGAAGAGCGCGTGGAACGTTGGGAAGCGACTTTGGCTCCTTTTTTGTTTCTTTTGGGACTTCCTTCGCTTGGTCCAGTCGTGCAAACCACTTTTCAACGTATTCGGGTCCAAAAACCATTTGTCCCTTAGACATAATGTAGGATTCCATGTTGAAGAGGCATTTGTCAATCTCTTGGGTAATATCGGCTTGACTGGTGTCTGCTTCCAAAACGTGGATTAGGGTCTTTGCGGATTGCAATTCTGTCATGGTTTCGGATGGAATGAGAATTCCTTTTCCTCGCAAGTCGATGATCATTTCTTCGACGACTTTCCACG
>Ga0335070_10006057_pt1 | contig 14233 bp, 15 predicted proteins | sample Lox_Sample_13_FD_206722 | JGI IMG/M metagenome (GOLD analysis project Ga0335070, IMG submission 206722) | Soil microbial communities from Loxahatchee National Wildlife Refuge, Florida, United States - Lox_Sample_1.3 | ecosystem: Environmental > Terrestrial > Soil > Wetlands | place: USA... | reverse complement strand
AGCGGATGTGATGTTTCCGGCGTGGAACGCGCTTTGGGAGGGTGGGCTCGCCGTGCATAATCGCGACCTGGCTCTGAGCGTCGAACGGCGGGACGATGTGATCCGCTGGCGCATCGCGCCGCACACATGAACAAACGCAAAGGGATAGCGATGCGGCGGTTCTGGCTTTCACTTCTGACGGCGTGCCTTGTCGGTTCGCCGGCGCTGGCGCAATCGGCGCATCCGGCGTTCTGGACCATTCATGGCCCGAACGGAACGGTCTTCCTGATGAGCTCACTCCACCTGCTCCCGCCCCAGATCGCGTGGCACAATCCCGAGATCGACGCGGCGATGCGCGGCGCCGACAGTTTTGTCTTCGAAGTGCCGACGGGCGCCAGCGAGCGGGACGAGGAAACCAAATTCATCGTCGACAACGGTCTTCTTCCGGCCGGCCAGTCGTTGAACGACCGGCTGTCGGACAATGCCAGGCGGGATTTTCATCGCGCCCTCGACATGGCCGGCATCGAAGAGCGGAACATGGATCAGAAACAGCCCTGGCTGGTCGAAGTCGTCCTGACCGTGCAGTCGATGTATCGCCGCAACTATTCGGCGGCGCATACGCCCGAAGGCGAGGCGCACGCGCTCGCCGATTCCGGCGGAAAAGACATTCGCTACCTGGACACCACACTGCAGCAGCTCGAATTCCTGCAGGGCGCCGACCGCTCGGCGGGCGTCGAGCGCTTCAGCGCTGTCCTCGCCGATTTTCCGAACCAGCCGGGTCGCGAGTCCAAGTTCGTCGACGCCTGGGCGTCGGGCGACGTCAGCGCGTCGGCTGCCCTGATCGCCGCCGGCCTGCACGATTTGCCCGACGAACAGAAATTGCTCGATGCCCGCAATCGCGACTGGGCAAACCAGATAACGGCCATGCTGCGGGAAAAGCGGAGCTTTTTCGTCACGGTCGGCATCGCGCATCTGGTCGGCCCAAACGGCGTGCCCGCGCTACTCCGGTCTGAGGGTATAAAGGTCGAAGGTCCCGGTTAGGAGGCGCAGACATGACCGACACGCCATCGGAAACCCGGCTCGTGGGACGCGCGCAGGCCAAGCTGGCGAGCGCGCGTTACAGGGTGGACATCCGTTCCGGGCATCACGCGCTGATTGGCGATGAGTCTGTGTCTGAGGGCGGCGGCGATGCCGGGCCGACGCCGTTCGGCCTCGTCCTGGCCGGTCTCGGCGCCTGCACGGCGATCACCTTGCGCATGTATGCCGAGCGCAAGAACTGGACGCTGGGCGGGCTGGAGGTCGCGCTGGAATATTATCGCGACGGGAAGGCGTTCCGCATCGAGCGCACGCTGCACATCTCGGGCGATCTCGATGACGAACAGCGGGCGCGGCTGGCCGACATCGCGGAGCGGACCCCGGTCACCCTTGCGCTCAAAGCGGGCACGACCATCAACACAAAGCTGCAATAGCGGTCCGACCTACGCGAATCCGGCTGGACCGTCCGGTATTTTCGAGGCAAACAGCACGGCATCCGAGGGGATGTACCGATGCGTCTTGCCGCTGCCGCTTTTGCGCTGTTGCTGATGCCTGCCGCGGCGGCCGCCGACGCGCCGCCCGAGACATGGTCCCTGCACGGTCAGTTCACCAATGTCTGGCAATATCATCCGGCGTTCCGATCCGGCACCGTCGGGACCAACAGCCTCGATCCGGGAAGCCGCGGCAACGAGACGATCGATCTCACGCTGTTCGCCGGCGTGCGCGTTCTGGACAATGTCGAGCTCTACGTGGACCCGGAAGTCGATCAGGGATTCGGTCTCAGCAACACCGTGGGCGTCGCAGGATTCCCCAGCGGCGAAGCCTACAAGGTCGGAAAATCGACCCCCTATTTCCGGCTTCAGCGGCTGTTTGCCCGGTTCACGCTCGATCTGGGCGGCGACAACGAGGAGATTGCGCCGGGACCTAATCAGCTCGGCGGCAGCCGCAGCGCGGACAACCTCGTCCTGACGGTCGGAAAAATCTCGGTCGGCGACATCTTCGACACCAACGACTACGTCCACGACCCGCGCGCCGACTTTCTCAACTGGTCGCTGATCGATTCCGGCGCTTTCGACTATGCCGCCGATGCCTGGGGCTACAGTTACGGCGGAACGCTTGAGTGGACGCAGGATTGGTGGACCGCACGTCTCGGCCTGTTCGACCTGTCGAGGGTGCCGAACTCGACCGAGCTCGAAACCGGCTTCGATCAGTTCGAACTGGACGGCGAAGTGGAGGCACGCCACACATTTTTCGGCCAGCCCGGAACGTTCAAGCTGCTCGGCTTTCTCAATCGCGGCCGGATGGGCGCCTATGCCGATGCCGTCGCGCTGGGTCTGGCGACGCACGCCGTGCCCGATACGGCGCTCGTTCGCCAGTATGCATCGCGCGCGGGCGGCGCCCTCAATCTGCAGCAGCAGATCGACCCGGATCTGGGGCTGTTCCTCAGGGCCAGTCTCAACGACGGCAGCAAGGAAGCGTACGAGTTCACCGAGATCAATCGCTCGCTGGCCATCGGTGCCGCGCTCAAGGGATCCGAATGGGGACGGCCCGACGACGTGGTCGGCGCGGCAGTTGTCACAAACGGTCTTTCCCAGGCGGCCCGGCGCTACTTCGCGGCGGGCGGAATCGGCATCCTGATCGGCGACGGAGGACTTCCCCGCTACGGCAACGAGGACATCATCGAGATTTACTACAGCGCCGCCGCCACGCAGTGGCTTTGGCTCAGTGCCGATTACCAATGGATAAGCAATCCGGCTTATAACGCCACGCGCGGACCGGTTTCGGTCCTCGGCTTCCGGCTTCATGCGGCCTACTGACCGCGGGCCGCGACGTCTGACATCGATCCCGTGGGCCCGACATGAACGCCACTCCGTCCGGACCGGACACTGAGCCTTACGCGACGCTCGTGCTGCCGGACGGGCGCGCGCTCGGTTACCTTCAGGTCGGGGCGGCAGACGGGCCCGCCGTGTTCCATTTCCACGGACACGGCTCGTCGCGGCTCGAAGCGTTGATGCTCGAAGAACAGGCGTTGGCTCTCGGGCTGCGCGTCATCGCGCTCGACAGGCCGGGCATCGGGCGATCCGATCCGCGCGCCGGCGATCGTCTTCTCGACTGGCCCGCCGATGTCGCGGCCGCCGCCGACCATCTCGGAATCGAAACATTCGCCGTCCAGGGCATGTCGGCGGGCGGGCCCTATGCGTTGGCGTGCGCGCACGCCATTCCGGACCGGCTGACCGCTTGCGCCTTGATCAGCGCGGTACCGCCGCCTGAGATCGCCAAACGTGCCGGGCCGCGCTTGCGGCGGCTGGCGTGGTGGGCGGCCCAACGCTTTCCCAACTATCTGCGTCGTCGTCTGAAGCAATTCCGTCCGGACGGTCTTCCGGACCAGGACATGGTCCGCCAGCGCATGCTGCGCGTCTCGCAATGGCTGGGCGGCCAGGACGAGGTCCTGATGGGCATCCCCGCGATGCGTGCCGTGCTGGCGCGCACGATGGTCGAGACGGCCCGGCAGGGCGCGGCGGCGAACCGGGACGAGATCGAGCGCCTTGTGCGACCTTGGGGTTTCGACGTTCGCCGGATCGCTTTCGACAGGATTTTCATCTGGCACGGCGAACAGGACCGCATCATGCCGGTCGGTCCGGCACGCGTCCTGGCAAACGCGCTCGGCCAGAGCCGTTCGGTTTTCTATCCGGACGAAGGGCACTTTTCGGTCCTGGTCAATCGCGCGAAAGAACTGCTCGAGGCGCTCAAGCCGGCCTGAACCACATCGGTTGACTTTTTACGACGCACGCCGATTCTGAACCGCGTTCACTTGGACCTGTGCGCGTTTCGATGGATCAGACTTCGCATCACGCCGTTGTTCACGATGCGGTCGGACCGGATTTGCCGCTGATCGACGGCCTCGCCTGCATAGGTCTGGGCGTGGTGTCGCTGCTCCTTGCCGGCGTCCTTCCCGAGGTTCTGGGATCGCTGGTCGACGAGCACCGCCTGCACGCCGATGCCATCGGGCTCGTGGCCTCGTGCGAGGCGCTATCCATGGGGCTCGCCACCGCAATCGCCAGTACTTGGCTTCCCGCGGTCCGGCTGAAGCTTGTCGGGATTACCGCCCTTCTGGCGCTCGCGCTCGCCGACTATGCCACGATCGGTGCGAGCGGCGCCGGCGTCATCGCCGCCCGCGCGGCCGCCGGAATTCCCGAGGGCATCCTGTTGTGGATCATGACCAGCATGATCGCCCGCACCCAGACGCCCGAACGCTGGGCCGGGATATTCTTCACGGTCTCCACGGCCAGCCAGTTCTTCATCGCGCTGGTCTTTGCGCGCAACGTCTTGCCGCAACATGGCGCTGACGGCGGCTTTGTCGGACTTGCCCTACTCAGTCTGATCGGCCTTGCGTTCATCATCTGGGTTCCTTCCAGCTTCGCACCGCTGCCCAAGCCGGAGGGCGAGTCAGGCGCGCCGCCGCCACGCGGCTGGTTCGCGCTGCTGGCGACGCTCGTCTATGTGGCCGCGACCGGAACGGTAGGCATCTATATCCAACCGCTCGCCCACCAGGCCGGCCTGACGGCCGACGTGGCGCGGACATCGGTGTGGGTCTCACTTGCCGCCCAGATCGCCGGAGGCTTCGCGGCTACGGCGCTGGCCGGACATGTCAGATATTTTACAGCATTCATCGCCGCAACAGTCACATACCTGGCCGTCTGGGCGCTGTTTCTGACTCATCCTCCCGCCTGGGCTTTCATCGGCGCGAGCGCGGCGGCGGGTCTGGTGGGACTGTTCATGTTCCCCTTCATCGTGCCGATGACGATCGAAGCGGACCCCTCGCGTCGCGCCGCGGTGCAGAGCGGCGGCGTTCAAGTGCTTGCCGGCGCGCTCGGACCTTATGCGACGACGTTCGTCGTCGCCGACAGTGACGTACACGGCGCGATCTTTCTCGGCAGCATCGGTCTTCTCGTCGGCATCGCGATGATCGCCGCGCTTCACTTCACGTCATCGCCCATTGCGCGAAACATTTCTGAGGTCTAACCGTTGCAGTACCGCGCGAAGCGCAAACTCTGAACGAAGGAACTGCGAGATGGCCCGCAAAGCAAAGAAAGCTGCAAAGAAAGCGAAGAAGGTTGCCAAGAAGAAGGCCGCGCCGAAGCGCAAGGCCAAGCGCGTCGCCAAGAAGGCCGCCGCGCCGATGAAGAAGGCGAAGAAGAGCCGCAAGCGCGCCAGCAAGAAGGCTACTGCGCCGATGGCGATGCCGATGGCGCCCGAACCGACAGAAGGCTGAATTTCGACTGGTCGTCAGATCGGATCGCTCGCCGAAACCCATAGCTCGGCGAGCGATTCCACTCCCACCGCATCGGCTTCGTCGAACCGCGACGCCATGGGGCTGTCCAGATCGAGGACGCCGAGCACCCGGTCGCCGCTGCGCAGCGGAACCACAAGCTCGGACCGCGAGGCCGCATCACAGGCGATGTGGCCGGGAAACGCCTCGACGTCGGGAACGATGATGGTTTCCCTGCGCGCCGCCGCCGTGCCGCAAACGCCCCGCCCCATTTCGATCCGCACGCAGGCCGGCCGTCCCTGGAATGGTCCCAGGACCAGGCCCGATCCGCGCACGAAATAGAATCCCGCCCAATTGAGATCGGGCAGACTCATCCAGAGCAAAGCGGAAAGATTAGCCGCGTTGGCGATCGCGTCGTGCTCCTCGCGAAACAGTCCAGCGGCCATCTGCGCCAGTTCGCGATAGACGTCGGCCTTCGCCCCGGTAGGTCTCGCGGCTTCGAACATCTATTTTTCGGGCGTGAATTTTAGCGCGGCGCCGTTCATGCAGTATCGCAGGCCGGTGGGACGCGGGCCGTCCGGAAAGACATGACCGAGGTGGCCGCCGCACTTTGCGCAATGCACCTCGTCGCGCCGCATGCCGAGACTGGTGTCGAGCGACGTTGCCACGGCGCCGACCTTGGGGGCGTAGAAGCTGGGCCAGCCGCTGCCGCTGTCATATTTGGTCGCCGAATCGAAGAGTTCTTCGCCGCAGCCCGCGCAGAAATATCGCCCGGCGCGCCTCTCGTGATTGAGGGGACTCGTGCCGGCGCGTTCGGTGCCGTGCTCCCGCAACACGCGATATTGCTCAGGGGTAAGTTCTTTTTCCCAGTCCCTGTCACTCGTCATGGATGGCTCCGCCTTCTACGCGCCCACTATACGCTGGGCTGACTGGGAAGGTTACCCTCGCATGGCCGGACGCCTCAGCGCGACTTCAATGAGTCGCGGATTTCGCGCAGCAAAAGGACATCCTCGGGCGGCGGCGGCGCGGGCGCGTCCTTGGGGGGGCGCTGAAGTCGGTTGATCTGGCGGATCAGCATGAACAGTACGAAAGCCACGATCAGGAAGTTCAGAATGGCGTTGATGAAGAGCCCGTAGTTCAGCGTCACCGCGCCGGCCTCCTGGGCCGCCTTCAGGGTCGTCAAGGCATGATCGCCCTTCAAGGTGATGAAAAAATTCGACAGATCGATGCCGCCGAGCAGCAGGCCGATGGGCGGCATGAGCACGTCCTTGACCAGCGAATTGACGATTCCCGTGAAGGACGCGCCGACGATCACGCCAACCGCGAGGTCGATCACGTTTCCGCGCATGAGGAAGGTTCTGAACTCGCCGAACATGCCGCCACCGTTCTAAGTTTCGGTGTAAAGGCTAGTCCGGCTTCGTATCTCCAACAAGCTTGCCGGCCGAGAGTGCGGCGCTGACGAACCAGGCGACGGCGAAGCCCGCTGCAACGCCGATCGTATTCGCCAGCTCGTCGTAGATGTCGCAATCGCGCCCGGTGAAGCCCTGCACGATTTCCAGAACACCGCCCAGCGCAACCAGCCCGAGCGCGCACCACAACGCACTGCGATAGGTGCGCGCGGCAATCGTGGTCATGAAGCACAGGCCGCAATAGGCAGTGAAATGCAGCGCCTTGTCCCAGACATTGCGCGAGAGGACGTCGACCACGCCGCCATGGGCGAGCTCGCCATAGATCACAACCAAAAGCGCCGGCGCGACGAGCCAGGTGTCGATTTGGCGAGCCAGGCGCAGCACATTTCTAAAGGTCACGCGACGGATATCCCGAGGGGCGAGGGCAAGAACCATAAATACGCAATATATTCAATGTGTTAAATCTTAATGTAGCGTCGCGACCTGGGCCGCCGCCGCCCCGCATTCGGCGTTGCAGCGAACGGATCGGGGATGCGGTTGCAAAATGGCGAGCTTTCCGTATAACGCGCCCTCTTTCGTGAGCCGCCCGGCGGGGCATGCCGTGGCGACTCGTAAAGCGAACCGGCCGAATCCGGCCAGAGGAGACCGCAAAATGCCCAAAATGAAGACTAAATCGGGCGCCAAGAAGCGCTTCAAATTCTCCGCCACCGGCAAGATCAAGACGGGACAGGCCTATAAGCGCCACCGCCTGATCAGCAAATCCAAGCGCACGCGCAAGGAGCTGAAAGGCGCCCTGTCCGAGTCCGAAACCCAGCGCGTGAAGCGCTGGATGCCCTACGCCTGAGGTAGAGTCATGTCACGCGCCCCCCGTTCCGTCGCCAGCCACGCCCGCCGCAAGAAAGTTTTCAAGCAGGCCAAGGGCTTCTACGGCCGCCGCAAGAACACGATCACCTCGGCCAATGCCGCGGTCGACCGTTCGCTGCAGCACAATTACATCGGCCGCAAGGAGAAGAAGCGCAACTTCCGCGCGCTTTGGATCCAGCGGATCAATGCCGGCTGCCGCCAATACGGCATCACCTACAGCCGATTTATCAGCGGGCTCGCCAAGGCGGGCATCGAGATCGACCGCAAGGTCCTCTCCGATCTCGCCACGCACGAGCCCGAAGCCTTCAAGGCTCTGGTGGATCAGGCTGGCGGCGCAAAAGCGTAGGAACGTCTCGCCTTCCACCGGGGACTCTTTTATGTCCCCTTCTCGTCATCGCCCCTTGATGCGGGCGGCCCGTTTTCCTCGGAAGACGTTCGGGTCGCCCGGTTGAACCGGGCCATGACGGAGTAAAATGGAAGAAGACCGTGACGAACATCACCGAACTCGAACACGACATCCTCGGCGCGATCTCCGCTGCGCCGGACGAAGCGGCTTTGGAAAGCATCCGCGTCGCCGCGCTGGGCAAAAAGGGCACGATCAGCGAGCTCCTGAAGACACTGGGCGGCATGACGCCCGATGCGCGCAAGATGAACGGACCTCTGTTCAACGGACTGCGCGACAAGGTCGCCGACGCCATCGCGGCGCGGAAGGCAGAGCTTGGCGATGTCGCGCTGGATGCACGTCTCGCACACGAGACGATCGACGTGACCCTGCCGCCACGTCCCGAGCCGCAAGGCTCGATCCATCCCGTCAGCCAGGTGTTCGACGAAATAACAACCATCCTCGGCGATCTGGGATTCGCCATCGGCGAAGGCCCGGACGTGGAATATGACGACTACAATTTCACCAAGCTGAACATCCCGCCCGATCATCCCGCGCGGCAGATGCAGGATACGTTCTATCTCGCCCGCCAGGCGGACGGCAGTCAGCACATCCTGCGCACGCACACCTCGCCCGTGCAGGTGCGCACCATGCTCAAGCAGAAACCGCCGATACGCATCGTTGCGCCGGGCCGCACCTATCGCGTCGACAGCGATGCGACCCACTCGCCGATGTTCCACCAGTTCGAACTGCTGGTGATCGACGAAGGCATCCATCTCGGGCATCTGAAGTGGACGATCGAGGAGTTCTGCAAGGCGTTCTTCGAAGTCGCCACGGTCGAGCTGCGCGCGCGACCGAGCTTCTTTCCCTTCACCGAGCCGTCGGTCGAATGGGACCTGCGTTGCGATCGTTCCGTCCCGGGTCAGATAAAGTTCGGCCAGGGCGACGACTGGCTCGAGCTCGGCGGCTCGGGCATGGTCAATCCGCGCGTGCTCGAAATGTGCGGGCTCGATCCGTCGGTCTATCAAGGCTTCGCCTTCGGCGGCGGAATCGATCGTCTGGCGATGTTGAAGTACGGCGTTCCCGACATCCGGTCCTTCTTCGAGTCCGACCTGCGCTGGCTGCGCCACTACGGTTTCGCGGCGCTCGACATGCCCTCGCTCGACGGAGGGCTCAGCCGATGAAATTCACTCTCTCCTGGCTGAAAGAGCATCTGGACACGGATGCCGACGCGGCCGCGGTCGCCGATAAGCTCACATCCATCGGCCTTGAGGTCGAATCCGTCGAGGATGCCGGCGCGCGGCTGAAGGCATTCGTGGTCGCCCGCGTGATTAGCGCGGGAAAGCACCCCAACGCCGACAAGCTGAAGCTTTGCATGGTCGATGACGGGTCGGGCGCGCCGATCCAGGTCGTGTGCGGAGCGCCCAATGCGCATACCGGCATGAAGGCGGTGTTCGCGCGGCCCGGCACGGTCATTCCCGTCACCGGCGAGGCGCTCAAGATCGGCACCATCCGCGGGCTGGAATCGCGCGGCATGCTGTGCTCGGCGCGCGAGCTTCTGCTCGGCGAAGACCATGACGGGATCATCGAACTGCCGCCCGATGCCGAGGTCGGACAACCGGCGGCCAGCGCGCTGGGCCTGACCGATCCGGTGATCGACGTCTCGCTGACGCCAAACCGCGGCGATGCGGCCAGCGTCCTTGGCATTGCGCGCGATCTCGCCGCGTCCGGCCTCGGCAAGCTCAAGGAAAGTCCCATCGAGCCGGTCGCCGGTCTGTTCGCGTCGCCCAAGTCCATCGCGCTCGATTTTTCGCCCGCAACCGCGGACGCCTGCCCGATCTTCGCTGGGCGCATGGTGCGCGGCGTCAGGAACGGACCTTCGCCCAAATGGGTACAGGACCGCCTCAAGGCCGTCGGGCTCCGGCCGATCTCGGCCCTTGTCGACGTCACCAACCTGATTTCGCTCGACCGCGGCCGGCCATTGCACGTCTTCGACGCCGACAAGCTGGCCGGCAATCTTCACGCGCGGCTGGCCAAGGATGGCGAGCGTTTGCTCGCCCTCGACGGCAAGACCTATACGCTCGATGTCGAGATGACGGTCATCGCCGACGACAGCGCGGCACGCGGCATCGCTGGCGTGATGGGCGGCGAGGATACCGGCTGTTCGGATGCGACGACGAACGTCTTCATCGAGTCCGCCTATTTCGATCCGATACGGACTGCGCGAACCGGACGCCGGCTCGGCATCGTGTCCGATGCGCGCTATCGTTTCGAGCGCGGCGTGGATCCGGAATTCGTCGTGCCGGGGCTCGAACTCGCGACGCGGCTGATCATTCAATGGTGCGGCGGCGAAGCGTCCGAGACCGTCGTCGCCGGCAAAGTGCCGCAATGGCGGCGCCGGATCGACTTCGACCCGAATTATGTCGCGCAGCTCGGCGGCCTCGAAGTCTCGAAGGCAGAATCGATTTCGATCTTGAGGCGCCTCGGTTTCGCCGTCGAAGATGGGCCCGTGCTCCGCGTCACGCCGCCATCCTGGCGAAGCGACGTGCATGGCCGCGCCGATCTGGTCGAGGAAGTGGTGCGGATCCACGGCCTCGACAGCATTCCCTCAACGCCTCTGGCGCGCGGCAATGCGGTCGCCAAGCCGACGCTTACCACGGGTCAGCGCCGCACGCGGGCGGTGCGCCGCGCCTTGGCCGCACGCGGCTTCAACGAGACGATCAGCTTCTCCTTCATTCCGCGTGCCCACGCCAGGCTGTTCGGCGGCGGAGACGATGCGCGGCAGGTGGAGAATCCCATCGCCTCGGATCTCGATGCGCTGCGGCCCAGCGTTCTGCCGTCGCTGCTCGCGGCGGCGAAGCGCAACGAGGCGCGCGGCTTCAATGAACTGATGCTGTTCGAGATTGGCGCGCGGTTCGACAGCGGCATGCCTGAGGCGCAGGCGACGATCGCGGCTGGCCTGCGGTTGGGCGAAGGCGCGCGCAGCTGGTCGAAGGCGACGCATCCGGCCGATGCGTTCGATGTGAAGGCAGACATGCTCGCGGTGCTCGAGAGCGCGATGGGCGCGGCGATGACGGCGCCGGTGAAGCCGGGCGCGCCCGGCTGGTATCATCCGGGTCGCTCGGGCACGCTTTCGCTCGGCCCAAAGCCGCTGGCGACATTCGGCGAACTGCATCCCAGGATCCTCGCCGCCTTCGATCTCAAGGGTCCCGTCGCCGCATTCGAAGTGAATCTCGACGCCATTCCGGACTCGAAAGCCAAAGGCAAGGCGCGTCCGGTCTTCATGCCGTCGCCCTACCAGGCCATCGAGCGCGACTTTGCTTTCCTGGTCGATCGGAAAATTCCCGCCGACGATGTCTTGCGCGCGGCAAAGGGGGCGGAGCGCAATGTCGTCGAATCGGCGACACTGTTCGATGTTTACGAGGGAAAGGGCGTGCCGGAGGGCAAGAAGTCGCTCGCTGTCTCGGTGCGCATCCAGCCCAAGGACCGGACGCTGACCGAGCCGGAGATCGAGGCGCTGGTGCAAAAGATCGTAAACGCCGTGGCCAAGGCAACCGGCGCGACGCTCCGAACGTAAAGGGTCACATTCCTGCCAAATCGCGGGACAACGCTCGCACCCGGTTGCTTGGGAGGGCGTGATGATACAGCGTTACGATCTGATCATTGTCGGCGGCAGTTTCGCCGGTCTTGCTTGCGCGCGCACGGCGGCGCTGCGCGGCCTCAAGGTTGCCGTCATCGACGCGAAGCCGGAACCTGGCGCGCGGGTCTGCACCACGGGAATCGTCGTCAAGGAAGCGAGCGACGATTTCGACTTGCCGGCGCGCCTGATGCGCAAGATCCGCGGCGTCCGGCTGTATGCTCCGAACGACCGCTCGCTGGACCTCTCCGCGCCCGGCTATTTCTTCCAGGCGACTGACACAGCGGGCGTGCTGCGCTGGATGGCAGGTGAAGCCGAGCGGGCCGGCGCGACTCTGTTGTTCGGACGCAAGTTCGAATCTGCTGTCGAGCATCCGCGTGGGGTGGCACTCACCTCGCTCGGCCTGCATGGAAGCTTTCTCATCGGCGCGGACGGCGCGCGCTCGCGCGTCGCGGCGCAATTCGGGCTCGGCCGCAATCGTCACTTTCTTGCCGGCCTCGAGATCGAGTGCGATCCGCTGGACTCCGTCGACGGGCGTTTCCTGCACTGCTTCGCCGACAGCCGCATCGCGCCGGGCTACATCGCCTGGCTCGTGCCCGGAGTCGACAGCACCCAGATCGGCGTCGCGGCGCGGCGTCCTGCCAAGCCGGATCTCGGCGAGTTGCTGCTGCGATTGAAGTCGGTCTGCGACATCCGCGCGATCCGGGTGACTGCGCGGCGCAGCGGACTCATCCCGTCGGGCGGAACGCTCGAAGATCTCGGCACCAACCGCGTAATGCTTGTGGGCGATGCGGCGGGCATGGTGTCGCCCGTGACCGGCGGCGGTATCCACACTGCGCTCAGCTTCGGCCGCCGCGCGGCGCAGCTCGTGTCCGACTATCTCGCCGACCGCGGGCCGCATCCGGTTGCCCAGCTCAGGCGCGAGGCGCCCCGCTACCGAACCAAGCGGCTCTTGCGCCGACTGCTGGACACCGCGCCCTCCAACGCTCTCATCAATGCATTTCTCATGACGGGTCCCATGAAGGCGCTCGCGCAGAGGATGTATTTCCACAGCCGCTCTGGCAGCATGGAGTCGTTTGAAGCCTGGTCCCGGGCGTTCGAGCGCGGTGAGTTCGAGACGTCGGCGCCTCCTTTGCCGGGACCCAGGCTGCGCCTGATCTGAGAGACGCAGATGGAACTGTGCGAGGAGTCCGTTCGCATACCGGCCGGAGGCGAACGGTATCTGAGCGCGCGGCTCTGGCGTCCGTCCGGGCCCGGCCGCTGGCCGGCGATCATCGACGCGTCGCCCTATCGCTGCGGCGACATTTTCCGGCCGCTTGTCGAGGCACAGCTCCCCTACTTTGCCGCGCGCGGCTATGCCGCCCTCGCCATCGACATCGCGGGTTCGGGCAATTCGCCCGGAGTCCTGCGCGACGAGTACGAACCGCTGGAGATCGACGACCTCATCGCAGTCATCGGCTGGGTCGCCGCGCAGAGCTGGTGCGATGGCGGCGTCGGCCTCAGCGGCTTCTCCTGGGCAGCGTTTGCAGCCCTGCGCGCCTCGGCGAAGCGGCCAGCCGCGTTGAAGGCCATGGTCCTGGGCGGTGTCTCCGAAGATGGCTGGCGCACGGACATCCATTACCTCGGCGGCGCACTTTACACCGGCCAGATCGACTGGTCGGGCGTGATGCTCATGTTCAACGCCCTGCCGCCGGACCCGTCGCAATTCGGCGGCGACTGGCGCGCGGAGTGGAAGGCGCGTCTGCACGCCAACGCACCCTGGATCGTCCGCTGGCTATCGCATCCCGCGCATGACGGCTATTGGACGGATCGCGCCGCCGATCTCTCGCAGCCCGGCGTTCCACTCCTGCTCTATGCCGGCCTTGCCGACAAATATGCGACGTCCGTGTTGCGCGTCGCCGCACAATGGCGCGGCACGGTGCGAACCATCATCGGACCCTGGGAGCATGCGCCGCCCTATGCCGCGGCACGCGGGCCGCGCATCGGGTTCCTGCAGGAAGCGCAGCGCTGGTGGGACGCGTTCCTAAAAGGCCGCGAAACCGGCGTGCTCGATGATCCGCCGTTGCGTCTTTGGACGGGAGAGCCGGCCACGGACGGCACGCTCGCCAAAGGCACATGGATTTCGGCGGACTGGCCGGCCGACAGCGGCCCGGCGCTGCGTCTGGTTCTGCGCGGTGCGAAGCTCGTGGAGAACGCGCCGGTGGACGCTGGCGCCATCGTGCTGCACCCGGTTCGCGCCAATCCCGAAACGCTTTCCGCCGACCTCTACGAAGATGCGCCGGCCGCTTTCGATGTGCAGCGCGCCAGGGACCTCGGCGCATACGTCGCGGAGAGCGAACCGTTCCAAGCGGACGCGATTCTGTTTCCCTCGCCCCATGTCGCCTGCCATGTCGAAGAGCCTTCCGGGACGCTTCTTCTGCGGCTGATCGACATCGCGCCGGACGGCGCCGCCATGCGTCTTTCCACCGGCGCGGAAAACCTTGCGAACCGGGCGGCGCGCGACATCCGCGTGCCGCTTCAGGCATGCGCCTGGCGCCTGAAGAAGGGCCATCGCCTCGCTTTGGCGGTCTCCGCCGACGGTTGGCCGGCGTTCTGGCCGTCGCGCGATCAACATCCGCTCACCCTGACCGATCTCGTACTCAGCGTTCCTCTGGCGC
>Ga0335070_10006056_pt1 | contig 14235 bp, 22 predicted proteins | sample Lox_Sample_13_FD_206722 | JGI IMG/M metagenome (GOLD analysis project Ga0335070, IMG submission 206722) | Soil microbial communities from Loxahatchee National Wildlife Refuge, Florida, United States - Lox_Sample_1.3 | ecosystem: Environmental > Terrestrial > Soil > Wetlands | place: USA... | reverse complement strand
GAGTACGCGCAGAATCTGTAGTCGTCCGTCGTTGGTCGTCAGTCGTCCGGGGACCCCGAACGACCGTCGACTGACGACCGGCGACCGTGAAGTCAGTGAGCTGAAACATGGCAATCAAGACATACAGACCGACGACGCAAACGCTGCGGTTCCGCACGACGCTGGCGACCGACGACATCACGGCAACGAGTCCGTACAAGCCGCTGGTCGAACCGAAACGGCGGACCGGAGGGCGGCGCAATTCTGGCGATATCACCATGTGGTTCCGTGGCGGCGGGAACAAGCGCATGTTGCGCCAGATCGACTTCAAGCGCGACAAGCATGGAATTCCTGCGACCGTCGTGTCGATCGAATACGATCCCAACCGTTCGGCGCGGATTGCGCTGTTGAGCTATGCCGACGGCGAGAAGCGTTACATTGTGCAGCCGGACGGGCTGAAGGTCGGGCAGAAAGTCGTGAGTGGCGCCGAAGCCGACATCCTGGTAGGGAATGCGCTGCCGCTGCGGAACATTCCGCCGGGCACGACGATCCACAATGTGGAGTTGCGTCCGGGCAAGGGTGCGCAGATGGTGCGTTCAGCGGGCGGCGCAGCGCAGTTGGTTGCCAAAGAAGGCGACTACGCGCTGGTGAAGCTGCCATCGGGCGAGTCCCGCAAGGTGCTGCTCGATTGCCTGGCAACGATCGGGCAGGTGGGCAATGTGGATCACGAGAACGTGACGATCGGGAAAGCTGGACGCACGCGCTGGGTGGGAAAGCGTCCGCATAACCGGGGCGTTTCGATGAACCCGGTGGATCATCCACACGGCGGCGGTGAAGGCAAGACCTCGGGGGGAAGGCATCCGGTCACCCCGTGGGGCCAGCCGACGCGTGGATACAAGACGCGGAACAACAAGCGGACCGATGCGTTCATCGTGAGCAGAAGGAAGAAGGGATAACCAGTCGTTGGTCGGTAGTCGTTAGTCGTTGGCAAGCATTAAGCAAGCCGAGCTAGCGACGATCGCGACGGAGAGCTCTTGGCTAGTAGCTAAGAGCTAGGAGCTAATAGCTGATTTATGGCACGTTCGACAAAAAAGGGACCGTTCGTGGATGCGCATCTGGCAGCGAAAATTGAGGCCATGAATGCGCGCAATGAGAAGAAGGTGCTGCGCACTTGGTCGCGGCGCTCGACGATCATCCCGGAGATGGTGGGACACACAATCGCGGTGCACAACGGGAAGAAGTTCATCCCGGTGTACATCACCGAGAACATGGTGGGCCACAAGCTGGGAGAGTTCAGCTTCACCCGGCAGTTCAAGGGACACTCGATGAAAGCGGCGACCGAAGCGGCGGCCAAACCGGCAGGTGTGCCGGGCGGTCCGGGTGCGATTGTTCCGGCAGCGCCGACGGCACCTGCGGCGGCGCCGGCAGCGCCGAAGGCGTGAGAACCAGCTCTTAGCTGTTAGCTCTTAGCCATTAGCTAGGAGCGCTTGAGCTAAGAGCTAACAGCTAAAGGCTAAGAGCTAAAGATGGAATTTAGAGCGGAAGCACGATACATGCGAGTTTCGCCGCAGAAGGCGCGGCTGGTGCTGGATCTGATCAAGGGACGGCGCGTGGAAGAAGCCCGCAACACGCTGCTGTACACAAAGAAACGCGTGGCGGCCACGGTGAGCAAGCTGTTGCAGTCTGCGATCGACAATGCCAATTTCTTGAGCACAGAAAAGGGTGTCGATGTCGATCTGGACAATCTGTACGTGAAGCACGCGATCGCCAACGATGCGCCACGGTTCAAACGCATTCGTCCGGCGCCTCAGGGGCGCGCGTTCCGCTATGTGCGGCGCATGTCGCACTTGCAGATCGTGCTCGCCGAGCGCAGCAAGAACGGCGCGCCGGTAGCTACGGTGGTCGGGGAGGAGCCCGCGAAGGCGGCGGCTCCAGCGAGGCCGAAGGCAAAGGCGAAAGCGCCGGCGAAGAAGAAGGTGGCTGGGAAGAAAGCAGCGGCGAAGAAGTAGAGCCGCGATTCGGTATTCGTCCTTTGCGAACCGCAAAAGCGGATGGCGAAGAGCGAGTAGCGGAAGACGGGAAGAGATTCAGGAGTAACTATGGGACAAAAAGTCCATCCTTACGGATTCCGGCTGGGCTACACGAAGCCGTGGAAGTCGCGTTGGTTTGTCGAGCGGGACTACGACAAGCTGCTGCTCGAAGACGTGAAGCTGAAGAACGAGCTGAAGGAAAAGCTCAAGTCGGCGGGCGTGAGCACGATCGAGATTGAGCGCCCGGGCAACAAGCTGCGCATCATCATCAAGACGGCACGGCCGGGCATCATCATCGGACGCAAGGGCGCCGAGATCGACAAGCTGAAGCAGGAACTGCAGAAGCGCACGTCGCGCGAGGTGCATGTCGATATCCAGGAAGTGCACAAGCCGGAACTGGATGCGCAGTTGGTGTCGGAAGCGATTGCGCTGCAACTGGAAAAGCGCGTCGGGTTCCGCCGGGCGATGCGCAAGGCGGTGGATTCGGCGCTGCGCTTTGGCTGCAAGGGGATCAAAGTGCGCGTCAGCGGCCGGCTGAACGGCAACGAAATCGCCCGTTCAGAGTGGTACCTGCAAGGCCGGCTGCCGTTGCACACGCTGCGGGCCGACATCGAGTACGGTTTCTCCGAGGCCAAGACGACCTATGGGGTGATCGGAGTGAAGTGCTGGATCTATCGCGGCGAAATTCTGCAGCAGAAGAAGCGCGAAGCGCAGCCGGTGCGGGATGTCACGACCAGCGGAGCGTTTTGAGAGATTGAAGAGGTCAGAGGTCAGATTGCAGAGGTGTGAAGCGGGACGACCTGGCAGTTAGTTGCAAGCTAGGAGCTAGGGGCTAGAAGCTAAGAGCTGACTTTATGTTGATGCCAAAGAAAGTGAAGTACCGCAAGCAGCAGCGCGGACGCATGACCGGAAAGGCGTGGCGCGGTTCGGAGCTGGCGTTCGGTCAGTATGGGCTGAAGGTGCTGGAGCCTGGCTGGATCACCGACCGTCAGATCGAAGCCAGCCGCGTGGCGATGACTCGTTTCGTGAAGCGTGGCGGCAAAATCTGGATCCGGCTGTTTCCTGACAAGCCGGTGACAAAAAAGCCGGCCGAAACCCGTATGGGCAAGGGCAAAGGAGCTCCCGATCACTGGGTGGCGGTGGTGCGGCCGGGCAAAATCCTGTTCGAGATGGAAGGCGTAACCATCACCGACGCGCAGGAGGCGATGCGGCTGGCGTCACACAAGCTCCCGCTGAGGACGGCGTTCGTGAAGCGGGAAGTGCTGTGAGGATTGCAGAGGTCAGAAGTCAGATTGCAGAGGTGAAGAGCCGAGTTACGAAGTAGTAGTAGAGGAGCTTTTCCTGAGAGCTGACAGCTGATAACTGAGAGCTGACCTATGAAGATTGAGAAGATACGCAACCTAACCGATGCCGAGCTTCGACACCAGGAGCGCGATCTGGCCGATCAACTGTTCAAGCTGAAGTTCCAGATGAACATGGGGCAGACCGAAAGCCTAAAGAAGATCCGCGGGCTGCGCAAGGACATTGCGCGGGTGAAAACCGTGCTGCGCGAGCAGGAACTGGCGGCTGAGAAGACGGAGACAAAATAATGGCGGGAATAACAGGTCAGCAGGCAAAGAAACCCGGCGGCCGCAAGGAACTGATCGGCCAGGTGGTCTCGAACAAGATGCAGAAGACAATCGTGGTCGAGGTGACGCGCAAGAAGTCGCATCCGCTTTATGGGCGGGTGATTTCGATCCGGAAGAAGTTCTACGCCCACGATGAAAAGAACGAGGCCCATGTTGGCGACACGGTGCGCATCGAGGAGTCGCGGCCATTGTCGCGTCTGAAGCGGTGGCAGTTAAAAGAGATTGTGAGGAAAACGGCCCTGGTTCCGGAGATCGCGGCCGACGTGGATGCAGAAGTGAGCCGCTAGCGGGCGAGGGAAACGACCATGACAGTCATGATGAGATCCATGCTCGAGGTGGCGGACAACTCCGGCGCCCGCAAGCTGCAAATGATCCTGCCGCTCGGCGGCGGCACGGGATTGAGGGCCGGGTTGGGCGACGTGATCACGGCCAGCGTCAAAGAAGCAGCACCCGACGGCCAGGTGCCGAAGGGGAAAGTCGTGAAGGCGGTGATCGTGCGCACCCGGAAAGAGCACCGGCGGCGCGACGGGACTTACATCCGGTTCGACCAGAACGCTGCGGTGCTGATCAATGAGGCGGGCGAGCCGGTGGGCACGCGCGTGTTCGGCCCCGTGGCTCGCGAGCTGCGTGAGAAGAAGTTCTTGAAGATTGTGTCGCTGGCACCGGAAGTGTTGTAAGGCAAGTTCCAAGGTTCCAGAGTTTCAAGATGCCTTGAGATGGATTGAAGCCTCGAAGCGGACGACTTTGAAACTCTGAAACGTTGAAACTTTGAAACCGGGATTTTATGGCAACTGCAACGACATTGGAACATAAGCGAGTCGATATCCGGCGGAACGACACGGTCAAAGTCATGACCGGTCGCGATAAGGGCAAGGAAGGGCGAGTGCTGCGCGTGTTTCCGGACGAAGGCAAGGTCCTGGTCGAGCACGTGATGATGGTGAAGAAACATGTGCGGCCGAATCCGCAGCGAAACATCAAGGGCGGTATTGCCGAGCAAGAGCGGCGGGTGTCGCTTTCGAGTGTGGCGTTGGTGTGTGCGACGTGCGGCCCGGTGCGCGTTGGCCACGAATTGCGCGGCGACCGCAAGGTGCGGGTCTGCAAGAAGTGCGGGACGACGCTGGAGAAATAGTCCTTGGCTGTTAGCCATTAGCCCTTAGCTTGAGGCGAGTGGCGAGAACGGCATGGGATCGCCTCACGAAACGGTACACGTCGGAGCTAAAGGCTTAAGAGCTAATAGCCAAGGGCTGACAATCCGAAACCGTGAGAGAAGGCAACGAAGATGGCGAAGGAAGAACAGAAGAAAGGCAAACCGGGCAAGGGCGACAAGGGCTCGCAACAGGCAGCGGAAGCAAAGTCAGGTCCCGAAGCGCCGCGGCATTCTGCAAAAGAGCGGCCGCGTCTGCGGGTGAGATTCGAGAAAGAAGTGGCCGGCGCGCTGATGAAGGAACTCGATCTTAAGAACCCGATGGCGGTTCCGCGGCTGAACAAGATCGTAGTCAACATGGGCGTGGGCGAGGCGACGCAAAACGCCAAGATCCTGGACCCGGCGGCGGCAGAATTGGGCCAAATCACGGGCCAGAAACCGGTGATTACGCGGGCGAAGAAGTCGATTGCAGCGTTCAAAGTACGCGCTGGCATGCCGATCGGAGCGATGGCCACATTGCGCGGCGATCGCATGTACGAATTCTTCGACCGGCTGGTCACCATTGTGCTTCCGCGCGTGCGCGACTTCCGCGGGGTTTCGACCAAGTCGTTCGACGGACGCGGAAACTACACGCTGGGTCTGCACGATCAGTTGATCTTTCCGGAAATTGACTATGCCAAGGTGGACAAGCTGAAGGGCATGAACGTGACCATTGTCACCACGGCGCAGTCGGACGAGCAGGCGCGAGCGCTGCTCAAGCACTTGGGAATGCCGTTCCGGGCCTAAGTCGGAAGTAGGAAGTCAGATTGCGCAAGTTAGGATCGAAATCCGCAACAAATGGGTTGCTCGAAGCCAGCAGCCGGGAGCTAGAAGCGAAGTGGCCACCACAGCAAAGCGAGTGAAGGACGGGGCGGAGAGCAAGGTCAAACCGCAAAACGTCAAGAAGCCGAAGTTTTCGTCGCGCAAGCACAATCGTTGCAGGATCTGCGGGCGTCCGCGCGGCTTTCTGCGCAAGTTCGGGATCTGCCGGCTGTGCTTCCGGCAGTTGGCGCTGCGGGGCGAAATCCCGGGGGTTTCGAAGTCATCGTGGTAGTACCGTCGTTGGTTGTTCGTCGTTAGTCGTTCGCGATGACGGGCAATTCAGACGGCGTCTTTGACCACGAGATGTGAAAGTCGAAGGTCGCCTCGGTTGGCGTTTGCCAACGACTAACGACCAGCGACCAACGACTAATCAGTTGCCGCAGGTTCTCCGCGGGATGCGGAGCGAACGGGTGGCTGGAGGAGAAGCAGAAGATGAGGTTGACCGATCCGGTCGCAGACATGCTGGCGCGAATCCGTAATGCGATCCGCGTCCGGCACCAGAAAGTGGATGTCCCCTCTTCGAAGCTGAAAACGGAGATTGCCCGCATTTTGAAAGAAGAGGGGTATATCGCCAATTTCAAGCCCGTGGAAGAAGAAGGGCATAAGATTCTGCGGATCTACTTGAAGTATGGCAACAACAACGAGGCGGCGATCTCGAACCTGGCTCGGGTATCGCGGCCGGGTTGCCGTGTGTATGTCCGCCGCACGGAGATTCCGCGCGTACTGGGTGGGTTGGGCATCAACATTCTGACCACGCCCAAGGGTGTGATGACGGGACGCCAGGCGCGCAAGGCGGGCCTGGGCGGGGAATTATTGTGCGAGATCTGGTAGTTCAGCTCTCAGCCATCAGCCGTCAGTCGTCAGGAGAATCTGGCGGTTGTGAGCTGAAGGCTGAAGGCTGATGGCTGAGAGCTAACTATGTCACGAATCGGAAGAAAGCCGATCGCGATCCCGAAGGGCGTGACGGTCAAAATTGAAGGGAATACGGTGCTGGTCCAGGGACCGAAAGGCAAGCTGGAAACACCGCTTCCCCCGGGCATCAGGATGGAACAGCAGGATGGGCACCTGGTGGCTTTGCGCGAAAACGACTCGCAGTCGGCGCTGCATGGGCTGGCGCGCGCGCTGGTCAACAATGCCGTGGATGGCGTCACCAAGGGCTGGACGCGCGAACTGGAAATCGTCGGGATTGGCTACCGCGCGGAGATGAAAGGCAAGGGGGTGGTCGTTTTCAATCTTGGGTACTCGCACCCGATCGAGTATCCGCTGCCCAGCGGGGTAGAGTGCGCCATTGATCCCAAGCAAACCCGGCTTAGGCTGACCGGAATCGACCGGCAGAAAGTGGGCCAGGTGGCAGCGGAGATGCGGGCATTGCGTCCGCCCGATCCGTACAAAAACAAGGGCGTGCGCTACGTGGGCGAGCGGCTGAAGAAGAAGGTCGGGAAGACGGGTGCGAAATAAACCGTCGTTGGTCGTTAGTCGCTGGTCGTTGGCAGAGTTTCGGAGGGTCTAAGCGACTGGCGACGGCTGAGCAAATTGGATTCGCGAACGACAAACGACTGACGACCGGCGACTGAGGGTTTCGAAATGCTGACACGAGCTTCAAAAAACGCAACGCGGCGGCGGGTGCATGACCGCATTCGCAAGAAGATGTTTGGAACGGCGGAGCGTCCGCGGTTGAATGTGTACCGGTCGCTGAACCACATTTACGCGCAAGTGATCGATGACCTGCAGGGAGTCACGATTGCTTCCGCGTCGTCCGCAGTGGGCAAGAAGGGCGAGCGCACGACGGGCGGCAATGTAGCAGCGGCGAAGAGTGTGGGCAAGAAGATTGCCGAGCGGGCCAAAGCGAAGGGCATCACCAAGGTGGTATTCGATCGCGGCGGTTACCTTTATCACGGCCGAGTGAAGGCGCTGGCAGATGCGGCGCGGGAGGCGGGATTACAGTTCTAGTCGTTAGGCGTTCGTCGTTGGTCGTTCGCGAAGGCCGGGTGACGCGAAGGGCGAATAGCGAACGACGAGCAGTGAACGGCGATAATAGAAGAAATGAGATCTCAGGATGCCAACACCTAGCAGGAAGCTTGATGCAGGCGCATTTCAGTTGAAGGATCAGGTGGTGTCGATCAACCGTGTGACCAAGGTGGTCAAGGGCGGCAAGAACCTGTCGTTTGCGGCGTTGGTGGTAGTGGGTGATCCGACGGCGGCGGTAGTAGGCTACGGAGCCGGCAAGGCCAAAGAAGTTCCCCAAGCCATCCGCAAGGGAATCGAAGCGGCGAAAAAGAACCTGGTGAAGATTAACCTGACGCGGACAACCATCCCGCACGCGGTGCTTGGAACTTATGGCTCCGGCCGGGTGCTGCTCAAGCCGGCGCCGGAAGGCACAGGCGTAATTGCGGGAGGAGCGGTGCGCGCGGTGATGACATCGGCAGGGGTTCAGAACGTGCTGACGAAGTCGATCGGGACGACCAATCCGCACAACGTGATCAAGGCAACCTTTGACGCGCTGAGGAAGCTGAAGAACAGAGAAGAAGTAGCGACGCTGCGAGGCAAGGCGGCGGAAGAACTGTAGAAGCTGCTTGTTTCTCGTTTCTGGTTGCTTGTTTCTAGTTTTCCAGAAACGTGGGGCATTCGTTGACGAGAAACTAGAAACAGGAAACTAGAAACGGAATCGGCATGATGGTAAAAACAAAAGCGTCGAGCGGCACGATCCACCTGAAATGGGTACGGTCGGCGATCTGTTCCCCGGTAAAGCACAAGAAGGTAGTCAAAGGATTGGGATTCACCCGGCTGTACCAGGTAATCGAACGCCCTGACACGCCGGCGATCCGCGGCATGGTGAAGAAAGTGCCGCATCTGGTGGAAATTGTGAGCTAAGCTCTCAGCTCGCGGCTGTCAGCTCTCAGGAACTGCATTCCGGGCTTGCTGAGAGCCGAGAGCTGACAGTCTGAGAGCTTCGAACGGAATTGCTATGAACTTATCAACCATACGAGCGCCGCGGAAGGCGACGGAAAAGCGCAAACGCGTCGGACGCGGTATGGGGTCCGGTATGGGTAAGACCTCTACGCGCGGTCACAAGGGCCAGCGGTCGCGGTCCGGTTCGCGTTTGTTGCGCGGTTTTGAGGGCGGGCAGATGCCCCTGCACCGGCGTCTGCCAAAGCGCGGATTCACCAACATCTTCCGCCAGGAGTATGCAGTCGTGAACCTGGACAAGCTGGCCGCGGTGGGCGAGACTGAGATTACGCCCGACGTGTTGAAGAAGGCCGGTGTCGTGCACGGCAGCAAGCCCGTAAAGATTCTTGGCAACGGCGAGCTGAAGACCGCGCTGACGGTGCGCGCGCACAAGTTCTCCAAGTCGGCGCAGGAAAAGATCACCAAGGCAGGCGGCAAGTTCGAGGTCTTGCAGTAATGTGGCAAAAGCTGGCGAACATCTTCCGGATTCCTGATCTGCGCAAGCGCGTGCTCTTCACGCTCGGCTTGCTGGCGGTGTATCGGGTTGGCGGACATATTCCCACGCCGGGGATCAACGGTGACCGCCTGGCGCAGTTCTTCGAGCAAAATCGGGGAACGGTGCTCGGATTTGTGGACCTGTTCAGCGGTGGGAACCTGCGGCGGCTGACGATCTTCGCGCTGGGCATCATGCCCTATATCACCGCGTCGATCATTCTGCAGTTGCTGACGGTCGTTTATGAGCCACTGGCCAAGCTGCAAAAGGAAGGCGAGCTGGGCCGGAAGAAGATCACGCAGTGGACGCGCTACCTCACCGTGGTTTTGAGCGCGGTGCAGTCGTTCGGGATCGCACTCAGCCTGGAGAAGGCGGGCGATTTCGTCAACACTCCGGGACCCGGGTTCGTCCTGATGACCATGCTGACCCTGACGACAGGCAGCGCCTTCATCATGTGGCTGGGTGAGCAGATCACCGAGCGCGGCATCGGCAACGGCATGTCACTGTTGATCTTTGCTGGCATCGTGGTCGGTTTGCCGCGCGGCATCGCCGACCTGTACGAAAAAGCGAATAACGCCACTTGGGGAGCGCTCACTTTCCCGGCGATTGCGATGCTGCTTATCCTGATGATCGCAGTGGTGGCGTTCATTGTGTTCGTGGAACGTAGCGAGCGGCGAATTCCCGTGCAGTATGCCAAGCGTGTCGTCGGGCGGAAAGTGATGGGTGGACAATCGACGCACCTGCCGTTGCGCGTCAATGCGGGCGGTGTGATGCCGGTCATCTTCGCGTCTTCGATTCTGACGTTGCCCCAGATGCTGGCTGCGCCTTTGCATAACAATAAGGTGGTCGGGCCGATGTTGGACTGGCTGCGCTGGGGCGAACCGCTCTACACCCTGCTGTACGCGTTGGGGATCATCTTCTTCGCCTACTTCTATATCTCGATCGTGTTCAATCCGAACGAGGTGGCCGACAATATGCGAAAGTGGGGCGGTTTCATTCCAGGCATTCGGCCAGGCAAACGCACCTCGGACTTTATCAACGACGTACTGACCCGGATCACGCTGGTTGGGGCGCTTTACTTGATCATTATCTCGATTATCCCCGAGTGGATGATTGCGGGCATCAAACTGAACCATCTCTGGCTGGTCGGGCGGTACTTCGAGGTCTTGCCTTCGTGGGTCACGAACGGGCTGGGAGTGAACTTCTATTTTGGCGGAACCTCACTGCTAATCGTGGTGGGCGTTGCCATGGATACGGTGACGCAGATCGAAGCGCAGTTGATCATGCGGCACTACGATGGATTTACGCCGCGCAGCGGGCGCATCCGTGGCCGCCGGATCTGGTGAGATGAGTTCTCAGTTCCCAGTTCTCAGTGAACCAGCGCGCTGAGGCTTTCTGAGAACTGAGAACCGGGAACTGAGAGATTGTGGGCGCGGAGGAAGGCCGGTGCTTCCGCGTGAGGAAATACAGGGTAAAGGGTAAAGGGGCCATTTTGATGGCCAAAGAAGCTGCATGTAAGATCGGGCCGGTAGTTCTCTTGGGTCCCCCGGGGGCTGGCAAGGGAACTCAGGCCAAGAAGATCGTGGAGCATTACGGCATTCCGCAGATTTCAACGGGAGACCTTTTGCGGGAGAATGTCCGTCGTGGCAGCGAACTGGGGAAGAAGGCCAAGGCCATCATGGACCGGGGCGAACTGGTGCCGGACGAACTGATCTATGGCATGGTCGCGGCGCGGTTACGACAGACCGATTGCCAGCGCGGATTCATCCTGGACGGCTTTCCGCGAACGGCCGCACAGGCAGGATGGCTGGACGCCTTCCTGGAGAAGGAGCTCTTTGACAACGAGGAGAAGTGCCCGCCGACTGTGGTCCGGCTGGATGTCGACTATACTCAGTTGCTCCTGCGGCTCACCGGGCGACGTTCCTGTCCGACTTGTGGACGGATCTACAACGTCCACTTTCAACCACCTCGCAGCGACGAGTTGTGTGATGTGGACGGCTCCAAGCTCTTGCTGCGCAACGATGACCGCGAAGAGGTGATCCGGGAGCGTCTGGCGGCCTACGAGGCGCAGACCAAGCCCGTCGCGCAGTATTACCAGGCACAGGGTCGGCTCATTCCGGTCAACGCCGATCGCAAGGCGGAGGAAGTCGCCGCCGAAGTTTCGGGCGTTATTAACCGCCACGCGGCGGTGTGCGCCGGAAACGAGGTGGCAAAGCCGGAATGACGGGTGCTGGAGACGACCGGATCGTGCGTAAGTCGCCGGAAGAGATCGAGAAGATGCGGCGCAGCGGACATCTGGTCCGGCAGGTTCTGGACCATGTAAAAGTGCTCGCCGGGCCGGGCGTTACGACGATGCAGCTGGAGAAAGCGGCGGAGAAAGCGATCGCAGATGGAGGGGCCAAGCCGGCGTTTAAGGGCTATCACGGCGGTCTCTACTATCCATGCGTTCTGTGTACGTCGATCAATGAAGAGATCGTGCACGGCATTCCATCGGAGAAGCGAGTCCTGAAACAGGGCGACATCGTTTCCATTGATTGCGGGGTCCTGCTCGACGGCTACTATGGCGACGCTGCTATCACGGTTCCGGTCGGGGACACGCTGAGCGCGGAACTGAGGAAACTGCTCGAAGTGACCGAAGCTTCGCTCTACAAAGGGATCGAACAGGCGCGCATCGGAAATACGATCGGGCACGTCGGCTCGGCCATTCAGAAGCACGTGGAAGCGAACGGTTTCAGCGTAGTGCGCGAGTTCGTCGGCCACGGGATCGGAACGAAGCTGCACGAAGCGCCGCAAATCCCGAACTTCGGTAGGAAGGGGCAGGGAGCGGAGTTGACGGAGGGAATGGTGCTGGCGATCGAGCCGATGGTAAATTCAGGACGTCCTGAGACGAGATTGCTGAGCGACAGGTGGACGGCGGTCACGGCCGACGGCAGCTACAGCGCGCACTTTGAGCACTGCGTAGCTGTGACAAAACAAGGGCCGATGATTTTGACGCAATGAAGCTCTCAGCCGTCAGTTCTCAGCTCTCAACAAAGGCGGATGGGTTGCTGAGAGCCGAGAGCTGAGAGCTGATAGCTAGGGGGTTAATGAGTAAAGAAGACGCGATTGAAGTCATGGCCACGGTGATTGAGCCGCTACCTAATGCCATGTTCCGGGTGGAATTGGAGAACAAGCATCAGGTGCTGGCGCATGTCTCGGGCAAGATGCGAAAGAACTTCATCCGAATTCTGCCGGGAGACAAAGTGGCGGTGGAACTTTCGCCTTACGACCTGAATCGCGGACGGATTGTATATCGATATAAATGAGCCCGGTGTTTCCGTCGATCAGCTTCTGCTGATGGCTGAAGGCTGGGGGCTGAAGGCTGGTTTATGAAAGTAAGAGCATCGGTTAAGAAGATTTGCGACAAGTGCAAGATCATCCACCGCAAGGGAGTGGTAAGGGTGATCTGCGAGAATTCCAAGCATAAGCAGCGTCAAGGATGAGGACAGGCTGCTAGCCACTAGCTTCTAGCTACTAGCGACCAAGTGCTCGCTAGGAGCTAGCAGCTAGAAGCTAGTAGCCGGGATCAGAAGCTGCAGAAGGGTTAAGGAACTATGGCTCGTATTGCTGGCGTCGATCTGCCGCGCAACAAGCACGTCCATATCGCGCTGACCTATATCTACGGGATCGGGAACCCGCGTGCCGCACGCATTCTCGACGAGGCGAACGTGGACCCGATGAAGAGGGTGCAGGACCTGGCGGAAGACGAGGTGAATCGCATCCGGCAGGTCATCGAGGCCGAAGGCGGGGTGGAAGGCGACTTGCGCAAGGACGTTTCGATGAACATCAAGCGGCTCATCGAAATCGGTTCCTACCGCGGGTTCCGTCACCGCCGGAACTTGCCTGTCCGCGGACAGCGCACGCACACGAATGCCCGTACCCGGAAGGGTCCGCGCCGTGGCACCGTCGCGCAGAAGAAGAAGTCGACAGCCAAGACCTAAGAAAAGCTTTTGGCTTCTAGCCTGCAGCTAGGAGCTAGCAGCTAGGAGCTAGCAGCTACTATGGCAAAACCGACAGCAACGCCCGGCGCCCCAGCGCCGGAGAAAAAAGGCAAGAAGAAGCAGTTCAAGAAGAAAGAGCGCAAGCATGTCCCGCATGGGCTGGTGCATATTCAGGCCTCTTTCAACAACACGATTGTGACCATTTCGGATGGGAGCGGCAATGTGCTGGCGTGGAAGAGTTCGGGATCGCTCGGCTTCCGTGGCTCGCGCAAAGGCACTCCGTTTGCCGCGCAGCAGGCGGCGATGAACGCGGCCAACATGGCGCGTGATCACGGTGTGCGCAGCGTCGATGTGCGGGTGAGCGGTCCGGGATCAGGCCGCGAATCGGCTGTGCGCGCGCTGGCGGCCGCGGGGATCGAGGTGCGTTCCATCAAGGACACGACGCCGATTCCGCATAACGGCTGCCGTCCACCGAAGCGACGGAGAGTGTAATGGTAGAGATGCAGCTTGCTGCGTCTCCGCTACAAGAAGAGACGCGGCAAGCCGCGTTTCTACAACAATCGGGAAGAAAGGGTAGCCACCCCGTAAACCGATTCTGAACAAGGAGAGAAATGGCGCGTTATTGCGATGCAGTTTGCCGTCTTTGTCGCCGGGAGGGGATCAAACTCTTCCTGAAGGGTACCAAGTGCTTCAGCGACAAATGTCCCATTGAGAAGCGTAACTATGCTCCCGGACAGCACGGGAAGGACAAGAAGACCAAGGTCGTGGGCTATGGTCTGCAGTTGCGCGAAAAGCAGAAAGCAAAGCGGATCTACTTCGTCCAGGAAGGCCAGTTCCGCAACTATTTTGAAAATGCGGCTCGATCCAAGGGTGTGACCGGCGCAAAGCTGCTCGAACAGCTTGACCGCCGGCTCGATACAGTCGTGCAGCGGCTGGGTTTCGCGCTATCTCGACGCCAAGCGCGGCAATTGGTGCGCCATGGGCACGTGGCGGTGAATGGCCGCAAGGTGAATATTCCTTCGTATGAAGTGAATATCGGCGAAGAAATCGCCATTCGCGAAGGCAGCCGCAAACTTCCGGTATTGGAGATCGCCAAGGATTTCGCCAGCCATCAGCCCGTGCCGGTGTGGCTGGAAGTCGACCGCGACAACTACAAGGGTCGCGTGATTGCGTT
>Ga0335070_10006055_pt1 | contig 14238 bp, 15 predicted proteins | sample Lox_Sample_13_FD_206722 | JGI IMG/M metagenome (GOLD analysis project Ga0335070, IMG submission 206722) | Soil microbial communities from Loxahatchee National Wildlife Refuge, Florida, United States - Lox_Sample_1.3 | ecosystem: Environmental > Terrestrial > Soil > Wetlands | place: USA... | reverse complement strand
CGAGGACCTGTTCGATCCGAAGCGCATCAGCCTTGACCCACGCCCGTTGCGGAGAAGCTTCGACCAACAGTTGTACGTGTTTCGCGTCGGCCAAGAGGCGAACTTTATTGACGGAAATATCCGTGACGCGTTTCAAGTCTGTTGGCACGATGCGGTATTCCATCATGCCCGCTTCCATTTTCGAGAGATCCAAAATTGTCGAGATCAGGTGAATCAAACGGCGGCTGCTATCAGCCATAATTCGTAATGTGGTGCGCTGTTCCTGAACGAGCGGACCGGGAATCTCGTCCAGAAGCAGGTGGGTCCCCTCCTGAATCGAGGCCATTGGCGTCCGTAACTCGTGGGAGACGTGCGCCAAGAACTCGGCCTTCATGTCATCCAGTTCCTGCAGTTTTTGACCCATCCAATTCACTGTATCGACCAAATTACGGAGTTCACTGGGGGCCTTAATTTGGAGCGACGCCCGAAAATTGCCTTGTCCGATTTGTTGGATGTGACCTTGCAATTGACGTAACGGACGAAGGATGGTGTAACTGGCGATTCCGGCTAGCCCGATTCCGAATACTAAGGCAACGAGAACTAGCTGCTCCGTCACCGCTTCAGCTTGCGCCGAACTTTCCCGCGATCGACTGACCCCGACACTCAGACTGGCCTCGTGCAGATCGATATAATTTTGAAGCGTCGCGGTCATGCGATCTGTCAGCGCATCACGACGAGCTTCGTATCCCGATGATGGTGTGCCGGAAGCCGCCACACCGCGCTCCAATTCGGTGTAGAACATCGTCAAACGTTCTTGCTGAAGCCGCTTGACATCGTGAAGGAGACGCTGGCCTTGGACTGATGATTCCTGTGTCTCAAGCAACTCTATTCCTCGTTGAAACTCGTCTACCTCTTCGTCGAAATGCTGGAGGAACGTGGCATCCCGAACCGCCAAGTACTTTTTCTCACTATTCAGCTGGTCGAAGAGAGACCCGAGCGATCGTTTTGCCGACTCGATAGCGGGGTAATGGTGCGACGCCATATCCGCACTCAAGGCAGTGAGTTGTCGGAGCTGAAATAACGCATACAGATTGACGCCCGCCATCACTACGATGATGACGATGGAAGTCAGAACGATCCGCCAAAAAATTGAGAGATGCACCGGAGACCAACTTTCTAGATATGATGGTTCAGGCTAAATTGCAGTAGGTGTAGGTAAATCCATACACTATTTCGCTCTCCGGCTCAACTACTTCTCTTTACCCGACATAAGGCTCTGTAGAGGGCAACCCTCCTGCTGCTTGAAATTCCCCGAAGACTTCTTTGGTTGTAATAGCTCTTGGCAGGTCAGATCAGTCCTTTACCTCGAAACGGCCGGTAAACGCGCGCTGGCGACGTGATGACCCGTGGAGAGATGCAAACAGATGGCCACGAAACAGCAGAAACACCACCATGAGGGGTGGCGTGAAGCAGAACGTCAGCACCCAGTTCACTGATGGAGCGATACCCAGATAGGTTACCCATCCATCGAGAATTGTGACTGGCAGTATTAGGAGTTGCAGAAAATCCAAACCTGCTCCCCTCCCCATTCGACGGGAAAGATCGAAAATGGTCTGCAGTCCAAAGGGAGAAAATACGAACGGAACAAGGATTAGCAACCAGGGAGTAAACCACTCGATCCAATTATCGAGCACAAAGTCATAACAGCTTTTCAACACCTCGAGCGGAGAATCATGTCGAATCTGGTAGATCACTTCTGGTGCCGGGTTTAGTAACAGAAAGAGGAGCAGCAGCACGGCGTACGAGAACAGTGGTCCATATGGATTGGTTTGAACGGTCATGTCCAGCGCCATAAGCGGCAGCCACAAGACAAATCCGACTCCGATCACATCCCAGAAATAGTGACCAAGGCTCTCAAAGACGTCCTGCACAGTGAGTGTTCGTACATGAGTGATGGATTGCGCGACTAAGCTGAGGGTAGCTCCAACGAATAGCGCGTTAACGGCCCCTAGGATAAAACCACCGGCAATGCCCAGTGGTCCGGCGATCTGAACGGCTAATAGAAATAGGCCACCGAATCCGACCACTGCGATAATGGTGATCCATCCGCGCCGGAGTGATCGGCCTGTTTGTTGAAGTGCCCGGAGATAAAGCCTGGTCATGTCGGTAAGGAGGTTTGGCATGCCGGGACAATAGTCTGGGGCCTCATCTGCCGTCAAGCCAAAGGATTCTTCGGTTGACATTTCCTGTATGATGCTTATTCAATAACTACCGTCAATTTGAGAGAGAAGGGGTGCTCGGCATGGATATGAATCGGATGACCATCAAGCTCCAAGAGGCGCTTCAATCAGCTTCCTCTCACGCCATAAGACGGAGTCACCAAGGAATTGACGTCGAACATCTTCTTCTCGCGCTTTTGGAACAAGAAGGAGGGATCGTCCCTGCGTTATGTGAGCAGGCCGGCCTGTCCGTTCCGTCTGTTCGGCAAGCTACTGAGCAAGCCTTATCCCGCATGCCGCAAGTCCAGGGGGCTGGACCTGCTCCGGGTCAACTCCACCTCGCAGCCAGACTGAGTCAGGTCCTGACCAAAGCCGAATCTGAGCAACAGGCCCTCAAGGACGAATATTTGAGCGTCGAGCATGTCTTCCTCGCGATGGTTCAGGAGGGAGGGGTCTTCAAGAAACTGGGTCTAACGCGTGATCGCGTGCTTGCGGCCTTGCAACAGGTCCGTGGGCATCAGCGAGTCACCAGCCAGGACCCCGAGGGAACGTATCAGGCGCTTGAGAAATACGGTCGTGACCTGACTCGCCTGGCCGGCCAAGGGAAGCTTGATCCGGTTATCGGGCGCGACGACGAAATTCGTCGGGTCATCCAGATTCTTTCTCGTCGCACCAAGAACAATCCCGTCTTGATCGGCTCACCCGGTGTCGGTAAGACGGCGATTGCGGAAGGACTGGCGATTCGCATAGTGAAGGGAGACGTGCCGGAGAGTCTCAAGCAAAAGCGCCTCATCAGTCTGGACATGGGATCGCTCGTCGCCGGCGCCAAGTACCGAGGGGAATTCGAAGAGCGTCTCAAGGCGGTCCTCAAAGAAGTGCAAGCCTCTCAAGGACAGATTCTGCTTTTTATCGACGAATTACACACCGTTGTGGGAGCCGGTGCGGCTGAAGGAGCCATGGATGCCGCCAATCTGCTCAAACCGATGTTGGCTCGTGGCGAAATGCATATGATTGGAGCCACAACCCTAGATGAATATCGAAAGCACATTGAGAAAGACGCAGCCCTTGAACGGCGCTTTCAGCCGGTATTCGTTGATCAACCGTCTGTGGAAAATACTATTTCCATCTTGCGGGGCATCAAGGAACGGTATGAAGTCCATCACGGCGTCCGCATCAAAGACGCGGCGCTCGTAGCTGCCGCCAAACTCTCACATCGCTACATCGCCGACCGGTTTCTTCCGGATAAGGCCATCGATCTTGTCGATGAAGCCGCCGCCAGGCTGCGCACCGAAATCGAAAGTCTGCCAGCCGAACTCGACGAAGTGTCCCGAAAAGTACTTCAGTTAGAAATCGAACGAGAGGCTCTCCGCAAAGAGCACGACAAGGCGAGTCAAGCACGACTGGCGACCTTAGAGAAGGAATTGGCGGAGAAACAGCGTGACCTGCAGACGCTCAAGACCCGTTGGGAGTCTGAAAAATCCTCCGTGGGTCGCTCACGCAAAACACGAGAAGCGATCGAAGAGGTTAAGCGAGAGATGGAACGAGCCGAACGCGCCTACGACTTGAATCGCGTTGCGGAGCTTCGTTATGGAGAACTTCCTCGTTTGGAGCGGGAGCTTAACATCGAACTCCAACAGCTCAACAAGAAACAGGGTGAATCGCGCTTGCTGAAAGAAGAAGTCGATGAAGAGGACATCGCCGAAGTCATCAGCCGGTGGACCGGGATTCCTGTCTCGCGACTCCTTGAAGGTGAAACGGAGAAGCTGCTCAAGCTGGAAGCGCTTCTTCACCAACGGGTCATTGGGCAGGATGAGGGGGTCCGCGTTGTGGCGGACGCCGTGTTGCGCGCCCGATCGGGCATCAAGGATCCGAATCGCCCAATTGGCTCGTTCTTATTCCTTGGACCCACCGGGGTGGGCAAGACAGAACTGGCGCGTTCCTTGGCCGCAATTCTATTTGACGATGAAGCAAACATGATTCGGATCGACATGTCCGAGTACATGGAAAAGCACACGGTGGCCCGTCTCATCGGAGCGCCTCCAGGCTATGTCGGGTATGAAGAAGGCGGGCAATTGACGGAGGCAGTGCGCCGCCGTCCGTTCTCGGTCATTTTGTTTGATGAAATTGAAAAAGCTCATCATGACGTCTTCAATATTCTTCTCCAGGTTCTCGACGACGGCAGGCTTACGGATTCTCAAGGCCGTACAGTGGATTTCAAGAACACAGTGTTAATCATGACGTCGAATATCGGGAGCCCGCACATCCTTCAGGCGCAACAACGGAAGGCCTCCTACGAGGAGGTGCGCGCTCTTGTCCTGGGCGAACTCCGGGAGCACTTCAGGCCTGAATTTGTGAATCGTATCGACGAAGTCGTGGTGTTCCATGCATTGGAGACCGATCAGTTGATCAAGATCGTGGAGATTCAGCTCAATCGGCTACGTACCCGCTTGGCAGAGAGGCGGATAACCCTGACCATTAGTCCTGCAGCCCTGAAACTATTGGCGGAGCGTGGCTACGACCCAATGTACGGTGCTCGACCCCTGAAACGGTTGCTGCAGCAAGAATTGGAAACTCCTCTCGCGCGTCAGCTGGTCAAGGGAGAGTTGAAGGATGGGGATACCGCATTGGTGGAGGTCAAAGGCAAGGAGCTCGTCGTCGTACCGACCGTGACAGGAACATAAGTGGTCATCAATTTACCCGATAGCGACCTCCCCACCCTGCATATCATGTTTTGTCCCGCTTGACCGTACCTTGTCAATTTTCCACTCCGTCGGCGTGACTTCGAGCACATGCCCTTTGACGGTATGGAATTCGCCTTTCGTGATGGCAACCACCTCAGGAGCACGTAATTCCATCTGAAGAATGATTTTCCCCGAGTCAATTTGCTTCAAGGCGAGCGTCTTCGCTGTTTTGCTCACTTCGTATGCCCGCCGCTCGTTGAACATAAGCGTGCTGTCCGACAACTTGGCGATCATTTTCCCGGCTCCGTCGAAGAGTGCAAAGTTCACCAGCAATGTTCCAGTTACGGGTTTGACAGCCACTTCGATTTGGGGCACACCTTCGATGGCAATCATTCCGTTAGTGTTGCGATATACATTCGATCCGATTTCTACATCCATAGTGCCCTTTGTCCTCCTCGTGTTGTAAGGATATAATTGAAGTCTAGGATTTCTTGATACGATTCAGGATCAAGGCAATACATCCCCCCAGCAGGCCGCCGCCCATGATCGTCGTCAGGAATTCGACCAATTTGAGTTCCCAGACGGACCCCTGAGCCTGCATCACTTCTCTGATGCCGCCTTGCAGCATGATCACGGCGAGGGCCATTGCGGCTCCCACTACAAACCACCAGAGAAACACTTTGATGGTGACAACCATAGTCGTTCATCAAAACTGAGCGGGACGGTCGAGGCTCCGATATTGAATCGCTTCGGCCAAATGCGCCGGCCCAATTGTATCAGAGCCCGCTAAGTCGGCAATAGTCCTTGCCACACGAAGAATACGCCCGTGAGCACGAGCGGACAGGCCTAGTTTCCTCATCGACCGCTCCAAGAGAGTTTGACTCGGCCCATCCAGCCCACAATATCGTTTTAGCTGGCGAGGCTTCAACTGGGCATTTGTGTGAATTCCATCCTCGCGGTACCGATGCGACTGTCTCGCACGGGCCTCAAGTACACGACCTCGAATCGCTTCTGAGTGTTCTGGAGTACGGCCATTGTCACGGAATTCACGGACCGCGACCGGAGGCACTTCGATGTGGATATCCAGGCGGTCCTGGAGCGGACCAGAAAGCCGTCCTCGATATCGACGTATTTGTTGGGGCGTGCAGATGCAATCCCGGGCTGGATCGCCATAGTATCCGCAAGGACAAGGATTCATCGCGGCGACCAACATAAATCGCGCTGGATACCGGAGCGAACCACTGGCTCTCGTCAAGACGACGTGGCCGTCTTCAAGCGGTTGACGGAGACCATCCAGGACCGGCCGACGGAACTCGGGAGATTCATCCAGGAACAGGACGCCATTATGAGCCAAGGACACCTCTCCAGGACGAGGGACCGCACCTCCCCCAATAAGTCCGGCATCCGAAATGCTGTGATGGGGAGCCCGAAACGGTCGGACGGTCAGAAGTGCCCGGTCGACAGGTAACTGACCGGCAACGCTGTGCACGCGTGTCGTCTCAATGGCTTCATCAGATTCCATCAATGGAAGTATCGTTGGGAGCCACTTCGCCAGCATGGTTTTACCAGAGCCTGGTGGACCGACCATCAAAATGTTATGCCCGCCGGCAGCCGCAACTTCCAGGGCCCGCTTTGCATGCTCCTGTCCTTTCACGTCGCCATAGTCTTCTTCATCCATAGGGCGCGCTCGAAAGAGATTGTCACCATCTCTCCTTGTCGCTTCGATCATAATCATACCTTTGACGAACGCGACGGCTTCAGGAAGCGTGTGGATCGGATAGACTTCGACATTTTCGACCATCGCCGCTTCCTGGCTATTCTCCGCCGGCAGAACGAGGCTGTAGTTGGGTCGACAAGCGATGCCAATCGAAAGCGCACCAGGAATGCGTTTAATGTGTCCATCGAGAGAGAGTTCGCCCACGAACACTCGTCGCATCACACTCTCCGGCGGGATGACCTCTTCCGCCACAAGTATGCCGATCGCAATGGCCAGATCGAGGGCGGATCCTTCTTTCTTAATTCCGGCTGGCGCGAGATTCACCGTGACTCTTTTTGCGGGGAAATGAAATCCGGTATTCTTCAACGCAGATCGCACCCGATCGCGGCTTTCACGGACCGTTGCGTCAGGGAGGCCCACGACAGAAAATTGCGGAAGCCCGCCGGCGATATCGACTTCCACGTCGATTTGACAGGCATCGAGACCGACCAGTGCAGCGCTCAGTACTTTTGCAAGCATAGCAAACCTAATATCACACCGTATTTCAGCGAACGGATTATAAAAACCACGATCCAACACTTTCAACTCGCGACGAAGACAATGCTGGTATTTCCCTTCTCTGATACAGAGTAAGAGGAGTGCGATAGATGGTGGAACCGTGACTCCCTCTCCCGGTATAATTTCACCCGCTCGTTCCGTAATCTGCGTTTTTAACAAATTTATGTTCACCTTTGTCTCCCCTTATCAATCCGAAATCATACGGATTGGATGGTTCTGCAGCGTCATAGCTGGTCAGAGCGTATTATTCTGCTTAATGAATGAGACCCACGCTGATGTAGGAATGGAGGTTCGGGCTCCAGCCAGCCATATCGGAGCTGCAATGGCGCTGTTGGCGACATTGCAAGATGCTGACGTGCTTCCGCCGGAGGGCACGCCTGATGCGAACCGCATCGTGAAATCAGTTATTCAATGTCAGTCGCTTTTCATGAAAAGTTCGGATCCGGACGTTCGAGCATTCTTTGATAGCGCGCTGCAGCGCAAATTGAATGGCCACGCCACGGATACCATTCGACGGTTCCGAGAAGAAGGCTGGACCTCAGAGGTACTCGAAACACTTAGTGAGTCATTCGTGGCCCTGTCAGACCGCCAGCGCGTACAGATGGCGGAAGGATTCCGTGCTTACAACCTGACTCCGAGTGATTTTCTGCAGCTGAGTGAGTTATTCCTCAAGGCCAGAACGACTCTGAGACAACGGGGGCAGGATATTCATCAGATTTTTGCACATCGACGACAAGAGATGCCGGGCCGACCATTTCCTCACAGCCCGGAATCACCGACCACACCTTCATGAAAGGAGTAGCAAGATGGCGACAAAGGCCTACATATTGATCAAGGTCAAGGCAGGGAGGACGAAGGACGTACTTCAGTCGCTCAAGCGCATCAATGGAGTCGAGCAGGCTCATTCCTGTTTTGGGCAGCCGGATATTTTTCTCTTTATCAGCACGAATGACGAACGGGCACTGTCGGAGGTTGTGATTTCAAAAATTCACTCGATAGAAGGCGTGGAGGAAACCGATACCCATATTGTGGCCGAATCTTAGTAATCGGATTCGATCTTGACGAGTTGGCCTCCAAGCTCAGCTGAGCGATAACAGGCCTCGGCGATTTCTACTGCTCGTAGCCCATCTTCTCCTGTAACAGGCGGACAAGAATTCGTACGAATGGCATGAACAAACGCGCGGAGCACTGAGAGGATTGTCGGGCGCGGCTCCACAGTCCATTCCTTTGAAGTTCCGGCTCCCTCATGTGTCGTGAGTCGGTGTCGAAACCAATCGGCACTCACCCGTCCTTCGGTTCCAATCCACTCCATCTGTGCGATGCGTCCTGCTGTGACCCGCGCGACTTCAATATGACACTCGATTCCCCGTGCGGTCGTGAGTTGTACGGTCGCTCTGGATTCCGGCCACGCGGGTGGCGCAAGGTCCATATGGCAACGAACAGTGTATACCTCGTCACCGGTTAAAAACCGCACCGCATCTAGCAGATGAATACCGATCTCGAGTAGCGCTCCTCGCCGACCGAACGCATTTGTCGTTGCCATAGTGCTGGATGTCACTTCGATGTGACTGGTCATCGTCGCAGAACGAAGCGTCCCAAGCTCCGGAAGCGTGCTCTTGACCTTTTCGATGACTGGCTCAAACCGCAGGGTATGGGCTGTCATGAGGAGAACACCCGCTTGGTCGGCTGCCCTAACCATGGCCCGAGCCTGCTGTGCGGTGGGAGCCAGGGGTTTCTCGATCAATAAGGGCTTACCGACCCGAATCGCTTCAAGGCAAACTTCATGACAAAGCGTAGGCGGAGTGACGACGATGACGGCGCGGACCAGCGGATCGGCGATCAAAGCACGGTAGTCACCGTAGACTGGAATTGAAGAGAGCGGGAGTCCTCCGATACCTTCTTCAATTCGCCTTCGACAGATGGCAACGAGGTTCACATCCGGCATCTCAGTCAGAAGATGCCGCACGTAACGGCTGCCATGCCGTCCCACACCGATCAAACCGATGCCAAGTGAAGAAGATGCTGTCATATGGAGCCTCTCCTATCGAGACTCTAAGAGCAAGGATCGATAGGGTCAATCGAATCTTGTTCTCCGTCGGCCAATTGACAACGCGAAGGTCGTCTCCCTATAGTTAGTATTTTGACCATGTCTTATTGTCTGGTAGAGCACAACATCTTGGAAAAGCGATTCAGATTATGACCTCAGCGCTTGCGCCCTTCACGCTTCAACAAATCGGCACCGACACCGCGCGGTTTCCCAGTGGGGTAGCCATTCCAACCCCCACAGACGCCGCCGTCGATCCCTACATCAAAACCCGCATGTCGAAAGACGTGCAGGTGGAAGCCATTCAGTTTTGGCCACAGGAGAAGGGGACGTACCCAGGCCTCGTCTTGATTCACGAATGGTGGGGATTGAATTCCCAAATCAAGGATCTCGGAGCCAGGCTCGCATGTGAAGGATACGGCGTGATCATTCCCAACTTGTATGCCCGGCTGGGCGGCATGGTAACAGCCAATGCAGAAGTCGCCGAAGCGCTGATGGGGCGACTAAATACTCAGCTCGCGTTACAAGACATCAATTCCTGCTGCGAATTTTTCAACACGCGCGATTACATCAAGCGCAACATTCATGGAGTCGTGGGATTCGGAATGGGCGGGTCGCTGGCGCTGCAATTTGCGTCCAAGCGGAAACGGCTGCGTGCTGCCGTTTCCTTCTACGGACGGATGTTCGAACCGACAGCCGCGTTCAACGACGTGCGCTGTCCAGTTCTCTATCACCAGGCTGAACAAGATACCTGGGCGCCAGCCCTGGAAGCCGACCGGCTTCGGGCGGCAGCCGCCGAATATGGCAAGCAAGTGGAGATTAAGCTCTACCGCAACGCACCGCATGCGTTCTGCAATGAGATGCGCGCCGACACATATCGGCCTGACGCCGCTGCTGAAGCATGGAACGAAACCGCTGCATTCCTCAAGAAATGCTTTCAGGGCACCTAGGCTCATCTGCCTGATTTCTTTACTTGCCGTCATAAATCAACCGCTTGAGTGTCTCCTCCACACCACAGTAAAGTAACCACATGAACGGCCACCGATCGCGTCCTCAGTTCGTCGAGCGAACAGTCTGGTGTGGGCTGGGATATTTGGCAATATCGCTCTCTGTGGTACCGCTCGCCCTGGGAACAGCTGACACACTCCCCTCTGCCATGCCGAATTTTCAAATTGTCATCCTTGCCCATAGGGACAAGCTGATGAAGGTGGATTCTGACAAGGAGGCGATCGATCTCTTTGTGTCAGCCATAGGTCCCTCACTCCAACTAGAGGATGTGGCAAGGACCCTAACGGCCAAATCCATTTCTCCGAAACTTTCAAAAGATCTGTTGGTGCCGGAGGTGACACAGGCTGCTCAACAATTGATCGGTGACCTTGCCGCATGGCATCTTGCAACCATCGTTCAGCAGACTACGAAAGACAAGCACCACCACGGCGTGCCGGCAGAACTATTGGGGTCTTCGACGAGACGCGAATGGCTGGCCCTGCAAGGACGCACAACGTGGCTAAAATCTATGACCGACTTGGCCCAAGCCCTGCCGACTCAGGAGAACTCTGCGACGGATCAAGGAGACGCAACGAACACGAAACTCATAGCGCTTTCGGAACAGGCCGGTCGTCTCGAGGTCGAGGCTCTTCAAGCCACTTACCAAGATTGGGACAGGCTGCGTGGATGGAAAGACCAGGTGCGCCTGTTGAGGGGACAAGTCCGCCTCTGTGGAACATGGCAATGGGTAATTCATAATCATCAGCAGCACCACTTAGAGCAGAAACTCTCGCTGCTGTTTCCTCCGCCAGGAGCCGACCGTGCGAGCCTCCCTGGGTTGGTAGAAACGATTGTGCTTGGTGACAACGTGTACCTGAGATGGGAAATCGACGGACGAGTACAGGAAGATAGCCTTCAATTCGTCAAGGACGGGCAACGCCTAGAAGGAACATTTGTGAATTCCCAAGGGGGCTGGGGATCCATCAGCGGGAAACGGACGGCGTCATGTAAAGGCTGACATTATTTCATGCGCCACGCTCGGTAACCGAGTAGAATCCAGCCTATCAGAAAAGCCATACCGCCAATGGGTGTTACCACCCCAAGCCAGCGCCTTTCTGTTAACGACATAGTATAGAGACTACCGGAGAAGAGAAGAATCCCGACCAGGAATAACCACCCTGCCCGTTCAAGGCGTTTCTCCGGCCACCGGTCGACAGCCCATGCAACAATACAAAGGCCCAAAGCATGATACATGTGATAGCGAGCGGCTGTTTCGAAGACGGCTAGCATGGAAGTATCAAGGCTGTCTTTAAGAAAATGGGCTCCGAATGCGCCGGCCGCAACCGCACAGCCTGCGAAGAAACTTCCGAGCGCCAGTAGCTGCGACGAGTTGAGCATTCTTCTCATTGATTTCCCCCCTTTGAAGCAGCAAACCTCCACGATCTACGCGAACCTGTACGGGCATAGTAACAGAGTGTCGAACGTCTCGATATGACATCGAATCTCCGCGCGCTTTGCTGACCAATGAATGCCCCGTCCATACTTCCGTGTGCTGAAGGACTCGAGAGCCAAGATTTTCGTTGCGCATTGTTCATTCCCCTCGGATGGAGTGCCTCTCTAAGCCTCTGAAGTTCTTTAAGAAAGCTCTAAAACCGTTTGTTCACTACCCGACCTGGCGGCGCAAAATCTCCCTGAGCAAACTCCCCCCACTCTTGAGGAATAGCCAGACGGTCTCTTCTCGCACTACCCTGCCCATACTTCTATGGCACAGCGGAAACAACAGACTTGTTGGTACAGTCCGAATCTCACGATCGACTGTATGCTGGCGAACGTGAGCACGCAGCTGGAAGCGGATGGGCGCGTCCTCGAATTCTCAGACACCAGCTGTAAGCTCACGACCCCTGATCAGCTGAGACCAGGGGAATTTGTGAAAGTTCGATTGTGGTTGGAAGGCGAGGGAGCTTATATAGACATTCACCTGGCGGAAGTGAGAAGGATTCATCAGCACTGGATCTCGGTAGAGGTGATCCAGGTAGGTTCAACCGATCGGATGAGACTAAAACGATTTGTCCATGCCCGAGCCGCTATCCTTCAGGAGCAACCTACTCTCATCAACCGCCTCCTCATTCGGGCATAGCTCGACCCTAACCCTCCGCAGAGAGCAAGGTGTTCTCATGACGCGTCACATCCTGCAACACAATTGTCGTTCCTAGTTCCTCGTTAATCGAGAGATTAAAACCCCGAACGTTATTGCCAAAGATCTCATTCATGGCATAATCATGTTCGTGATTGCCGGATCCATATATCATGTCTGTGGTAGAAGCTTGCGTCTAAACTAGTGACTGCGCTTCTTTTGCTTTCCAAATGACTAATAACAAACATCCGATGACCGACAAAGGAATGAACGGAACACGCGAAGAGTAACGAGCGATTCGACTCCGGTCCAAGAGGAGACACTCACGTTATGGATCTCAGAGATCACCCACGTTTTGAAGTCAATGTACCAGTCTCTTTTTTTGGAGACCAAATCAATGGAAAAGGAACGATCACCAATCTTTCGGCAGGCGGATGCGCGGTGAAAGGAGATGCGAAGGCGTCGATCGGTGCCTTTCTCGAACTCAACGTAGACCTTCCAGACACCCAAGACAAACTGATTATAGAAGTTGCGGTTGTCCGATGGTCAATCGGAACGAAGTTTGGCCTCGATTTTCTCCAGCTGGACGCTGAGCAGGAAAACCGGCTACGCCGTTTTATTAAGACCCTCTAGTTCAGAGGGCATCCATCCGTCTCATACTTGTTTGCAGCGGCACAATGGGATCAAGGCGATAGGAGTTCTAGCTAGCCTGTTTCAGCGTGGCGGCGAGGCGGGACTTTCTAAGAGACATCAGTCCGCGTTGAGTTTCGGTTGGAGCGTGGGGTCCCACCTTCTTTGCCTTGTATCTGCTTTCAAACTGCTCGATCACGTCAATCGCTTCTTGGCTTCGGCCTTGACGAGCCAACAGTTCGGTGAGACGAAAGTAGGACGGCACTATAAGCGGTAAATGGCGGACTTCGCGTGCCTGGTCGATCAAATATCGATAGTTGGTGATAGAAGTCTCCGGGCTAGTTTCCTCGTAATATATTGCCTCCAGCATATGGACTGAGATGCGATCGGTCGCCGCACTAATGCTACGTTCCCACGGTCCTCGTATCAAGGCTTCCAACTCTGGCGCGGATAATTGCACCGTTGCTTTCTTCTTAGATGTTCTCAGCCGTTCAAGAAGATGCCTGGCTTCCGGCCATGCGCCGTAGATTCCTACCAGCAACCCGACACATTTGGCCGGGTTAGTACATTGACCCCCTAACGGTGTGAAATGAATCTTTGTCACCTCGCTGGGTAAGAATACCCTGCCGTTTGCCTCAGCGCAGACCTCACAGGTATTTTTGTCATTAGGCACCACGTGAAGATACATTCGAATCCCCGAACGATCAAAGACATCAATAGCCAGAATTTGCCCTTTCATGACCTGCATTTGGTGGTACTGCCAGACAACCAATAAGGCAAGGATACCGAGAAGATACGGCAGGAGTTCTGGAATCACAACGCTGGAGCTTCCCATCGTCACCCTTAACCCTTACAACAACGGTATCAACTTAGACGAAAGTATAGCACTGGATATCCGATAAGCAGAGCAAATAACTATTTTGACTGATTGGACATGAAGTAGCAGAGAACGGGACGATTGCCCGTGGAGTCAGTTGATCGCGGACCAGGTGGTGCCGGAGGCCGGGGTCGAACCGGCGCGGGCCTTGTGGGCCCGAGGGATTTTAAGTTCGGACCAGGCTCAGAGACCATGTAGCACTATATGTGCTGGATTCAAACAGATCGAGAATTTAGAAAGACGCTCCCCCTCTCGATTACCCCGTGAACTACCCTGCCTCATCCGTGCTTCGGGCAAAGCACGGGCAAAGCAGCTTTCATCCAGTGGATTGTCTAGCCACGAAACCCATGGCCCGCAACAGACGAAATGAGCCATGGAAACTGTGCAACCAGAAGGACCTCGTGAACAAATC
>Ga0335070_10006054_pt1 | contig 14240 bp, 11 predicted proteins | sample Lox_Sample_13_FD_206722 | JGI IMG/M metagenome (GOLD analysis project Ga0335070, IMG submission 206722) | Soil microbial communities from Loxahatchee National Wildlife Refuge, Florida, United States - Lox_Sample_1.3 | ecosystem: Environmental > Terrestrial > Soil > Wetlands | place: USA... | reverse complement strand
CTTGCGGCATGAGAGCACTTCCAAGCTGAAGCAGGACGACAAATGGGACGTGGATGCCAAGCTGTCCGCCTGGTTTCGCATCCACGACAAGAAGTGGGTCCAGCAGGATTTTGAAGGAGGTACGCCGCAGGCCACCTTCAACAACAAGAACAAGCTGGACAATCAGGGCGAGGCCAACCGCAGGGACGTTTTCGAGACTCGCGTGATGGCCAAGGTCATCGACATCAAGCCGAACGGTAACCTGATCATCGTGGCCTGGTCGCGGATGGAAATCGACGACGAAATGCAATACCTGCGAATGAGCGGTGAGTGCAACAAGCAGGACGTGGGCGCCGACGGCAGCATCCTCAGCGACAAGGTCTTCGGTCTGGATGTCAAGACCATGAACGAGGGCGCGGTCAAGGATGCGGTCAAGAGAGGCTGGTTCAAGGAACTGAGCGACGTGGTAAAGCCGTTCTGAGAACGTGTATATGCGTGGATTGGCGACAAGACAATTTCAGCGGATCCCGGGTGCCGGAGGCAAGGCATCGGCGGCGAAGTCTCGCCGCGGCTTCCTGACCTTCGCGTGCGCCTGGGCCCTTACCCTCTGCGTGGCGGCCCCCGTGTGGGCCACTCGCGTCGCCGACGTCACCCACCTGCAGGGCCGCCGACAGAATCAACTCGTCGGCTATGGCTTGGTCATCGGTCTGCCCGGCACCGGCGACGGCGGCAAGTACGCCGCTTCCATTCTGCAGTTGCAGGCCATGCTCCAGAAGTTCGAGATCTCCGTGCCGGCCAACGCCCTGGCCGACACCAAGAACGTCGCCATCGTCATGCTGGAGGCCACGATTCCGGAAAACGGCGTCCGCGAGGGCGATCGCATCGACGTGCGGGTGAATTCCACCGGCGCCGCCAAGAGCCTGGCCGGCGGATATCTGGTGGCCACGCCTCTGCAGGGCCCCGGCCTGGATCGAATCTTCGCCTTTGCCAATGGGCAGGTCCGCCTGCCAGACCCGAAAGTCAAGACCAGCGGCGTGGTCGCCCAGGGGGCGACGATGGAGGCCGACGTCATCCACAATTACATCAGCGAAAACTGGGAAGTGACGCTGGTGGTTGAGGACGTGCACGCCAGCCACGCCTTGGCCTCGGTCATCGCCCAGGTGATCAACGAAAACGCTTCGGAAGTCGGCCGGTCGCGGGAGCTCGCGGTGGCCTGTGGCCCGAAGAACGTCGTGGTGGCCATCCCCGAGGAGGAGCGGTCCAATCCGGCCGACTTCATCGCCCGGATTGAAAATACGGAACTGCTCATGCCGGTGGGGGAGGCCCGGATCGTCATCAATCGGCAGACCGGCACGATCGCCATCGGTGAAGGTGTGGAGATCGGCCCGGCGGTGATCTCGCACAAGGGCATGTCGATCATGACCACGCAGCCGCCGCCCGAACCGACCGTTGAGAGGCCCCTGGTCAAGGAACAGTTCGCCCTGCCGATCGAGGCCCCCAAACGAAACGCCGGCAACGCCAAGCTGCGCGAGCTGGTGGACGCCCTCAACCAGCTCAACGTGCCGTCGAACGAGATTATTGAGATCGTGGAAAATCTGCACCGGCTGGGCAAGATCAACGCCAAGCTGGTGATCGTGGAATAGCCGCATGGACGCGCTGGCCTCAATCATGACATCGCCGACGGCTTCGGCCCTCGATCCGAGCCGCTCCGCCGCAGCAATGAAGGCCGCGGCTGCGATCTCCTCGCCGGGGGCGTCCGCTCCGGCCGGCTTGGCGCGATCTTCTTCGATCGGCTCGCACAAGGACGTTCGCACCCGTGTCGGGGAGTTCGTCGGCAGCATCTTCTATGGAACGCTGCTTCGCGAGGCGCAGAAGTCGAGCCTGAAGGGCAAGTACATGCACGGCGGTCGCGGCGAGGAGGTCTTCCAGGGCCAGCTCAACCAGGAAATCGCCAAGAAGCTCGGCCGGGCCCAGAACAATGCCATCACCGACGAATTGACCAAGGAGATCGAGAAGTATCTCAGGCTGGCAGGCGCCGGCGGCGCGACAGTCCAGGCTGCCGCGGCGTCCGGAGAAGCAACCTCGACAGATGCCCGGAAGGGGGGTGCGGATCAATGAGTCGGGGCGAATTGGCCAGGCTGACCGGCGAATTGACCGGGTTGATCGAGCGACTGATTGACCAGCAGGTCGTGTTGCGAGGCATTGTGCATGAGAAGCTCGAGGCCATGAGGCGATGCGACCTCGACGCCATGCTGAGGGCCTCCCGCCAGGAGGGCGATGTGACCGCGGCCGTCTCCACGCTCGACCGGCGCCGACACGAGCTTGTCGCCCAGATTTGCCGCCTGATGGACTTTCCCAGGAGGACGGATGTCAAAGCGGTAACGTTGCGAATGCTGGCTGACAAGCTGGAGTCGCAGGCCGGCGGCCGGCTGGCCGAGCTGGCCGATCGGTTGCGTAATGAGATGCTCAAGCTCGCGGAGGCCAATCGAGTGGTTGAATTGGTCTGCCGGGAGATGATGGCGTACTTCAAGGTGCTCTTCGCGGCCATGGTTCAGTCGGAGCACGACGCCCCGACATATTCGTCCGACGGCGAAGTCGGACCGGCCGCCGGAGCCAGAGTCCTGGAGGCAGTGGGTTGATGCAGAGCCCCCGACATTGGTCGGGGAGTGGTCATGAAGGACCTTCGACCTCGGTCGAAGGATGACGACGATGGGATTGACATCGGCATTAGGGATCGGGCGCAGCGCACTGGCCGCATACCAGGCTGCTTTGCAGATCGTCGGCAACAACATTGCCAACGTTGGTACAGCCGGCTACACCCGCACTTCCGCCGATCTCAACGCCATTCCCGGCGTCAATCTCGGATTCGGCCAAGTCGGCAATGGCGTGAACCTGGGCGGCGTCCGCCGCGCGGTCAGTGAGGCCATCAACGCGCGGCTTCGCACGGCCGCATCCGACAAGCAGTCGGCTTCCGCGCAGCAGTCCAACCTCGACCGCATCGAAGGCATTGTCGATCCGCTGGGGGATGTCAACCTCGGCTCGCTTCTCGGCGACTTTTTCAAGTCCCTGAACGACTTGCAAAACAACCCGCAGAACTCCGCCACTCGCGGGATCGTCATCAGCACCGCCACCGGTCTGGCTCAGCACATCCGCGATATCCGCAGCGATCTGTTGGCGGTACGCGACGATGCTAACACCGAGATACAGCAGGCCACCCAGCGCGCTGACGATCTGGCCACCAAGATCGCCGATCTGAACACCCAGATCACGACGGCGGAAGCCGGGGGCGGCGGCCCCGCGTCGGCCCTCCGCGATCAGCGCGATCAACTGCTCAGCCAGCTGTCGGAGATCTTCGCGATCAACGTTCGCGAGCAGCCCTCCGGCGCCGTCAACGTGTACATAGGCAACGAAGCCCTGATTCAGTTCGGGCAATCGTTCGGCCTGACCACCTCGACGGAGCTCAACAGCGATGGCCTGGCTACGGCGGTCGTGCGGTTCGCTCACAACCGCGGGCCGGTCCCGACATCCAGCGGGCAGGTGGCCGGCCTCATCAAGACCCGGGACACTGACGTGGGCGCGCAAATGTCACGACTTGACTCCCTGGCCGCGGCCCTGATCAGCGAAATCAACAAGATCCACGCCGGCGGCAAGGGTCTGACCGGCTTCTCGAATCTCACCGGGATCTCGGCGGTCATCGACCCGAGCGTGGCCTTATCGGCCACGGACAACGGAATCAGCTTCCCGCCCAAGACGGGATCGTTCTTCATTGATGTGAAGGATGCCAGCGGCGCGGTGGTCCGCACCCAGGTCAACATCGATCTTGACGGCATCGGCGCCGATTCGACGCTGAATTCCGTCGCAGCCGACATCAATGCCAACGTCGCGAACGTCACCGCGACCGTGCTGGCCGACGGGCGGCTGCAACTCAGCGCGACCGGCGGCTGCACGTTCACTTTCGCCGACGATACTTCCGGCTTCCTGGCCGCCATGGGGCTGAACACCTTCTTCACCGGCAAGAACAGCCTCGATATCGCCGTGAATCCCCTGATCTCGGGCAACACGAACCTGCTGGCCGCCGCAGTCGGCGATCAGCCCGGCGACGGAGCCAATGCCACCGCCCTGGCTTCATTGCAGGATCAAGCCGTGTCCAGCCTGGGCGGCGCATCACTGAACGAATATTACACCGCCACGGTGTCGACTCTCGCCGTGAGCGTCTCCGGCGCCAACAGCGCCGCCGATGCCAGCTCCACGATCTTCGATTCGCTTACCGCCCAGAGAGAGAGCATCTCCGGCGTAAATCTGGATGAGGAAACGGTGTCCTTGATTTCGTACCAACGGGCGTTCGAGGGCGCCGCTCGCTACATGACCGTTGTGGATGACATGCTGCAGACGTTGTTGACATTGGTGCAATGACACAGGTGAGTAGGGCGGGCACCTCCCGCCGTGATCAGAGCTGCGACCGCACGGGAGCGGTCAAAAGGAAAGGCGCTGCAATCGCCGCTGCGAGCGGCCGCGGAATGAGCAAATGAGCATTTCAGTCGGCAATCTGTCACGCGTGTCGAACAGTCTGCGGACGTTCACCGCGCTGACGCAGCTCCAGCGCAACTCTCTGCGGGTCTTTCAGCAGGAGCAGCGGATCTCCACCGGCCAGCAGCTTCTGTCCGTCGGCGACGATCCCGTCGCCGCCGAGAAGATAGTCCGTCTGACCAAATCGGGGGACACTCAAAACCAGATCCTCGCTGATTTGCAGCACGCCGATGACTATCTGTCCGCTTCGGACAACGCCTTGACCCAGATCAGCGATCTGTTGATTGACGCCGCCCGCATCGCCAGCGAGCAGGCCGGCAGCTTCCAGAGCGCCGAGGAGCGAGCCTCTCAATCCGTCGTCATCGACGGCATCATCGATCAGTTGATGAACGTCGGGAATACCAAATACCAGGGTATCTATCTCTTCGGCGGGCAGGGCGTGACCCAGGCCCCCCTCAACTCCGCCTTTGGCCGGATCACCGCCGTCGGCGACACCGGCCAGCGGCAGACCCTGGTGGATCCGGGCTGTGCCCAGGCGTTCAATGTGATCGCCGCGGACGTGTTTGGGCTGCGCGAGAACGTCACCGGCGGCTACGCCCATTTTAACGTTCAGCTTGCCGGCGGGGCTCGTTTGAGCGAGTTGAACGGCGCCAACGGCGCGGGCGTCCGTTTGGGCCGCATGTCCGTGACCGAAGGAGCGGTCTCCTTCGAGGTTGATCTCACCGGCGCCGACACAATCGACGGGGTGATCGCGAAATTCAATGACGCCGCGTCCGCCGCGGGCAGCACCCTTACGTTGGGCATCAACCCCGCCGACGGCGCGACGCTTCGGGTGACCAACGGCGGCAGCGGCCCTGTCCAAATACAGGATCTCGGCCAGGGAACTGCCGCGGCCGACCTGGGCATCAAGAAGAGTGCCGCGGCCGGCGCCAATATCGATGGCGATAATCTGCATCGTCGCATGACCCTGACCACCGCTTTGGCGGACCTGGGCGCCGGCGGCATCACCCTGCCCAGCGGGGTCGTGATAACCAACGGAGAGCGTTCCGGCACTGTGACATTTACCGGAGCGACAACCGTCCAGGACGTGCTCAACCGTCTGAACGCCTCCGGCGTCGGCATCAGGGCCTCGATCAACTCCGCCGCCGACGGCATCGAGATACAAAACCTGGTGGCCGGCACAGCCTTGATCGTCGGGGAAAACGGCGGGACAGACGCCGAGACGCTGGGCATCCGCGCTTTGGACGACTCCGTCCCGCTCTCGCGGCTCAACGGACTGCGCGGCATTCATCCGGTCGAGGGAACCGACATAAAGATCACCAACGCCAACGGCGTCTCCTTCGAAGTCGATCTCAGCAACGCTCAAACCGTCGGCGACGTCATCAACGCGATTCAATCCGCCTCGGCCGCGGCCGGGGCCGGCATCAGCGTGACGACCTCGTCAGGGGGAGCCGGTCTGCGCCTGACCGGCCCGGCCGGCGCCGGCACCATCACGGTCGAGTCGGTGAACATGTCGCCGGTCGCCGCTGAGCTCGGCATCGAGGGGAGTGGGTCGGCCACCGTGCTGGACGGCGACAACGTGGGGGCCGCGTACCAGACAGGATTGTTCAGCGCGCTGTACCGACTGCGCGATGCGCTGCAGGCCGATGACTCATCGGAGATTACCGAGGCCGGCAGCCAGATCAACGATATTCAGCAGCAGATTGCCGCCACCCGTGGCGATGTCGGCGCTAAATCGCGCTCGCTCAACGCCCGGCTGGATCAGACGCAGCAGGCCGTGGATGCCACGCAGATCCTGCTGTCGAAACTGAAGGACACCGACTTCACCGAAGCGGTGACCCGGTTTCAGGAGGCTCAGACCGCACTGCAGGCGAGCCTCATGACCGGATCGAAAACACTGAGTCTGTCGCTGTTGGATTTCCTGCAATAGACGGAACTATTGCGGGCAGCGTCGAATTCATCCTGGCCGCCGCTAAGAGAATGCGGCGGTCGGAACCGCAGCCATGAGGGAGCGGCCGACCAGGACCGCGCCCCCAGGGGAGCGGACCAGGCGGAAGAACCGGATGACCTGCCGGACGCGGCGCCGGTGCCCGGCGAATCAAGGGTCGACCGAGTTGGCTGGACGTGGGCGACACGGAGGTTTGTGCCATGATTATTGAGACTTCACGGTTCGGAGGAATCGAGGTAGACGACCAGCGCTTCTTGAACTTTCCCAAGGGGCTCCTGGGCTTTCCCAACGATCGGGAGTACGCCCTGATCCAGACCGGAGAACACAGCCCCTTTTACTGGATGCAGGCCGTACATCGGCCCGAGCTCGCCTTCGTGGTGTGCGATCCGCGGATGTTCATTCAGGATTACCGCGTGGGCATCAAGGCCGACGACCTGGCTCAGATCGGCCTGGCGGATACCAACGGCTCGCAGGTGTTCGTGATCGTCAACAAGGCGGATGACACCCTGACCGCCAACTTGCAGGGTCCGCTGGTCATCAACGTGGCGACCCGCGTGGGAAAGCAACTCGTATTGTCGGACAAACGCTACGCAACCCGCCATCCGCTCATGCGGCTCCCGCTGCGGCAGGCGGTGATCAGCAAGACAGCGTGACGCGATCGGCTTGTCAGTCGATGGACGGTGTGAAGCCTATGATTCAGTGTGACTCCCACTCTCCGAGAACGGCCGTTCGGCGTGCGAGAGCGCTGCCCAAGGGTCGTTGCCCCCGGGGCCCGACGAAGGCAGCACGCCTGGATCGCTGTCGCGGCCTCAGCAGGTGGCGACCGGCGCTTCCACCGATGCGGCCGGGGAGGAGCCAATAATGCTTGTGCTATCGCGTCAGCGTGATGAAACCATCATGATCGGCGACGACATTGAGATCACCGTCGTGGATATCCGCGGCGACAAGGTCCGCCTGGGAATCACGGCGCCATCCCATGTTCCGGTCCATCGCAAGGAAGTGTACGAGGCCATCAAGCGTGAAAACCGGGCGGCCACCAAAATGAAACCCGAGGACTTGCCGCCTCAAACGCCGCCACAGAACGGTGCGAAGAACGGAGATAATCCCTCAGGCCGCAGCCCAGGTCAGGCATAGCGGCATTTAGTTCGGAAGTCGCCGCCGTCCTCTTCGCCGGGAGGGCGGCTCGGACTTCACCGCGGCGCGGCTGGGCGCCGCACGACAAACACGGAGGTTTGTGTCATGGCTCGCATTAATACTAACACGGCCGCCATCATCGCCAACCGCCAACTGAACCGCTCCCAGGAACAGTTGTCCACGTCGCTGGAACGGCTCTCCAGCGGGCTGCGGATCAACCGCGGGGCCGATGATCCGGCGGGGCTCATTGTGTCGGAGAATCTGCGCTCCGAGATCGGGGGCGTCAAGCAGGCGATCGCCAATTCGCAGCGCGCCGCCAACGTCATTGCCACGACGGAGGGCGCGCTCAATGAGGTGGCCTCCTTGCTCGGCGACATTCAGAGCAAGGTCGTCGAGGCCGCCAATGTCGGCGCCATCTCCGACGACGAGATCAAGGCGAATCAGCTGCAAATCGACTCCGCCATCGAGTCGATTACGCGCATCGCCAACACAACCTCGTTCGCCGGGCGGAAGCTGCTCAACGGCTCCCTGGGCTATATCACCAGCGGTGTCAACGCCGCCGAGGTCACCGACCTCCGCGTCAACGGCGTCTCCTTCGGCACCGCCGCTTATATGCCCGTCAAGGTGACCGTCACGCAGTCTGCCCAGCATGCCCAGCTGAGCTTTCAGACCAGCTGCATCTCCTCCGATTTGACCATCGAGCTGGCCGGCCCCAATGGCGTGACCACGCTGACCCTGCTGTCGGGCACCCATGCCAGTGCCATCATGCAGGCCATCAACCTCGTCAGTGACGCCACCGGGGTCAGTGCCTCCCTGATCAACGCCACGCACTATCAGAGCGGGATCACTCTGACCTCCATGGACTACGGCACGGATGCCTTCGTCCAGGTGGAGGAAGTCGGCAGCGCCGGTGTGTTCACCACCGTCGACGACGACGGCCAGCAGGTCAAGCGCGACGAGGGCCGCAACATCTCCGCCACCGTCAACGGAGCCAACACGCTCGGCAAGGGACTCGACCTCTTCCTCAACACCAGCGCTCTCAGCCTCGAACTTCGCATTCAGGCGGCATTCAACAAGTCAGGCACATCGACCTTCGCCATTACCGGCGGCGGCGCGGCCTTCCAGCTCGGGGCCGGTGTCGACAGCAATCAACAGATCAATGTCGGTGTCGAATCCACCGCCGCGTCGCGATTGGGCAACGGCACGCTCGGATACCTCTCGCAAATCACCAGCGGCGGGGCGTATTCCCTGGTGGCCGGTGGGGCATCCCAGGCCGCCAAGATCGTCGAAGAAGCCATCCGCCAGGTGTCTGTCCTCCGCGGTCGCCTGGGCGCGTTCGAGAAGAATACGCTCGACACCAATATGTCTCAGTTGCAGATCACCCTCGAGAACTTGACCGCTTCCGAGTCCAGCATACGCGATCTGGATTTCGCCATGGAAACCAGCAACCTGACCAGAGCGCAGATACTGGTCAACGCCGGGACCAACATCCTCGGCATCGCCAACCAGATGCCGCAGTCGGTTTTGGCCCTGTTGAAGTAGCGCGGCCCCATGTCGCCGCCACAGCATAGCGCCCCGGAGTCCCGAGGCTGACGAGGGGCGCTGAGCAGTCTTCGCGCGGCACGGAGGAATCGGAACTCTGAGGAACGAGAGACGCTGGTCTCGACAGCATGGCTTCCCCGACCGCAAGTGATTCGCGGGCCCTGAGGCGCGGTCAGCAGACGCGATCGCCTGGCGCTGATCCTCGGGGTCCCCTCGCCCGCACCCCCGTTGATGCGCCCGATTCAGCCGCATGGCCCTCCGGATCGGCGCGTGGGGGCACACCCCTCGGATTTGCACATCCGCCCCCGACTCCCAGCCTGCCTCCGGCCATATTCTCCTCCCCATTGTGTTGTGGTAAACTCCGGGCCTCGGGCCCTCGGAGGCAATGAAATGCCAGCTTTCCGCTGTTTGGTCCTATGGTCCGCCATTGCCGCGGTAACAGCCTTTGTTGGAGCCACTGATATGTTTGCTCAGGATCGTGCCGGGTCGGTTCGTCCACCCGTCTGCGCCGGAACCTGGTATCCCGGCGACCGGGCGGAGTTGGCCAAGGAAGTCGACTCGCTGATGGACAAGGCTCCTCCCGCCAAAGTGGAGGGCAAGCCCGTCGCGGTGATCGCCCCTCACGCCGGTTACCGTTACAGCGCCCCCGTTGCAGCAGCCGGATACCGCTGCCTGCGCGGGCAGACCTACAAACGTGTCATGGTCATGGCCTTCAGCCACAGCGAGGCCGGATCATACACCGGCGTGGACGTCCCGCGCGATCTGACCGCCTACGCGACGCCGCTGGGGCAGGTGCCGATTGACCGGGAGGTCTGTGACGATTTGCTGAAGAAGAGAGTCTTCGTCTCCCAGCCCGGCGTCGGCGGCAGCGAGCACTCGCTGGAGTTGCAGTTGCCCTTCCTGCAGGAAACCGTCAAGGACTTCAAGCTCGTACCGATGCTGGTCGGGCGGATGTCGGACCGTGATTATGCCCAGGCGTCCGAAGCCATCGTCCGTTGGGTGGACGACGACACGCTGATCGTCGCCAGCAGCGATTGCACCCATTTCGGCCCCAACTACGGCTACGAGCCGTTTAGGGACGACGTGCCCACGCGGCTGCGAGAGCTGGCCGACGCCGCCTCGGCGGCAATCCAGAAGTGCGACTTTGACGGCTTCACCGCGCACCTGACGAAGACCCGCGACACGATTTGCGGCCGTGGGCCCATCTCCCTGTTGCTGCGCATCCTGTCCATGCAGGGTGGCGCCGAGGGCGTGCGCGCCGCTTTCGATACATCCGGCAACATCACCGGTGACTGGCGGAACAGCGTTACCTACCAGTCATTCGTCTTCACCCGGCGGCCGGGCAAGCTCAACGAACAGGAGCGTGCCGAGCTGCTGCGGATCGCCCGGGCCACCGTCAAGGAGCAGCTCAGCGGCAAGAAGCCACCGGATTTAGACGCCGATAAGCTGCCCGCGGCGATCAAGGCCAACGGCGCCTGCTTCGTGACCCTGGAGAACCAGGGCGACCTTCGCGGCTGCATCGGCAACATGGTTGCGGACGGCCCGCTTTACAAGGCTGTCATTCACAACGCGGTTTTGGCGTGCCAGGATCCCCGTTTCGTCACCAACCCGGTGACGATGAAGGAGCTGGACCAGCTCCACATCGAGATCAGCTACCTGACACCGATGCAACGCGTGAAGGACATCAGCGAGATCATCATAGGTCGCCACGGCCTGCTCATCTCCCAGGGGTTCCAACGCGGCGTCCTGCTGCCGCAGGTGGCTTACGAACGCGGGTGGACCCGCGAGGAGTTTCTGACCCAAACCTGTCACAAGGCCGGTTTGCCCCCGGATGCCTGGAAGAGCCCTCAGTCAGAGATCAGTTCATTCGAAGCCGAGGTCTTCGGCGAGAAGAAGTGAGTTCTTCGCGCGGGCAGGAATCGTGGTGCCGGTGCCCTCACCGGCCACCTTGTCTGATGAATTCCGGTCGAACGTAAAAATGCGGATGCCGATCCCGGCTCGCCTGGATCGGCACCCGATTGACAGTAGCATTGGCCCGCCGTGCGGCATCCCCGCGTGAGGCCGCCGCCGGGCAATCGCTCGGCATCATGCATTGCCCCTCTTCTCGCCCTTGTCCGAGCCCCTTGCCTGCGGTTTGGTGTCCGTCTTGGCCTGCGTAACGACGCCTGTCTCTCCGTCCGAGGCGGGATTGCCGCCCACGATCCTGTTGACCACCGCCCCCAGCATCTGCCCGACCCCGGATACGCCGGCTGCGGCCGCCTGCTTTACCTCGGCGGGCATCGCCTGCTGCAGCCCCTCAACGTACCTGCCGGTGGCCTGCCCCTCGTAGAACGCGCTGGCCATCTTCTGGAATGTGCTGGGGTCACCCCATAGCGTCACATGGGCACTGGCCATCGCCTCGCCGAACGCCCTCGCCGCCGCGATCCTCGCCTCCTTGTCCGCCGCGATCCTGGCGAGATCCACTTGGAGTTCGCGGGCGATCTTCTCGAATCGGGCCTGACCTTCCAGATCGCGGATTTTGACCGTGACCTGGGAATCCGACACCTTGACCTGCTCCTGCGAGACCGTGACCGGCACCATCTGGACGGCCCGCTCGGCTTCGGCTTCGAGCGTCTTGGCCTGCTTGGTCGCTTCGGCGAGCGTGATTCGCGCATTGGCCTGCTTTTGAGCGGCGGTCTGCTCCGCTTCCGCCTTCTTGACTTCGGCGTAAGCCGCGACGTCCGCGTGCATCTGCTGCTCGATCCGCTGCTGTTCCACCTCCGCCTGCTTGCCGATGACGGCTTTGTCCTTCTCCCGCTCGGCTGTCGCTTTGACCTGGACGGTGACGACGGCCTGCTCGGCGGCCTTGCGTTCCTGCTCGGCTACGAGCTGCTGGGCTTCCGCGGCGGCCCGCTTCTTCTCCGCCTCGGCAATGGCGATCTGCTGATCGCGCCGGGCCAGCTCGACCGCCTTCTGCTTGGCGACTGCTGCGACCTGGGCGGCCTTCTCGCGTTCCTGGTCAGCAACCTCCACTGCCCGGGCCTGCTCGACGCCCGCCAGCTTGATCTCCTGCTGCGACTTGACCTGGGCAATTCCGGCCAGCTTGCTCTGCTCGGCGGCCACCGTCGCGGCCTTTTGCTGGGTCTCAGAGACGGCGATGTTCTTGGCCGCCTCGGCCTCGGCCTTGGCCCGGGCTTCGATGACTTCCTGCTGAGCGATATATTGGGCGGTCTTGACGTTTTGCTCCTTGACCTTCTGATCGGCGTCACGCTCGATGATGTTCTTCGATACGCGTTGGGCCTGGACCTGCTCCGCAATTGTCTTGGCACCCTGGGCGTCAAAGACGTTGTCCTGAGGCCGCATCGCATCGAGCGGAGCCTGATCGAGGCTGGAAATGGTGACCGACTCCAGCGTCAAGCCGTTGGACTTGAGGTCCTGCTCGACGATCTTCTGCACGGCTTCCGCGAACTCCGCCCGCTTGGCGTTGAGATCGTACAGCTTCTGTGTTGCCGCCACGGTGCGCAGGGCGGAGACGAGCTTCTCGAAGATCAATTGCTGCACAGCGGTGGGATCGCTGGAGGTCGTGCCCAATGACGTTGCCGCCTGCACGATGTCCTCCGGCTCCTTCTTCACCCGAACATAAAACACCGCCTTGACGTCCGCCCGCAAGAAGTCCTCAGTGATCAACGCTTCCGGTCCGGTGCGGTCTACGTCCAGCTTGAAGGTCTTGAGCGAGACCGGGATGATCTCGTGGACCACCGGAATCACGATCGCCCCGCCATCGATGATGCACCTTCGCCCGCCCACGCCCGTGCGCACAAAGGCCTCATCCGCCGCCGTCTTCCGATACAGTCTGGTGATAATGATCACGATGCTGAATACCACCAGCAGGATGGCGCCGAAAGCCATCAGGATGACCCGCGAGAGATCGGGCAGACTCGGGATGAAAAACGGCCCCAGGATCAAGCCGATCCCGATCAGAATTCCGACGAAGATGAAGGACGCGACAGAAGGACCGCTGCGGTTCATGGCATACTCCTTCCCAGGGATGAGCTTGTTCATGGTGAATCCGCCGATTCCCGGTGGCCGCATGTTGCCATGTCGACAACCGAATCAAAGTGACACGAAGAACACTTTCTTTACCCGGTCATAATGGAACAGGACGACCTTGGTGCCTGCCGGAATGCTCTTGTCACCCGGTGCGACCCGGCAGGGCACGTCGCGGATGTTGTCTTGCGGATCGCGTACCCGGACCGTTCCTGATGCATCCGTAATCGCATACAGCACTTCGCCGCCCAGGCCCACCAAGGTGGATAGCGGTGTACTGTACGACTCGACCGAGGGCACGAGCTTTGCTATCCCGATGGCGAGATAGCGGGTCACCACGATCGATGCCACCACCGCGATCGCGATCGCCCTCCCGACCGATGGCTCGCCGAGCATGGTGAGGCTTGCCATCCCGACCACTCCCCAGACAAAGCAGTAGCTCATCATCAGGATGGACATGGGAACCTTGCCGATGCCCAGAAAGCTGATGAAGGTCTCAAAGGCTCCGGGGTGCAGTTCCTGGTCCATGCCGGCGTGCTCGACATGCGCGTGGCCTATGTCTCCGTGGGCAAGGTCGCCATGGTCGACACCCACATCCCCGTGGTCCATGGCCAGATCGTGGTCGACCGACGCATCGGCATCGCCTGCCTCCGTGCCGCCGGACAGCCCTGCCGCGAGCAGCAGGAGGTACAGTGCGCCGAAGGCGATGGGAAGAAGGAAGATCAGATATTGCCAGTCAAGCAGTTGCATGGGTGACTCTCCGCACAATGTCCCCGAGCCTGACTCGACTCGCCGCGTGCCGGCCCAGGCACGCGGTTCTACATCTCCCAACGCCCAGCATTTTAACGATGTGGCAAAGCGTCCGGAATTACAAATCCGGCCGACTATTGGAACCGGTACCATCAATCTGCGGGCATGGCGCGGCCCTTTTGCCATTCGCCGTTCCCAATCGCTGTTTGCTACTCTTTTTCGCCGACTCCCTGATCGGGTAGACTCCCGGCGCCATGGCCGACGTCAGCCCGAGTGCCGAGATCGTCAAACGCCACCGGTTGGGGCAGGTTTTCACGCCTCGGCCCATCGCGGA
>Ga0335070_10006053_pt1 | contig 14240 bp, 10 predicted proteins | sample Lox_Sample_13_FD_206722 | JGI IMG/M metagenome (GOLD analysis project Ga0335070, IMG submission 206722) | Soil microbial communities from Loxahatchee National Wildlife Refuge, Florida, United States - Lox_Sample_1.3 | ecosystem: Environmental > Terrestrial > Soil > Wetlands | place: USA... | reverse complement strand
CTATGAAACTAACACGAAACATCACTATCGGCCGGCCGATGTTTTTCATGGTTGCTGTGGTTACGGCGCTCGCCATCTGTTCTCCATCGTTCTTTCGAGTGTTGGGTGCCAATTCCCCGCCCCAGGTAAAGCTAAATGCAGACGGTATCGCACCACGTTCCATTGAGGAACTCACCGGCCGAAATGTGACGCGGGATTATGCGTATGCGTGGCGAGATCTGGCCATAGCCTCTCAATCAAACCGCGCCGACTTGTTGAACGACTATTTCACAGGATTCGCCAAGGACAACTTCACGCAGCGTATTGCCGATCAGCAACGAACCGGAGTCACCATTCGCTACACCGACCACGGCCATAGCGTTAAGGCATTCTTCTACTCCCCTGATGGCGGCGAGATGCAACTGCTGGACAACGCGCAGTTGGACATTGCAATTCTGGATGGTGGCAAGGTGGTTCACCAAGAGAATGTGAGTCAACGCTACCTGGTGCTGATGACGCCCGGTGCCGACCGCTGGTTTGTGCGCTCGCTCACTCCGGCGGCGAAGTAATAGTCGGGTTCAGGGTGAATATTGGTTGTCAGCTTGAGGCGTGGTGCGACCTGACACCGAAGATCTGACCTAACACTTGAGGCCTGGATTGCATCCTATGCTCACGTGCTCACGCTATGCTGCGCAGAGATTTCGAGATGAGAGGTTTGAAGGTACCGTTAATTCTGCTGATCGTTCTGATTAGCTTCTTTCCCGCATGCAATCGCGGTGGTGTGCGCCAGGCCATTGACAAGAGTGTGCCGGAAACAGGCGGCGGTCCCAAACTGATTGCCGACTATCAACCCTGGTTCGGCGACCCCGATCACATCAATGTCGGCTACAACAGCCAGGACCCGGCCATCATCCGCAAACAGATCGAGCAGGCCAAGAACATGGGCATTTACGCATTCGCCATAGATTGGTATGCCGATCGCAAGCCGTTCCTGGATCGCGCCACCGCCGTCGTAGCCCAAGTCTCAAAAGAAACGGGTTTCCACTACGCGCTCATGTACGACGAAACCGAGGAGAACAACGGCCACGCCACCGAGGATGCGCTCTCGGCCATGGACCAGGCTTACAAGAACTACATCGGCCCGCAGGCCCCTACACACCCTGCTTACTTGCTATATCAGGGACGTCCAATGATCTTCATCTTTCCCAAGAGAGGCGGCACAAACTGGGATCAGGTACGCCAAATGGTGAATCAGTGGGAATCACCGCCCTGGCTTATTTACAAAGACAATCCTCCGCCGCAATATGCCAAGGATTTCGATGGCCAATACGCCTGGGTTCATCCCAGCAACCAATGGATGCCGGATGGCAGCGATTGGGGAAAAGACTATCTCGATAATTTTTATCAGAAGATGAAAACGAAGTACCCCGACAAGATCGTCGTGGGCGGCGCCTGGCCAGGTTTCAACGACAAGCGCGCCTCATGGAGCCTGAATCGCCACATGGACCCGCGCTGCGGGAAAACCCTTGACGACACGCTCGGCATGTTCCGTAAGTATTACGACGATTCGCACCCACTCCCGTTCCTGATGATCGCAACCTGGAACGACTACGAAGAAGGTACCGCCATTGAGGCAGGCTTGCCGAAATGCAGCAGCAACGCGAGCGGCGGCTCGTAAGGGTTTGAATTCTTGATCGGAGCGCAAAATGGCGACCAATGGATCGCAGCATTCAGCAAGCGAACGCCGATATCTGGCAAACATGTCCACCTTGCTCTTCTCCAGTGCAACCGCAAATGGCAGCGGAAATGCGCAAGCCTTTGAGCAGGAGTTGCCCTTCCTTTCCGGGTTAAACGAAGAACAACTTCGCCAATACCTCGAGCTCGCCGAATCTCACCACGTGACGATTCGCCTTATTCAAATCGTCCAGGAAACCGCTCCTGCACACGGCTACCGCGAGATTGCTGAGCGTCTGCAGGCGCCGCTTGCCATCGAAGAGAAGCGTATTCAGAACGCGCTGAAATTCCTCAATCCCATTTGTCAGGAACTGGAAAGCGCAGGCTGCCCGGTTACGGTTATCAAGTCTTTGGACCACTGGCCCGATCTCGGCGGCGACTTGGACCTCTACTCAACCGGCGACAAGGATAGTGTCATTAATATTTTCAAATCCCACTTTGGCGCTGAAGTCGAGCCACAAAGCTGGGGCGACCGTCTCGCGAACAAATTGAACTTCCGAATACCCGGCTTGGGGGAACTGGTCGAGTGCCACGTAAAATGGTTGGGCCAGACAGGCGAGCAAGTGGCCTTTGCCAGGCGCCTGCAAAAGCGCCGGATCACAAGAGAGATAGCCGGTTACACGTTCCCCGTGCCCGCTCCCGAAGAGCGCATCGTCGTCTCGACGCTGCAGAGAATGTACCGGCATTTCTACTTCCGCTTGTGCGATGTCCTGAACATTGCCAACCTTCTCAAGGGGGCTGCGATCGACTTTTCCGAGCTCAAGAAAAGTGCCGATTCCGGGTCGGTTTGGCCGGGTGTCGCTACTCTGCTCGTGATTGTGTCAGATTACGTAACTTTGTATGGTGGCGAACCAATTCAGTTGCCTGCGGAGGTTCTCCGCTGCGCCCGCTCGAGCGGCCAGCGGACCTTCGTCAACCAGAAATTCCTTCGTATTCCCATGGTCCCCGAGGCTGCAGAACTATACACCAAGCAAATGCTCAGACTCAGCACTCAAGGCGATGTGCGCGGCCTGCTTCGCCTCAGCCTATTGCCGGCACTCGCTACTGCCGCTTTCGTAGGATACAAACTCACAGGAAGCGACAAAGGAATCTGGTAATCGATTACCGTGTTGCTCTCGATTCTGCACTTGAAATTGGCCTACAGAATCTCCCGTATGGCACCACTGCGACCTTCATCGTACAGTGGAAATGTAATTTGTCGACGATTCGTGTGATGGGTTTGGAACCCGTCGAGATAGTAAGCAAACCGGTTTAAGTGAGAGCAAATCAGCTCGACATAGCTCACCCAGTTCTCCGGATGAGCTAAGCCGCTCGTCCGGGTTAACACATGAGAATCGCACAAGTAGCTCCTCTGTACGAGAGTGTCCCTCCCAAGCGCTACGGGGGAACAGAACGGGTAGTCTCATCGCTAACGGAAGAATTAGTCGCGCAGGGCCATGATGTCGCCCTTTATGCCAGCGGAGACTCCATCACCAGCGCCCGCCTGGTAGCGATATGTCCAGAGTCGCTGCGCCTCGCGCCGGATTCGAAGGATCACATCGCCCATCACATCCTTATGCTGGATCAGGTTTTCAATGATAAGGACAGTTTCGATATCATCCATTTCCACATTGACTACCTGCATTATCTTCTGAGTCGCCGTTACGGTATCACTCACGTGACCACGCTGCATGGAAGGCTCGACATTCCTGATCTGCAGCCGCTCTATAGAAACTTCTATGACATGCCCGTGATCTCGATTTCCAACGCACAACGCGCTCCCCTGCCCTGGGTGAATTGGCAGGGAACGGTTTACCACGGCCTTCCTCTGAATCGGTTCACCCCGCATGCAGAGCAGGGAAAGTACTTGGCTTTTCTGGGGCGGGTGTCTCCAGAAAAGGGTCTGGATCATGCCATCGAGATCGCCAAGCGTGCCGGCATGCCGTTGAAAATTGCTGCCAAGGTGGATCGTGCTGATGAGGAATTCTTCGATACGATCATCAAACCCTTGTTGAACCATCCTCTGATCGAATTCATCGGAGAAGTCGGCTATCCCGAGAAGAACAATTTTCTTGCCAACGCCTATGCCCTGCTATTCCCGATCGACTGGCCGGAGCCCTTCGGTCTGGTTATGATTGAAGCGATGGGTTCCGGAACGCCTGTGATCGCTTATCCGCGCGGTTCGGTCCCCGAGGTCATGGAAGATGGCATCACTGGATTTATCGTGCCCAGCATCAACGCGGCCGTTGAAGCGCTGGCGAATGTGCCGCAACTGGATCGTCTCGCCATTCGCGAACGCTTCGAGCAGCGTTTCAGTGCCCGCCGCATGACACAGGACTATGTCGCGATATACGAACGGTTAGTCGGCGAAGAATCGAGAGCACTGACGCTAACTGAGGGATTATCCGTTGGACGAGGGAACGACTCAACAATACTACATAGCGACGAAGTCGGCGCCTCCTGACGACCGTACTCGCGTCCTCAAATACGGCCACATGTTTGCGGTCTTCGACCGCTACGGCGACATCGAAACCACCGGACTGGGAGAAGAAGGCATCTTCTACCAGGGCACCCGCTTCCTTTCCGAACTCGCGCTATTCCTCGGCAACTCCCGTCCCCTGCTTCTCAGTTCCACCGTGCGCGAAGACAATTCCCTGTTTACGGCTGATCTGACCAACGTTGATCTTTCAGAGAATCAGAACATATATATTCCGCGCGGGACCGTGCACATCACACGCTCGAAGTTTCTTTACGAACATTCTTGCTACGAACAGCTGCGTATCTGCAATTACGGGCTGCACTCCGTCAGATTTCCGCTCGCGCTAAAATTCAATGCCGACTGGGCCGACATCTTTGAAGTACGTGGGATCAAGCGCTCCCGCAAGGGACAGAAGCTCGATCCCGTCGTGGATGTCGACACTATCACGCTCGTTTATCGGGGTCTGGACGGCATTCGTCGCTCAACTCGTGTCCACTTCTCCCCGAAGCCGCAGAGCCTTACTCGCCATGATTGCCGCTTCGAGATCGAGCTCGCTTCTAAAGAAGAGATGGTCGTCGAAATCCAGGCCGACTTTGACCTGCAGCAGATGACAAATGGAACTGCTCCCTACGAGCGCGCTCTATCGACTGCAATCCACAAAACGCGAACCGCAGGTGGCGACCTCTGCCAGATTCAATCTTCCAACGAGCAATTCAATTCCTGGATGAAACGCTCCGTTGCCGACATTCACATGATGACCGTCGGCAATCCGGAAAAAGATTATCCCTACGCCGGCGTGCCCTGGTTCAGCACCGTCTTCGGGCGAGACGGCATCATCGCCGCCATGGAGTGCCTCTGGGCTGACCCGTCGCTGGCCCGCGGTGTTCTCCAGTATTTGGCGCAGACACAGGCCGATAAGGTCGATCCGGCCGCGGACGCGGAGCCTGGCAAAATCCTTCACGAGGCCCGCCGCGGCGAGATGGCAGCTCTCGGCGAGGTCCCCTTTGCCCGCTACTACGGATCGGTCGATGCCACTCCCCTCTTCGTCATGCTGGCGGGAGCCTATTACGAGCGCACCGCTGATTTGGATTTTCAGCGCTCCCTGTGGCCGCACGTCGAAGGCGCTTTGAAGTGGATGGATGAGTATGGCGACAAAGATCACGACTCCTTTATCGAATACTCCCGCGAATCGCCCAACGGTCTCGTGCAACAAGGATGGAAAGATTCCGGTGATTCCGTCTTCTACGACGACGGCGCGCTTGCCGTGCCTCCTATCGCGCTCTGCGAAGTCCAGGGCTATGCTTACGCCGCCAAGCGTTCAGCAGCCAGGATCGCTGCTGCTCTGGGACATTCGCAGCAATCCGGCCATCTCGATGCCCAGTCGCAAGAGCTGAAAACCCGATTCGAAAAAGCTTTCTGGTGCGACGATCTCGGAACCTATGCCCTTGCCCTCGACGGTGAGAAAAAGCCCTGCCGTGTTCGTACCTCGAATCCCGGTCATTGCCTCTACACCCGGATCGCCGACCCGGACCACGCCGCCGCGGTCGCAAAAGCGCTCTTAGACAAAGAGTTCTTCAATGGTTGGGGAATCCGAACGGTTGCCGCCGGTGAGGCACGTTACAACCCAATGTCGTATCACAACGGCTCCGTCTGGCCGCACGACAATGCCATCATCGCCGCTGGTCTGGGCGGCTACGGTTTCCGCCAGCAAGCTGCGCAGGTGCTGCTCGGCTTCCTGGACGTCAGCACATTCGTGGACCTGCATCGCCTGCCCGAGCTGTTCTGCGGATTGGAGCGCCGCGCCGGCGAAGGCCCAACTGCCTACCCGGTCGCCTGTTCTCCCCAGGCCTGGGCCGCCGCCGCAATCTATCTACTCCTGCAGGCCTGCCTTGGCATCGACGTCCGCGCGCTGGAAAAGCAGATCGTGTTCGAGAAGCCCCTCTTGCCCGCGCAAGTTCCGGATCTCACGATCAAAGGTCTCAAACTAGGAACGGGTTCCATCGATCTCGTGCTCAAACGCCAAGCCAATACCGTGGGTGTGGATGTACTCGGGAACACCAGCGGATTTCAAGTCATCATTCGCTACCAGAGTGGCATCTGAGCGGTGGGCCTTTCGGAAATTCCTTACCCTCAGATCGTTCCGTATTTAGAGGCTCTCCCCGATGGGCCTCCTTAGCTGATGCTATTACTCTGTTCATAGCGAGGATGGAATGAAGCACATCCTGATTCTGCTCAGCCTGGCGCTAAGCGCCACAATTTGCGCTGCTCAGCAAGCCCCCACCGCCGATGTCAACGCCCAGGACAACAAGGCCACTGCCACCGAAGGCCCGGCTCAGAATGCACAAACGCCCGGCAGCCCCGGAAAGCAGGAGCAATCTGCTGCCGGACAGAGCATCGGCCCATCTTCTTCGCCCAGCAACTCAGCTCGACAAACCATCAGCGGCTGCCTGAACCAGTCCGGCACCGCCTATACCTTGACCGATGCGCAAACCGGTACCGTGTACCAACTCAGCGGCAATACCAGTCACCTCAGCTCTCATGTTGGACACGAAATGCAGATCACAGGCAAGGCGGCGAATAGAAACAACGAGAATGCCACCGGCGCTGCGTCACAGAACTCCTCAAAACCTTATCCCTTCCTGGTAAGCACCACCAAACACCTGGGGGATGAGTGCGGTCCCTCCCCGGCTACTGCCAACGGTCCCAGCTTGTGAACGGATCCGTTCGCCTCCTGAGTTGCTGCTCGACTTGCTAGAGTTCCCCTTCCGGATGTCTACAGCTTCTACTTGATAGCTATTCTGCACACCCGTACGTCACACTTCATGCGGACGCAAAACTCTCTTTAGAGATAGGCGGAGCGCCCTATGAAATCCATTCCACACCTCTTGCTTTCGACTTTGCTGCTCGTGGCGATGCCAATGGCACTATTCGCGCGGAAAAGCCCTCACTCGGACGATCAGAACACCACCACTGCTTCCAGCGAGTCCGACACTGCGAAGCGCCTCGACGAAGCTGCCAAAGTGCTCGATGAAATTATGACTGTTCCCGACAAGGGCATCCCAGAAGGAATCATGGCTTCTGCGAAATGCGTTGCTGTCGTTCCTTCCCTGATCAAAGGTGGATTTATTGTGGGCGGACGCTATGGCAAGGGAGTCGCCACCTGCCGCAATAAATCAGGCTGGAGCGGGCCCGCGCCCTTCACCATCACCGGCGGCAGCTGGGGTCTACAGTTCGGTGGAGAAGAGGTAGACCTGATCATGATTGTCACCAATGGAAAAGGGCTGCATGACTTTCTCACCGAAAAGTTTAAGCTGGGAGCCGGCGCTTCGATAGCGGCCGGGCCCGTTGGTAGAACCATGGAAGAATCTACAGACCCGAAACTACAATCCGAGATTCTTTCCTACTCGCGTTCCCGGGGTATGTTCGCGGGTATCGATCTGAATGGCGCGGTTATAAAACAAGATTCGGATGCCATGAAAGATCTTTACGGCCGAGTCGTCCCCTTCAGAGCGGTTTTACTGGGGAAAGTTCCCCCGCCGCAGACCACGCATCACTTCCTCGCGGTAGTCCAAAAATGGGCGACCCCCACGGCTCAGGCTGCGACCCATGTAGGGACGGCCGCTTCGGCCGTCGTACCGAAAGAGTTGGACTCGGGAGCCCGCTAAACGCCAATAACGCTGACCAGTTCCTGAACCGCAGTCGCACTTCGCTCCAGAGCAGTTTTCTCTTCCGGAAGCAACTTGATCTCAATGATCTGCTCGATGCCGCGCGTGCCCAGCTTACAGGGCACGCCCACGAATAAGCCTTTCAATCCGTACTCGCCCTCGAGATAAGCCGCACAAGGCAGAATCTTCTTCTTGTCTTTGAGAATAGCTTCGACCATCTCCGTGACGGCCGCCGACGGAGCATAATAGGCGCTGCCCGTCTTCAGATATTTCACAATTTCCGCGCCGCCGTCCCGCGTACGCTGCACCAGCCGCTCGATTGTGTTCGCGTCCATCAACTCGGTAATCGGAATTCCGGCGACCGTCGAATAACGTGGCAAAGGCACCATGGTATCGCCGTGTCCGCCCAGCACGAACGCGGTTACGTTTTCTACGCTGACCTTTAATTCCTGCGCAATGAACGTGCGGAAGCGCGCAGAATCGAGCACACCCGCCATTCCGATAACCCGGTTGCGCGAAAAACCGCTCAGCTTGTAAGCCGCTTGCGCCATGGCATCGAGAGGATTGGACACGATAATAAGAATGCAGTTCGGCGAATAATGAATGGCCTTTTCGACCACATCGCGCATGATTTTGTGATTGATGTTGAGCAGGTCATCGCGGCTCATGCCCGGCTTGCGTGGAACCCCAGCAGTGATGACCACAATATCGGAGTTCGCCGTATCCGCGTAATCCTGCGTGCCCATCACCGCAGAGTCGCGTTTTTCGATCGGCATCGCTTCCAGCAAATCAAGGCCTTTCCCCTGCGGCACGCCTTCGACGATATCTATAAGCACCACATCGGCGAGTTCCTTGGACGCAACCCAGTGGGCCGCCGTGGCGCCCACGTTGCCCGAACCCACGATCGATACCTTATTGCGCATGTCAGTCCCTTTCCGAAACTGACAATTCTAAACCATGGACTGAAAAGGAGGGCAGGAGGGAACATGTGCAGGGCAGGCACGGATCTGAGCGGATTTGATCATCCGCGGCCAGACTTCCTTATCGCGCCGCGCTCAGCACCAACGCATTCATATTCTGAATAATGAAATCAGCAAACTCGCTGGTGCTGACCTTGGTCGCGTCTGGCATCAGACGCTCGAAATCATAAGTCACTTTCTTCTGATCGATCGTCCGCTCCATGCCCGTTTCCATGAGGTCGGCAGCCTCGTTCCAGCCGAGGAAGCGGAACATCATCACGCCGGAAAGAATGACCGACCCGGGATTGATGACATCCTTATCCGCGTACTTGGGCGCGGTGCCGTGGGTCGCTTCAAAAATGGCATACCCATCTCCAATGTTCGCACCCGGTGCGATGCCTAACCCTCCAACCTGCGCCGCACATGCATCGGAAATATAGTCGCCATTCAGATTCGGCGTCGCCAAGACCGAGTATTCGTCCGCCCGCGTGACGACCTGCTGAAAAATGGAGTCAGCGATGCGGTCGTTGATCATCAGCTTGTTCTTCCAACGTCCATTACCGTGGGAGGCATAAATCGAGTCGATGATGGTCTTCACTTCCCTCTGCACCGAGCTGCGGAATTCGTCGGTAGCGAATTCCATCCCCGGCTCGATCAGACTTGCATTCTCCTCGACGGACATGTTGGGATTCCGGTCTTTGTTATCGATAATCCAGCTTTCACGCTCAGTGACAATCTGGTCGCGAAACTCTTCCCGCGCAATTTCATAGCCCCACTTGCGGAACGCGCCTTCCGTAAACTTCTGAATGTTGCCTTTATGAACCAGGGTGACGGTTTTCCGCCGATTTTCGAGCGCGAACTGGATGGCCATGCGTACCAGCCGCTTCGTGCCTGTCACCGAAATCGGTTTGATACCGACGCCTGAGTCGGAGCGGATCTGCTTCTTCCCGCCTTTCAACATATCCTTATTCAGGAACTCAATAAGTCGAGCCGCCTCGGGAGTTCCCTGCTCCCACTCGACTCCTGCATATACGTCTTCTGTATTTTCGCGGAAGATGACTACATCCATGCGCTCCGGGTGCTTTACCGGTGAGGGCACACCGCGGTAGTACTTGACGGGCCGCACGCAGGCGTAAAGGTCGAGAATCTGGCGCAGGGCAACGTTCAACGAGCGGATACCACCCCCCACAGGCGTAGTGAGTGGTCCCTTGACGGCAACCCGGAAATCGCGGATGGCGTTCACAGTATCGTCGGGCAGCCACGTGTCGAACTTTGATTTCGATTTTTCGCCGGCAAACACTTCGTACCAAGCCACGCGACGCTTGCCGTTGTACGCCTTCTGTACCGCCGCATCAAACACCCGCACCGAGGCCTTCCAGATGTCGCGTCCGGTGCCGTCGCCTTCAATGAATGGAATTATCGGGGTATCGGGAACGCTATAACGCCCTTCGTTGTATGAAATCCGCTGGCCTGCGGGAACGGCGACACCGTTGTACGAACCGCCCATCCTACCCACCTCCCAGTGCAGTTTTGCAGGAAAAGTTCATTATAGAGAGAAATCGGACTCTGATTGCCGAAAAGCGGCCGGAACCCACGAACGAGCGACAATTCACGTACGGAAACAAGAACTTTATAATGTTTGCAGAGTACTAGAGCTTCTAAGGGACATCTTCATGAAAAAGGCTTGTCGGCTTGCGTTGCCCACCTTGATCCTACTGACATTATGCACACACTTGTTCGCAGCCCGTTCTCCGGACCGTACGCAGTTCGGCCGTGACATTCACATCACCGCAGGAGAGCGCACGGCCGATGTCACCTGCTTCTACTGCTCCATATATTTCTCCGGCAAGGCGGCCGGAGATGTAACCGCAGTTCATGGCAACGTGGTCATCGAAAGCGGAGCCGAAGTGGCCGGGGACGTGACGGCTATTGGGGGCTATGTTCGAAGCGAAGGCGGAACACAAATTCTCGGCGATCTGACAGCGATTGGTGGTTCGGCGCGACGCGACCCACAAAGTACGATCTCCGGCGCTGTCACGTCCCTTGCGGGATCGAAATGGCTCCTAGCCCTTATCGTGCCCCCGCTGGTATTTCTCGGAGGCATTATCGCGCTGATCATCTGGCTACTTCAACGGAATCGTCGGAGTGCCCCAGCACCTGTCTACGCGCAGACCACTACTCAGACGACAACGCGAGCGTAGATTTCACGCACCCGCTGCAAGGTGTCCATTAACTCAGCATCGAGACCTCGCGAAAAGCTGCGGCCGAGAATCTGAACGGTGAGTTTTTCGGTGTGCTCGCGGGCACGCTCGCGTCCTGGCAACCACCGGTGTGCGCGGCCCTCCACGAGGCGAACTACGTGGTCAAGGGTGCGTAGGAATTCCGCCGCGTGGTTTAGAGCAGCAGCATCTTCTTTGGCCAGATGACCTGCCGAGGCGCATCTCCAGAGCCGGTCGCGCAATGTCCCGTTTTTCCCGGGGAGCCGGTTTGCAATCAGCAGATACCCAGTGAGAAAGTCAATGTCGTAAGTACCGCCCCTAGACGTTTTGAATTTGTTCTCGCCGGAACTTTCCAGCTTCGACCGCATGTCGCGGACGGCGTGCGCGAATCCAGGCTCGCGTGCGAAACGCTCAAAAAGAGCGGCACTTGCGGTTAGAGCTCTGGAAGCTATTAAGGTGTCGCCAGCAATTGCCCTGAGTTTCGTATACGCCAGTGCCTCCCAAGCCTGTGCTTCCCGTGCGCAGTAGCTGTGCAGCTGCTTGAGGGTGACCACGAGATCGCCCTCCGTACCATGGGGCCGAAGACGAGAATCGATCGCGAACAACATGCCCTCATGGGTGTAGGCGGCCAGGGCATGCGTCATCGTTTCAGCAGCCTTTGTAAGTGCCCGGATATCGCCCTGGTCGTCAGCCACGAACAACAGGTCGACATCCGACAGGATGTCGAATTCCTTAGTTCCCAAGCGTCCCAGAGCGAGCACCGCAAGTCCCGCTGGCGCTCCCGCTATACGAAAAGCTGTAGTGATGGCGTCCTCTGCCATGTCTGTGGTACATGCAAGCGACTCATACACGTTTCGTGGTTGAAGTATGTCCCGAGCACCGGTCGATAATTCCAACTGACGCTGGCGCTTGCGCAAGTGAGCCAGTTTTTGCTGCAGGGTTAAATCGGCCTCGGCAATATATGCGAGCACAGGATCCGACGCGACCGATTCACGAGATAGCTTCCGGAACAGGTCTCCTGAACCCAGCCTCACGATGCCTTTGGGGAGGTTTTCCAGAACCGCGATTTCATCCGGATGACGAACCAGGATATCGCTCAAATACCCGCTGGTTTCGAAGAGCGGCAACGCCGATTCGACGGTCGCTGCATAGCGCCGGAGAACTCCCCAGCTTTGCGAACTGCTGAAAGCCGAACTGAGGAAGCGAATGAGGTTTTTGCGGGTTTCGGGATGCAGATTACCGCGGTGGGTTAATTGACAGAGAGCGGGGACGTCTGCGGCCAGCTGCTGCATAAGATGTGCATCGAATCCCCTCGCCTCCACGGTGTCGCCAAGCAGCTGAAAGTCAGCTTCCGCACTGAGTCGTTCATGGCCGATCTCCTGCTTGTAGATCACTCGGCGATAGATTTCGTTAACCGCAGCCATTCGCGCCTGAATGGCGGAGGAAATATTCTGCAGCCGCTCTCCTGGCACAAAACCGGCTACCGCGCGCCGCAGGATTGTTATTTCTCGCTCTTGCTCCGGTAGACGGTGTGTCTGCAAACCTTGCCGTAGCTGCAGGAAATGCTCCACCCGGCGGAGAAACTCATATCCATTGCTCAGTACTTGGAATTCCTGGCCGCTCAGATGGCCTTTATCGTGAAGTTTATGAAGCGCCGCGAGAGTTCCGCTGTGGCGCAGCCAAGGCTCGGCCCCGCCATAAACGCGCTGCAGGCACTGTATCAAAAATTCAATATCGCGGATGCCACCACGATCGAGTTTTACGTCAATGCCGAGTTTTCCTTGCACCCCACTGGCAATGCGGCGCTTGGATTGCATCTTCTCCCGGGCTACCAGCGCCGTTTTGATGGCAGCAAAGTTGACTTCGCGCCGATAGACATACGATTGGACACTAGCCAGAAATTCCCGGGCTAGGTTTACGTCTCCGGCGGAATATCTCGCCTTGATGAGCGCTTGAAGTTCCCAGTCCTGGGCTAGCTCTGCATAGTAGTGCTGGCAATGGCTCAAGCTCACGGCAAGCTCGCCTTCGGTACCTTGGGGGCGGAGTCGAAGATCGATCCGAAACACTGGCCCTTCCGGTGTAACACGCCCCAGGATTTCTGTAATTTTCTGGGCCAGGCGAACGAAATACTCGTGCGAGAGGCGCTCTTCCGCTTCTGCAGCGGGGTCGTACACGTATACCAGGTCGATGTCGGAGTTGTAATTTAGCTCGTTTCCGCCCAGCTTTCCGAGTGCGAGAACCGCGAATCGGCCATGAACCGACCGCCCATTAGCGACCGAGTGAGCTTGCTCGTAGCGCTTCTGCAATTCGTCTTGCGCACTGTGTAAGGCTGCGGCAATCAGCGCATCCGATAAGGAAGATATTTCTGCGGTTGTTTCTGCTAATGAGGAGATGTTCAGAACATCGCGCAGCATGATACGTACGTAATGCCGCCGTTTGAATCGTGCGAGTAGCAGTGCCAAATCCTTCTCCGACTCCTGCGAGCGGAACCTGCTTAATTCCTCCGCAAATCCATCCAGGGAAACAGTCCGTTGCAGGGTTTTGCTGTCGGCGAACCATGCCAACAATTCGGGACTGTGCAGCAGGGTTTTGGCGAGATAACGGCTATGCCCGAAGACTGTGATTGCGTAGTGCGCAAGGAAATTGTGCCGCTCGAATAATGGCCTGACTCCGGGACCGGACTCCGTAAGAAGGCGATCGAGAAGAAGAACTGCCGAATCCGAATCCGGAGTCTCTGCTAGAAGGCCGAGCACGACCGCTACAAGACGTGAGGAGAGCGCGGCATGCACATTGACGAGATGAGCCCTGGCAGATTCTGGATCGTGGAACGGGATTAATCGGAGAGCCGCCGCAAGATCCATCGCGGCTCCGAAACCAGCTTGGATAGACGCCATTGACAAGGTAGCCAGCATAGCATGAAGCTGGAACACCGGAACACGCGTACGCGTGGGTGCCGCAAGCTCTCGATTCGGTACCCCCTTCGGCAATGCGGCGATGCTGGCGAAGTGATTCTGTGAGTCTGCGGCTCGCGAAACTCCAGCCCGCGGCCTCTACTCCCCTTCTCTTCTATACCCAAAGTATTTTCGGACACCAATCACTGTGTAACGCCCCCAGGGACCGTTGGGGCCGAGATCTGCCGGGCCGAGATAGCCAGCGCGTAACCCGAAGCGTTGAATGAGGAAATGCTGCGTGACGCGCGCCTGGAATCCATGCCCAAGCTCGATAC
>Ga0335070_10006052_pt1 | contig 14243 bp, 24 predicted proteins | sample Lox_Sample_13_FD_206722 | JGI IMG/M metagenome (GOLD analysis project Ga0335070, IMG submission 206722) | Soil microbial communities from Loxahatchee National Wildlife Refuge, Florida, United States - Lox_Sample_1.3 | ecosystem: Environmental > Terrestrial > Soil > Wetlands | place: USA... | reverse complement strand
ATTTGTACCGGTAGACGATCCGCCCGCGCGTCAGGTCGTAGGGGGAAAGTTCCACCGCGACCCGGTCGCCGGGCAGGATGCGGATGAAGTTCTTGCGCATCTTGCCGGAGACGTGCGCTAACACCTGGTGCTTGTTCTCCAGTTCCACTCGGAACATGGCATTGGGCAGGGGCTCGATCACCACTGCCATGACCTCAATCGCGTCTTCTTTACTCACGAACCTCTTTCGCCCCCTAAAGGGGCTTGATCTTTGAATCGGATTCTCTCGCAGGGCCAAAGTCCTGCGTTTCCACCTACTGCGTCAAGATCATGGGGCCGTTCTTGGTGACTGCCACGCAGTGCTCGAAGTGGGCGCTGTAGCTGCCGTCTTCGGTCACCGCCGTCCACTTGTCGTCCAGCACGCGGGTGCCGGGCTTGCCGGCGTTCACCATCGGCTCGATGGCCAGCACCATGCCCTCGCGCAGCTTGGGCCCATGCCCCGGCGTGCCGTAATTGGGCACCTGCGGGTCCTCGTGCAACTGGGTCCCGATGCCGTGGCCGACGAACTCCCGCACCACGCTGAACCCGTGCTTCTCCACCCAGTCCTGCACCGCGGAGCCGACATCCTGCACGGTGTTGCCGATGCGCATCTTCTCGATGCCCTTGTACAGCGACTGCTCGGTCACCTCGAGCAGCTTGGCGACCTCCGGCTTCACCTCGCCTACCGGCACGGTGACGGCGGCATCGCCGTAGTAACCATCGAGCACCACGCCGCAATCGATGGAGACGATGTCGCCTTCCTTCAGCGCGCGCCGCTCTGACGGGATGCCGTGCACGATCTCCGAGTTCACCGAGGTGCAGAGCACACAAGGGTAATCCTGGTACCCCTTGAAAGCCGGCGCCCCGCCCAGTTCGCGGATCTTCCGCTCGGCGGCCCGCTCCAGGTCCATGGTGGTGACGCCCGGACGGACCAGGGCCCTCACCGTGTCCAGCACCTCGCGCACCGCGTGCCCGCTGCGCCGCATCTTCTCCAGTTCCGACGGCGACTTACAGACGATCGGCATTCTCGACAACCTTGAACATCGCTCCCGTGATCGACTCCACGGAGCCTTCGCCGTCCACCTCGCGCAACTGACGTTTGCCGCGATAGAAATCGGCCAGAGGCAGCGTCTGCCGCTCGTATGCCTTCAGGCGCTCGGAGATGACCTCTTCGGTGTCGTCCTTACGCGTGACGAGCTTCCCCCCATCCACGTCGCAGATGCCTTCAGAGCGAGGAGGCTGGAAGTAGACGTTGTAGATCCGCCCGCAGGTGGGACAAGAACGGCGACCCGTAAGTCGCTGCAACAATTGATTATAGCCCACCTTGATGTTGATCACAACGGGCGGGATCTTGTACGGTTTCCCTTTATCAAAGAACGAGACGTTGTCCGTCAGATGCCTGTCCAGCCACTCTGCCTGGGCGACCGTGCGGGGGAATCCGTCGAGGATGAACCCGCGCTTGCAGTCCGCCTGCTTGAGCCGGTCCGCGACCATGGCGCAAACCAGGTCGTCGGAAACCAGCCCGCCGCCTTCCATGACGGCCTTGGCCTTCTTGCCCAACTCGGTGCCCCGGGCGACGTTGTCGCGCAGGATGTCACCGGTCGAGATCTGCGGAATGCCGTAGCGCTCCGCGATCAACTTTGCCTGCGTGCCCTTGCCCGCGCCGGGCGCGCCCAGCAGGATCACCGGACCTGTGTTGCGCGACTTCGGATCGAGCACTGTTCCCGCCTGTGAACCCATTTGTGACCTCCAACCTGCAAGCGGTCTTGCAACGTCAGAGCCCAGAATCCAGCACGCCCTCAGCGGCTAAAGCCGCTCCCTTCTTAGTGCTCCGCGGCGCGGCTGAAGCCGCGCCCCAACAACTACGTCCAGGCGCGGCGGCCGCGGATGCGTCCGCTGCGCGGGGTGAACCCGTCATAGTGGCGCATGATCAGTTGCGCCTCGATCTGTTGCACCGTGTCCATGGCCACGCCCACCACGATCAGCAGCGACGTGCCGCCGAAGTAGAAAGTCACGCCCAGGCCGTTGGTCACCCACGCCGGCAAGCGCTCGAAGAACGCTCCCACTGCTCCCGGCAGGTGGTTGAGATGGATGCCGGTGATCATCCACTCCGGGATGAGGGAGATGATGATCAGGTACAGTCCGCCGACCAGCGTGATGCGGGTCAGGATCTCGTTGATGTGGTTCTCGGTGCGGGCGCCAGGGCGGATGCCGGGGATGAACCCCCCGTACTTGCGCATGTTGTCGGCGACCTCGCGCGGGTTGAACACGATGGACACGTAGAAGTACGCGAAGAAGATGATGCCCACGGCGTAGAGCAGGGTGTAGAGCGGCTCGCCCCAGCCCAGGGCGCGCAGCATCGGCCCGAAATAGCGGTTGTCGCGCAGCGCGAATCCGACGGTTTGCGGGAAGGTCAGGATGGAGCTGGCGAAGATGACCGGCATGACGCCGCCGGTGTTGACCCGCAGCGGCAGGTGCGTGCTCTGTCCGCCCATGACCCGCCGCCCGACCACGCGCTTGGCGTACTGCACCGGGATGCGGCGCTCGCTGCGCTCCACGAACACGATGAACATCACCACCACGACCATGACCCCGATCAGCAGCGCCAGGGCGATGGGGGTGAACGGCCCCCAGGCCTCGGTGCGGGCCTTGTCGATCAGGTCGGCGACGCCCCGGGGCAGGCCGACCACGATGCCGGCAAAGATGAGCAGCGACATGCCGTTGCCGATACCACGTTCGGTGATCTGCTCGCCCAGCCACATGATGAAGGCCGAGCCCGCGGTCAGCGTGATCATCGTCATCAGGATGAAGCCGGGGCCGGGAGTAGTGACGAATTGCGTCCCCGCGGCGGTCGAACGCTGCAGGGTGACGGCGATGCCGAGCGACTGCATGGCGCTCAGGCCCACGGTCAGGTAGCGCGTCCACTTGGTGATCTTCTTGCGCCCCAGCTCGCCTTCCTTCTGCAGCCGGGCCAGCGGCTCATACACCACGGTTAGCAACTGCAGGATGATGGAGGCCGTGATGTAGGGCATGATGCCCAGAGCGAAGACGGTCAGGCGGCGCAACTGTCCGCCGCTGAACAAATCGATGAACCCCAGGAAACTGCCCGCGTTCTGCTCGAAGAACTGCTGCAGCAGGTCGGCGTTGATGCCGGGGGTGGGAATGTGCCCACCCAGGCGGTACACCGCCAGCAATCCCAGCGTGAACAGGATGCGCTTGCGGAGGTCCGGAACGCGGAAGATGTTGAGCAGCTTCTCGACCATTTACTGTTCCTTGGGGGTCCCCTGCCTGGGCTTGGCAGCCGGTTTCTCGGCTTTCGCGGCCGACTTCTCCGCTTTGGCGGCCGGCTTCTCCGGCCCCGCCCCGCCGATGACCTCGGCCCTCCCGCCGGCCTTGGTGATCTTCTCCTCCGCCGACTTGGAGAACTTATGGGCGCGCACGGTAAGCGCCGACTTCAGCTCACCGTCGCCCAGCACCTTTACCCGGTCGTTCTTGCCGGCGAGTCCGGCCTTGACCAGCACTTCGGGCGTGATCTCCCGAGTGCCCAAGTCCGCCAAGCGCTCCAGGTTCACGATGGCATACTCGACGCGAAAGATGTTGGTGAAGCCGCGCTTGGGCAGGCGGCGGTGCAGCGGCATCTGGCCGCCCTCGAAGCCGCGCATCATGCGCGAGCCGGAGCGGGAGCGCTGGCCCTTGTGGCCGCGGGTGGAGGTCTTGCCCATGCCCGACCCCATGCCGCGTCCCACCCGCTTGCGGTTCTCCGACGCCTTTTTCGGTGCTCGAACTGTTGAAAGGTTCATGATCTGAGATCCTTATTTCGCCGCGGCGTTGTCCACGATCTGGACAAGGTGCGGCACGGCATTCACCATGCCGCGGATCGAGGGCGTGTCTTCGCGCTCGATGACCTGGTTGAGGCGCGTGAAGCCCAGCCCCTTGATGACCTTCTTGTGCTTCACCGGAGCCTGGATGGCCGAGCGCACCCATTTGATGCGGATCTTCTTGTTGACCGGCATGGCTTAGAGCTCCTCCACCTGCTTGCCGCGCATCGCCGCCACTTCCTGGCGATCGCGGAGTTTCTTGAGAGCGTCGAAGGTGGCCTTTACCACGTTGTGCGGGTTGGCGGTCCCGATGGACTTGGTCAGCACATTCTGGATGCCCGCCGACTGGATGACGGCGCGCACCGCCCCACCGGCGATCACCCCGGTGCCTTCCGGCGCCGGCTTCAGCAGCACCATCCCCGAGCCGAAGCGCCCCAGCACGCTGTGCGGGATGCTGGTCTGGGTGATGTTGACCTTCATCAGGTTCTTCTTGGCCGCCTCGATCCCTTTGCGGATCGCCTGGGGCACTTCCTTCGCCTTGCCGGAGCCGTAGCCGACCACCGCGGAACCGGGATCGCCCACCACTACCAGCGCCGCGAACGACAGGTTCTTGCCGCCCTTCACCACCTTGGTGACGCGGTTGATGGAGACCACCTGGTCCTTCAGCTGGTAACTTCCGGCATCGAGTCTCTTCTTGACAGTTGGCATGTTCTCTCTCGAATCTATTGCGCCCCTCTCGGGGTGAATTCACTAAAATTTCAATCCTGCCTCGCGGGCGGCATCGGCCAGGGCCTTGATGCGGCCGTGGTACAGGTAGCCGCCGCGGTCGAAGACCACCTTCTCTACGCCCTTGGCCTTCGCCTTCTGGGCGATCTGCTTGCCCACTTCTTTGGCGGCCGCCAGGTTCCCGCCGGTCTTGATCTTGGCTTCGCGGGTGCTCGCCGACACGATGGTCTTGCCCCCCATGTCGTCGATGACCTGGGCGTAGATATGGTTCAGCGAGCGGTACACGTTCAGGCGCGGCCGCTCGGCGGTGCCGCTCAGCTTCGCGCGGATGCGCTTATGCACCCGCTGCCGGACGTCGTTCTTCGTGATCTGCGGAATCATCGTTTTCCCTTACCTACGTACGGCCCCAGGCCGCACGTTGTTATTTCGCTCCGGTCTTGCCGACCTTCTTCTTCAGGCGCTCGCCGACGTAGCGCACGCCCTTGTTCTTGTACGGGTCCGGCGGGCGCAGCCCGCGGATGTCGGCCGCCACCTGCCCGACCTTCTGGCGGTCGATGCCGCTGATGGTCAGGCGCGTCTGCTTGGCGTCCACCGCGATGGTGATGCCCTCGGGGACCGGCAGCTCAATGGGGTGGGAGTAACCGAGCGAGAACACCACGACGCTCTTCCCCTTCATCTCGGCGCGGTAGCCGATGCCCACGATCTCCAGTTCCTTCGACCAACCCTTGGTCACGCCTTCGACGGCGTTATTGACCAGGGCGCGTACCAGCCCGTGGACCGCGGCTTTGTCGTCGCCGCTGCGGCTGGCCACCAGGTGCCCGTCCTTGTGCTCCAGGGTGACGCCTTCCGGGATGCGGGTCTCGACCCGGCCCTTGGGGCCCTTCACCGCCACCACGTTGCCCTGCACCTGCACGTCCACGCCCTGCGGGATGGGAATAGGTTTTTTTCCAATTCGCGACATATCGGTTCTCTTCTTCTCGCCGTTACCAGATCTCGCAGAGGACTTCGCCGCCGACGCCCTGCTTGCGGGCCTGGCGGCCGGTCATGACTCCCTTGGGAGTGGTCAGGATGTTGATGCCCAGCCCGCCCAGCACCCGGGGGATCTCGTTGCGGCCGACGTACACGCGGCATCCCGGACGCGACACCCGCGCCAGGTTGGTGATCACCGCCTCGTTGTTCGCGCCATACTTCAGGTAGACGCGCAGCAGCTTGTGGCCGCCCTCGTCCACCGGCTTGAAGTTGGCGATGTAGCCCTCTTCCTTCAGGATGCGGGCCAGCTCCAGCTTCAGCTTGGAGGTCGGAACATCGAGCTTCTGGTGCCGGGCATGGATCGCATTGCGGATGCGAGCCAGGAAATCTGCCACCGGATCGGTCAAACTCATCTATTGCTCTCCTCGCGTCGCCCGTTCGCCCCGGCCAGCCGGGGAACCTGCGGCGACGGTTCTTACTTCGTTGCGCGTTTCCCGTTCCTCGTTTCGCGCGAAACTTGAAACGCGAAACGTGAAACGTCTTACCAGGACGACTTGGACACGCCGGGGATCTCGCCCCTGAGCGCCAGCCCGCGGAAGCACAAGCGGCAGATGCCGAACTTGCGCAGGTATCCGCGCGGGCGCCCGCAGATCTTGCAGCGGTTGTGCTGCCGGGTCGAGAACTTCGGTTTGCCTGCGTCCTTCACTCGTTTTGCGGTCGTTGCCATGTTTTCCCTTCGAATCCTTACTGCGCCCGGAACGGCATGCCCATGTGCTTGAGCAGCGCCCGGGCCTGGTTGTCGTCCTTGGCCGTGGTGACGATGGTCACGTTCATGCCCTTCATCTTGTCCACCTTGGCGTAGTCGATCTCCGGGAAGACCAGCTGGTCCCGGAGCCCCAGGGTGTAGTTGCCGCGGCCGTCGAACGACTTGGTGGAGACGCCGCGGAAGTCGCGCACCCGCGGCAGCGCCACATTCACCAGCCGGTCGAAGAACTCGTACATGCGGTCGCCGCGCAGCGTGACCATCACCCCGATGGGCATCCCCTCGCGCACCTTGAAGGCGGCAATGGACTTCTTGGCCTTGGTGACGACCGGCTTCTGGCCGGTGATCTGGCCGAGTTCGGTGGCCGCCGGATCGAGGATCTTGGCGTTCTGCGTGGCCTCCCCTACCCCCATGTTGAGCACGATCTTGTGCAGGCGCGGCACCGCCATCGGGTTCTTCAGCTCCAGCTCTTTCAGCAAGGAAGGAGCGATCTCCTTCTCGAAGCGGGCGCGCAGCCGCGGACGCTCCTTGGCGCTGGCCCGCGGACGCTCCGGGGGCGCCGCTTCCTTCGCCGGCTCCCCGCCCTTGGCCTTCTTTTCCTTCTTCTCCGGCTTGTCAGCCATTTCCTTCTCTCTACCTTCTCTCACGGTTTCCGGTTCGACGGGTTCGTGAGGTGCTCATTTTTCCAACGGCGCGCCGCAACGGTGGCAGACGCGCTGGTAGCGGTCGCCGTGCAGCTCGTGCTTCACTCGCGCCGGCCCGCAGGTGCCGCAGACCAGCTTCACGTTGGAGATCGAGATGCGGCTCTCCTGCTCGGCCACGCCGCCTTTGATGTTCTTCTGCGGGTTGGGCCGGACGTTCTTCTTCACCATGGCGACGTGCTCGACCAGGATCTTGCGGTCGCTGGGGAAGACGCGCAGCACGCGCCCTTCCTTGCCCTTGTCGCGCCCGGTCATGACCCGCACCGTATCGTTGCGCCGGATATCGACGTTCACTCGTGACATAAGCTTTTCCCAATCTCCGCCGGGGCGGAGGCTAGAGGACCTCCGGGGCCAGCGACACGATCTTCAAGAATTTCTTTTCGCGCAGCTCGCGGGCCACCGGCCCGAAGACGCGCGTCCCGACCGGCTCGCCGGCCTCGTTGATGAGCACGGCGGCGTTCTGGTCGAAGCGGATATAGGTGCCGTCCTTGCGCCGGTGCTCCTTGCGGGTGCGCACGATCACCGCCTTCACCACTTTGCCCTTCTGCACCTGGCCGTCGGGCGAGGCTTCCTTGACGCTGGCGGTGACCACGTCGCCGAGATGGGCCACCAGGCCGGCGCCGCCGCCCAGCGGCAGGATCATCTGCAGCCGGCGCGCGCCGCTGTTGTCGGCGACATCGAGCATCGTTCTCATCATGACTGCCATACGCGTCTCTCCCTGATCTCCCGAGCCTTACGCCAGCTTCCCTTCCGGGGTTTCCTCGGCCGACGGCACGAGGGCGGCGCGCTGGATGATGTCCTTCAGCCGCCAGCGCTTCAGCCGCGACATGGGCCGGGTCTCCTCGATCCGGACCACATCGCCCACCCGGGCGGTGTTGTTCTCGTCGTGCGCGTAGAACTTCTTGGAGCGCGAGACCACCCGGCGATACAGCGGGTGCGCCTTCTGGCGCGTGGTCTCGACCACGATGGTCTTCGCCATCTTGGTGGACACCACGTAGCCGATCTTGGTGTTGCGGCGGGACTTCTCCGCCTGCTGGTTCGTGTCAGCCATCACTTCTTCTCCGTTCCGGTGGGCTCCAGGCCCTGGGTGCGGCCGCGCGCGATGGTCTTCACACGGGCCAGGTCGCGGCGCAGGTCGCGGATCTTCTTCAGGCTCTCCGTCTGTCCCATCTTCATCTGGAACTTCAGGCGGAAGAGCTGGTCGTTGAGGTCGCGCTGGCGGGCCACGAGCTCATTGTCCGAGAGGTTGCGCAGCTTCTCGACGTCCTTGTTCTCGCGGCGCGAGAAGGCGTTGGCCGGCGGCTTGCGTTCGGCGGTCTTCGCCATCAGTGCACCCCCTCGCGGGCCACGACCCGGGTCTTCAGCGGCAGCTTGTGCGCCGCCAGGCGCAGCGCCTCGTCGGCCTCGGCCAGGGTCACGCCCTCCATCTCGAACAGGATCTTGCCCGGGCGGACCACCGCCACCCAGTGGTCGGGAGCGCCCTTGCCTTTGCCCATACGGGTCTCGGCTGGCTTCTTGGTGACCGGCTTATCGGGGAACAGGCGCAGCCAGATCTTGCCGCCGCGCTTGACGAAGCGCGTCATGGCCACGCGGCTGGCTTCGATCTGCCGGTCGGTGATGTAGCCGGGTTCGAGCACCTTCAGGCCGTAATCGCCGAAGGCCAGCGTGGACCCGCGCCAGGCCTTGCCGGCCCGCCGCCCGCGCTGCTGTTTTCTGTACTTAACCTTTTTTGGCATCAACATAAGTCAATTCTCTCGACCAAAGATCTCAGAATCCGCCGGCAGGCGCTGCCTGCGGCTGGCGCTTCTTCTCCTGCAGGATCTCGCCGCGATAGACCCAGCACTTCACCCCGATGACGCCGTAGGTGGTGCGGGCCTCGCTGAAGCCGTAATCGATGTCGGCACGCAACGTGTGCAGCGGCAGGCGTCCCTGCAGGTACCACTCCGAGCGCGCGATCTCGTTGCCGTTCAGCCGGCCCGAGACCCGCACCTTGATCCCCTTGCAGCCGAAGCGCAGAGCCGAATCCACCGCCTTGCGCATGGCGCGGCGGAAGCCCACCCGCTTCTCCAGCTGCAGCGCGATCGACTCGGAGACGAGCTGGGCGTCGAGCTCCGGCTTGTGCACCTCCTGGATGTCGATAAACACGTCGCGCGAGGTGCGCTTCTGCAGCTCCTGCTTCAGCTTGTCGATCTCCGCCCCCTTGCGGCCGATGATGATGCCCGGGCGCGCGGTGCGGATGATGATGCGCAGCTTGTTGCCCGGACGCTCGATCTCCACCGAGCTGACGCCCGCCGACTTGAGCTTCTCGCGCAGCTCGTTCTTCAGTTTCACGTCCTCGAGCAGCAGCTTCTCGTAGTCACGCTCCACGTACCAGCGCGACTTCCACGGCTTGGTGTAGCCGAGGCGGAACCCGTAAGGATGGACCTTCTGTCCCATGGCTATCCTCTCCTGGCCTTTGATTTGCCCTTGGCGCGCGGCGCCGGCTGTTCTTCCTCGCCGACCACGGTGGCCACCGCTTCGGCGCCGTTCTTGCCCTTCTCGGCGAGCGCGATCTCGATGTGCGACATGCGGCGCTGGTAGCGGTAGGCCCGCCCTTGCGGCGCCGGCCGGATGCGCTTCATGCGCGGGCCTTCGTTGGCGATGGCCCGCTTCACGTAGAGATTGTCCACGTCCACGTCGAGCCCCTTCTCGGAGCTCAGGTAGTTGGCGTTCTCGATGGCCGAGCGCAGCAGCTTGGCGACGTCGGGAGCGATGCCCTTCTTGGTGAAGGTGAGGGTGTTCATCGCTTCCTCCACCCGGCGCCCCTTGATCAGGTCCAGCACCAGGCGCGCCTTCTGCGGCGAGACTCGGATGTACTTTCCTTCTGCTCTGAATTCCATGATCGTCTCTCGTTAACTCTTCGGGGCCGGAATTGCCGGAGCCGCACCGCCCGCCGCCGGGGCCGAGGGCACGATGGCGCCCGGACCGCCGGGAACGCCCGCCGGACGCGCCGCCGCCGCGGCCGCGGCTTCCGCGGCACCCTTGATGCCGTGCCCCTTGAAGATGCGGGTCGGGGAGAACTCTCCCAGCTTGTGACCCACCATGTTCTCGGTGATGTACACGGGGATGAACTTCTTGCCGTTGTGCACCGCGATGGTGTGGCCGACCATGTCCGGATGGACGGTGGAACGCCGCGACCAGGTGCGCACGACCTTCTTCTCGTTGCTCCGGTTCATGCCCTCGATCCTCACCATCAGGTGCGAATCGATGAACGGCCCTTTCTTCGGTGAACGTGGCATATCTCTACTCTTTATTTCTGCCGCCGACTGACGATGAACGCGTCGGTGCGCTTGTTGTTACGGGTCTTGTAGCCGCGGGTGGGCTGTCCCCACGGAGTGACCGGGTGACGTCCGCCGGAGGTCTTGCCCTCGCCTCCTCCGTGCGGGTGGTCCACCGGGTTCATGGCGACGCCGCGGTTCACCGAGCGACGTCCCAGCCAGCGCTTGCGGCCCGCCTTGCCGAAGGCGACGTTCTCGTGGTCGAGGTTGCCGACCTGGCCGATGGTGGCCATGCAGTCGATCAGGACCTTGCGGGTCTCGCCCGAAGGCAGCTTCACCAGTGCGTAGTCGCCTTCCTTGGCCACCAACTGCGCCGCGCCGCCGGCCGAGCGCACCATCTGCGCGCCCTTGCCCGGACGCAGTTCGATGTTGTGCACCGTAGTGCCGGGCGGGATGTTGCGCAGCGGCAGCGCATTACCTACCAGGATGTCGGCGTCGGCGCCGCTCACCAGCTTCTGGCCGACCTGCACCCCCACCGGCGCCAGGATGTAGCGCTTCTCGCCGTCGGCGTAGTGCAGCAGCGCCAGGCGCGCCGAACGGTTGGGGTCGTACTCGATGGAGGCGACGGTGGCCGGGATGCCGGTCTTGTCGCGCTTGAAGTCCACCATGCGGAGTTGGCGCTTGTGGCCGCCGCCCCGGTGCCACGAGGTGATGTCGCCCGCATTGCGCCGCCCGCCCGTGCGCTTCTTGGGCTCGAGCAGCGGCTTGTGCGGACGGTCCGCCGTGATCTCTTCGTTCACCAGCGTGGTGATGAAGCGCCGCGACGGGGTTACCGGTCTGTATGTCTTGATCGCCATAAGATTCGCTCTTTGCTTTCGGCTCTTGGCTCTTGGCCCTTGGCCTTCGCCGGGAATCGCTGACTCCCGACTACCGACTCCTGACTACATATTCTGTGCGTACTCCGGCATCTTTTCGCCGGCCTTCAGCTTCACGTACGCCTTCTTCCAGTCGGACCGGTAGCCGGCGAAACGCCCGCGCCGCCGCTCCTTGCCCTGGAAGTTTGCGGTGCGCACCGAATCCACCTTCACCTTGAAGATCTGCTGCACCGCCTCTTTGACCTCGGTCTTGGTGGCCTTGGCGGCGACTTCGAAGACCAGCGTGTGCTCGGTCTCCTTCACCCCCAGCCCTTTTTCCGTGATCACCGGCTTGCGGATGATCTGATACGCGCTCTTCATTACGCGACCTCCGCTTTCCGCCGCGAGGCCGAAGCCGCCAGCGAGTTCTGCAGCTTCTCCAGTGCCGGCCGCGAGAACACCGCGCGGTCATAGCGCAGGAGGTGATACGGATGTACCTGGTGCCCTCGCACCAGCTCCACGCCCTCGAGGTTGCGCGAGCTCAGTTCCAGGTTCCGGTTCTCTTTCTTCGCGACCTCGACCAGCAGCGCGGTCTTGTCCACCTTGAGCGCATCGAGCGCCTGGCGGAAGGCCTTGGTCTTCGCTTCACCCAGGTCGAAATTCTCGACCACGGTCAGCTTGCCGTCGGCGAACTTGGCCGCCAGCGCCGAGCGCAGCGCGCCCAGCAGCTTCTTGCGGGGAAAGTCGTACTCGTAGGAGCGCGGCTGCGGCCCGTGCACCGTGCCGCCATGCCGCCACAGCGGCGAGCGGATGGAGCCCACGCGGGCGCGCCCCGTGCCCTTCTGCCGCCACAGCTTCTTGCCCGAGCCCGACACCAGCTTGCGGTTCTTGGTGGCGTGCGTCCCGGCGCGCTGTCCGGCGCGATAGTGCTTGACCGCTTCCCACAGCAGGTCCTCGTTCACCGCCCCGAAGACTTCTTCGGACAGCTCGAGCGAGCCCACTTTCTTGCCGGTCAGATCCAAAACGTCGATCGATGCCATAACTCTTCTTCCTTGATCCTTCGCGAGTCGCTCAGGATGACCGCGGCGGGCTCAGACGCCGCCAAACGCGGTCACTTCTTCACAGCCTTGCGCTTCGAAGCCTTCAGCGGATCGATGGTGCCCTCGCCGGCGAAGCCGCGGCGCTCTCTGGGCGGCTTCTTGGCTTTGCAGATGATGACGTAGCCGTCCTTGGGCCCCGGCACCGCACCCTCGACCATCAGCAGGTTCTCGTCGAGGTCGATGCCCACCACCCGCAGGTTGCGCACCGTCACCCGCGCCTGGCCCATGTGCCCGGCCATACGCATCCCCGGGAACACGCGCGAGGGGAAGGCCGACGACCCGATGGAACCGTTGATGGTGAACATGGAACCATGCGACTTGGGGCCGCCCGCGAAATGGTGACGCTTGACCACTCCCGCGAAGCCGCGTCCCTTGCTGGTGCCGGTGACGTCCACGAACTTCTCGCCGTCGAAGATGTCCACCAGGACCTTGTCTCCGACGTTGACCTGCTTGTCCGCGTCGCCGTCCGCGACCGCCTGGATGGCGACCTCGCGCATGAACTTCACCGGCGGTACGTTGTGCTTGCCGAAATGCCCGGCCATGGCCTTGTTCACGTGCGTGCCCTTGACGAACTCCACCAGGCCGATCTGCACCGCGTCGTAGCCTTCCTTGGCGGCGTTCTTCTTCTGCGTCACCACGCAGGGGCCGGCTTGCAGCACCGTGATGGGCCGCACGTCGCCCTTCGCGTCGAAGAGCTGCGTCATGCCGACTTTCTTGCCCAGGATTCCCGTGATCATTGTCTTCTCTTCCTCATCATCCCCAGCGGGGACTGTAGGTTTTCCTAGCTACTAACTACCAGCTACTAGCTACTTGTGCTCTTTCCCGAACGCCTTGATCTCCACGTCCACGCCGGCGGGCAAGTCGAGCTTCATCAAGGCATCGACCGTCTGCTGCGTCGGCTCCAGGATGTCGAGCAGGCGCTTGTGGGTGCGGATCTCGAACTGCTCCCGCGACTTCTTGTCCACGTGCGGCGAACGCAGCACGCAGTACTTGTTCTTCACCGTGGGTAGCGGGATCGGGCCCGCGATCTGCGCGCCCGTGCGCCGCGCGGTCTCCACGATCTCGCCGGTGGACTGGTCGAGCACGCGGTAGTCGTAGGCCTTCAGCCTTATCCGGATTCTGTCTTTTCCAATCACGTTTCACTTCCTCAAAGAGCCAGCGGCTGGTTGCATGCCGCGCATATTGTTTTGTCAGAGCGACGGGCGAGACGCCCGTCGCTACGCAATCACTGCAGGATCTCCGAGATGGTGCCGGCGCCCACCGTGCGTCCGCCTTCGCGGATGGCGAAGCGCAGCCCCTTCTCCATGGCCACCGGGGTGATCAGCTCCACCGTCAGCGCCACGTTGTCCCCCGGCATCACCATCTCCGTCCCCGTGGGCAGTTCCGCCACCCCGGTCACGTCCGTGGTCCGGAAGTAGAACTGCGGCCGGTAGCCCTTGAAGAACGGCGTGTGCCGCCCCCCCTCTTCCTTCGACAGCACGTACACCTCGGCCTTGAACTTGGTGTGGGGCGTGATCGAGCCCGGCTTGGCGATCACCATGCCCCGCTCCACCTCTTCCTTGCCCGTGCCGCGCAGCAAGAGCCCGGCGTTGTCCCCCGCCATGCCCTCGTCCAGCTGCTTCTTGAACATCTCCACGCCCGTCACCACCGTCTTGCGGGTCTCGCGGAAGCCCACGATCTCCACTTCCTCGCCCACCTTCACCTTGCCCCGCTCGATCCGCCCGGTCACCACCGTGCCCCGCCCCGAGATCGAGAAGATGTCCTCGATCGGCATCAGGAACGGCTTGTCCACCTCGCGCGCCGGCAGCGGCACGTACTTGTCCACCGCCTCCATCAGGGCGTCGATCTGCTTCTCCCACTTCTCTTCCCCGTTCAAGGCGCCCAAGGCCGACCCCCGGATCACCGGCAGGTCGTCGCCCGGGAAGCCGTAGCCCTTGAGCAGGTCCCGGACTTCCAGCTCCACCAGGTCCAGCAGCTCGGGGTCGTCCACCGCGTCGCACTTGTTCAGGAACACCAGTACGTAGGGCACCCCCACCT
>Ga0335070_10006051_pt1 | contig 14244 bp, 12 predicted proteins | sample Lox_Sample_13_FD_206722 | JGI IMG/M metagenome (GOLD analysis project Ga0335070, IMG submission 206722) | Soil microbial communities from Loxahatchee National Wildlife Refuge, Florida, United States - Lox_Sample_1.3 | ecosystem: Environmental > Terrestrial > Soil > Wetlands | place: USA... | reverse complement strand
CCACAGGAATGACCTCCAACGCTCCCTCTGATAGCGCATGGATCATGACTGAGGTGGCTCTGAGGACATCGACGACAACAACGGTTCGATCAGAGAGAAGATACGCTCTTGGGGAAGAAGGCATCAATTGAATATCAATCTGCATGCGAAAAAATTATCATACAGACGAACCTATTGCAAGTGCCTATGGGGATAGAAGGGATCTAACAATTTGTTTTCCGCCATTGAAGATGTCAAGGGGATATGTTAAATTTTTTTTTAAAAAATGAAGAAACTAACCAAGGCTATTGTATTAGGAGCGCTTTTCTTAGGAGCTTGTTTCACGCCTCTTCTAAGTGACGCGGCCGAAGAGTTCCCTGTGGCTCCTCCCCCAATGACGGAGGGGATGTTTCCATGCAGAAATTGCCATGGTTCCATGGAGGTCAACCGGAAAAAGCGGGAGCTGAAAGAAGAACACACCCAGATCAAACTTCATCATGCCGAAGCCATGAGATGGTGTCTTGACTGTCATGATGCAAGAGATCGAGATAAATTGCGACTGTACAATGGGGAGCTGATAAACTTCACTGAGAGCTACCGACTTTGCGGGGAATGTCATGGACCTCAATACAAAGATTGGCAAGCTGGCATTCATGGAAAAAGGACAGGATACTTTATGGGCTCTGGGAAAAGAACCTACTTCCTCTGCGCTCACTGCCATGACCCCCATGAGCCAAAATTTAAACCCCTGAAGCCTGAACCACCACCCACAAAACCGAAGGAACCTTAATGCAAAACAAACGTTACACCAGAAGAGAGTTCATCCGCAATCTTTCACTGACGACCGTAGCAGGTCTTTCTCTTCCCCTCCTTTCTTCCTGCACCAAGGAGGAGACCGAGGACTTTTTACAGAAACATTTTCGGGAAATGACATCGGATGAAAAGAAACGGGTCATTGCAAAGCTGGAGGAAAGATACCAACAGAAATATGGAAGGAAATTTCAAATCAGCACCCAGGAGGCTGTTCCTGATACCCTTTGGGCTTACGGTCTCGAGCTTTCCCGTTGTATTGGCTGCAGGAGATGTGTTTACGCTTGTGTGAAGGAAAACAATCAGTCGCGTCACGATCCGCAACTCCAGTGGATCAGGGTTCTCAGACTCAAGAGAGGAAATCTGATCAATCTCGAGGATTCTGAACATTATTATGATCCTGACTTGGTTCCAGAAAAGGGATTCGTCTATATGCCTGTTCAGTGTCAGCAGTGTCAGGAGCCTCCCTGTGTGAAGGTGTGTCCGGTCCACGCGACCTGGCAAGAGCCCGATGGGATCGTCGTCGTGGATTACAACTGGTGCATCGGTTGCAGGTACTGCATTGCAGCCTGTCCCTACAAAGGGAGAGTCTTCAACTGGGCAGAGCCAAATACTCCCAGGGAGGAGATAAATCCTTCTGTTCACTACCTTGGAAACCGGCCCAGAATGAAGTGCGCTGTGGAAAAATGCACTTTTTGTATTCAAAGGGTGAGGCAAGGAAGATATCCGGCCTGTGTGGAAGCTTGTCCCACAGGAACCAGGAAGTTCGGCAACCTTCTCGATCCGAATAGTGAAATGCGTTACATCATCGATCGAAAGCGGGTCTTCCGGCTTAAGGAAGATTTAGGTACAGAGCCGAAGTTTTATTATTTCTTTGAAGCATAGAGATAACGTATGGAAAAGTGGCGAGAGATACTGAATGAAACATGGCATTTTTACAGGAGGACCTTGGCGCTGGTGATCACCGGGAGCAAGTTATACTATGCTTGGTGTTTCTCCCTTATTGCAATGATCGCTGTAGCCTTTGTATTTTATATGAGGCAGCATGATTTAGGCCTTATTGCAACCCACATGAATGACGAGGTTTCGTGGGGTCTCTACATTGCCAATTTCACCTATCTGGTCGGGGCCGCCGCGGCAGCGGTTTTGCTGGTTATTCCGTCTTATGTCTACCATTTCAAACCGATCAAAGAGATTGTTGTCCTCGGGGAGCTCTTCGCCGCATCTTCCATCGTGATGGCCATTCTTTTTGTAATGGTAGATCTCGGCAGGCTGGATCGGTTCTGGCACATGCTCCCGTTTATCGGCTCGATGAACTTTCCTCAATCGCTTTTGGCCTGGGATGTCCTGGCTCTCAATGGTTATTTACTCTTGAATCTCCTTATCCCGGTTTACCTCTTAGTCAGATTCTATTACCGGAAAGAACCCAACTGGAAATTTATACTTCCTTTCATCTTAATCTCCATCCCAATGGCAGTTGCGATTCACACCGTCACCGCTTTCTTATATAATGGGCTTCCTGCCCGTCCCTTCTGGAATGCATCGATCCTTGCTCCAAGGTTTCTGGCCAGTGCCTTCTGCTCAGGGCCTGCCATCATCATCATCATTTTTCAGATCATCCGGAAAGTCTCTGTACACCATATAGAGATCGAGGATGAGGCCCTCTTCAAGATATCAGAACTGATCGCCTATGCCATGTTTCTCAACCTTTTCCTTCTCTCGGCTGAACTATTCAAAGAGTATTATTCTCAAACGGTTCATATTGCATCCTTTAGGTACCTGTTCCAAGGCCTCCATGGCCACAAGCAGCTGGTCCCTTGGATATGGTCAGCGATGACAATGAATGTCATTGCCTTTTTCATCTTTCTCATCCCCCAAACGCGGAAACGATTAACCACCCTAAATTTGGGCTGTCTGCTCGTCATCATCGGAGTCTGGATTGAAAAAGGGCCGGGCTTCGTCATCCCCGGATTTGTCCCGGACCCCCTTGGCGAGATCTACGTATATATTCCTAATCTCCTGGAATTAATGGTCTCCTTCGGCATCTGGGCGACGGGTCTCCTCATCTTCACCCTTCTGATGAAGGTCGCCATTCCTATTGAGACTGGGGCATTCACTCACAGTGAGTATGAACAGGGGATCACGGTTCTTCGGCCTCGCTGACAGTCTTCACTAAGAAAAGAATTGTTACAAGGCAGCCGAAAAAAGTTATTGCATTTCAAATGAAGTGTGTTATAAGAAATGTTAGGGTGGGGTGAAATAACTCAGGACATTAAGGATGAAATTCTTCCTCATTGGATTAGCCATTGGGGTTTTTTTATTGTTTGTCTTTATCAGCTTTGGTATCGGCTCTAAATCCGAACAACCCATCTCTTTCAATCACAAAAAGCATCTGGAACAAGGACTGGAATGTGACGCCTGCCATCGCTTCTATAAAACCCAATCTTTCTCGGGATTGCCCGACCTAAGCACCTGCCTCGAATGCCATAAAGAACCCGTAACCAAATCGCCACAAGAAGAAAAGATCAGACAATTTCAAAAAAAGGGGGAAGAAATTCCGTGGATACGAATCTATCGAGAGCCAGATCATGTCTTCTTTTCGCACCGACGCCATGTTGTTTTGGGCAAGTTGCAATGTCAGACCTGTCACGGAGATATTGGGCAAAGAGGAACACCTCCCACGAAGCCATGGGTGAAGATGACGATGAGTTGGTGCATGGATTGCCATACGAAGAATAAAGTAACGAATGACTGTTTGGCGTGTCATGTTTGAAGAAATGAAATGATGGAATAATGGAAGACTGGAATGGCGGAGTGCTGGAGTATTGGAGTAATGGGTTAACAAAATGAATCAATCTTATGCCGAATTCCTCCATCACTCCATCACTCCAACACTCCAATTATTTCAGTTGGGAGAATGATGAAGATCAATCGGAGAGATTTCCTAAAAATAGGCGGTGGCGCTGGGGTCGCCATTGCCCTGGGGGGCGGCTTCTGGAAATGGTCCCAATTCCCCGTTTCGGAAAATTCATATGGGCCTGAAAAGTGGATTCCCACCGTCTGCGGACAGTGCATGGGCGGTTGCGGGGCACTGGTCAGGGTGATCGATGGATGGGCGGTGAATATCGCAGGGAACCCTCTCCATCCGGTCAACCGCGGAACCCTATGCCCCAAGGGAATTGCGGGCCTGCAAGGTCTCTATGATCCTGACCGTATTCGCTCCCCTCTTAAAAGGGTGAGCAAGAGAGGAGAAGGCAAATGGCAGCCTATCTCATGGGATGAGGCCCTGTCCACTGTCACTGAGTCACTAAAAACACTTCGAAAGAATGGGGAGCCCCACCGTCTTGCCGTGATAGGGGGAAGATACAGAGGATTGATGAGATCCCTCTGGGAACGCTTTCTTGAAACCTTTGGATCGCCGAATTATATCGACAACCAATTCCAATGGGAAGGTACGACCGTAGAGGGTCTCTTCCTCACCCAAGGAATTTACTCTTCGCCAGCTTATGATTTCGAAAATGCCCGCTATCTCCTCTCATTTGGCTCCGGACTCCTCGAATCCTACTGGTCTCCTGTTCAGGCGCTCAGTGCTTATGGCCAATTTAGGAGGGGAACCCCGGATCGCCGCGGGAAGTTGGTTCAGATCGAACCCCGTCTCTCAATCACCGGGATCAAAGCGGATGAGTGGCTGCCAATCCAACCTGGGACAGAGGGATTGTTGGCCCTCGGTATTGCAAATATGATGATCAAGGAGGGGCTTTATAACAAAGAATTTGTCGCCAACCTCAGTTCCGGTTTTGAAAATTGGACAGACACAAGCGGAAAAGAACATCTCGGTTTTAAGGAATTTGTCCTCTCAGAATACGACTCCGATGTCGTGTCACGGCGGACGGGCGTCTCTGTTGATTCGATCATCCGCCTGGCACGGGAGTTTGCCTCAAACCAGCCCTCTCTTGCCATCGGCTTCCGTGATCGTCCTTTCCAGCAAATGGCTGTTTCGATCCTCAACGGACTCGTTGGCAACATCGACACCTTGGGAGGACTTCTCATCCCAAGGACAGTTCCCCTTCAATCCCTTCCACCGTTCGGAAAAGATGCCATTGCTGAAAAGGGGCTGAGGGTTGAAAGAATCGATGGCGAGAAGAAATCCTCCTCGATGCTCCAGCAGTCCTATCTCTTTGCCAAGAATGTGGCCTCTGGAAAACCTTACCGCCCGGAGGTCCTGTTCATCTATTATTCCGATCCTCTCTTTTCGAACCCGAATTCTGATCTCTTCTCAAAGGCTTTTGCGGCAATCCCTTTGATCGTCAGCTTTTCCCCTTACATGGATGACACGACTTCGCAGGCGGACCTCATTCTGCCAGACCGGACCCCGCTCGAGCGATGGCAGGATGATCCCGTCTTCTTGAATAAGGGGTTTCCGGTTCTCGGCATCAGACAACCGGTGATCGAGCCTCTATATCAGACAAAAGCGACGGGTGATGTTCTCCTTCAAATCACTAAATCATTAGGGGGAGAGATTCAGAAGGCCTTTCCATGGAGTGATTTTAAGGAAGTTTTGCTATACGGGATCAGAGGGGTTTTCGACGCAAAACGGGGCGACACCTTCGGCCTCCAGTTCGAACAGGCGTGGACCCGTCTTCTGGAAAGGGGAGGTTGGGCAGCCCCCTCCTACAAGACCTTTGAGGAATTTTGGAAACAGCTTCAAGAGAAAGGGGGGTGGTGGGACCCGATCTATGATTTCAAGGAATGGGATCGGGTTTTTAAAACCCCCACAAAAAAATTTGAATTTTATGCGCAAGGATTCAAGCAAATTCATCCTGCCCTGGCCTCAAATGATCTTAAGGATGCCTCTTTCTTCCCCCACTGGGAGGAATCGAAAACGATGAGTGATAAGAAAGACTACCCACTCCATCTCAATATATTTAGGACGATGACACTGACAGGAGGCCGCAATGCGAATCAACCCTGGCTTCAGGCGAGCGTCGGATCCTATTTGTTTGAGAAGTGGGAGACATGGGTGGAGATCAATCCGGAGACAGCGAAGCAGCTTGGAATAGAGGATGAAGACTGGGTATGGGTGGAATCGCCGAAGGGAAAGATAAAAGCAAGGGCAAGGATCTATAAGGGAGCTATGCCGGAAGTTGTGAGCATTCCTTTTGGGGAGGGACACAAATCGGGAGGCCGCTGGTCCAAGAACCTGGGAGAAAATCCTTATCGACTTATCGACGGAGACTTGGATCCTTTGACCGGATATCCGATCAAAGATTCGACGAGAGTGAAGGTCTATAAGGCGTGACAGGGATATATATTCTTCGTACAAAAAAAAGCACAGTAATGAACTGAGAAGAACGCATCCATGCACAGATGGGGAATGGTCATTGACTTAGATAAATGCACTGCCTGTCAGGCTTGCGTAGTCGCCTGTCAGGCAGAAAACAATGTGGCGATCATTGGACCAGAGGAGGCTGCCAAGGGCCGCACCATTCACTGGATCGAATTGATCCCCTATATCGAAGGAGAGTACCCTCATATCAAAGCCAGGCTTCTTCCACGACCATGCATGCATTGTGATAATCCTCCTTGCACGAAGGTCTGCCCGGTCTATGCAACCTATATCAACGAAGAAGGACTCGTAGGACAGATCAATTACCGATGCATCGGTTGCCGGTACTGCACCACGGCCTGTCCCTACACTGTCAAATACTTTAACTGGTATCCACCCGAATGGCCAAAGGAGATGAAAGGTTCTCTGAATCGAGATGTCTCCATCCGGACAAAAGGAGTCGTGGAGAAATGCACCTTTTGTAGTCACCGGCTTCTTCGCGCAAGAGAGAAGGCAAAGGTCGAAGGGAGAGGCCTTCTGCCCGAAGATTATATCCCGGCATGCGTCCAGGCATGCCCAAGCAATGCCATGTACTTTGGCGATCTCAACGATCCCAACAGCACTGTATCCATGCTCTCACGGGAGAGAAGAGCTTTCAGACTCCTGGAGGAGCTGGGGACGGAACCCAAGGTTATTTATCTGTCAGAGGGGATGTAATGGAAGAAAAAGGCTTAAAGTTAGAAGAAGACGCCCTTCTATTTGAACCCATCCGAAGAACAGGCAGACCTTTTTATCTTACCCTCTCCATCCTCCTGGCCGTCATCCTATGGGCGGCATGGGCTTATCTGCACCAGTACCGTCATGGGCTGGGCGTCACCGGATTGGCAAGGCCGATTTTTTGGGGAGTCTACATCACGAACTTTGTCTTCTTCATCGGAATCAGTCATGCAGGCACACTCATCTCTGCAATTCTTCGTCTTGCAAAGGCAGAATGGAGGAGGTCGATCACCCGATCTGCAGAAGTCATCACGGTTCTCGTCCTCTTCTTCGGTGTGGGAAACATCCTGATGGATCTGGGAAGGCCGGATCGGATGTTCAACATCATTCGATTTGCTCAATTTCGTTCTCCTCTCCTCTGGGACGTCTCGAGCATCACCGTCTATCTCACGGCCAGCTCGATTTACCTCTTTCTTCCCTTGATTCCCGACATCGCCCTTCTAAGAGATTACAGTGGAAAGCGAAAATGGTTTTACCGAATCTTTGCTTTAGGTTGGACGGGAACAGAAAGGCAACATCGTTTATTAGAAAAAGGTATCGCTTTTATGGCGATTCTCGTCATCCCAGTGGCTGTCTCGGTTCACACGGTGGTCTCCTTTGTTTTTGCAATGACCATTCAACCGATGTGGCACAGCGCGATCTTCGGCCCTTACTTCGTCGCAGGGGCCATCTTCTCTGGCATTGCCGGTCTCATCGTCGCAATGAATTTAATCCGAAAAGTTTATCATCTGGAGGACTATCTCAGGCCTGTCCATTTCAATAATCTTGGGATTCTTCTTTTGGTCATGACCCTGCTGTGGTTCTATTTCACCTTCACGGAATATATTACGGTCTATTACGGCGGTGAGCCCATCCATATGACGATTTTCTGGTCAAAGTTCATAGGAAGGTTTGCACCCTATTTCTGGGGGATGTTTCTATTCTGCTTCGTCATTCCCTTACCCCTCTTAAGCCTCCGAAAGACCCGTACGCCTTTGGGGACCTTAATCGCATCCATCTCAATCATCATCGGCATGTGGCTGGAAAGATTTGTGATCGTCGTTCCGACATTAACCAACCCAAGGCTCCCGAATGAGACGGTGATCTATTCTCCGACGTGGGTGGAGTGGTCTGTCTTGGCTGGCTGCGTTTCCTTTTTTATCCTTCTCTATATGATCTTCACTAAAATCTTCCCCATCGTCTCGATTTGGGAGGTGAGGGAAGGGAGGGAGAAAGCGATGGCCGAGGTTCAAGAAAGAATCAAAACATACCTGCCGGGCATAGGGGTCGAATAGGCATCAATGCAGAATGAACCACTATCGATTAGCGATGATCAATGAGGACGAGAGAAACTGTCCATTGCTAATTTTGGATTGATAATTTTCCAATTTTCACTGTTGTTCTTAGGGGTCCCATATGATGAAAGTCCTAATCACTGCTGGAGTCGTAATCCTCCTCATTGCCCCGCCACTTCTTGCCCAACCTCCCCTGCCCCAGGACCCGACGATAGGAGCTCGTCTCTTTGTCAATAAGGGATGCGTGAAATGCCACGCGCTTAGAGAAGAGGGTGGCAAGGTGGGACCGGATCTGGGAAAAATCGATTTGGGGGATACCCAGCTGGATCTAGCTGGAAAACTCTGGAATCATATCCCTTCCATGACGAGAGGGATGGAGCGGGCTAAGATCATCAAGCCCAATTTAACTGGCGAAGAGATTACCGAAATCTCTGCTTATCTTTACTTTCTCAAATTTTTTGACGAACCGGGAAATCCAACCCGTGGGAAATATCTGTTTAACGAGAAAGGGTGCAATAACTGCCATCCCTTAACCGGCAAAGGAAGAGGCGGAGAGCCGGGTCTTGACCAATTCCCTCAGAATCTCTCCCCAGTCTTTCTAAGCCAGTCCATCTGGAACCATGGTCCGGTCATGATTGCCCAGATGGTCAGGATTGGAATGAAATGGCCGGTCTTCGAAGGAACCGAGATGATGGACCTTCTCGAATATATCAAAACGAATGCGAAAGGGCCAAGAGAAACAGCTTTTATCACACCGGGAAATCCAAGAGAGGGTAAGCAGGTTTTTATCTCGAAGGGCTGTGTCAAATGCCATGCGATCCGGGGCGAGGGAGGAAAAGTGGCCGTCGATCTTGGGAAGAAGGCAAAGGCATTCTATAAGAGCCTCACTCAGATTGCCTCGATCATGTGGAATAAAGGCCCAACAGTCTTTGCCAAAATGGCCCAGACCGAAACCGGGATTCCGAAATTTACCCCGAAGGAGATGGCGGATCTGATGGCCTACCTCTATTTCCTCCATTTTATCGATGAACCTGGAAACTCGGTAAATGGCAAAAAGGTCTTTTCAGAGGTGGGATGTTCCAGGTGCCATGGCTTAGATGGAAAACCGGGAGAATTTATGAATATCAGTCTCTCAAAATATGAGAAGGTCTCCAGTCCCATGGAGATCGTAGCAGGCATCTGGAATCACAGCACGGAGATCGAGAGGGCGTTGAAGGAGAAGGGAATTTCCTGGCCTCGCTTCAAGAAAGGGGAGCTGTCCGACCTTCTTGAATATATCCGGACACCCAGTAAGAAATAGAAGGGAAACAAGATGAGACGCATCGGTATCTGGCTTTTTGTCGGCCTCCTCGTCTGGAGTGGAAATGGAATCTTATTGAATCAGCCGGCAGGAGCAGAAAAAAAGGAAGAGTATCTCCTCCCGGGGGACATCAAAGAGGGGTGGAGAATTTTCTATCAGAAGGGGTGCAGTCAGTGCCATTCCATCTGGGGAGAGGGAGGAAAGGGAGGACCAGACTTGGGTAGCCTTCCCAAATCTTACGTCACACAATCGCAATTAGCGGCTTTGATGTGGAACCATGAACCGGAAATGTGGGGAAGGATGCAGGCAAAGAAGATTCCCCTTCAAAAAATAGAAAAAAAAGAGATGGCAGACCTCTTCGCCTTCCTTTACTTCATCCGGTACATGGACGAACCCGGAGATATTAGAAAAGGGAAGCAACTGTTAGAAACGAAAGGGTGCATGAGTTGTCACACTCTGAAAGAAGGAGAAAAAGGAGATCTCAGCCGTTGGGGAATGTATACCAACCCTATCCTTTGGGCTCAGATGATGTGGAATCATTCTCCTCAGATGGAACAGGAGATGAAGAAAAAAGGGATTCCTCGAGTTGAATTCAAAGGGAATGAGATGGTCGATCTCATCGCCTATATCCGAAGTGTCAGCCCCAATAAGGAGAAGGTCTATCTCTCGCCGGGCGACCCCAAAACTGGAGAGAAACTTTTCGCTGAAAGAGGATGCATCCAGTGTCATGGGACCGGAAGAGAGGTTGATTTAACGAGAAGGAAAGACTTTCCAAGGACCTTAGCCCAGTTAGCCGGAATGATGTGGAACCACTCCCATGAGATGTGGAGGAGGATGGAAGAAAAAAGGATCGCCCGTCAAGATCTTTCTTCCCAAGAGACCGCTAACCTCATCGCCTACCTTTTTTCAATCCGGTACTTCGACGAGCCCGGGGATTCGGAAAGAGGAAAAATCATCTTTACCAAAAGACAATGCAATCTTTGCCATGCAAAGGGATCCAAAAAGCTGGATCTCTCCGCTTTGAAAGGTCAGATCTCTCCGATCTTGATGGCCGCGATGATGTGGAACCATGGGCCAGAGATGTTAGAAACGATGAGAAAAGCCAAGGTACCCTGGCAAAAGATCGATGGGAAAGAAATGGTTGACCTGATGGAGTATTTGAACCTGGGATTGCCGTAATTAAACTCAAACTCGAAGCACGAAATCCGAAACTCGACACAAGCACGAATGTTCGAAATACAAATGACCCACACAATTAAGAAAACAGTCCTTTTGAATTTTGAGATTTGAATTTCGGATTTGTTTCGGGTTTCGACATTCGGATTTCGGATTTTGACTTTTGAGGAGGTCAATATGGTTTCGACAGAATGGTTGAAGAAGACGGAATTGTTTGGAACCCTCAGCCAGTCCCAGTTGACGGTCCTGCTTTCGCACGCGTCGGTTGAATCTTTCCCCGAGGGCAAAATAATTTTTCGACAGGGGGAAGAGGCAAACTACCTCTACCTTCTGATCGAAGGTATGGTTGATCTTTCGTTCAAGAGCGGGGAAAAAATCGACTTTCTCACTTCAAAAGTTGAAAAGGAAGGAGCGGCTTTCGGGGTTCCATCTCTCATCGAACCTTTCCGTTATAACGTGACCGCGACGTGCCTTAAGTCTTCCAAAGTATTTGTCATCGATGCCGGTCGCGTCAGGGAGGAAATGGAAAAGAACCCAAAGATGGGAATGGACATTATGAAGAGGCTTGTTTCCATCTATTTTAATCGTCTTAATGAGATGCGTTTAGGAGTCTCCAACTTTCTCAAAGTCTTTAAATTGAAAGCATCATGAGTCGACGACTGATGGACCGATTTAACGTCAAAGTCCCTAATCAACGTTGGTTTGAAGAAAATATCGGATGCGAAAATGCCTGCCCTGTCAATACCCGCGCCCCCGAATATATCTCAGCCATCCGGCAGGAAAACTATGACTTCGCCTTTGAGCTCAATCGAGGGGATAACCTCTTCCCCGCTATTTTGGGTCGTATCTGCGTTCACCCTTGCGAAGAAAAATGCCGTAGGGGTCTCCTCATCGATCATCCTATTTCTATCTGTTCACTGAAAAGGGCTTCTGCCGATTTCAGAATAGAAACCCCTCCGAAAGAAATGGTAGCCAGCAAAAGAAACAAAAGCGTTGCAATCATCGGCGCTGGACCATCTGGCCTCTCCGCCGCTAATGATCTTGCCAGGATTGGTTATTCCGTGACGATCTACGAGTCGTTCCCCATACCCGGCGGAATGCTCAATGTCGGAATCCCTCCTTACCGCCTTCCAAGGGAGGTAGTGCAGAACGCAATTGATGAAGTGAAACGGCTGGGAGTGGAGATTGCCACCGAAACTCCTGTTGGGAAAGAACTGAATTTGGAAAGCTTAAGAAAGAAGCATGATGCCGTCTATATCGCCGCGGGTGCACATAAAGCTGAAAAACTGGGAATCCGGGGAGAAGACCTCCAAGGCGTGATTCACGGTGTAACCTTTATGAGAATGGTCAATTTAAGAGAGGACATGAAGGTCGGCGAAAGAGTTGCAGTGGTCGGAGGTGGAAATACAGCGATGGACGCCGCCCGTTCTTCTTTAAGATTGGGGGCCAGGGAGGTTTTCATTCTCTATCGAAGGACCAGAGAAGAGATGCCCGTGGATCAGAGAGAGTTAGAGCAGGTTGAGGAGGAAGGGATTAAAGTAAATTTGCTGACCCAACCCGTGCAGGTCCTCTCCAAAAATGGGACAAGCGTTTCGGGTGTCCGATGTATTCGAAACCGATTGGGCGAGCCTGAAAAAGATGGCCGCAGGAGACCCATTCCCGTGGAGGGGACCGAATTTGATATCGATATCGATCTTCTCATCCCTGCAGTCAGCCAGTCCCCAGATATCTCCTTCCTCCCGGAGGAGATCGGACTCGAAATTTCTAAATGGGACCGCCTGTCCGTCAATCCAGAAACGTTTGAGACGAATGTGCGTGGTATCTTTGCTGGAGGAGACTTCATTACAGGTCCCCGGGACGTCATCAGAGTGATTGCCGATGGGAGGAAGGCAGCCCTTTCGGTTCACCGTTATCTGAGCGAAGAGCCGCTCGGAAAAAAGCCCGCTTATTTCACCCCTGTCCCAGAGATCCAAATCGATTCCAACCTGGAGAAGATCCCTCGACAGAGAATGGACGCGCTCCCTGTCCAGGAAAGAAAGTCGATTAGCCGTGAAGTGGATTTGGGCTTTTCCAAAGAGGCGGCGACCAAGGAGGCTGTCCGATGCCTTCAGTGCCACCTCTTCACCATCTTCGATCGGACGAAATGCATTCTTTGCGGGGGGTGCGTCGACATCTGTCCAAAACATTGTTTCCGCATGGCGAGGCTCGATGAAATAGAGGGAGACGAGAACCTATCAAAACTGGTTGAATCTCTATACAAGGTTTCGATGGAAGAAGCCCAAAAACTCAACCTGGCCATCGTGATTTTCAAAGAAGAAACACGTTGCATCCAATGCGGCCTCTGTGTGAAGCGATGCCCTACCGGAACCATCACCGTGGAGGAGTACCATCGTGAAGCTGCCCTTTACAGGGTGGATACCACTTGATGTTACAAAGACCGGTCATCCTTTTTTCGGTGTTCGCCGCAGGGTCATGGTATACTGAAAAGGCATGAAGAAAAGAATCGTTCAGCGCATTATAGATTCGGCATTTTGGCGTTCAATCTTCCGGACCGGGATGCCGGATACGGACCTGAAGCGGTCCCTGTTGATCTACAACAACTTCTTCCTCCACATTTTCCCGGCAAAGATCAAACGCCATGGCCTCCAATTCACCTATACGTTCTGCCTGGGAGGAATCTCTTGCCTCCTCTTCATCATTCTTACAGTCACCGGCATCCTCCTGATGTTCCATTATACGCCTTCCATTGAAAGGGCCTATTTCGATATGCACGCTCTGGCCCTCATTTTCAACGGCAAGATCTTAAGAAACTTACATCGGTGGGGTGCTCATGGGATGGTGGTAACGGTCTTCCTGCATATGGTCAGGGTGTTTTATACGCGTTCCTACCGGCCTCCTCGTGAATTTAATTGGGTGATCGGAATCCTTCTTTTCATCCTCACCCTGGCCCTCAGTTACACAGGATATCTTCTCCCCTGGGATCAACTCGCTTATTGGGGAATTACCGTAGGCACGACCATCATGACTTATACTCCCTTTATCGGACATTACGTTCGTTTCTTTCTTCTGGGCGCGGATGAGGTAGGCCATGAAGCCTTGCTTCGTTTTTATGTGGTGCACTGTGTCGAGCTTCCTCTGATCATTGGCGTCCTCATGGTCGTTCATTTCTGGAGGGTGAGAAAAGACGGAGGAATATCAGGACCGTTGTAATTGCAGATTTCAGATTTTAGATTTCAAATTTGGATTTCAGATTTTTTCAATCTGCCATTTGCAATTTGAAATCTGAAATACGGGTGGAAAAATGACAGCGAAGAACAAGGATAAGGTATTTATTAAAGACCCTGACAAGACTTACGGTCTTATGGAGATTGTGGACGGAACGTCACGGATGGTGGACAAGGCTCCGGAGGACACGGTAGAAACTTTCCCCCATTATATCATCCTTCTAACGATCTGTTCATTAGCCGTCACCTTCGTCCTCCTCCTCATCTCCCTTTTCTTCGACGCCCCATTGGAGGATCTTGCAAACCCCCTTGTCACCCCCAATCCTGGCAAAGCCCCCTGGTATTTTACAGGAATTCAGGAATTAATCCATTATACGA
>Ga0335070_10006050_pt1 | contig 14244 bp, 11 predicted proteins | sample Lox_Sample_13_FD_206722 | JGI IMG/M metagenome (GOLD analysis project Ga0335070, IMG submission 206722) | Soil microbial communities from Loxahatchee National Wildlife Refuge, Florida, United States - Lox_Sample_1.3 | ecosystem: Environmental > Terrestrial > Soil > Wetlands | place: USA... | reverse complement strand
GTCATGGACATCTGCACCAGTCCGGCGCGGAATTTGTCAGGCGGCAACGGAATCACTCCTGCGGCGATATCGCGCCATAGAATAACAGAGAGCCCGCAAGAGAAGTCAGTGGGCAGGAGTCAGCACGGCCCGGCAATCTGTTGAGATTTCCTGACGCCTCACTACTGACTCCTGCCTCCTGTTCTAGTACAGTATTGCTTCGCGGTAACCACGGCATGGGGAGGTGCAGGAGTGAAGAACAACCATCACGAGAAGCACACCAATCATGACGGCTCGGGGATCGAGCGCAAGCTGCACGATCCCATCGAAGACCGCTTGGTCCCGTTGGAACCGCTCGACCTGAGGCGGGTGCACTCGGTGGATGACCTGGTGCGCGCCATGGCCAAGACCGCCTTTACCGGCCGTCAGCTCGGCGAGGCCGCGGACGTACTGGAAGCCATGGCCCGTGACAAAGATTGCTTCGTGGTCATGACTCTGGCGGGTGCCATGACGGTGGCCAAACAAGGCCTGGTCATCACCGAACTGATCGATCGTGGCATCGTGAACGCCATTGTCTCCACCGGCGCGCTGATGGCGCACGGTCTGGTGGAGGCCACGGGGCGCGCCCACTTCCGCTACAACCCGGATGTACCCGACGAGCAACTCTACGAGCAGGGTTACAACCGCGTTTACGACACGCTGGAACCGGAGCAGAATCTCGATCAGGTCGAAGAAGTCATATCCCAGATTTTGGACGCATGGGACCACAACGAGGTGCTGTGTTCCTACAAGTTGAACCATGCGATCGGGGCACACCTGGGGAAACACGCGCAAGGCCAGCGCGGCATTCTCAAGTCGGCCTACGAGAAAGGCGTTCCGGTATTCGTGCCCGCCTTCACCGATTCGGAACTGGGCCTGGATCTGGCGTTGAACAACCGGGTACGCGAGTCCACTGGCCGCCACAAGCTGCGGTTTGATCCCTTTGAAGACCTGGAGCACTTTGCGGCGACCCTGCTGCGGCAGACCCGGCTGGGCATTCTGACCATCGGGGGAGGCGTGCCGCGCAACTGGTCGCAGCAATTTGGCCCGTTCGTCGAGTTGCGGCACCGGCGCATGGGAGAAAATGTTCCCCTGAAGCGATACCACTACGGGTTGAGGATTTGTCCGGAACCGGTGTACTGGGGTGGATTGTCGGGCAGCCCTTACAGCGAGGCGGTCTCGTGGGGCAAGTTCGTGCCTCCGGCCGAGGGCGGGCAGTTTGGCGAGGTCTTCGTGGACGCCACCGTAGGCCTGCCCCTGATCGCGGCCGCGGTGCTTGAGCGGTTGGACAAGGACAAGTCAAACCACGTCACCAAGGCGAAGCGCGAGAAGGTTGGGGCTCGAAAGTAGGGCTAGTAGGAACCTTAGTGACTCACACGGCGGGGGCGGGACGCCCCCGCAACAGCCGGCGGGACGCCGGCGCTACCGTTTCTAATCGAAGATGAAAATGGCGGAGGCGATGACGGTGGTCCACAGTCCCCGCTTGTCGCCTACGGCGGATTGGGTGACGTTGGCCGTGCGCACGATCTTGTTGGAAATCCGGTAGATCTCTTTCTTCTCGTCCCACGACCGGTCGGGATCGAATTCCACATTCAGCGTAGTCGCCAGCATTTCGGCGGCGAGTTCCTCGGCATAGTCCCCGGCGGCGTCTTCGGTCTCGCCGAACGAATGATGCTCGCTGAGATAGCCGTAGGTGTTGCGGTCCGCGGGAATGGCAACTCCGATGCTGGCGGCAAGCAGGCGGTGGGGTTCATGGGTGGAATTCTCAGCCACCACCGCAAAAACCACCTCGCCGGGGTTCAGATATTTCAGTCCCTGGGAGCGCGGAATCAGCTTGCACTGGGGCGGAAAGATGGAGGAGACGCGAACCAGATTTTGCGCTGCGATGCCGGCGTCGCGCAAGGCGAGCTCGAAAGAAGTAAGACGTTCGCGATGTTTGCCGACCCCCTTGGTAAAGAAAATCCGCTTGGGGACCATGTCCTTGCCCAATTCGTTTTTCCTCCGCTGACGCGATGACGTGAGGGACAAATCTAACATAGGGAGTCGTGACAGCAATATGAAAATTGGGGTGCAGGCAAAGAAAAGGGAGGCCCGAAGTGGGTTCCTGCTTTCGGTTGCCCAGGATGGGCCAAGAGGAGGGGCCCGCCGAGGGCAGCAACCTACTTAGCAGAGGCGACTGAGCTGACTGTGATGGTGGTGCCGTCGGCCACGCCCATCACAGTGGCCTGCTGGCCCGCCAGCTTATCGAGTTCGGCGAGCGCAGCCCTGTCGTTGGCATCCAGCGTATACACCTTATCGCCGACGACCAGGGCGTATTTTGATCCCCGTTGGACACAAGCCCGGGTACAAGCGGCGGCATCACCGGGCATCATCGTGTGATTGGCGCCGCAGGCAGCATCACTGACCTGACCCGAGAAGGTCTGGTTCTTGCCGCCTGCCACTGCGGAGGAAACCGTCAAGCCGGCGCCCAACACCAGCGTCGCCAGCCAGGTACCCGCCGGTAAAGCGAATCTCATCCATCGTCTCCTTGGAATCAAATACTACCATTCTTCATTGGATGCGGCGTGCAGCTGACCTCGACTAGTAGATCCCGCCAATATTGTGGATTTGGGTAGTGATGCAGTTTGCGTTCGTCCGATGGCCTGCTTTGCGGCCTTTGCGAATCCTTCGCGTGCTCTGCGGTTTAAGGACTTCTTACCGCAAAGCTCGCAAAGGAAAACCGCAGAGTTCGCAAAGCGAGAGGTGGCCGAGATTCTCAAGACTACACCGCTACCTAAATCATCAGATTCTCATCGTCGTGAGGCAGCCCGCCGCTCTGCTGGCGGCCTATCGCGGCGGCTTAGGATCGAAGCGCACGGTCACGTCTACCGTTTCGCTCTTATCGTCAGGAGTTTCGTGGACGCTGGCATTCCACTCTCCAATCAGCGAGAGTTTCTTCAACGCCTCGTCTACGAAACGCTTGGGATAGCTGGAATCATACGGGTCACCGCTGCGCAGCTGCCAATCATCCTCCAGGCGCGCGGCGTTGCGTTCATCGAGGCCCTGTATCTCCAGGTCTCCCATTTTGTAGATGTCGCCCTCGTGTACCTCGAGTCGGTAGCTGACTGTCGATTGCGCATCATCCATCTGGGGCGTGGACTCTATCGAAGTGGCCAGGTAGCCGCGGGTCCCGTACAGCCGGCGGACGGCATCGAGGTCGGTAGCTAGCTCGACCGCATTGGCGGCCTCGCCCGCCCGAAGATGGATGAGCCCCTGGAGCTGTTCGGTGGGAAACACACTGTTACCCGACCACTGCACGTCCGTCAGTTTGTAGCGGGAGCCGGGACTGACGGCGAAGGAGAGGTCGACAATCGTCTCCTGCGGACTCTCCCGCGCAACCTTGGCTTCGGCGGCGGCGAAGGCGGCTTTGAGATAGCCGCGCGCGAGATACACGGGCAGAAGATTCTTGTCTTCCTGTGCGCGGAGTATGGAGCGCCGGTATTCCGCCCCCAGCATCGGTTTGGCGGCGGCCTGCAGCAAGGGCAGCTCACCGGCGCCGACGCCGGTGAATTCCACATTGCCAACGCGGATGTTCGGGCCGCTCACGCTGAAATCGATGGCTTCAATAGGGCCGTCTTCGGGTCCAGCGCGCAGGTAGTCCACGCGGCCGTTTACCTTGTGTTCAATCAGCAGGGCTTGCAGCGCATCCGAGACCTGGTCGGCAAGACTGCCGGAGACCGGCAATTGACCTTGGAACAGCGGCACGCGTTCGCGCAGTTGCTGGAGCAATGCCTCGTCGGAGAGCCAAACAAAGTTGTCAAAGCGGGCAGGGACGAACAGGCCGCTGTCAGTGACTTGCAGTTCGAGCTTGGCGCCCTCGGAGGAATACTGGAAACTGTAACCGACTTCGCTGAAAACGCCAGTATCGCCCAGGTGCTGGCTAGCCACCTTAAAGTCCGCTTCGCTGACCGTCTGGCCAAGGCGCAGGCCGCTCGCCGCGATGATCTCCTCTGGCGTGTAACGCTTGCTGCCCGTCGCCGTAGCCGAGATGAGTTTGAAGGCTAGGACTGACAGTTTCTTGCTCGTGGGTCTCTGGGTCTGGCTAGAGGCCAGGAAAACCGGAAGGCCGAGAATTGCCAAGAACAAGCCGGAACAGATCCTACAGGAATTCACGTGAGGAGGATTCTAACCCAAACGGGATATTCAAGCTCGGCGATGGGGAAGCGACGCGAAGGGCTGCGATCGCTCAAGCCCTCCTTGCAGGGCGTCTTTTGCGACAGACTGACGAGCTCTAATGATGTGTGCCAAGGTACCAGACCTGCGGAATCTGCTCTGCCACGACGCGAATCCGGTTAAAATCGAGAGGCATGCGCTGGGTGGGATTCATTCTGGCTGTTCTTGGGTTGGCGGTAGCTGCCTTCTGTGCTGACGATCCCCAGAATGTCCCCCTGCTGCCGTGTGGTCAGGGCCAGCCCGGAGCTCCCAACTGCAACCCGTCCAAGAAAGAGCTCAAGCAAGCGAAGGCCGCTTACACCAAGGCCCTGAAACTGCAGAAAGAAAAGCGCGGGGATGAGGCTCTGCAGGAATTCGAGCGGGCCGCGCAACTCAATCCCAGGGACATTGACTATGTCACCGCGCGCGAAATGGCCCGTCAGCAGTCGGTCTATGAGCACCTCGAGCGCGGCAACGCGGAGATGCTGAAGGGGCGGCAGATCGAAGCCCTGGCCGACTTTCGCAGCGCACTGCAACTCGACCCCGCCAACCAATTTGCCCAGCAGCGCTTGCGCGATTCACTGGGAGATTGGACGCCGAAAGTCGTGGCCGCGCCCCAAGTCGTGGAGGATGGGGGAGAGGTGCGAGTGGTTCCGGACCTCACCCTGGCCGATTTTCACTACCACGGTGATTCCCGAGGACTCCTTACCCAGGTGGCGGCGGCCTTCGGCGTAGTGGCGACGTTCGACGATTCTGTGCAATCGCGCCGGGTCAGCTTCGACATCCAGGGCGTGGACTTCTTCACCGCCATGGGGGCGGCTTGCGAGGTGACCAAGACATTCTGGACGCCACTGGAGGAAAAGCAAGTCCTGGTAGCCGCCGACTCGCTCGAAAACCATCGCCTCTTCGATCGCATGGCGTTGCGCACCTTCTTCATTCCCGGAATCACCACGCCCCAGGAGCTGCAGGAAATCGTCAACATGCTGCGCGCGGTCTTCGAGATTCGGTTTATCACGCCGCAGCCACAAACCGGCACCCTGGTGGTGCGCGCGCCCAAGGCCATGCTGGACGCAGCCACGCAGACGCTGATGACGCTGCAGGACGGGCGACCCCAGGTCATGCTTGACGTCTATGTGTACGAGATTACGCACTCCCTGGTACACAATTTCGGGCTTCACATCCCCAACCAGTTTCAGTTGTTCAACATTCCCGCGGGAGCGCTGGCCGCCCTTGGGGGACAGAATATCCAGGACCTGATCAATCAACTGATCGCGGGCGGCGGGATCAACCAGGCCAATTCGCAGGCTTTGTCGGCGCTGCTGGCGCAGTTGAGCAGCCAGCAGAATTCCATCTTCAGCCAGCCCCTGGCGACTTTTGGCGGGGGCCTGACATTCATGGGGCTGAGCCTGGGCACGGCCAGCGCACAGCTGTCCGTAAACGAAAGCACGGTGAAGAATCTGGAGCATGCCACGCTGCGCGTGGCCGAGGGCAATGAGGCCAATTTCAAAGTGGGGTCGCGCTTTCCCATCCTGAACGCCAGCTTCGCGCCCATCTTCAATACTCCGGCAATTGCCCAGAACATCCAGAACAACACGTTTCAGGCGGCATTCCCTTCCTTCAGTTATGAAGACCTCGGGCTCACCATGAAGGCGAAGCCGCAGGTCAACGGCGACTCCGATGTGAGCCTCGCGCTGGAGTTGCAAGTGCGCTCTCTCACCGGTGCGGCCATGAATGGCGTGCCTGTCATCTCCAATCGGGAATACAAAGGCAGCATTATGTTGCGAGACGGGGAGCCCGCGGTGGTCGCGGGTTCGGTGTCGCGCACCGAACAACGCAGTCTGAGCGGCATTCCGGGGCTGGGAGAGGTTCCCGGGCTCAATCGCGTGATGGCTACAAACACCAAAGAAGAGGACGACGACGAACTGCTCGTCGTGATCACGCCGCACGTGGTCCGCCAGGCTGCGGGAACTAATGCGGAAGTGTGGGTGAAGAAACAGTAGCTGGTGGCTGGAAGCTGGGAGCCGGCGATTTTTATCCCGAAACAGGGTTACGCAGCTACCAGCCTCCAGCCGTTTATTTCCCTTCCTTGGCGGCGAAATCCACCAGCTCTTTCACCACCTCGTAGGGAACGCCACCAGGGAGTTTGCGCCCATTGATGAACAGGGTAGGGGTGGAGTTCACATCCAGGGACTTGCCCAGGGCCAGGGAGCGTTCCACCCTCGTAGTGGTGTCGGGCTGAGCGGCGCAGGCGGCAATCTCGGATCCTTTCACTCCCGCCGTATCGGCCAGTCCGGTCAGCTTCTCATCGGCGTTGCTGGCGGTGATCTCCGCCTGCGCGGCGTACACGCCCTCCACGAATTTCCAGAAGGCGTCATTCGAGGCGCGCCCCACACAATCCGCGTAGGCCGCTGCCTTGCCCGACCAGTTGTGCGAGGGGAGGGGAAAATGCTGGAACACCAGACGCACATCTTTGTCCTCGCTGAGCAGCTTATCGAGGATGGGCTGTGCCTCCTTACAGTGCGGGCATTGCAGATCGCTGAACTCGACCACCGTCACAGGTGCGTCTGCCGGGCCGCGCGCAGGTCCTGTAACTTTCTGCTCCAACAGCTTGCGATCGGCGTCGAAAGGATGCGGCCCAAACGGGATGATCTCGCCCGTCACCGCATGTTTGCCATCGGCAGTGATATAGAGTTTGTTACTCTGCGATCCCTGGGGACCGCTGATCACTACGCTCACCTCGGTCAGTCCTTCCGCCACCGACGGCTTGATCTCTGCAACCTTCCAGGTCAGGCCGGCCTGGTAGCCAAGCATCTGCTGCAGGAAAGCGTTCACCGTCTCCTCAGAGGGCATGTTTGGCTTGACACCTGCCACAGCGGCAGGCTTGGCGGCGGTATGATGCGCCGGGGATGACGGCTTCTGTTGCGCAACCATCACACCGGCGAGCAGCAGAATCAAAGCTACGCGGCAGAGCAGACGAAGCATGCGATCCTTTCTAATCGTCATAGGAATGTTGTGCGGTTTCTAACGGAACACTCTCTTATTGGATCCATCCATCCTACACGTCGGGCTTGGCGGCGATGGGAAAACGCCGGCCGTAGCCGAAGGCCTTCTCCGAGATCTTGAGTCCGGGAGCGGCTTGCTGGCGCTTGTATTCGCTGCGCTCTACCATGCGGATGACGCGCCGTACCAGATCCAGGTCGAAGTTGTGATCGCGAGCAATCTGCTCGGCCGGGCGCGATTCTTCCACATAGTCTTCGACAATGGCGTCCAGGACCTCATAGGGCGGCAAGGTGTCGCTGTCCCGCTGGCCGGGGCGCAACTCAGCCGACGGCGGCTTCTCCAGGCTGGCCTGCGGGATCACCGGGCGGCGCGCATTCACATAGCGGCTGAGGCGATAAACCATGGTCTTGGGTACGTCGGAGATCACGGCCAAGCCACCCACCATGTCGCCATAGAGGGTGCAATAGCCCACGCCCAACTCACTCTTGTTGCCGGTGCTGAGCACAATAGCGCCAAATTTGTTGGAAAGCGCCATCAGCAGGCTGCCGCGGGCCCGCGATTGAATGTTTTCTTCGGTAACGTCTTCCTTCCGCCCGGCGAAGGCCTTCTGCAGTGTCTTCTTGTAGCTCTCGAAGACTTCGGTAATGCAGAGCAGTTCGAAGCGGATGCCGAGATTCTCAGCGAGCGTGCGGGCGTCGTCGACGGAACCCTGGGAGGAGTAAGGTCCGGGCATGCCCACGCCGATCACGTTTTCCGGCCCCAAGGCCTCCGCGGCAATCACTGCGGTGAGAGCGGAGTCGATGCCTCCGCTGAGGCCGATGATCACCTGTCGAAAACCGCATTTGCGCACGTAATCGCGCGTGCCCAGCACCAGGGCGGCGTAGGCGCTGCCTTCTTCGCCCTCGATCTGCGGGTGAATCTCACCGGAGAGTTGGTCCGAGTCGAAATAGATGAGATCTTCCTCGAAGGACTTGCCTTGCGCGATCACCTGGCCTGCTGGGTCAAGGACCACGCTGGAGCCGTCAAACACCAAGCTGTCGTTGCCTCCGACCTGGTTGACCATGGCTACCGGGACCTTGTTGCTGCGGGCGATGGTGGCCAGCATGTCGCGCCGAAATTCGCGCTTGCCCAGCCAGAACGGGGACGCTGAAATATTCAACAGAAAATTGCCCCCGGCGCGGATCAGCGCTTCTACCGGGTCAAAGGTATACAGCCGCTTGTTCCAGAAGTGCTTGTCGTTCCAGGCATCTTCACAAATCGTAAGGGCCATCTGTTTGCCGCAGAATGGGAACAAGGCCTGGCTCTTGGCGGGGGCGAAATTGCGCATTTCGTCGAAGACGTCGTAGGTGGGCAGCAGCATCTTGGACTGCAGAAAGGCAATCCCGCCGTCTTTCAGCAATGCCGCAGAGTTCATCACCGATTTTCCGGTTTCAGCCAGGGCCGGGGTCACCAACCCGCAGATGACGGCTATGCCGCGGGTCTCTACCGCGATGCGTTCAGCAGTTTCACGGTTGCGAACGATAAAAGAGGCACGTTCCACCAGGTCCCGAGGAGGATAACCGCACACCGAAAGCTCAGGGAACAGGATGAGTCCCGCACCTGCAGCTTGCGCGCGATGAGCAAAGTCGACAATCTTGGCCGCGTTGCCGGCGAAGTCTCCAACGGTAGGGTTGATCTGTCCCAACGCGATCTTCACCGTCCCAGTGTAAAGGTGGGGACGCGCGGCCGTCGAGTCAGAGACGAGAGATCAATGCGGGATCTGCCCAGTACCGGGGTCCGGCGCCGGCACGTTAGGGGGCGGTTGCGATGGAGGCGACATCAGCGGCGGTTGGGGGTTGCTGGATGGGACCGTCGTGGGCACTGAAGTGTCAACTGGTTCCCCCGGACGCCGCAGGCTGGGAGCATTGGGCGGGCGCGGTTCGCCCTTGGCCACACTAGGCTGCGGTTCAAGATTTACTTCCTTCTCGGTGCGTACCACCTTCTCCCCACTGATCCTCATGGTCTCGACGCGCACTACCTCATCCCCGACGAAACGCACGAAGTCCACATCTTCCGGCGGTTGCCCGTAAATCCATTCTTCGTACTCTACCTCGCCTTCCTTCTCGCGGTCCTTCCGCGGAGGACGGCCTTTGGCATACAGCACCATGTCGCGGTTCATCCCCACCAGAACCTGATGGCTCTTGATCGCCTCCTTTACTTTGGGCGGGACGGTGTCGAGATAGGCTTCCAGGGCCGACTTGGCATCGAAGTCGAACACCGGATGCAGCAGATCCTTGATCTGCTTGGAATTCAACTCCGGGACGTAGTGGTCGAAGAGCAAATCCACATAAGAGCCCCGCGGGTTGGCATTGGAATCGCTGGGCGTAAGTGGAACCGACTGCCCGCTGCCGCCGGCAATCTGGATGCGTTGGTACCACTTCTTTTTCTTGACCGGGCCGCCATTGATCTCGAAACGGATGTGATCGTTCTTAATCTCGATCGCGGTAATCATCGCCTGATCGCCCGGCTTTACCGCCGGCCCCCACATGGCGAGCAACTGCTGCAACTCCTTGCCGTCGGGGGATATCTTGCCATCCTTAAGCGTAAGCCCCCTTTTCCCCATGGGAAATGGGGAACGGATGTAGACGAGTTCGGCGTTGAAGGCACTGATCAGCTCCATGCGAGTCTTCTTTGACATTTCGGGCTGAGCAGCAGAGGAAGGCTTCCGATCGTCGGCCAGGGCTACGAGGCTGTACAGAACGAAAGCGAGAGCCAAAACGTAGCGTGGCTGCATGGGGCACCCCGGGCCGGAACTGCCCTGATTATAGCGCCGTTTGCGGGGTAGGGAAGGAAGGGTTTTCCGGGAATCGCCGCTAGTTTTGCTGGAGGAAATGACGGCACGGTTGGTGCTTTTTTGCGACCTCGGCGATGTCTTCGTGAGCTCTGCGGTTAAGGTCTGGGGCTTCTGGGAAGTCGGAAGCGGCCTGCTTCAGCCCGGCCGCCCTAGGCCTGGCCGGACACGCGCAAGCCGTCTCGCGCCACCTGCAACGGCAAGACCCGTCCGCCGCTGTCGCCAATGGCAGTAGCCACCCGGCTGGCAGCGCCCTTCTCCACTAAGAAAATCACGCAGCCACCGCCGCCGGCGCCGCAAACCTTGGCCGCCCGGCCGCCGCTGCTGGCGGCCACCGCGATGAGCTTGTCAATCAGCGGAGTCGTGATGCCGGGAGCGTTGGTGCGGCGCAGCTTCCATTCCTCGCGCAGCAGCCGCGCGACTTCGTCCCAGTCGCCGTGGGCCAGCGCCCGGTGCATGGCGCGGGCTATTGCCGAGATGCGCTCGAAATTGCGGAACACGTGCCGGTCGCCATTGATGTGCGCCTTGAACACCTCCCAGTTGTTGATGCCCGACTGCCGCGGCGCCCCAGTATAGGCGAGCACAAAGCGGGATTCGATTTCCTCGGGCGCGACCGGCACGGCTTCGCGGTGGATGCCGTCGGCATCGAGATGAATAGCGCTCACCCCACCGTACAGCGCCGGGTAGTAATCCTGGCAGCCGGTGGGAACGGCGATGATCTGTGCCTCCACATTCTGGGCTATCACTCGCATCTGCTCGAGGGTTAGATTGCGGTCGGTGAAGCGGGCGAGCGCCGCAGTGGTGGCAATCATCAGCGCCGACGATCCGGAAATCCCGGCGCCAGCCGGCGATTCGGAATCAGTCTCCACCAGCAGGCCTTCCTTGGGAGCAAAGAAGCGCACCAGGTAAGCGGCCAGGGGATGGCGAAAGCGGCGGGCGCGGCGCAGAGCCTCCAGGTCGGCGAATCGCTCTTCGCGCTTCGTGTCCAGCGAGCGGAAATGAATTTGGCGGCCTTTGAGCGGCGTGATCCGGCAAGTCGTCAGGATGTTGACGGCAAAATTCAGTGTGAGCGCCCCAGGATGAAACAGATACAGGGGCCACAGGTCCATGGTTCCGCCCGCCAGGTCGGCGCGGCAGGGAGCCTGGGCCACGATGGGGGGAACTGCGGTAGTGTGGGTCGGTCTGGGCATGGAGGTCAGTGTTTCTCTATCCCGGCCAGATGCTCCAACTGGCGCCGCCAGTCCAGTTCCTCCACGAAGTGGTGTGACTCCCGCCAGCCAGGTTGCACTTTCACAAACAGCTCCAGATAGACGCGAGTGCCGACCATCTTTTCGATCTGCAAGCGGGCCGCGGTGCCGATCTTCTTCAGCATCGCTCCGCCCTTGCCGACCAGGATGCCCTTTTGTCCTTCGCGCTCGCAGTAAATCGCGGCGGCGATGCGGGTAAGCTTCGTGCCTTCTTCGAACTGCTCAACTACGACGGTGGTAGCGTAGGGCACCTCTTCCTTGGTCTCCAGCAGCACCTGTTCACGGATGATCTCCGCCACCATGAAGCGCACTGGCTGGTCGGTCACCTGATCTTCCGGAAAGTAATGGGGGCCTTCGGGCAGCGCCTCGATCACCTTCTCCAGCAGCAGATCCAGACCCTCACGGTTGCGCGCGGAAAGGGGAATGATCTCTTTGAAGTCATGCAGGCGGCGGTATTCATCGATGATCGGCAGCAGCTTCTCTTTCTGGTGGCGCAGCAGGTCGATCTTGTTCAACAGCAGCAGCGCCGGGGTCTGCGACCTCCTGACCAACTCCAGCACGAACTGATCGGCAGGAGCGGACTTCACCGCGACATCGGTGATCAGCAAAACCAGGTCGCAACCCTCCAGCGCCTCCCGCACCTCGCCCATCATCTTGCGGCCCAGCGAACTGTCAGGCTTGTGGACGCCCGGGGTGTCGATGAGCACGACCTGTCCGCCGGGGCGGCCTTGTTGCGGGGGCGCGTGGATGATTCCCAGAATGCGGTTGCGCGTGGTCTGCGGTTTGGGGCTGATGATGGCCAGCTTCTGGCCGACCAGGGCGTTCAGCAGGGTGGACTTGCCGGCGTTGGGCCGGCCGAGAATGCAGACGAATCCGGAGTGAAAGCCCATGTCTGTGGACACGATAGGGATTTCCGGTGGCGAGGTCAAACTGGCGTGGCATGGCCAGTCTCGCTGCGGAAGGCCAGCCACTTGCCTGCGCCGTTCCCCATAAAGTTGGGGATCACGGCGTGAACTTGAATACGACGCCCTGGGTGGCGCTTCCGCCGGAAACGGTCGTGCCGTAAAGATCGCCGTTCGGATCGGGGGTCAAGCCGTAATAGGGGTAGCCTCCGTCAGGAGTCTCTGCGAAGCGATGCAGGATGCGCTCGCCGTGCGCCGGAACCAGTTCGAAAATCGTGCCACAGTCGCATCCCGTATTTCCGCCCATCGAAGTCGTGCCATAGAGATTGCCAGCGGCGTCGAAGACCAGCGTACTGGTTGGGTTACTTCCGTCGGTGCCGCCTTTGAAGCTGTACAAGACCACCTCTTTATTTCCGGTCCTGCCCAGCTTGAAAACCGCGCCCATCCCATTCGCGCCGCCGTAGTAGGTTGTCCCGAACAGATTGCCGTTCGCATCAGCGATCAGGCCGCCGTAAGGAAAGGCGGCATCGGGCTGGCCCTTGAAAGCATACAGAGTGGTCATTTTCCACCCGCCTTGAACGGGAGACAGGCGGAAGGCTGTGCCGGCGCTAAAAGCCCCACCGAGCTCGCTTACGCCGTAGAGGTTGCCGGCCTGGTCGATGAGCAGCGATCCGAGAGAGCCTACTGCTCCATCGTTGCCGCCGGTGAAGGCATGAATCACGGTCTGCTTCCAGCCGCCACCGGTTACGGGAGAAATCTGATAGACCACGCCGACGCCGCTGGCGCCGCCATCGGGAGTGGTGCCATAGAAGTTGCCGTTGCCATCGGAAACCAGCCCGCCGCCGGGCCCGAAACCGTCATCGCCCCCGGTGAAGTTATACATGGGGGTCTCGTGCCAGGAGCCGCCAACATTGCTCAGCATATAAACCACGCCGCAGCCATCGCCGGCACAAATCCCGCCACTCCCGCCCGCGACTGTGGTTCCGTAGAGATTACCCGCGGAATCCAGGATTACGCCGCCGTAGGGGTTCTTTCCGCTGCCAAAACAGTCAAAGCTAAACAGTACCTTTTCTGTGAAGTGGCCGCCGGAGGGGGTTAGTTGGAAGACCGTGCCGCAGCCGAAGTCGCCTCCTGTAACCGTCGTACCATACGCGTTGCCAGACTGGTCGAAGGCCAACCCAGTCGCTGGATCGCCTCCGTCGCGACCGCCGGTAAAGCTGTACAGCAGCTTTCCGTTACTGGCCGCCCAGGAATGCCCCACCAGCATCATCGCCACAGCGGCGATCGCCCAAGCCTTATTTATGAAATGCTCGAATGGTTGATTTCTCATTTTCCCAGTCTCCACGCACGTTTCGCTTCGGCTCGATGGCAAAGGTCACTCCGATCCGGGCAGTTCTGGGAATTCGCTGGGAGAAAGCGCGAGAGTACGCCCTCGCTAGACTGCGCAGCTCAGAGGCAACCTGCGAGCGGGCGTATTGTGTCACGAATCGGGCCGGGATTCAACGATTAACAGGGCAGTTCATGAAGTTGCGCATGACGGCCTCGGACCGCTTCACTCCGATGATCTCCGGGGAACATCCTGCACCGGGTCTACCATTTTGGTGCGGGAGTGAACGATAATGGCAACGTGCAGTCCGTTGACAACTGCAACGACACGAACAAGACGCAGAACTTTGACTACGATGCTCTGAACCGCATTGCGCATGGACGGGTGGCCCGGGTCTGCGTCAGCATATCTTCCCATTGTGTCCCGCGACATGGTTCGAGGGTGCCCCAGGTCTCGCGCTTTTCGAGACCTGGGGCTTTTCCCACCCGTTGGCACTCACGCCGCCGGTGAACGAACCTTCATCTTCAACACTTCCCACCTATTGATCAGCACCGGACCACGCTCCAAGAATGCATACGCGCGGTAACTGCTCCAGCACCACAGTTCGGGAGATTCCACTAATCCTCGCTTCACTGGGTTACGATGCATGTGGCGCAGCTTCTCCACCCGCTTGCGGGCGCTCCACACGTTGAAATCATAAAAACGTGCTTGCCAGATCTGCCGTGGGAC
>Ga0335070_10006049_pt1 | contig 14246 bp, 13 predicted proteins | sample Lox_Sample_13_FD_206722 | JGI IMG/M metagenome (GOLD analysis project Ga0335070, IMG submission 206722) | Soil microbial communities from Loxahatchee National Wildlife Refuge, Florida, United States - Lox_Sample_1.3 | ecosystem: Environmental > Terrestrial > Soil > Wetlands | place: USA... | reverse complement strand
TTTCAAAGAAGAAAAGAACCGGATTCCTGTTTTCACAGGAATGACAGGCTGCTATTTGACCTCTTTATGAAAATTTCAAAAATTCTAACAGATGGGTCTATGATCGTCAATGATTTAATGCCACCTCCAGTTTTTCTCTAAAGCTCTTCCAACATGCGCCTCTGTATCTGAGTCTATCGGGGGAGAATGTATTCTATTATTATCCGACCGAGGTAGGTCCTTGAAGAAGCTTCATCGGCCCATCCTTTTAGGGACCCACTGCATAAGTTTCAAGGAGAAACTGGGGCTCAAGATCACAGAGGTCAGCCCTGTTTGCCTCAACGCGGGCCTTATGAAGCCTCGGAAGGGATCTACCCCGGTCATGGGCAGTAAAACCCGGAAGCTTAATACTTCTATTAATAAGGAGGCCGTTGGAGGAGAAAAGACGGGTTGGGGAGGCCAACGCATGCCCCTCACCCTCCCCTCTCCCCGGAGGGGAGAGGGGAGGGCGAGGGGTTAGTTGTCTTTCCAGGTTGGTTTACGTTTGTCTAAAAAGGCTTTGAGTCCTTCGATCGCATCGTTGGTCTTCATCAAGCGATCCAGGTAGATTTTTTCGATGGCCTTGAGCCCCTGATCCACATCGTCATTGAGGCCGGCGAGTGCGGCTTCCTTGGTCAACTTCAATACAACCCCACTCAACTTCTTAAACTTTTCGATAAATCCTTTCACTTCCTCAGCGAGCGATGTTTCAGGAACGACCTTATTGACCAATCCCAAGGCTAAAGCTTCCTGTGCACCGACCACATCTCCGGACAAGATTAGCTCGAGAGCCTTCTTCCGCCCCATCATCCTCGGAAAGATCAAAGCGGCAATGGGGGGAAAGACCCCCACCTGGATTTCGGGTTGTCCAAACTTAGCCTTCTCTGTGGCAATCACCATGTCACAGTAAAGGGCTAATTCGCATCCCCCCCCCAGGGCTGAACCATTTACCACGGCAATGGAAGGAACCTTCAAAGCGTCCATCAACCGGAATATTTTATGAAAAACTTCGATCATCTTATAAACCAAATCGCCCAGATGCTCTCCGACATCCACTCCCGCGGAGAATGCCTTTCCCGCTGCCTGGATGACGAGTAGCTTTAGAGACTTCTCATTCTTCAAATTTTCGAGGTAGGAATCGATCTCTTCCATCATCTCGATATTGAGGACGTTGAGGGGAGCTCGGTTCAACGTCATCGTTGCCACACCCTCTTTCAATTCGGTCTGAATATGTTTAAACGCCATCTCTCTCACCTCCCTAGCCCTGAACCCTATGTGGTGCAGGGTCATGGTCATGCGTAAATCATTAATCGCGAATCATACATTCTATTGAATCAAATCTTTTTAAAAAAGATGCCCTTTGGGTAGACAACTATGTTTGACCCAAAGGGCATCTCCGTCGCACATCATCCGTTTCTTACTTCTTCTGAGGTTTTCCCAAGACTTCCTCAAAGAATTTTTCGTCCACGAGTTTGCCCTCAGCAATGTTCTGGCGGTACTTGATGAAATCAATCGTATCCGCGCCGGTAATCTTCTTGCTGTTGAAAGCACCAAACCCGAGGTAGGCTTCTCCCATCATGTTGGCGGCTAACCAATGCCTGTTCGGGTTCTTCGTCTGATCCCAGAAGAACTTCTTCTTGTTCCGGATCCCGTCGATGGACATCATCAAGCAGCCAGGGAAAAGATTGGCAAATGTCCAACAAATCTTCTCCACTTCCGCATCAAGAAGCGCAAAGTCAAATTCATTGTTCTTGAGCTTGCCGTTTACCAGGTCCCGTGCCTGCTTGAATTCGTCACCCGCCTTGTACTCGCCATAAACAAGCTCACCGTCTTTGACATAGGAATCTGTAATGATCTGTGGGTTACGCAGCCATTTGCCTTTGTCATCTTTGAGAACGGGAACGCATTTTGTAATGAGGCCTTTGCGCCACATCTTGTAGGCGGACCACATCTCGCAGCTGATGCAGCTCCACATGGCATCTTCAATGGTCAGGTACCATGGTAGAAAATCCGAAGCACCCCCCACGGGAGCAGATCCATGTCGAGGACCTGCCTGGCCGAAGATAGCGAGGTCGGAAGCGATCGTCAGGTCGCAGGCCGTCCCGATTTCCTGTCCTCCGGCCACCCTCATTCCGTTCACCCTGCAGATCACAGGTTTCTTGCACATCAAGATGGAGTCCACCATGTTGTTGAAAAGCTCCATATAAGCGCCGTACTCTTCAGGCCGCATGCTGTAGTACTCTGAATACTCTTTCGTGTTTCCACCGGTGCAGAACGCATTCGGGCCCGTGCCCGTGAAGACAACCGTTACGATCGAACGGTCTGTCGAGGCATTCTCCATACCGGCGATGACGCCCTTTACCATCTCTGTGGTGTAGGAGTTATACTGAGCGGGGTTGTTGAGTCTAATCCACACATTGTAGAGACCTGGTATCACATTTCCCTTTGGGTCTTTCAAAGGCCTCTTGTCATAGACCGTGCAGGGGGCTTCTGTTCCCCAGTGTTCTGAGCCATACCGGCTATGATCCTTCATTTGATGTTCCCTTGGCATCCACTCTATTGCCATAAATATTCCTCCTCTCTATTTTTGATTTAGTCTATTGAACTTAAAAATCAGGGGTCAGTACAATTCTCTTTGCTGGAGATCCAGCCTTGTGAACTTCATCATAGACGGATGCAATTTTACTCATGGGTCTCGTCTCGACAAAAGGTCCGATATCGACCTTCTTGGAGAGGACCATATCCAGCACAATGGGATAATATTCTGGCAGGCATCCCCATGTCCCGATCATCTCCGCATCGAAAGCCATGAGTCTGGACAACATATATTCATTTTTCGCCATCCCGAATCCAACCACCATCAACTTGCCAGTGAAGGAAAGAAGTTCCAAAGCAAGATCCTGTCCTGCCTTGGTTCCAGTGACTTCGAAAATCTTCCAACCGAAACCAGCTTCTAACCCGTTTTTCTTGCAGATGTCTCGAAATTCGTTCCGGATATCCTTGACCTGTTTCTCCTGCGTACTGATCACAAAATCAGCGCCGTATTTCAGTGCCCTTTGTAGTTTCTCTTGATTTCTTGCAATGCCTATCACTGTCTTTGCACCCAGAGCTTTTAACGTCTGAGCCACATAGACACCTACCCCTCCGGTCACACCGATGACAATAACATTATCCCCAGGCTGGAGGTCAGCTCTTTTGGCAGCCTGGTATGGGGTTGTCACAGCATCGGCTACCACGGCAAGGTGTTCCAAAGGAATACTGCCACGATTCCTTACTTCACAGAGATCAATCGAAGGCACCGGAATATAGGTTGAATTCCCCCCGTAGATCCCGAGACTATTCCCCGGCATCTTCTGAGCTAAACAACGATTGCCTCTTCCGCTTTTACAAAGAAGACACTGACGACAGGGCATGACCGCAGGAATGATGACTTCTTTACCAATCCATTTTTCATCTCCTGCAACAACGGTCCCGCTGATCTCATGCCCGAGAGTCAACGGAGGCTTGACTACGGTCGGTACACCATCATAAAAATATCCCAGATCCGTATGGCAAACGCCGCATCCCGCCACTTTGACTAACACCTCTCCGGGGCCCAAAGTTGGGACGGGAATGGAGGCCTTTGCTAACTTCCCTGGGATGACCTCTCCTGTCTCCTTGTTTTTGCCTGTGGGTTGAACCATTTGCCAAGTCTCAATCTTATCAGGTATTGTTGCCATTTCATTCACCCCTTTCTAACTAAAAATTCGAAATTGGAATATCGAAATCCGAAGTAAAAATGTTAAACTCTAACCTCGAAACCCTAAACTCTAAACAAACTCAAATGCCCAAAGTACAAAACTCAAAACGTATAATCTCTTGAGTTTTAGATTTTCTATTTGCCCGCCCTGTTAAGTACAGGATGAGTTATTTCCGCTCTAATTTTCATGACTCTTCCGGAAGAGTGAGATGAGCAATTTCATACCGCTATTACTTAACAGGGTGAAGATTTAGAGTTTAGTGTTTAGAGTTTAATTCATTTCGGATTTCGCGCTTCGTGTCTTACTTGCATCCCCCCTTTCTAACCAAATTTCAAATTGAAAATTTCGGATTGCGCCTGCCTGCCCTGTACCATGTTAGATTCAGGGCTTGCCGGTAGGCAGGGATTGAGATGTGAAATCTGAACTGTAAAATTTCGAAAAGACTTAGGTCATCCCGAGCCCTCCGTCTACGCAGAGAACTTGGCCTGTGATATAACTCCCCTCGTCCGATGCCAAGAAGACGAAGGTTGGAGCTACCTCTTCTGGTTCAGCAAATCGACCCAGCAAGATCCTGCCCGTATAAATCCCCATCAGCTTTGGGTCGGATTTAACCTTCTCAAACATCTCAGTACTTACATACCCTGGCTGGACGACATTTACCGTAATCCCGTAACTAGCCAGCTCTCGTGCAGCAGACTTGGTCAGAGCAACGATCCCTCCCTTGGCTGAACTATAATTGATCTGTCCTTTTGTTCCCCATAATCCAGCCGAAGAAGTCACATTGATAATTCTCCCATATTTTTTCTCCATCATAAATTTTGATGCTGCCTGGATGCACAGGAAAGGACCCTTGAGGTGAATGTCAACCACCTCATCCCACTGATCCTCCGTCATTTTGTAAAGCATATTTGGTTTTGAAACTCCTGCATTGTTCACCAGGATGTCAATCTTCCCGAAGTTGTCAATAGCTGTTTGGATGATCCTGTCTGCATCGGCCTTTGCTGCAACATTCCCTTTTACCGGCACCGCTTTCTTTCCTATTTTCTTAATCATCTCAACAACTTCTTGTGCCGGTTGATCTTTACTCGCATAATTCACAACAACATCAGCGCCTTCCTTGGCAAAGGCAACGCAAATTCCCCTGCCGATCCCTCTTCCTCCACCCGTAACAACCGCAACTCTACCCTCCAGCCTGCCCATTTGAGAACCTCCTTCTACAGCAGCTTTTTAAAAGACCAGGATAATAATTTGTGAATATATTCTCATGATCAAGCGAAAAAATACTACATTTTCATTTTAAATACAAGAGATTTTTTAATTAGTTTATATCTTCTGTAATCACATAAGGTTACATCCACAGTTTCCTTCTCCTGTAGTGCTTCACCTCACGGTAGCTTTTCTTCTTTCCAACCTCACTTAATCCCATATAAAACTCTTTTACATCCTCATTTTCCTTTAGATCTTTTTGCGTGCCGTCAAGGACGATTATGCCATTCTCCATCACATAGCCATAATCAGCGATATCAAGGGCCTGGGGTGCATTCTGTTTAAGGTTGGCTGCACAGGTTATTTTTGCAATCTCCCCAGGATTTGACCGGCCACGGTGTTCCTTTGGATTTGACCTGTTCCCTCGAGAAGCCAGGTGGCCAAGGCATCGCCAAGATAACCCGGGAGAAATTGTTCGTCGAACAGTCCGTATCCTGCGAGAATCTGCATCGATTTAAGGCAGACATCGATCGCCGTCAAAGGACATTTCACCTTTGCCTGCAAGCACGTGGCAAGGTCCATCTTCCCCTGATCGATCAACCACACGGCTTTGTAGGCCAACAAGGCCGCTGATTCAATCTCTTCCGACATCTCAACGATGAGATGGGAGATGTTCTGAAACTTTCCGATCTTTTGTCCAAACTGCTCCCGATTCTTCGCATGGAAAAGAGCTCGATCGTAAGCCCCTCTGGCGAGACCGACGGCCTGATTGGCGATCTCCGCCCTTCCCTCGTTCAACGCCTCCATGATGTAGGTGAACCCGTGATTCTCTTTCCCCAAAAGGTTCTTCTTGGGAATTTTGACATCGTGGAATTCGATGCTGCAGGAAGAGGTCGTTTTCAACCCGATCTTATCGCCCAGGTCCAGAGCGGTAACCCCCTCTGTTTCTCTCTCGACAATAAAACCGCTGATCCCTCGGTAGGGAGGCGCCTCAGGTTCGGTCTGAGCGAAGACCGTATAAAAATCAGCGAAATTCGCATTCGTGATAAAGATTTTATTGCCATTGAGGATATACTCATCGCCTTTTTTCTCAGCACGGGTATCGAGAAAGCGGATGTCGCTTCCGTGATTAGGTTCTGTCACAGCAATGGAGGCAACGGCCTCTCCCCTCGGGAGCTTGGGAAGATATTTCTTTTTCTGCTCATCGGTGCCAAACCTCAACAGCGTTTTAGCAGGAATGGACCCCAGGCTAAGAGCCAGCCCGATGCGGTTATCACATCGAATGATTTCCTCCATGATCAAACAGTAATCAAGAAGGGGCAGCCCCTGCCCTCCCAACTCTTTCGGGTAGTAGGAGGCAAGATAACCGTTTTTTCCCGCCTTCTTATAAATCTCCCAAGGAAACTCTTTCTTCTTCGCTAACTCGAAAGTCATTGCCGGGTCACATTCCCCGACCATGAACTCACGAACCGCCTCTTTGATCAACCGTTGTCTTGAGGTTAAACTAAAATCCACAGGCTTACTCTTTATGGGTAAAGTGCTTCTTATTAATAGGATTTAAGAGGTAAGGGTTTGAATGACAGAAAGACGGGCTACTCAATCTTAAGTTCCAAATTAATCATCTCGCCTCCTCTTGTAAATCCCATGGCACGAAAAAATTTGAGGAGATCCCAGTCGCTCCAATTCACTAATGTGTAAACGACGCTCACGCCGATCGACTTCAGATTTTTGATAAATTCTTGACTCAATTCTCTCGCCACACCCCTATGCTGATAATCGGGGTCGACCCCGATGGTGCTGATCCATCCCACCGTTTCCGGGATGCCGAACTCCCAACCACTCACCTCGCCGACGATAAAACCGATGACCTTCCCTTCAGCTTCAGCAACGAGGCCTGAAAGGGGATATCGGGGGTTGGGGAGTTCGATTTTCTGTCTCCAAAAATCTTGCCTGACCTTTCCCAAGACCTTCCGATCGATTTCGACAATCGCATCCAGATCCGAAACGGTCAGGGGTCGCATCTTTACTCCAGATAAGAAATCCCCTTCCATCCGCTCCCTTCCCCTTTACCCCGATATTATTCAATTACGGCGATCACTGCCTCTGCCTCGACCTCCTGACCTGGGGCCACACAGATCTCCTTCACCGTTCCGGTTGTCGGAGCTACCACCGGCATCTCCATTTTCATCGCCTCCAACACGGCGACCTGATCGTCCTCCTTAATCTTATCTCCCACCTTCACTGAAACCGAAACGATCTTCCCTACCATCGGTACAGTCACTGGTGTTCCCATGACATTCTCCTCCTTCCACAAAGCAAATTTTTATTTCAGACCCAGCGCGTTTCTCGCAATGATCATCTTCTGAATGTTTGATGTCCCTTCCACAATCTGATAGGATTTGGCATCCCGATAAAATCTTTCCACAGGATATTCTGTTGAAAAACCATAGGACCCGAAAATCTTAACGGCTTGATTGGCCGCTCTGACGGCGACCTCTGCAGCGTAATATTTGGCGCAAGAAACCTCAATCGTATTCCGCTGTCCAAGGTCTCTGTTACAGGCAGCCCGATGAACCAAAAGTCGGGCAGCCTGTTCTTCAACATACATCTCTGCAATTTGCTCCTGGATCATCTGGAAATTAGCAATGGGCTGGCCGAACTGCTCCCGCTCATTCGCATACCGGACCGAATGTTCGAGACAAGCCCTTGCTACCCCAACCGCCCGCGACGCCGAGGAGAGCCGGGTGTTGTCCAGCATGGCCATGCAGATTTTAAAGCCATCTCCCTTTTGACCAACCAGACAGTCTTTCGGCACCTTGACGTCTTCGAAAACGATCTCCCCTGTGGGAGCACAGAAAAGGCCTAACTTCGAATCAATCGCTTTTTGAGTAACCCCTGGAAGATGCATATCAACGATAAAAGCTGACATGCCGCGGTGCTTCGCCGCTTTATCCGTATAGACATAAACAATACCAAGATCGGACACGGGCACCCCGGAAATCCACATCTTTGTTCCGTTTAAGACGAACCCTCCTTCTGTCTCCACTGCGGTGGATTTCATCGAAGCCACATCAGACCCGGTGTTGGGCTCCGTGATGGCAAAACAGCCGAGGAGGTCAGCGTTGATCAATTTTGGAATCCATCGTTCCCGCTGTTGCTCAGTTCCGAAATTGAGAAGGACAGATTGAATCGAATTCATCTGAAGGTTGAAGGGCAGCCCCCAGGAAGGGGAAATCCTTGCGATCTCCTCTGTCATCACCGAGGCGGCAAGATAACCGCTTTCATTTCCACCATATTTTTCGGGTGCGATACATCCAAAGAAACCAAGTCTGGCCATCTCTTTAACAATTTCCCGACGGAAGCGATGTTCTTTCTCATCTTCCTCCATAGTGGGAGCGATCTTCTTCTCCGCAAAATTCTTAGCCATCTCCCGCATTGCTTCTTGTTCTTCAGTCAATTTAAAATCCATAGAATTTCCTCCTCCCGGTTAGATTGTGCAATTTATAACAAAGGCCTTCTCTTTTGTCAAGATATTTTTATCCAAACCGTTGACTTGTAACACATTGTATTTATTAGTATTATGTTGCGCCCACGGAAGGTCAGGATCAGCAACCTTGACAAGACCAGGTAAATGGGGAATAAGATTGTCAATGAGAATAATGGGTTTGGACATCGGCACCCGTACCATCGGAATAGCTATTAGCGATGAGTTGGGAATAACAGCTCAGGGGCTCAAAACTCTCAAGAGGAAATCGACGGAAGAAGATTTCAAGGAAATCGCTGCAATCATTCGCCAATTCGAAATTGAGGAAATCATCGTTGGCCTTCCCAAGAACATGGACGGGACTTTAGGCAGGCAGGCAGAGAAAGTCCTCAAGTGGATCGAGATCCTGCAGGACAAAATTGAAATTCCAGTGGCCACTTGGGATGAGCGCCTTTCAACAGTCGGAGCTTCCAGAGTCTTACTGGAAGCAGACGTCTCAAGAAGGAAAAGGAAGAAGGTCATTGACAAGGTGGCTGCCGTCCTCATTCTTCAGGGATACTTGGACCAAGGTAGGAGAAAAAATGATGAGACTGTTCTCCAAGAGTAAATTCTTCCTCCTCTCGGTGGGGCTTCTCCTAATTTTCATCATCTTCATTCTTTTCTGGTTCCTCTTTGTCCCCCCGTCTGGAACAACTTTGACCAAGACTGTTTTTATTAAGAAAGGAAGTCCCCTCAAGAGGGTTTCAGAGGTGCTGGAGCAGGAAGGGATCATCAGAAATAGACATTTCTTTGTTCTCCTCACGGCGATCCTCGGCAAAAAGACAAAAATTAAGGCGGGAGAATATGATCTTCATACTCAGATGCTTCCCCTCGAGGTACTGGATGCTCTGGTGAAGGGTCAGGCGAAGCAACACCTCGTGACCATTCCCGAGGGGTACACTCTTTCCCAGATCGCTCAGCTCTTGGAAGATTTGAATCTTGTTGAGAAGAAAGGTTTGCTTCAAAAGACATCCTCTCCTGCTTTCATCAATGTTCTCGGCCTCTCTGAAGTAGCGGGAACGACCCTGGAGGGGTACCTCTTCCCCGACACCTATCATGTATTCAGGGAAATGGACCCGGAAGAAGTGATCCAGATGATGGTCCATCAGTTCAAAAAAGTATTCGGACCGGACCTAGTTCGTCGGGCGGCTGAATTGGGCATCTCCGAAAAGGAAGCAGTGATCCTAGCCTCCATCATTGAAAAAGAAACTTCCCTCCCTGAAGAGAAACCTCTTATCTCTGCCGTTTTTCACAATCGCTTGAAAAGAAATATTCCCCTCCAAAGTGATCCCACCGTGATCTATGGAATTAAAGATTTTGACGGGAATCTGACCAAAGAACATCTGCTCAGGCATACCCCTTACAATACCTACGTCGCCGTTGGGCTTCCGCCCACCCCCATCTGTAATCCCGGGAAGGAATCCCTTTTGGCAGCCCTCCATCCTGCCCCCGTCCCATACCTCTATTTCGTCTCCAAGAATGATGGGTCCCATTATTTTTCCTCCGAAATCGAAGACCACAATCGTGCGGTTTGGAAATATCAAAAATTTCAAAGAAAAAATAACTTGACAAAAAAATGAAGTCTCATTTATCTTTGACCATTGTTTAACGACAAGAAAATTCCCAGCCCTTCCCTTCTCCTTTTAGGGGGAGATGATGGAAGTGAGGGGAAAAGGGAGGTTCTCATGAAAGATGTAGCAGTCATTGGTGTGGGCCAGAGCAGCTTTGTCAGAGGTTACGAGGGATCGATCAGGGAACTGGCCTTCGAGGCCTTCAGGGAGGCCATGCAAGACGCGGGGATCACTCAAAAAGAAGTGGGAGCTTCCATTTTTTGTTCGGCCCCTGAATATGATAAACAGCGTTCGCCGGCTGGCGTCCTCGCCGAATACCTGGGTCTTATTCCTCAGCCGACGCTTTACGTGGAGACCGTTTGCTCTTCGAGTAGCAGCGGTGTGAAAGTTGGATATAGCATGATCAAGTCCGGCCTCCATGACGTCGTGGTTGTCCTCGGGTTTCAGAAGATGTCCGAGATCACGTCTGCGGAATCCCAAGAGAGAATGGGGCGAGGCGCCGACATCCAGTGGGAAGCGCCCTTCGGAACCATGATGCCTGCCTATTACGCCCTTTATGCACAGGCCTACATGGCCAAACATGGTCTGACTCACGATGACCTGATGAAGGTCAGAATCAAGGCATCCACTTACGGTGTGGTCAACGAAAGGGCGGTCTATAGGAAAGCAGTAAAGCCGGAAGACTTTAGGCAAGGCGATCCCGAAGCAAAAATGGCAGGGCCTGTCGCATGGCCGCTCAGGGTAGGCGACTGTTGTGCGAACGCGGATGGAAGCTCCTGTATCATCCTTGCAAACGCAGAAAAAGCAAAGTCCCTTTCCAAGAAACCCATTTGGATAGTCGGAATCGGGGCGGCCTCAGAGGCGGTCAATATGGCGGCAAGACCCGATTTCACAAAAGGTCTGAGCGTCGGCTATGCAGCCGCCGCTCAAGCGTACAAGATGGCTGGAATCACCGTGAAAGATGTCAAGGTCGCGGAGGTACACGACTGCTTTACGATCGCAGAGATCATGGCATACGAAGGTCTTGGATTTGCGCCGATGGGTGAGGGAAAGCAGCTCATTCGCGAGAAGGCAACCTATAAAGAGGGCAAGATCCCTGTGAATGTCGATGGCGGGCTCCTTTCGAAAGGCCACCCCATTGGGGCGACAGGCGGGTCCCAGATTCGCACCATTATCCTGCAGCTTCGTGGTGAGGCGGGTCCCATGCAGGTACCCGGTGAGCCGGACATCGGCCTTGTCCACAACGTAGGCGGCGTCGGACTTTACGGAAACGTTACCATATTCAGCAGAGGATGAAAGAATCATTCTAAAGTTAGCAATGATCCATTAGCAATTCTCAATGAAAAGCATAATTAGAGTCTGTTTGTAAACGCCACTTTTCCGTCATGCCGGAGGTGAGGAGTCCTGCCCCGTACTTGATACGGGGGCATCCAGAGAGGCACCGGATGTGCTCGCTCGCTTCACTCACTCCGCCTCCCTCCGGTCGCCCGGCTGGAGTTTAACCCGATGAAAATCGGGGCCGGATTGACGACTTTTTGGAAGCCGGTAGTTTATGGACAGGCACTGATTAAATGAATTTCTTAGTTTCTCTCCGTTGCTAATTGATGATTGCTAATTGTCCATTTTGTATTGATTATTTTCCAGGGAGGTGAGGTATGGGTTTCGAGAAATTCGGAAGGAAAAGTTTTACGGCAGTAACCAAGACGGCAAAATTTGTTGATCTCCTGGCAGAAGGAAAGATCGAGGGAACCGCTTGTAAAGATTGTGGTGCCAAGTTTTTTCCTCCAAGGGCTGACTGTGCAAAATGTTTCTCAAAAAACATGGACTGGTTCGAGATGCCCAAGAAAGGCAAGCTGGAAACATTTACCACTGCTCAATATGCTCCATTTGGCTTCGAGGCGGATCCTCCCTATACGATGGGTGTTGTGGATTTCGGCGGTGGCCAGAAGCTGTTCGCCCGGCTGGCAAAGGACATGAAGCCTGAAGATATAAAGGTGGGTATGGATGTGACCGTCAGACCTCTCAAATACGACGATGGTCAGCTCTCTTTCGAGATTGCAAAAGCCTGATTCCCTTTGACGTCTCAAGCCTGCCTGCGGGCAGAATGAGGTTTTAAGCGGGAGGTGAATAAGGTGGGACGAAAGAAGTAGAGTAGAGTAGAGTTGATTTGAACTTAAATCGAAGCTAGAACTTACCGATACATCTCCTTTGCGGCCCGATTCTCGGGTTTAACTTCAGCCGTTGAAAGATCGACTATCCATGTCCTGACAAAAACAGGGGCGCTTCTCTCCTCCACATATTGGAGGACGCGAAATCTCTTCCCTCCAATCTCCTTTGCTTCGTATCTCCATCTCGGAAACGGAAAAGATTTTGCCTTTTCATCCGTCATCCTCTTCTCAACAGACCCGGCAGGAGTAGGATGGTTCTTGACCAGCTCCACCGCCTGAGCAGCAAGGGCCTTGGATTGAGCCGAACCTTGCTTCCCGGCTTTTCCGCGCTTTGGAACGAAGATGAGACTCCCTTCCTTGATCTTCAGTTCCAAATAGTTCCCGTCCGCACTTAAATAGCCGATTTGACCCGTATCAAATTTTGCCTGGTAAAAATTCATCGTCCCAGAACGGTTCTGAACAACTTCTGTGATCACGAAACCCTCTTTCTCCCTTTTGATCACCAGTTTTCTCTCCAAATCATCCGGAGATTCGTAGAACACCGCCGGGTTGATCTTCTTGACAGTCAAATATCGCTTACCAATATTCGATTTCAATTTGGCCAGCTTCTCTTTCTCGTATTCCTCGATGCCCAGAGGAGAGCTGACTTTCGAATCCTCCCCGGGAGCAACCCCTTCCCCATTCTTCGCGATGAGAAATGGGGGATCTTTATAAAAACTCTGCCCGAGGCATGGATCTGTTGTAACGAAGGAGAAACAGGAAAAAACAAGGAGTATGATCAAAATAGAAGGACAGACCTTCATGGACCAAACCTCTTATCCAATGATCATATGCAAATACGGTGCCCTCTTCTAAAACGTATAACCCATTGAAATCGCAAAATTCACAAAAGAATATTCCTAAGCAGTTTAATCCAAAACATACGTTTTGTCCAATTTTGTCAAAATCTTAACTCATTACAGGCGGCACAGGAAAAACGTAAAACTCTCACAGAAGAGAATCTTCAAAAAACAGAATATGTAACGTATCTATTGATCTTCAAAAGAGGCATGCTTTAGAAGCGAAGATTTCAGGGATGAAATCATGAATGCTCGCTCAATATATGAGAATCGAATGGAAACGTTTTCGGAAGGTCGGAAAGAGAGGATAGATAGCAGCTATTGAACCTTTCCCCAAAAAGGTGCTCGGCCTCTTTCCATTTGGTTGTTGATTTCACCTACCATTATCTTTAGATTAGACTCGAAACTGCGGATTATTGGTTAGAAATCATCAGGCAAGGCCGGCATAAGGAAATCGAATCCAAACGATTTGGGTATTCGCATCTTTGCCAACACCATAACCCCCGGAGCCAATCAACGATGCTTCGAAATGTTCATAAAGATTTTTCTTTTGCTAAAGGCCATACGAAGCGTTGCTATTGAACGGAAATCAATTCAACCTCAAAGATCAGGGTGCTATTGGGCGGAATGTTGCGGCCCCCACCGCGCTCCCCGTAGGCGAGGTCAGGTGGGATGAAGAGCTGCCACTTCGAACCTTCCTTCATCAACTGCAAGGCCTGGGTCCAGCCCCCGATGACACCATTGACCTTAAAGGTTGCCGGTTGGCCCCTCTTGTAAGAACTGTCAAATTCGGTGCCATCAATCAAGGTGCCTCTATAGTTAACGGTCACGGTATCCCCTGTCGTTGGTTTTTTGCCAGATCCTTCAATCAGGACCTTATATTGCAGGCCGCTTGGCAGGGTTATGATTCCTTCCTTCTTGTGGTTCTCTGCAAGAAACTTCTTTCCCTCTTCAAGATTTTTTTCAGATTTGTCCTTTGATTCTCTTTGCCGAGTAGCCGCCATCCTCTTCTGGAGTTCAGCAATCGTTTTGTGGATTTCTTCCCAGTTCATCACGGGTTCCTTTCCTCCAAGGGCGTCCCGGATTGCGGAAGCACAGACGTCAAGGTTAATATCCACTCCTTGAGACCTAAGATATTGGCCGAACTTGTAACCGAGGCAGTAGCTTTCTTTATCTTTCTG
>Ga0335070_10006048_pt1 | contig 14249 bp, 12 predicted proteins | sample Lox_Sample_13_FD_206722 | JGI IMG/M metagenome (GOLD analysis project Ga0335070, IMG submission 206722) | Soil microbial communities from Loxahatchee National Wildlife Refuge, Florida, United States - Lox_Sample_1.3 | ecosystem: Environmental > Terrestrial > Soil > Wetlands | place: USA... | reverse complement strand
GTTGGTCACGGACGTGAACTTCGACGTCCGCGCTGGGGAGATTCTCGCCATTGTCGGGCCCAGTGGATCGGGGAAGACATCGTTGCTGCGGTTGTTGAACCGCCTGGATGAGCCCACCACGGGCACGGCGTATCTGCAAGGCCAGGATTACCGCCAGCTCTCGCCGCGCGAGTTGCGCCGGAAAGCTGGGATGGTGACGCAGCGGCCTTTCTTGTTTCCCGGAACGATCTCGCAGAACCTGCAATTCGGACCCAACCAACGAGGCGAGTCACTCTCGCGAGAGTCGATCGACCACCTGCTGTCGAGTGTCGGTTTGGAAGGTTATGCCGAGCGAGACGTCGCTAATCTTTCGGGCGGCGAAGCGCAACGGGTCTCCTTTGCTCGCACGTTGGCTAATTCTCCGCTGGTGCTACTGCTGGACGAGCCAACGTCAGCCCTCGACGATGCGTCGAAGCTGGGGGTCGAAGCGCTGGTCGAGGATGTGATCCGCGATCAGCATCTGGCCTGTGTTCTGGTGACGCACGACGTTGCACAGGCCGAGCGCCTTGCCCAGCGGGCGCTGATACTCGAATCTGGACATACCGTGCGCATCGGTCCCACCCGTGAGGTGCTTCATGCTTAAGCTCCTATTCCACGACCAGTTGCGACTGGGGTTGTCGCAGGCCGCGATTACGGCACTGGCAGCGTTGATCGTTCTCTTACTGGCGCGCAAGCGTGGCATTCACCTCGAAAGGGAAGGAGTGGTTGCCATGGTGCGCGGCATCGTGCAGATCGTCGCAGTCGGCTCCATCCTTTTGCTGCTGTTGCGTGCGCCGCGTTGGACGAGCGTGTTTCTGCTCACGGTCATGATCTGCGCCGCAGGCGCAACCTCCGCCCGGCGCGCGAAGGGAATCCCCGGCGCCTTCCCGGTTTCCGCCTGGGCCATTGCATCGGGGGCGGGCTCAGTTATCGCGTTGATGACATGGCTCGGAGTCATCGACACAGCCATCACTTCCCTAGTTCCGGTGGGAAGCATGATTATTGCCAATGCCATGAACACCAACGGGCTGGCCCTGAACCGCCTGCGTGCGGATGTGCTAGCTCACGTGGGAGAAATTGAGACGGCGCTGGCCTTGGGGGCGGAGGCCAACCGCAGTGTCTCTCCCTATGTGCAGGCATCGTTTGAGGCCAGCCTGATTCCGGCGATCGATTCTCTTCGCTCGCTGGGTATCGTTTGGATTCCGGGTTTAATGGCGGGCATGCTGCTTTCCGGGGCACGACCCGTATATGCCGCGATTTATCAGTTCGTGGTTTTGGCTATGATCTTTGCCGGTTCCGGGATTACTTCCTTGGTGAGCACCTTGTTGATTCGGGCACGTATTTTTACCGCGGCGCAACAATTGCTCTTGCAGCCCGGGCGATAATCTTGAAGATGAGCGACGTCGCTGAGCGCAGCGCCAACCCAGTCCTGGAACATCGAGGCGAACTGGCCGCTCTCCGCGCGGTGGCTACAGTGGAACTGAGCAAAGGGATCGCTGTGTTGCTCGGCGCGTGCGGGGTGCTTCTGCTCATGCAGAAGGATCCCTGGGACATCGCCTACGACCTGCTGCGGTTTCTGCACATCAGCCCCGACCATCATTTCGCTCGAGTTTTTCTGGAGTGGGCCGACACTCTCACGGAAGCCAAGCTGTGGGCGGTCGTGGGTGTCGCGCTGGCTTATGCCTCCGTGCGTTTTCTAGAGGGCTACGGGCTATGGAGGGCCAGAGCTTGGGCGGAATGGATGGCATTGATCTCCGGCGCCATCTACCTGCCCTTTGAGCTCTACAAGGTTTTCACTCGGCCCAATTTGCTGCATTCGACCGTCCTGATCGGGAACCTGGCGGTCGTGCTCTATATGCTTTATCTGTTGGTGGAAGCGCGGATTCGCCGGGCGCGCATTCAGTCGGCGTAGAGAATTCCCCAAGGGACGATTCTTTCCGTCAACCTTGTTTCAAAGCGAAGCATAGATACTGCATCTGTCCAACGTGGTGGTCGAGGTGGCTGGCGCAGCGCACGACCATCTGTAGACGATTGCGTACATTCTCTGCACCCACGGCCGAATAAGGTATGAGCCAGTCGTCCGCGGACTGGGCGCGGATGGCCCGCAGCACCATCTCGACCGCATCTTCAAATCGCCGCAGCACTTCTGCTTTGGAACGCAGCCCGGTTTCGGCAAACTCCCGCTTCCGGTCGCGCACGTAGCCAGTGCCTGCAATCTGCGTGCCCACGTAGTAGTTGAGATTGCCGGTGAGATGCTGGAGCAGATTGCCAAAACCATTGCCGAAGGCAAAGGGTTTGCGCCAGAACTGTTCTTCCGTCAGCGGACCGGCCATTTCTTTGACTTTGCCGGCAAGACTCGAGTAAAGACTCACAAGACTTAGTTCGACAGTCGTATGCAGGTTTTCCATATTCGAATATTTCCTTATGGCGTGACTGCAACTGCTGTGACGGCAACTTCTACTCTGGCTTTCCACCCGGTGGAGGAGGGATGCTGATGTCCACATTCGCGACGGTGCCCAGCGAACTCAACGGCTTGTCAAACTCCGAGTCATTGCCCACCACCAGCACCGCAAGCTTGTCCTTGTGAAGATACTTGGGGACGATGCGCGCCACGTCGGCCTGCGTGACCTTTTCGATTCCCGCTTGGTATTTCTGCAAGTAATCAGCGGGGTATCCATAGAAGGCGTACGCTATTTGCTCGCGTAACACTTTTGCTGGAGAATCGAAATTGAAGACAAACGAATTCAGAATCGAGTCTTTCGCGCGTTTGATCTCATCTTCCCCGATGGGATTCTTCGTCACGTTGTCGATCTCATCGTAGATCGCCTGGATCGCTTCCACGGTACTCGCACTCTTGGTTCCCACCCAGAACTGCAGAATCCCCGGATGGTCGAATCTGGTGCCGATGGCGCCGCCAACATCGTAAGCCAGGCCCTTAGCCGTCCTGACAGCACGTACCAGGCGCGAGGAGAAGCCGCCACCGAAGGCTTCATTGAAGACCTGAATCGCGTAAAAGTCAGGATCATCGCGGCGAGTTCCCAACCCCACCATGCGTACCGAACTCTGGTTCACGTCGGGCTTGGCAACGAAGTAATAGCCCGGCTTGGCTGAATCAAACTGGATTTTCTCGTCCTTCGCCACCGGACCTTTGGGCCATGAAGCAAAAGCCTGACGAAGCTTGGCCTCCATAGCCGCCGAATCGAAATCGCCGACCAGTCCGAGGATGATGTTGTTGGGCTGGACGTAGCGCTGGTGCCAATTGAGGAGATCCTCGCGAGTGACAGCCGCGACGGTAGCGTACTCGGCTATCCGTGCATAGGGATTCTGCGGGCCGTACGCGAGTTTTGTCGCTTCGCGTTCCGTGATGTCGCCAACGTCGTCGTTGCGGCGGGAGATGGCGTCAAACATCTGCCGGCGCCCGAGATCGAGCTTGTCGGCGCGAAATTCGGGCTCGCGGAGCAGGCTGCTGAACACCTTGAACACATCATCGAAGTCGCCTTTCAGACAGGACAGCGAAATGATGGTCGAATCGGCGTTCGCCTCCGTTTCCACCCTGGCGGCACGGATTTCCAGAAAGTTGTCCAGTTGATCGCCCGTCTGGGTCTTTGTGCCCCCTGTGCGCCAGACTTCCCCGTAAAGGTCGAGCAGTCCAATTTTGTTGGCTGGTTCGCTGCGAGAGCCACCGCGGATGCGGGCGGAGCCGTCAATCAACGGCAGTTCGTGGTCCTCCTGCAGGAAGATGACCATGCCATTGGGCAAGTCAACCCGTTTGGGCAGCTTCGGCTGAAACACCGGAAGCGGCGAAATCTTGATCTGCTGCCAATCGCTGGCCTGAGCCGCCGTCTGGGGCACGTAGGCAACGGCGAGGAGAACCCAAAACAGAAACAGGGAGACCACCGTGCGGTTCGGGTTCATTGTCCACCTCCCTCGGTCGTTCCAGCCGACGGAGGTGCCGCCGTTTCGATGATTCCCACTGTGCGATTAGTGGGAACAAACGTTTGATTCGCAACCCTCCGAATGTCCGCCTTGCTCACTTTGTCGATCCGGTCTACGGCAGCGAACAGCTCGCGCCAATCACCATAACGCGCCTGGAAGAGGCTCAGTTCCGAAGCGAGCCCGGAGTTCGATCCCAGACTGCGAATCAAATTGGCCTTGGCTCGGGTCTTGATCATCCGCAGTTCGTCATCGCTGATGTCTTCCTTTTTCAGCCTGTCGATTTCTTCATGGATGGCGTCACCTACTTCCTTAGTGGTGTGGCCTGGCAAGGGGAACGCATAGAAGGCGAACAGGTGCGGGTACTTCACCCCCGGCATACCGGTAAATCCGGCCGAGTAGGCGGCAATCTTCTTGTCCCGAACCAGCGCGCGATAAAGGCGTGACGTACGTCCATTTGACATCAAGTCGGCAAGGGCGTCGTAGACTGCGTCGTCGGGACTGCGATCGTCAGGGCGATGGTATCCCTCGAGGTAGAGCGGCTGGGAAGCTTCATGCAGCACGACCTGCCGTTCGCCATTCTGCGCTGGTTCTTCCGTCGTCCTCTCGTCGGGCTTGGGACGTGAAGGCAGCCGGCCGAAGTACCTTTCGATGACCGGCATAGCTTCCGCAGCTTTCACATCGCCGACCACAGTGACAATCATGTTCGACGGGATGTAGTACTCATCGAAGAAGTTCTTGGCGTCAGTCGCCGAGAACGAGTTGAGGTCGGACGGCCACCCAATTCCCGCACGGTGGTAAGGGTGCGCCTGGAAAGCGGTCGAGACGAATTGCTCAACCAGCCGTCCGATTGGGTTGCTGTCCACGCGCAGACGGCGTTCCTCGATGACCACGTTGCGCTCGTCATAGAACTGCCGCATCACCGGGTGCATGAAGCGCTCGGACTCGAGATACGCCCACAACTCCAGCCGGTTCTCGGGGAGCGAATAGAAGTAATTGGTCTCGTCTTCGCTGGTTCCTGCATTCATACCCTCCACTCCATTGCGGTCCAGGATCTCGACGAACTCGTTGGGCTTGACGTAGCGATTGGCGTCTTTCACCGCATCCTGCCAGGCTTGTCGCAGTTCTTTCAGCTTCTGCTCGTCCCGGCCGACGCTTTTGTCTCGCTCGGCAAGATAGGCGGCGTAGGCGCTCTCCACCTTCTCCAGCGCGACTTTCTCAGCGGCGAAGTCCTTGGTGCCGATCTTGTCGGTGCCCTTGAAGGCCATGTGCTCGAACATGTGAGCCAGGCCAGTCTTGCCCATGGGATCCTGGACGTCGCCGGCATCCACGTGGGTGTTGAAGGAGAAAACCGGGGCTTCCGGCCGCTCGCAAATCAGCACCGTCAGGCTGTTGTCGAGCTTCTTGACCGTAATGCGCTTTTCAAAGCTGGCGACGTCCTGCGCTGATGCCAGAGCTGGCAATAGGGCAAGCAAGCAGAAGAGTTTGCAGACGCGGTGTGTCATCGGACCTCCACCTGGCTTGGACGAACATGAGGGGCAGAAGTTTGAAGTTACGTGGCGTGAGGGGAAGTTGTCAAACCAGCCTCCGCACCGGCCTTCCGGAACCCCCGTGGGCCGCGCGGTGTCTTATTCATGAGTAGCAGGGATGATGTCGTGAGACACGGATTGGGCATAGCATGGCTGCTGGTTTTTGTAGGTCTCGCAGCGAATGGTTTTTCCTCTACTACTGCGGATGCGCCACAGGGCACGCTGCAGGAACTTGTCCTGGCCTCCGACATCAAGACCGTGGAAAACCATCTGCCGACTGCGCTCACCGATAGGATGCGCAAGCTGGATCCGACCGCCCGGCAACGGTTCGAACAAGCTTTGCTGATCAGCAAGACCCTGAAGCAGGCAGGGGCTGAGGTCGCTGTTCCCGACGACGGCCACGCACTGCTGGTTCTGAAGCGCGGCGACGACGCAACCGACGTAAAAGTCACACGAGAGATTTCCAACGGCGGCGAAGCCCTCTTAGTCCTGGATTTAATCCGGTCCGGACAATCGAACGGCACCATAATGGTCTGGCTGCGAATGGAAGATGGAGCCTGGAGAGTAACCGAGTTGCAGCAGCCCGGCTTTCGTGGCGACGATATCGTGCTCGACGATCCTGCATTCATGGAGCGCTTTCAGAGTCCCGAACAAGCACAAAGCGACTCAAACGTGGTCAGCATGCTGTGGACTCTGAACTACCAACTGATTAGTTATCGTCAAGCCAATCCCGACATTGGATTTCCATCGAACCTGGCGGACCTGAATACTGCGCAGAAGCTGGGTGCCATTACCAGTGATGATGGGGAAGAGGACGATTCGGCAGAATCCGCAGATAAGAGTCCTTCCACAAACGACTTCGTGCAGGGCGGATACGCCTTCCACTACGTGGCCGGAGGCGGCGAGCACGGCGGCTACTCGATTACCGCTCGTCCTACCGAATACGGCAAAACAGGGACTCGCAGCTTCTATGTGGATGAATCGGCGGTAGTGCGTAGCACCATCGAGAACCGCGAGGCCAACGCATCCGACCCTCCGTTGAACCCCAGGGGCGTCTACGCCGGAGCGCACATCGATTGATTTACTGTTTTCTGTAGGGGTTCTTCCTCTCTATCTGCCGCACGACTCGACGCGGTACACTCGGATGCACTACTCCAGGTGAGGGGAAGAGCGTGAGCCAATCGCCGCTGGTTGAAATCGAGGGCAGGAAGCTGAAGCTCTCCAACCTGGACAAGATTCTCTACCCGGCGGCGGGTTTCACCAAAGGTCAGGTGGTTGAGTACTACGCTCACATCGCGCTGGCGCTGTTACCCCACCTGAACGGCCGGGCCGTCACGCTCAAACGCTATCCCAATGGGGTGGACGGTGAGTTCTTCTTTGAAAAGAACGCTCCGGCACATCGTCCGGATTGGGTTAAGACGGTTCCCATTTGGAGCGACAGCAACCACCGCACCGTAAACTACATCCTGGCCAATAACCTTCCTACGCTGATCTGGGTCGCCAATCTGGCGGCGCTCGAACTGCACCCCTCGCTCTCGCTGGCACAAGACATCCTGCGGCCAACGATGATCGTCTTCGACCTCGATCCCGGCGCCCCGGCGGATGTTGTGCAGTGTTGTCAGGTAGGCATCTGGCTGCGGGACATTTTCGATCGCTTCAAGCTGCGGAGTTTCCCCAAGACTTCCGGTTCCAAGGGTCTCCAGGTCTATGTGCCGCTGAACACTCCAATCAGCTACGACGAGACCAAGTCCTTCGCCCACGCTCTGGCCCGGCTCCTGGAAGACGAGCATCGCGAGCTTGTGGTCTCGGACATGAAGAAGCACCTGCGGGTAGGTAAGGTGTTGGTCGATTGGAGCCAGAACGACGAGCACAAAACCACGGTGGCAATTTACTCGCTGCGAGCCCGTGAACGTCCGACAGTCTCCACGCCTGTGACATGGCAAGAGGTTGAGCAGACATTGAAGAAGAAAGACGCCGAACTGCTCAGGTTCGAAGCTCCTCAGGTGCTGGAGCGCGTACAGAAGATGGGAGACCTGTTTGAGCCGGTGCTCGCTTTGAAGCAGAAATTACCGCAGCTGCGAGGACTGAGCATCGCAGCCCAAGCGGAAGAGAAACCAAAATCGAAGCGCTCAGCGAAATTCTCGGGCACCCTGCCTTCTAAGAAGGACCGTCGCAGGCTGTAGCCCGGTAGCGCCGGTCTCTGGCCGGCGGTCATGCGGCGTCCCGCCTGCACTAGGGCGCTTTTGCAGCTATGCTGCAGTTATAGTGGTCTATCACTCAGAATGGTATCGGCTGTTCGAAATACCCGCTCAGGGAGAGCTAGAACCGTTATGCCCGCACTCTTCGTCGGCACCTCCGGCTGGGCCTACCCGAGCTGGAAGCCTGATTTCTATCCCGCTAAACTCGCGCAGAAGAGCTTCCTGCAGTACTACGCTTCGCAGTTGAACGCCGTCGAGGTTAACTTCTCCTTCCGGCAGTTGCTGAAAGAGACGACTGTCCGGAAGTGGATCGGCGAGACGCCCGCCGGCTTTCGATTTGGCGTTAAGGCCCACCAAGTGATCACACACATCAAACGGCTGAAGAACACGGCTGACTTCCTTCCGCGATTTCTCAGTACGATCGAGCCGCTGGCTGAGGCGGGCAAGCTGGGGCCGGTGCTGTTCCAGCTCCCGCCCAACCTGAAAGCGGACGCTGGACTGCTGGAAGAGTTCCTGACCACCCTGCCTAAGGGGGTGCCTTCGGCTTTCGAGTTTCGTCACAATTCGTGGTTTACCGAACAGACATTCGAGATTCTGCGGAAAGCAAATCGCGCTCTGTGCGTGGCCGAGACCGAAGAGCGCACCACGCCTGATGTGGTTACCGCATCTTTCTGCTATTACCGCTACCGTAAGCCCAACTACACGCCGGACGAGCGTCGCGCCATGGTGGGCCGCCTGCGCGAGCATCTTCAGCAGGGAAGGGATGTGTACGCCTACTTCAAGCATGAGGAGACGCCGGCGGGGGCGATATACGCGGTGGAAGTTCTGCGAGAAATCACTTCTTCCTAGCGATGGAGAACTATTACTTTGGGCGTTCCGCCGAGCAGAACCGACGTCCGCGAGCTTCCCATTCTCTGAAGATCACCTCCGAACCCTGTTCACCACTTCTCTCAGTGTCCGATAACGCGCATACTCGAGTTGTGGCTTCCGAGAGCAATTCGCGGGTAGTTTCTGGCTTTCTCGACTACCTGAAGGTCGAGAAGGGGCTTGCGCCGCTCACGGTTACCGCTTACACGACCGACATTGGCCAGTTTGCTGCCTTTCTGGAAGGCCGCAAGCGAACCCTGACCAATGCGCGCCGCGAGGACGTACGGGATTTTATCCAGCAGCTGTTTGCCAATTCCGTCGACGGACGTTCCGTAGGCCGCAAGCTCTCTGCCTTGCGCCATCTCTACAAGTATCTACTGCTCGACGAAGTGATCGAGCACGATCCAACACTGAACATCGACTCGCCTAAGCAGTGGAAGGTTTTGCCCAAGTCATTGGCACGCGACGAAATAGAAAACATGTTACGCACCCCGCGGCCATCGTCGAACCGTAGAGAGGCTGAAGCCATTGCCCTACGCGATCACGCCATGCTGGAAGTGTTCTACGCAGGCGCGTTGCGGGTCTCGGAGATCATTGGCTTAAAACTCGAAGACCTGAAGCTTGAGTTGGGATATGTCCTGGTGCGAGGCAAAGGCGACAAGGAACGCATCGTGCCCCTGGGCCGTTCGGCACAGGAAGTTCTCGAAGATTATATGAAGATGGCCCGGCCGCTGTTCGCAGCAGGAAGGAGTTCGCCATTGCTGTTTCTCGGAAGAGGTGCACGCAACCTAACTCGCCAACGGGTTTGGCAGATAGTAGGTGCTGCATCTGCTGGCACGGGACGTCACGCGAGTCCGCACATGCTGCGCCACAGTTGCGCTACGCACATGGTGGAGAATGGAGCCGATCTGCGCACCGTCCAAACCATCCTCGGCCATGCCGACATATCTACCACGCAGGTCTACACACACCTGGCGCTGGACCGGTTGAGGAATGTCTATCAGAAGCATCACCCCAGGGCGAAGGCAAGATGAATCAGAACCCGGAAACCCTTCGTGATGCTTGGTGTCCTTCGTGGTTTTCTCACCATAGAGGGCACAGAGGGACACGGGGGGTGCACCAATGAAGCAAGCCCGCACCATCGTCGAGAAAGCTGTCGACCAGTTCCTGAGTACCCTGCGGCAGCGCGACGCCTCGGCGCACACCATCAAGGCCTACGCTGGTGATCTGGATCGCTTCTCTGCATACGTCGGGTCCCGCGACTGGCGCCGCATCGATCACGTAGCCATCCGCGGATTTCTTTCCCATCTTTATGAGAAGGGACTGAGCAAAACTTCGGTAGCGCGCTCTCTGGCGGCAGTACGGTCACTTTATCGCTGGCTGGCGCAGGAAGGAGTGGTGGAGCAGAATCCGGCGGCGCTGGTTTCCACACCCAAGCTGCCCAAGAAGCTTCCTCGTGTCCCGACCATCGAAGAGATGAACACCGTTCTCGACGGCGAAATGCCGGAGGTGGCCTCGTTTCCCGAGCGTGACCGGCTCATGCTGGAGTTGCTGTATGGCTGCGGGATTCGCAACTCTGAGCTGATCGGCATCAATCTCGACGACATTCGCCTAAGTGCGGAAGCGATGCTCATTCGCGGGAAGGGAAAGAAGGAACGCTATGTTCCCTTCGGTGACGCGGTAAAGTCGGCGCTGGCGGCGTATTTGCCCGCCCGTCAGCAACGGCTCACAGAAGGGAAGAAGACCTCGCCGGCTCTCCTCATCAACCAGCGCGGCGGCCGCCTTACTACTCGCAGTGTGGGACGCATCATCAAGAAGATCGCCGTCGCCAAAGGACTCTCTCCCGACGTTCACCCGCACACGCTTCGCCACGCTTTCGGCACGCATTTGCTGGAAGAAGGCGCCGATCTCCGCGCCATCCAGGAAATGCTAGGTCACGAACGGCTCTCCACCACACAGCGGTACACGCAACTTTCCATGAAACACGTTCTCCAGGTTTACGACCAAACCCATCCGCGGGCAAAGTAAAAGCCAGCGCGAATCTGCAATTACCTTCGTAATTTGGAACTCCGGCAGCTGCCGATTCACCATAATTAGGCTGGGGGCCCTGAAATTTGGCAGCCTGTTGCTTGTTCTTCCCAGCGGGACAGCGGCCGGCAGTGGTGCACCGCTGTCGGGAGAGGTCGTGCGAAAAATCAATCCCGAGCTTTGGCTGCTCCTTTTTCTAGTACTGATTTCAGCCTTGCTCAATTTTCTGGCCGCTTCGCAGCGCATGGCGCTGGTGTTCTATTTTCTTCCCACGTTGTACTCGGCCTACTACTTTGGGCGGCGCCACGCCACGCTTACGGCCTTTGCCAGCGTCTTTCTGGTTATTCTGCTGACCTACCTGAATCCCGCCGTACTCAACCGGCGTATCGATCTGCCTTTCGACACACGCATATTCGACTTCACGGTCTGGGGCGGCATTCTGGTCATCACCGGATATGCCATGGGCACGTTGTACGAGCGCAACCAGAAAAGCCTGAAGGAATTGAGAAGCGGCTATGACGGAATGCTGGTCATTCTCCAGCAATTTCTCGCCAGCCAGAAATACAGTGAGGCGCATGCGTATCGCGTCTCGATGTACGCCACTAAGATCGCTGAAGCCTTAGGTCTCAATGCCGAAACCATGGAAGATGTGAGCACGGCGGCCCTGCTGCACAACGCTAACGAACTGGGCATCAGCAACGACATTCTCTACAAGGCGGCCAATCTTTCGCAGGAAGAGCTGGCTAAGGGCGTTATTGAACGTAAGAAATCCCCTGGAAATGATCGGACGATGGCCAATTCGCTTCGCCGGGCAATTCTCATCTATGTCGCTGAGCAGCAGCTGGCCAAGACGGGAAGCAGCGCCATCGAGGCGCCGGTCGAAGTGCAGGTGCTCGCCGTCGCCGACGCGTATGAATCGCTCCTGGGCAGGGCCGATGGGCGAAAAATGTCGCCCGCTCAGGCCGAAGAGATCATCGTGAAATTCTCGGGGAAGAAGTACGACGAGACGGTAGTTGAGGCCTTTGTTACGGCATTCGGGCAGCAGGCGCAGGGAGCCAAGGTGGGAAACTAATCGGTTCGCAACCGCTGGTGAAAGTGGAGAGCCCCGGAATGGGAGTTCAAGACGCCCGGCAATGGTTCTTAACACGCATCAAGAAACAACTGGACGATCAAGGACAATCGTTGGATGGCCTTGAGTTGCAGTACTGGAAAGCGCTTGGCCCCGAAGATGAGTCTGAGGTTGAGGAACTGTGGAAACAGAAGAGCCTTCGCAAAAACCTTGATGCTGCCGAGAAAGTGTTCGAACGTGCTCTTAAGGACGCCATCCGTCATGACCTCATGGTCAGTGCTACGGCTCAGACGCAATACCTGCGGGCACTAGATGAAATCAAAAGCCTGGATGGAGTGCAGTTACAGGCCCTCGTGTTCGGTGCCGCCATGGAATTCAAAGAGCTGACGCCAGAGACCCGCGGTCTACGCTGGCTCGCCACTGCTGCCATCCTGACATTGCTGGGCATCGGGTTGTGGATAGGCATCCAGCTGCGAAGATAGAAGAGCCTCAATTCCGCAACGATTCCCACATGGCCACAACTCTCCCTTTCAACTGTGCCGTCAGTTGAGTGTAAGTCTCCTCAGATGCGGTTGATGCGGGCGGAGGATAGATCGGCTCACCGAACTCCATTCGCAATCGCGACAGCTTCTGAATGAAGTTCTTGCCCCGGGGCCAGGCGTCGTGAAAGCCCTCAATCGCAATCGGCACAATCGGCACCTGCAAGTGCACCGACAAAATGGCCGCGCCTTTCTTGAAGACCTTGGGAGAGCCATCGATGCTGCGTTCTCCCTCGGGATAAAGAATCAGCACGCGTCCCTGCCGCAGCCCGAAAGCCCCGGCTCGCATGGCTGGAATCAGATTTGCATCTGGGTCCACCACGACGACGCGCAACCAGCGAGCCAGGCGACGCATCAGGCCTGAGCCGAAGATTTCGCTGGTGCCGACGGCGAACAGGTTCACGAATACAGTCCGCGGCAGGACGGCGGTCAGCACCACCGGATCAATATAACTCTGATGATTCGACGACAAAATGAACGGGCCGCGCTCGGGCAGCTTCTCCAGCCCGATCACGCGTAACTGGAACAAATCCGAAGCGACGATCTGTGCCAGGCGGCTCACCCCGTACCAAAATGCGTCTGTAAAGGGGCGCTTTCGCTCCAAGGCCAGCACCTCAGGATCGGTCGGCTCCTCATGCAGAACCGCATCCCAGCCGGCGAATTGTGGGCGTGAGGGTGTCTTTCCGCCTGCCGCGCTCTCGCGCACAAGATCAACCAACTCCCGTACCTTGTAGACTTCGGCGAGCCGTGATTCCTCGACGTCTCCGCCCAGCTCCTTCTCGAGCGCCACCAACAGTTCCACGCGCTGCATGGAATCGAGCCCAAGATCGAGTTCCAGGTTGTCGCTGGGGCGGACCGCCCGTGAGGAATCTTGCACCGCCTCGCGAATCACTCTGAGCGCGCGTTCCACCTCCGGTTGTTCCAGCCAGGCCACGTCCTCGGCGGTCAGAGGCTGCTCGGACGGGACGTCGGCCGGGGCCGTGCCCTTGAGCTGATTTGCCCGGACTCGTTTTTCAATCTCGAATCGCTTCAGCTTGCGGGTAGTAGTGCGTGGCAGGTCCTCCTGCCAGATTTCGTAGTTTCCGATACGCTTGGTGGAGGCCAGCTGCGCCGATAGCCCCTCGATGTCAAAGCGGATCACTTCTTTCGCATTGACGATCTTCCGCTGCTTCAGCACTTCAAAGTTCGGCACAATCACTGCGTACAGCCGGTCCGACGTAGGGTCCCCTGGCCGGCCCTCCAGGCCCATGACGCAGATTTCCTTGATGTATGGCGACTTCAAATAGTGGGCCTCGATCTCCTCGGGGTATACGTTCTTGCCGTTGCTGAGGACAATGACTTCCTTCATGCGTCCGGTAATGAACAAATTCCCGCGCGAATCGAAGTAGCCAAGGTCTCCCGTGTGCAACCAGCCAGCTTTGATCGCCGCAGCGGTCGCGTCCGGGCGGTTCCAGTAACCTTTCATCACAATGGCGCCGCGGATCGCGATTTCGCCGACCGGAATCCCACCTTCTTCCGCCGGATGCGAGTCGATAATCTTTCCTTCCACTCCCTTCAGTGCTTTGCCGACGGAACCGATCACATTGTCTTCGGGGCGGGCGACGAATGCGCCACCGCTGGTCTCAGTGAGGCCATACGCCTGCAATACGTCGATACCCAGCGCATGGAAGTCGCGGCCGATAGCGGGATCAAAGCGAGAGCCACCAGTCACGAGGTAGCGCATTTTCGTCCCGAAGGTCCGATGAATCTTCCCGAAGAACAACCCTCCCGCATTGATGCCCAGCCAACGCAGGCCCGTGTTGACCTTCATCAGAGTGCGCAGCAGCTTCCGCGCGATCGGCCCGCGTTTCTCCGCTTCTTTGAAAATTCGTTCGTGAATCAGGTAGAAGAACTGCGGCACCACGGCGAAGGCGGAAATATTCCGTTCCTGCAGCGCGCGGACCAGTTCCGTCGTGTTCAAGGTTTCCAGATAGACCACGCGCGCCCCTTTCACCAGGGGCAAGAGCAGATTGGCCATCTGCGACAGCACATGAAACAGCGGCAGAACCCCGAGCAGCGCGTCTTCTGG
>Ga0335070_10006047_pt1 | contig 14251 bp, 11 predicted proteins | sample Lox_Sample_13_FD_206722 | JGI IMG/M metagenome (GOLD analysis project Ga0335070, IMG submission 206722) | Soil microbial communities from Loxahatchee National Wildlife Refuge, Florida, United States - Lox_Sample_1.3 | ecosystem: Environmental > Terrestrial > Soil > Wetlands | place: USA... | reverse complement strand
GCGGTATGACCACTAGTCGGCCCTGAAGTTTCATTCATTCAGCAGTGTTTTTGCTGTGCGAGGGGAGGATCCAATGACTAACCGATCCCGGGTTCTTATCGCCGATGATCATAATTTGGTGGCTGAACTGTGCAAAAGACTCTTGGAGAGCGAATTTGATGTGGTCGGAATAGTTGGGGATGGCCGCGCCCTGGTGCGTGCCGCCGTCAAACTGAAGCCGGATGTCATCCTCGTTGATGTGGCGATGCCGATTCTGAACGGTTTGGACGCCGGGCGGCAAGTGAAAGAAATGTTGCCATCGGTGAAGTTGGTTTACCTGACGATGAATCCTGACCCCGAAATCGTCGTCGAAGCCCTGGCGCGTGGGGCGTCTGGGTACTTGCTCAAGACCTGTGCCTCGTCGGAAATGGTGCTGGCGGTTCGGGAAGTGTTGCGGGGCAAGACGTATCTGTCACGAGCCCTTTCGCGCGACACGATCGATGTCTTGCGCTGGCAGCACAAGGAGTTAGTCGACGAAAACGAGCGTCTGACCGATCGCCAGCGGGAAGTGCTGCAGTTGTTGGCGGAAGGCAAGGTGATGAAGGAAGTCGGCGGGATTCTGAATATGACAACCCGTACCGTTGCCTATCACAAGTACCGGATCATGGAAGTACTCGGCGCCAAAACTAACGCTGAACTCGTCAAGTACGCCGTTCGGAGCCACATGGTCGCCGCTTAGAGTGATTCGCTGATCAGAAATGCGCTGCGCTATTTAAGCTGCGCGAGTATCACTCGGGCTTGAGTCTCTGTCGCTTAGTTTAGTTGGAGACTTAAAAACCGCTGCTCACAAATCGGCGGCCCTCAAGAACTGCCTTCACGGCGGGAAGCAGATCCGTTTCCGCTCTCGTCTTGAGAACATAGCCCAGTCCGCCTGCATTCAGGGCCGCCTCTACTATGTCCGCCGAGGATTCCTGACTCACAAAAAGGATCTTGGATTTCGAGGACTTCGTGCGAATCTGTCGAGCGGCCTCGATACCGTTCAATTTTGGAAGCCCAAGGTCGAGCACAATCAAGTCCGGGAGCAACTCGCTGGCTCTCTGCACCGCTTCCAAGCCGTCAGAAGCTTCGCCGACAATCTGCAATTCGGGGTTCTTTTGCAGGGCGGAGCAGACAAATCGCCGCCAAGCATCGAAGTCGTCCACTACCAGGACGCGGATTTTGTTCACTCTTGCAGCCCCCATCGAACAGCAGGTTGTTGGGTCAGTTCCAAGTGTAGGGATTCGGCATCGGAGAAATGATGCCAATGGCGGTGCTCCGCCGAATCGAAGCACCCGCGAGGTCGAAGTCGCAAAGTTGGATTATGGCATTTCGACACACTCGGGAAAGTAAAGTCCCAGCTTAAAATTGGATTCTACACTTCACACAGGTATTCCGTCCCCGTACAGCACGCAGACTGCATAGCGCCAAGCGTATAATCCGCGTGGGAATTGGACGTTAGACGCAGCAACTCGGACCGGTGTTGCTCCATATTGTGATGCAGAGTCGGGCCACAACGATTACTGAGATTTAACACGCAAAGTGGTTGCGAACTCAGTTTGACGACAGCACGAATTTATGACTGGCCAAGCCAGCAGTGTCAGAGAAAAGAGCAATTCCGAGAGGTGGATGAGATGCTTGCGAAGGGTGATTTCTGGGGCAGTTCTGTCAGTGCTTCCCCTCAGCGCAACATCACAGCCGAAGACCGTCCTCGCGATCTATTCGGAGCAGCGTCTGCTGCCGGCGATGCAGACGCTGGACACGGCCTTGCGGAATGGTCTTGCGGTGGAAACAAATCCCAACCTTACCTATCTCAGTGAGTATCTTGATTTGGGGCGCTTCGGCAGTCCCGCATACGACAAACTCATCAGCGATTTTCTGCGAGCCAAATACTCCGGGCAATCCATTGACGTGATCGTTGCCGTTGGACCACTTGCACTGCCGTTTCTCTACCGTCATCGAGGAGATCTGTTTTCCGGCATCCCGGTCGTTTTTGTAGGTGTTCCACGGGATGTTGTTGAAGCTCAACCTCTCCCGGCGAACTTCGTCGGGGTACCGGTGGTCGTCGATCCTGTATCAACGGTTCGCCTTGCTCTCGGCCTGCAACCCGATGCTCGTGAGATCGTGATTGTGTCGGGAACGTCAGAATACGATCACGCGTGGGAACCCGCTTGGCACCGTGATGTTCCCCAATTGCACAGTTCTGTTCCGATCCGCTATCTGACAGGACTGGCGCTCGATGATGTGCTGCGGCAGTTGTCTTATCTGCCTCGCAATACGATCGTTTATTGCCCATCATTCTTTCGAGATGGGGTAGGGAAGACCTATATCCCATCAAGGGCTCTGCACCAAATGGCGGAAGCTTCTTCTGCTCCAGTCTACGGATCGTACAGCACCTACGTCGGTGTTGGCGTCGTTGGGGGATATGTATTCGAGATCGAAGATGTAGGGCGTCAGGCGGCCGGGCTGGTGCGGCAGGTTTTGGATGGAGAGAAGATCAACCCGCAAGACCTGCCTGCTATGGTTCCATCCCACTATCTCGTCGATTGGAGGCAATTGCAGCGCTGGCACCTTGCAGAAGGGAGGCTACCGCCGGGAACCGTCGTTCTTTACCGCGAAATGGGTACATGGCAACTCTATCGGTGGTACATCATTGGCGGCATTGCTCTTGTCCTGGTGGAGACGCTGCTCATTCTCGGATTGCTATGGCAACGCGCCAAAAGGAAAGAAGTCGAAACGAACTTGGTGATTACCAGCGACCGGTTCCGCATGGCAGTGGAAAGCGGCAAGTCGGTAGGTTGGGATTGGAATCTGAAGACTGGCCAGGATTTCTGGTTCGGAGATCTGGCGACCATGTTCGGGATTCCGTCCGATCTGTTCATCGGCCAGGCGGAAGATTTTTATCGATACGTTCATCCAGAAGACAGGCAGCCAGTGGCGAAAGCGGTGGCGGAGGCCAAACAAAGCCGAAAGAACTACGTGTCAGAGTTCCGGGTAGTTAGGACGGACGGGACTGTTCGCTGGGTAACGGCCATGGGCAAATTCTATTACGGAAGCAAGGGCGACCCGGAAAGAATGCTTGGGATAGCGACGGATATTACCGAACGCAAACGTGCCGAAGCCGCGGTGCGCGAGAGCGAGGACAAACTTCGTGTCCTCCTCGACTCGACTGCGGAAGCCATTTATGGCCTTGATCTCGAAGGCCGATGCACCTTCTGTAACCCAGCCTGCCTTCGCACCCTGGGGTATGAGCGTGCTGACCAATTGCTCGGTAAGAACATGCATACCCTGATTCATCACACCCGAGAAGACGGGACGACGTTACCCGAAGAGGAATGTCGGACCTTCGGGGCATTCCGAAACGGGGAAGAAGTCCACGTCGATGACGAGGTGCTCTGGAGGGCCAATGGAACAAGCTTTCCCGCTGAATACTGGGCCCATCCGGAGCGCAGAGGGCCAGAGATCGTCGGGGCGGTGGTCACGTTTATCGACATTACGCAGCGCAAATTGACCGAGGCGACTCTCAAAAACGTAAACCGCAGGTTGATCGAGGCGCAGGAGCAGGAGCGCACCCGAATCGCCCGTGAGCTTCACGACGATATTGGTCAGCGTTTCGCACTAGTCACAAACGAATTGGAACAACTCCGACAAGACTCTTCGGAATTGCCCATTGAAATCCGCAACCAAATTCATGATCTGCAGAAGCAGACGTTCGAGTTGGCAACCGACATCCAATCCTTGTCGCACAAGTTGCACTCGTCCAAGCTTCAATATCTGGGCCTGGCCGCTGCTATCAGGAGCTTTTGCAAGGAATTCGGTGAGCAGCAGAAGGTGGAAGTGCACTTCGAGAGTCAAGATCTGCCGGTCCCTATACCGCCGGAGATTTCTCTGTGTCTATTTCGAGTTTTGCAGGAAGCCCTTCACAATGCGGCCAAGCACAGCGGTGTGCGGCACTTCGATGTGCAACTGTGGGAAACAGAGGATCAAGTTCGCCTTGCGGTGAGTGACCATGGGACCGGGTTTAACGCTGAAGAAGCCAAACAGAGCCGTGGGCTTGGCCTTATCAGCATGGAAGAGAGGGTGAAACTGTTGAAGGGGACGCTGTCAATTGAATCGCATGCAAAAGGCGGCACGACGATCCGCGCTCGCGTACCTCTTAGTTCGGGATCTGATTCCATTCGTTCAGCCGTGTAACGTCACCGAGATAATCTGGTTCTCAGCCTCAGAAAGGCCTCTCAAACAACCAGCTGGTATTTCTGCCAGTCGACCAGCAGCGCCCGATGGTTTACAAGGTGAGGCATCTGGCTGGACAGACTCTGACACCATGAGTCGGCCTGAGCCGTAGCGAAATCAGATGCGATGCACTCTCGCAGTCACGCTCGCGTTCCTTGCATTCGCGAGTCTAGCGTCGGCCCAAAACGACTTGATTACCTTCAAGGCCGACGCAGCCGGCGCATACATATGGGGCGAAGACAATCAACGCGGAGCCGTGTCTTCGAACGTTCGTGACCCTGTAACAGGCAACGCCATCCACAAGCTGAATCATGCAGGCATTGAAGTCAGTTCCCGCGCAGGGTTCGAGAGAGTCGGTTCGGGGAGGCCGGGTGAGTTCCTGAGTTTCACGACGACGATAGTCAACACCTCGGAGTCTGATGTTGTTGTCCGCGGGGGCAATGTCAGTGTGGATGGGCGCTTGGTTCGGCCGCTTCCTATCGTACCTTCCAAGAAGGGACTCAACCAGAAACAACGCGAACAGGTGTTGGAACTCGGGGAAATGAATTGCTTTTCGAGTGGCTTTCTTGCGAATGACGTATTTTTCTCCCCGGATGCCGTAGCGAACGATTTCGTCATTTCTCGCCAAAGAGCGCTGACGGTTTCATTTGTGACCAAAGACCCGCGCTATTACTCAATTCTTTGCTCAGTCGATGGTTGCTACCCGAAAGGGACAATTCGCTTCTCGGTTACGATCAACACCACCGAGTTTGTCTTTGTTTGGCCGGGTCGATCCATGGTTGACTGCGGTCGGTAAGCGGCACAATCGATACACACTTTCGCCGTATTCTCTGAGCGGTCGTGCTGGTCCGCTGGACTGCATCCATTCATTTGGGGTGCCGGGTGATCGATCTCGCTCATTTCCATCACCCGCATCTCAAGGGCACACTGATAGAACTGACAGTTCTCATATCGCTCCAACCCTCACATCCTATAGACAGCCCGGACGACAACCGCCGAGATCGGTAGCGGATCGTGGACGATCCTCGGTCGCAGCGGGAGTCGGACGACCCGACGGAAATTCTGATGAACTTAGAACAGCAGACGAACAATATTGCCGGCCCGAATCGCAGTACGCCGTTGCCGCTTTGGTCGAGGGTACTGAGGACGCTTGCAACCATAATTATGCGTGTGGTTCTTGTCCTCCTCACTCTGTGGGCGGTCGCGGCCCTCTACGTCGACTGTCGGATTCCCGCCCTGCGCATTCCCGTAACTCTGCTCTACCTTCTCGGCGTGATCACAGTGTTCGTCAAGTTCAGACGAACTCGTTGGGCTGCAATCGCGTACGTTCTGGGTTTTTGCGTCGTGCTCGCATGGTGGTTCACCTTGAAGCCCTCGAACGTTGGCAATTGGCAACCCAACGTTGAGCGAATAGCCTGGGCTGAAATCAGCGGAGATCGGGTCACGATTCACAATTTGCGCAACTGCAACTATCGCACCGAAACCGAGTATTCCGATTGCTGGGGGGACCGGACCATCGATCTTTCACAGATTCGGGCCGCTGACATGTTCCTGACCAACTGGGGGATTCCGTTCGTGAGTCACCCGATTATGAGCTTTCAATTCGGAGATCACGAGCACATCGCTTTCTCGATTGAGGCCCGTTACAAAGTTGGCCAGGATTACTCGACTGTTCTCGGATGTTTTCGCCAATACGAGTTGATTTTTGTCACGGCCGATGAGCGCGATGTGATTCGATTGCGCACCAACTACCGTAAAGGCGAAGAAGTCTCGATGTACCGATTTCAGGCGCCGCCGGAAGTAGCACGATCTATGTTCCTGAGCTATGTCAACTATTTGAATGCGTTGAAAGATCACCCTGATTGGTACAACGAAGTAACAAGAAACTGTACAACCACGATGGACAACCAGCTTGGTGCCGACCTCCGCAATCAGCAGCCCTGGAACTATCAGGTCCTGTTGAACGGCACCCTGGATAAGTTGCTGTACGAACGGGGAAGACTGGTCACGGGCGGGCTTCCATTTCCAGAGTTGAAGGAACGTGAGCATATTAACGCCGCGGCACGAGCTGCAAATCAGTCTCCTGATTTTTCCGCCTTGGTTCGAGCGGGGCGAGTCGGGTACTGACTAGTATTTGCGACTGAAAACGAACGAGGTCCTGATGAATCGCATTTGGGCATCTGAAAACTCTCACCGCTTCTCATATTTCCGGTCCTTGACGATCGGTCTTGCATTGCTTGCCATAATGGCGTTTCCGCTCATCGCCGTTGCCCAGGGGGGAACACAAGCGACCAAGCGGCCGACCGTCGGCGTTGCACTCGAGGGCGGTGGTGCGCTCGGTCTGGCCCACATCGGAGTGTTGAGGTGGTTTGAACAGCATCACATTCCAATTGACTATCTCTCCGGAAACAGCATGGGCGCTCTCGTCGGTGGGATGTATGCGACTGGCAAAAGCCCGGATGAACTCGAACGGCTTATCAAGCAGATTGACTGGCCACTCGTACTTGCGGGTGATACGCCCTTTGAGGACCTTCCGTTTCGCCGCAAGGAGGATGCGCGCGCCGCTCAAGACGACTTGGCCATTGGTTTTAAACACGGTGCAATGCTGCCTTCGGGATTGAGTTCAGGACATCAAATCAACATGTTGATTGACCGGGAGACTCTGGCCTATTCTTCCGTGAAATCCTTCGACGATTTGCCAATCCCCTTCCGCTGCGTTTCCACCGAGTTGATTTCAGGAAAGGCACACGTGTTTTCTAGCGGTCCTATCGGTTTTGCAATGCGGTCGTCCATGTCGCTGCCATCAATCTTCTCACCCATGCGCGATGGAGACCTCGTGTATGTGGATGGCGCCTTGGTCGACAATTTGCCCACAGATCTCGCACGAGACATGGGGCCTGACGTGGTCATTGCGATTCATCTGCAGGTCTCTCCGGCTACGGCAGACGAAATCCAATCTCTTTTCAGCGTTCTCGGCCAATCGATCACGATCGGCACCGCAAAAACTGAGATGAAAGGGATGGAGGCGGCCGACATCGTGGTCAAAGTGGACGTCCAGAAATTCACCAGCCTGGAATTCGAGAAAGCAGACGCACTCATCCAGCAGGGGATGCAGGCAGCAGAGGAGAAGGCTAAAGTCCTGCTACCTTATGCCCTCGATCAGGCTGCGTGGGACGAATACGTGGCGCGGCGGGATGCGCGCAAACGAAATGCCACGGGCATCCCGCAATTCATCAGAGTAGAAGGGACCAGCGCCGATGCAAATCAAAAGATCCAGAAATATCTTGAGCCGCTGGTGGGAAAGCCGATTGATACGCAGAAGCTGGAGAAGTATCTTACGCGTCTGACTGGAGTGGGAAGATTCGAAAGCGCTACCTATTACTTGACTGAAGCTGACGGCAAAGTCGGCCTCCTGGTTGGCGTCCGCGAAAAGAATAATGCACCCCCTGTTCTGCAGTTGGCTTTCGACGTCAATGGTACGCAGCCCGACAACGTGACGTTCGCGATGGGAGGAAGGCTGACGTTCCTCGACATCGGAGGATTTGGCTCCGAAGTGCGCATGGAATTCACGTTAGGAAACGTCTACGGAATTGGCGCCGAGTACTACAAGAGACTCAGCTCGACCTCGCGATGGTTCTTGGCCCCCCGGGCAAGTGCAAGCAGCAGCGCGGAGTGGTTGTTTGGCAACGGAGATCCGAAGGCAGACTACCGCGTAGGGAGAGCGGAGGCTGGAATGGATCTTGGCTACGCACTGAGTCGGTTCAGCGAAGTCCGTGCAGGTTACGAAATCGGTTATCTAAACGCCCATCTAAGACTGGGCACTCCGGAGTTTCCATCGGTCTCAGGCCAAGTGGGTGCTTCGCGATTTCGCTTTACGATGGATCACTTGAACAACCCAGTCATTCCGCGTCAGGGTTATTTGGAACAAGTGACCTTCCATTGGGTGGATACGAGCCCGGGATCAACGGAGGCTTTTCCAAGTCTTGAACTCACGACCGAATTATTCAAAACCGTCTCTCGGCCGGGTTCGCTTTTCCTCGTCGCTCGGGGCGGGTCAACCCTCGGCTACGAACAGACTGGCATTCCGCAATACTTCCTCGGGAGCACGTCCGGTCTGCTCGCTTATGGTCAGAACGAGGTCCGGGGAAACCAGTTCTTTCTGGGACGAGCGGGATACTTGCACAGTTTAGCCACCCTTCCACCATTCCTCGGTGGAGGCATTTACGCCGTCACAATGTTTGAAGTTGGAAAAATGTACAACGCCCCGGGCGTGAGCAAACTTCCCACTGACGGTGCGGCTGGAGTGATCGCGCAGACGGCTCTTGGACCCATCTTCGTAGGCGGCAGCGTCGGAGACACCGGACACGCGACGTGGTTCTTCTCTCTGGGCCGTGTGTTTTAGACCATCCGGTTCTTGTGAACACGAAATCGATTCTCAATGCATCCTGACCCAAGCGACATGGGCAGCGACTTTTCAGAGTCAATACGGACTACCGAGGGTCGGTCTTATTGACATTTAGGGTGGCCATCTCAAACAAGGCCAGGCTCAATGATCTCATCCATCGTTGAGACAGGGATGGGACCGATCCGCGCGGATGCGTTGGCGCTTCAACGCTTCAGCGAGTTCCTGATTCCTCTTAGCTCCATGGTCCAGTGCTCGGGAATCCGCACCATCTAGCTGTGCTCTTGCGTAAGAGAGTTTGCGCAGACTGTCAACTCTGACAGTTCTCAGAGTCTGAGTGGCACTTTAGGGTAGGGCCATAAGGAACTATTACCGGCACAAGCCGAATCGCTTTTTGATTGATGTACGAGGAGCATACTCATGATGGTACAACGACTTCTTTCAATTGCGACCGTTGGAATCTGGATCGCATGCAGCGCTGCGCAGAGTTGGGCTCAGGGCCCGGCAGACGTGTCAGTCGCAACGCAGGCACAACCAAGCGCTCAGGCGCAGCAAACCGCTGCGGCCGTATCCGACGCAGCAGCTTTGGAGAAAGCGCGGAAAGCCTCCCAAAACCCGATCGCCAGTATGATCAGCGTTCCCTTTCAGGAGAACTGGAATTTCGATATCGGCGATTCTAATCGTGTCCAGAATGTATTCGTCATTCAGCCGGTCATTCCGGTCAGCCTCGGCTCGAAGTGGAACGTGATCACGCGCTGGGTTACCCCGATCATCTACCAACCTTATGCCGTACCGCTGGAAGACGGGTCCCTGCACCAAACCGGCGCCTACGGCTTGGGAGACATGCAACCCCAGTTTTACTTCTCTCCCAAAAAACATAGTGTGGTGACCTGGGGCGCAGGGCCGATTTTTCTGGTGCCTATGGGTACCCCCTACCGCTATATGAGCCAGGGAAAATTCGCCATAGGTCCGACTTTTGTCGCCCTGGCACAGCCGAAATTTGGGACCATCGGCGTGCTTGTCAACAACATGTGGTCTGTAGCTGGTCATCAGGACAGGCCCGACGTAAACCAGTTCTACCTGCAACCGTTCCTCAATTACAACTTAAAGAAGGCATGGTATCTCTCCCTTCAAACTAGTGGCATTACGGCCAACTGGGAAAAGAGCAAGGACCGATGGGTCGTGCCGATCGGCGGTGGTCCCGGGCGCGTCTGGAAATTCGGACACCAGGCAGTGAACGTCCAGACTTTCTTTTTCGGAAACGTTGTCCATCCACCGAAGGCCTCACCTTGGGAATTCCGGATGGCTTTCACACTCTTGTTCCCGAAGCCCCGTTGAGACGAGAGAGCCGCAGAACATCGCGTGCGGTTAAAAGCGCTTGAAAGGTGATTGGCAGTGCAAGCAGGCAGCGCAGCTCCAGCGCGAGGTGCTTGCCTTATTCATAATCCAAGGAGACGTAACAATGAAAACGAGATGCAAACGAGACTACTTCGCTGCAACTCTCGCGCTTTCTGTTGTACTTGGAATGTTTTCAGTCTTGGTTATGGGAGTGAACGCCCAAGCCACACCAGGAAGACAAACCGATAGCGACAACCTTATTGCTATTGACGTGCTTCTCGAACCGAATCAGGCGATGTTAGACAAAGCCAATGCCGCCAATGCTCGCTTACGAGAAAACTACTCCGCTGGCTACGCGTTGGATGCCACACACGCGCCGCACGTCACGATGTTACAACGCTACGTGCGAGTGAAGGACCTGGACGCGGTAACGACAGCGCTCTCAAAGCTTTTCGCCACCGAACGACCTACGGAGTTGCAATTGAAGGCGAAGGGATATGAATACACGGTTTGGTCGGGCGTGGCCGTAACGATTTTTGTCGTCGAGCGCACCCCGGAGTTGATGCGCCTGCAGCAGAAGGTCAATGACACCGTGGCGCCGTTCTCGGTCAGCGGCGGAACCTCGGCGGCTTTCATTGATACTCCGAGCAACTCTGAAATCGTGGGCTACGTTGAGCAATTCGTTCCCAAGTCCAGCGGGGAGCACTATTTCCCTCACGTAACGCTGGGCGTTGCACACGAAGATTTTGTAAAGCAATTGAAAGCCGCTCCATTCGAAGCCTTTGCCTTCGCGCCAAAGGGAGTGGCCGTGTATCAACTTGGAAACTTTGGCACTGCGTCGAAGAAGCTCTGGGAATATCAGCCTCAGCCCTTAGCCTCGTGGAATGAGGGCGCGGCCAAACAATCCATTGTCGATTTCGTCAAACGGGTCACAACCGAAGGCAGTCCGGACTTCGTTCCTGAGCCGGAACGCATCGCCACCTTCGACAACGACGGAACGCTGTGGTGCGAAGAGCCGCTTCCGGTCCAGTTGTTCTTCGTACTGGACCGCGTGAAAGCGCTGGCGCCGCAGCATCCTGAGTGGCAGACCACAGAACCGTTCGCTTCGCTGCTCAAAGGCGACTTGAAAGGCGTGGCCGCCGGCGGGGAACGTGCACTCATTGATCTCGTGATGGCCACGCATGCCGGCATGACCACGGAAGAATTCGAACAGATCGTTAACGACTGGATTGCTACGGCCAAGAATCCGAAGACCGGCAGGCTCTTCACCGAAATGACTTTCCAGCCCATGCTCGAACTCCTTCAGTACCTGCGCGCGAACGGCTTCCGGACCTACATCGTTTCCGGCGGCGGCGTGGAGTTCATGCGCCCTTGGGCCCAACGCGTCTACGGCATCCCGCCGGAACAGGTTGTCGGCAGCAGCATCAAGACGAAGTTTGATATGCGCGACGGCAAGCCGGTGCTCGTGCGGCTGCCGGAACTGGACTTCAACGACAACAATGGCGGCAAGGCGGTTGGAATCAATGAGTACATCGGCCGTCGCCCCATCGCTGCGTTCGGAAATTCCACCGGCGACAAAGAGATGCTGCAATACACGCAGGCTGGCAGTGGAGCGCGCTTCGAACTATTGGTGCTGCACGATGATGCGGTGCGCGATTTCGCTTACGGTCCAGCCCGCGGTTTGCCCAGTGTCCCGCTGGTGCATTTCACGCCCGAACTGGATGAGTATGCGAAGCTGAATGGCTGGACGGTCGTCAGCACGAAGAATGACTGGAAGCATATTTACGCGTTCGACCAACTCACGCGGGACGTAGGACAAAAGTGAAGTGGTTGTCGCCGAGCGTGGCATCTTGTTTCATGCGATGCTTCAACCTCGGTTCTGATTTCGAATGATTCGACGCGCTGCATTGCTTCAAATATTCGACACGGCAGGGCGCGTGCGGGAGCGATACGAAGAATGCCTGCGGCGAGAGTCCACTCTTCCCTAATTGACGAGGCTGATGCGGTCGGACGCCCGACGGTGGTGTCGATGCGCTTCCTGCTCGGCGTCGCGTGCCTCGTAATCATATCGGCAGGTATCAAGGCTGCATCCGATATCCTCACGCTCATCCTGCTTGGCTTTCTTCTCGCTTACAGCGCACTTCCATTCGTGAAGTGGATCATGCGCAAATTCCGCCTTCGCAAGACCGTCGCGTTAGCGATCGCAATCAGCCTGTTGGGCGTGTTGGCCGTAGTCCTGCTAGTTGCGCTATTTGAGAACGTCGCCAGCGTGAAGGAAAGAATACCGCTTTATGAGGAGCACGCGCGTAACCTATACCAGCACGTAGCAGCTTTTTTGAATGCTCATAACGTCGATATCACGAGCCTATCGGCCACGAAGGAATCGACGTCCAATCAGATCCTCAAGTTGGCGGACTTGATCCTGCCAGCGGTTAGCAGTCTTTTCTCGAACGGTCTCGTGGTCGTCCTGCTCGGGGCATTCATTCTCTTGATCGTAGCGGAAGAAACGGAGAGAACGAACGTACGATCGATCTTGATGCAAGTCCAGAATGACGTAGCGCATTATGTCGGTGCCTTGGCGACGACCGGAGTTCTGACGGCACTGGCCAACTTCGTGCTGTTGTTCGTCCTGGGCGTGGATTTCCCGCTGGTTTGGGCCGTCCTGTATTTCTTTCTTAACTTCATTCCGAGCATCGGATTCCTTCTCGCTCTGGTGCCGCCGAGTTTTCTGGCGCTCCTCATGTTGGGTTGGAAAAAGGCTTTAGTGGTCGTCGGAGGGCTGCTGCTGACCCAACTGATAGCAAGTACGGCTATCAAGCCGATGTTCCTGAGAAAGCAACGCGTCGAGGTCTCGGCCGTCGAGAAAATGCTCTCCCTTTTGTGGTGGGGGTTTCTGCTTGGCCCGGTTGGCGGCATTCTCGCGATTCCATTGACTCTGGCACTGAAGAGGTTCATTCCCGATTTCTCTACGGAAGGCAGCTCTGCGACGGCGCCTTTAGCGTGACCGGGGAATCATCGGCAGGCGGTGATTGGCAGTGAGGTTCAGGCGAGACGAGAAAGAGATTGAATGAACGCTCTCGTTTGCCAAGGAATCCATTGAATTCGGTTCACTGAGAATAGAAACGGGCTCAAGCAATCTTAGAGGAGGGTGTCATGATGCGAAATCTTCTGGTGACGGTCATCCTGATCGTACTGCTCGCAGGGGTCACAGCACCCTGCTCTGCTCAAACAAATGCTGAACTACAGAACTATCTACAACAAGACGCCAAATTGAATCACGACCAGATCGCAGCCTTGGCCAACGGTGAAGCGGTGGCAAAAAATCTGGACTCCCGCAAGGCGGATGAGGTTTTCCTGTTCGGCGTGATTTTCGTCAACGCGACTCCTGAGAGCTATGTCAAGACCGCATATGACTTCGACCGCCTTCGCAAGTTGCCGAACTATCTGGCTCTCGAGAAATTCAGCAATCCACCACAACTATCCGACCTGAAGGGTTTTGAGTTAGACAGCCAAGACATAAAGGACCTCAAGGACTGTAAACCTGAGCACTGTAACATTCAGATTCCTGCTAGCTCCATTGCAGATGTTCATCAAGCTATTAATTGGTCCGATCCTGATGCGGAGCAACAAGTAGATCAAATGGCACAGAAGAAAGCCCTGGAGCAGTTGCTGACCTACCAAAAAGAAGGCAATCCAGCTCTGGGAGTCTACAACGACAAGCACGACCCCACGCAAGCTCCAGAACAGTTTAAGTACATGCTGAGCTATGCCAAGGCGCTCCCTAAAGCACTGCCGGACTATTACAACTACCTTCTCGACTATCCCAATGGCAAACCCGCCAATGTGGAAAACATGTTTTATTGGGAAAAGGTGAAGTTTGGCCTTAAACCGACGCTTCGTGTGGTGCAGGTTCTCACCATGCAGGGGAGCAATCCGCATGAACCGGCCTACGTGATCGCGGAAAAGCAAATTTATTCCAGCCACTACTTTGAGACGGCACTGGACCTTACCTATTGCATCCGCAGCGACGATCCAAAACAGCCCGGCTTTTACCTGATCATGGTCATGGGATCGGAGCAGGCGGGGCTGACCGGACTCAAGGGTTCGATCGTTCGTAAGGCCGCAGTGGGACGGTCGGTTTCTAACCTTCAAAAGTCGTTGGTGACGATTAAGAACGCTTTGGAGAAGAATCAATAGAGTCAGGCCGAAGGCGAGTTGATGCGAACGCAGTCGCGTTATTAGGGGCTTGATCGTGCAGCCTCA
>Ga0335070_10006046_pt1 | contig 14252 bp, 15 predicted proteins | sample Lox_Sample_13_FD_206722 | JGI IMG/M metagenome (GOLD analysis project Ga0335070, IMG submission 206722) | Soil microbial communities from Loxahatchee National Wildlife Refuge, Florida, United States - Lox_Sample_1.3 | ecosystem: Environmental > Terrestrial > Soil > Wetlands | place: USA... | reverse complement strand
AGACCTCGCGCCTGTACGCGGTGCTGAACAAGCGCCTGGCCGGGCGTGACTTCATCGTAGGCAAGCACTACTCGATCGCCGACATGGCGTGCTATCCGTGGATCAACCCGGAGCGGCAGGGCCAGAGCTTCGACGATTTTCCGCACGTGAAGCGCTGGCACGCCGCGATCCGCGCGCGGCCGGCGACGCAGCGCGCCTACGCGCGAGCCAAGGAAGTGAATCCGAACGCGGGGGGCATCCGGACCGAAGAGGAGCGCAGGATCCTCTTCGGCCAGGACAGGTCGGTGGTGAAGTGAAGGCCTAGTTGTTGCGCTCCGCCGCGGCTTTCTGGTCCGCGTCGATCTTCTTCATCGTATCGTTGTAATCCGTGATGGCGGAGTTGATGGCTTCCTCCTCCGACTTCATCGCGGCCTTGTGGTCGTCCACGTACTTGTTGACGCAGGTGCGGTAGCGGTCGATATCCCTCTTGAAGGACGCGCGGCGCGTCTCCGACTGCATCGCGAGGTGCCCCGGATACTCGGGCTTGGGATCGCACTGGGCCTTGGGGATATCGGCCGCCTGCGCGGGCGTAAAGTTGGCGCATGCCGCGACGGCGGCGGCCAGGATGATTCGCTTCATTGCTGCTGCCTCCTCAGGGATTTTGTGGGGCGCTAGTTTACTTCAGTCCGGCACCGGCACCGTGTAGTTCAACGCAAGGCGCCCCCCGTCGGCATACACGACCTGGCCGGTGACGTAGGAAGCCTCGTCGCTCGCGAGGAAGGCCGCGACCCGCGCGATCTCGGCCGGCTCGCCCATCCGGCCCATGGGCGTGCGCGACAGGATCTTGCGTTCCGCCTCGCGGTTGCCCAGCACGGCGGTCTTCGCGAGCTCGGTGAGGATGGTGCCCGGGCCGATCGCGTTCACGCGGATGCCGTGCGGCGCGAGGCCCACGGCCATCACCTTGGTGAGCTGGTTGATGCCGCCCTTGGAAACCACGTAGGGAACCTGGTTGGGGATCGCGAGCACGCCGTTCACGCTCGACATGTTCACGATGGCCCCGCCGCGGCCCTGCTTCACCATGCGGCGCGCCGCCGCCTGGCCGGCGAGGAAGATGCCCTTCAGGTTCACCGCGATCACGCGGTCGAAGTCCTGCTCCTCGAGGTCGAGGAATTCCGCCGCGTGCACGATGCCCGCGTTGGCGACGAGGATGTCGATGGCGCCGAAGGCCGCCACGGTCGCCTCCACCGCGCGCTCGACGTCGGCCTTCTTCGAGACGTCGCAGGCCGCGAAGGCCGCCTTGTGGCCTTTCGCCTGGAGTGCCGCCGCGGCCTTCTTCGCCCCCGCCTCGTTCACGTCGGCGAGCAGCACGCTCGCGCCGTCGGCGGCGAGCGCCTCGGCGCATGCGAAGCCGATGCCCTGTGCGGCGCCCGTGACGAGCGCTGACTTCCCGGAGAGCCTCACTGCGGCTTCACCACCTCGCCCAGCTCCGCGCAGAAGGCGTCCTCGCCGGTGGGGCAGAGGGTCTTCGCGCGCGAATACACGGCGTCGCGGTCGTCCTTGGTCGCGGCCTTCAGGTGCTGGAGCACGAAGGCCTTGTAGCCCGCGTCCTTCGCCACGGCCGCGGAAAACGTCGGCACGTTCTTCCAGTCCACGACGAGCCTCAGCAGCGCGTCGGCGAACTGGTCGCTCACGTCCCCGCCGGTGTCGCAATGGCCGAAGTCCTGCCACGACTTGTAGAGCTGCTGCCACGTCACCACCGCGTCGATCGCCTTCATGGCCCTCTGCTGGTCGGGCTTCGTGCACGGCTTGTCGGCTGCCGCCGCCCACGTGCAGGAGAACGACATGAACGCGATGGCGAAGAGCCGGGCGCGAACAAACCTCACGCGGCCTTCCCGGAGCGAACGCCCGACGGGGCGAGCCGCTCGCGCACGCGGCGCACGATGCCGGCCGCGTCGAGGCCGCAATCGGCGAGCAGCTGCGGCGCCTCGCCGTGCTCGACGAAGCGGTCGGGCAATCCCAGCATGAGCATCGGCACGGCCACGCCCGCCGCCGCGAGGGACTCCGCGACCGCCGAGCCCGCGCCACCCTGCACGACGTTGTCCTCCACCGTGACGACGAGGTCGTGCGTCGTGGCGAGGCGGTAGGCGAGGTCCGCGTCGAGCGGCTTCACGAAGCGCATGTTGGCGACGGTGGCGTTCAGCTCGCCGGCGGCCTCCAGCGCGGGGGCGAGCATCGTGCCGAACGCGAGGATCGCCACGCGCTTGCCTTCGCGCCGCACTTCCCCGCGCCCGACAGGCAGCGCCGTCATCGCGGGCTGCACGTCCACTCCGGGCCCGGTGCCGCGCGGATAGCGGACCGCGGCGGGCGAAGGCAGCGTGAAGGCGGTGTAGAGCATCTGCCGGCACTCGTTCTCGTCCGCGGGCGCCATCACCGTCATGTTCGGGATCGCGCGCAGGTAGGAGAGGTCGAAGGCGCCGTGGTGCGTCGGGCCGTCCGCGCCCACGAGGCCGCCGCGATCGAGCGCGAACACGACCGGCAGGTTCTGCAGCGCCACGTCGTGGATCAGCTGGTCGTAGGCGCGCTGCAGGAACGTGGAGTAGATCGCCACCACGGGCTTCATGCCGTCCGCCGCGAGGCCCGCGGCGAAGGTGACGGCGTGCTGCTCCGCGATGCCGACGTCGAAGTAGCGATCCGGGAAGCGCCGCGAGAACCCGACCAGCCCCGAGCCCTCGCGCATCGCCGGCGTGATGCCGATCAACCGCGAATCCGACGTGGCCATGTCGCACAGCCAGTCGCCGAACACCTGCGTATAGGTGGGGCGCGGCCGCGCGCCCGCGGCGGGCTTCGCCTTCACGATGCCGATGCCCGGGTCGAACTTGCCCGGCCCGTGGTAGGTGATGGGGTCTTCCTCGGCGTAGGCGTAGCCCTGGCCCTTGCGCGTGACGACGTGCAGGAACTGCGGCCCCTTCAGGCGCTTCACGTTCTGCAGCGTCTCGATGAGCACGTCGAGGTTGTGCCCGTCGATGGGGCCGGTGTAGTTGAACCCGAACTCCTCGAAGAGCGTCGAGGGCGTGAGCATGCCCTTGGCGTGCTCCTCGAAACGCTTGGCGAGCTCCTTCATCGGCGGCGACACCGACAGCACCTTCTCCGCCGTCTTCTTGGTGGCCGCGTAGAAGCCGCCCGACATGAGCCGCGCCAGGTAGTTGTTGAGCGCGCCCACGTTCTCCGAGATCGACATGTCGTTGTCGTTCAACACGACGATCACGTTCGCGTCGGCCTGCTTCGCGTTGTTCAGCGCCTCGAAGGCCATGCCCGCGGTCATCGCGCCGTCGCCGATCACAGCCACCACGCGATGGTCGAGCCCGAGGCGGCGCGCGGCCACCGCCATGCCGATCGCCGCGGAGATGGAAGTGGAGGAGTGCGCGGTGCCGAACGTGTCGTAGGGGCTTTCCTCGCGGCGCGGAAACCCGGCGATGCCGCCCTTCTGGCGCAGCTTCCCCATGGCCTCGCGCCGGCCGGTGAGGATCTTGTGCCCGTAGGTCTGGTGGCCCACGTCCCAGATCAGGCGGTCCTCGGGCGTGGCGAAGACGTAGTGCAGCGCGATGGTGAGCTCGACCGTGCCGAGGTTCGACGAGAGGTGGCCGCCGGTCTTCGCGACCGAATCGAGGATGAACGCACGCAGCTCGTCGGCCAGAACGGCGAGCTGGCGGCGATCCAGGCGGCGGACATCTGCCGGGTCGCCGATCGTCTCGAGGAGGGGGTAGGAGCCCATCGGAGACCCCATTCTAGCGCCGGCGCTCCACGATGAAGGCGGCGATCTCGCGCAGGCGAGTTGCCCGATCGCCGAACCCTTCGACGGCGGCCTCGGCATCCTGCAGGAGCTCGCGGGCGAATCGCTTGGCATCCGCGAGGCTCATGAGCGAGGTGTAGGTGGGCTTCTGGGCCGCCTTGTCCTTGCCCGCGGTCTTGCCGAGCGCGGCCGCATCGCCCTCCTCGTCGAGGATATCGTCGACGACCTGGAACGCGAGGCCCACGCATTTCGCATAGCGGTCGAGGTGATCCAGCTCGGCCTGCGAGAGCGCCTGGCCGCAGCGCGCGCCCATGATCACCGAGGAGCGGATCAACGCCCCGGTCTTGAGGATGTGCATGTATTCGAGCTCGGGGAGCGCCATCGGCTTGCCCACGGCATCGAGGTCGATCGCCTGCCCGCCCGCCATGCCGCGCGAGCCGCACGCGGAGGCGAAATGCTCGATCATGCCGAGCTGCGCGCCGGCCTCGTCGGCGAGCCGGTGCTGGGCGAGCAGCTGGAAGGCGAGGCTCTGCAGCGCGTCGCCCGCGAGGAGCGCGGTCGCCTCGTCGAATTCCACGTGGCAGGTGGGTTTCCCGCGCCGCAGGACGTCGTCGTCCATGCAGGGCAGGTCGTCGTGGATGAGCGAGTAGGCGTGCACCATCTCGACCGCGGCCGCCACGATCTCGAGGCGGCGCGCGTCGGCGCGCGTCACCTGCCCCGCCCCCATCACGAGCATCGCGCGCACGCGCTTGCCGCCGCCCAGCGTGGAATAGCGCATCGCATCGTGCAGGCGCGCGGGCGCGATGCGCGAAGCGGGCAGCAGCTCGCCGAGCACGACCTCCATGCGCGCGGCGACCTCGCGCGACCAGGTGTCGAAATCGGGGCCGCTCACTTCGGGTCGGGCGTGAAGTCGCGCAGCGTCTCGCCGTCGAGGATGGCGATGCGCGCCTGCGCCGCGGCGAGCCTGGACTCGCAGTACTTCACCAGCTCGGCGCCGCGCTGGTAGGCGGCCAGCGATTCCTCGAGCGGGAGCTTGCCATCCTCCATGCGGGCCACGAGCGCCTCGAGCTCCTCGAGGGCCTTCTCGAAGGAAAGCGTGGACGGGTCGGCGTTCGCGGGGGTCGGGGGCATGGGAAGGCTTGCTGGAGCCCGTAATGATAAGGGAAATTCCGGCGGAAGGTCTTGAAAAACAAGACAACTTGCCGCAAAATATGCGGTAGCACTCACGGGACGGAGCTGCAGAGTTAAAAGCTAGCTGACTCGATTAGCCCGCGTTGTTTTCATCTTCGATCGGTATTTGTTGGAGGTGCGGATAATGACGGATCTGGCGAGCCAGCGATCGCTGACACGCGCATCGCCCCATCTTCCCCTGCGGTGGTACTTCGACCCGCGCGTCGCCGAGGTCGAGCAGAAGCTTCTCTTCGACAACGGCCCGGGCTACGTCGGCCATGCGCAGATGGCGCCGAACCCCGGCGACTATCGCGTGCTCGACTGGCGCTCGAACGCCGGCTGGTCGCTCGTCAACAACGCGGGCCGCCACGACCTCGTGTCGAACGTGTGCCGGCACCGCCAGGCGATCATGCTCAAGGGCGCGGGCCAGCTGCCGGGCGGCACGATCACGTGCCCCGTGCATCGCTGGGCCTATGACGGCCAGGGAAAGCACATCGGCGCGCCCTCCTTCGCCGACATGCCGTGCCTCGACCTTCCGCGCCAGGAGCTGCAGGCCTGGAACGGGCTGCTCTTCAACGGCAAGCGCACCGTCGCGAAGGACCTCGCGCGCCTGGGCGTGGCGAAGGAGCTCGACTTCGAGGGCTACATGCTCGGCAAGGTCGACGTAGTCGAATACCCGTTCAACTGGAAGACCTTCATCGAGGTGTACCTCGAGGACTACCACGTGGCCCCGTTCCACCCGGGCCTGGGGCACTTCGTCACCTGCGACGACTTGAAGTGGGAATACGGCGATTGGTACAGCGTCCAGACCGTGGGCGTGAACCAGGCGCTCGGCAAGCCGGGCTCGGACGTGTACCGGATGTGGCACGAGCAGGTGCTCAAGTACAGGAACGGCGCGCCGCCGCCCCACGGGGCGATCTGGCTCACCTACTACCCGAACATCATGGTCGAGTGGTACCCGCACGTGCTGGTGATCTCGACCCTCTGGCCGCGCGGGCCGGAGAAGCACGTGAACGTCGTGGAGTTCTACTACCCCGAGGAGATCGTCCTCTTCGAGCCCGGGTTCATGGCCGCGCAGCAGAAGGCGTACCACGAGACCGCCCTCGAGGACGAGGAGATCTGCGTGCGCATGACCGAAGGCCGCCGCGCGCTATTGATGGACGGCCGCGAGGAGCACGGCCCCTACCAGTCCCCGATGGAAGACGGCATGGTCCACTTCCACGAGTTCATGCGGCGGGAGATCGGGCAGCACGTCTAGCGCGCCGCGGAAAGGCCGGTCAGGAGTCGTTGTCGAACTCGTGCACCACCGCCCAGAGCGTGGCGAACGTGTACTGGCTGAAATCCGCGTGCAACGCTTCGTAGTCTTCCGCGCGCTCGGGCTCCCGTTCCTTGCCCTTGCGGATCTCGAACCATCGGGCCTGGATCTTCTCGCGCACCGCGTGGGGCGGCATCGAGGGCCTGCGCAAGGAGGAAGCCGTTCCAGAGAAGAGGCGCCGCTTGAGCGTCACGTCCGCCGACGAGATGCGGAAGAGCTTCGTGAGCATGTTGGAGGTCGCGCCGTTCACGATGAAATGCTCGAGCTGGCGTGAGCGCTTGCTCAGGTAGTCGACCTGCCGCAAGCCGTGCTCGAGCGATCCGGCGTCGATCTGCACCGCGACGCGCGGCTCGGTCATCTCGGAGAGCTTCACGAGCTCCGCCGTGGACAGCGCCGCGAGCTCCTCGGCCTGCGCCTCGGTGAACCCTTCGGGCGGTGAAATCTTGTCCTGTGCCGCTTGCTGCAGCTCGCGAACGAGCTGCGCCAGCACCAGGAGCCTCAGCTGCTGGTCCCGGATGACGATCATCGTTGCCCCCCGCCGCGTTCCTGATCTTTTGCTTGCGTCTTTCGGGGCAAACTTGCTCCGCGCGCGGCGCGAAGTCAACCGGGAATTCCAATTTTCCTGGAGTGCCGGCTGAGCGCTCCCGGCGGGCATCAAAATTGCGCTTGAGCGAGCGCCCGCTTCAGTCCTCTTCGCGCTCCAGCTTGAACTGGGACGCGAGCTGGTGCTGCATCTGCGGGGGCACCGGCGCGTAGTGGCTGAACTCCATCGTGTAGGCGCCCTGCCCGCCCGTCACCGAGCGCAGGCGCGACTGGTATTCGGTCACCTCCGAGAGCGGAACCATGCCCTTGATGGACATGAGGTCTCCTCCCGTGGATTCGGTGCCCGTCACCTGGCCGCGCTTGCCGGAGATGTCGGACGTGAGGTCGCCCACGAAGCGGTCGGGCGCCGTGATCTCGATGTTCACGATGGGCTCGAGCATGATCGGCGAGGCCTTGAGGATCGCGTCGATCACCGCCTTGCGCCCGGCGGTCACGAAGGCGATCTCCTTCGAGTCCACGTCGTGGCTCTTGCCGTCGTAGACGATGACCTTCAGGTCCTCGATGGGGTAGCCCGCGACCACGCCGTGGTCGAGCGCCTGCTTCACGCCCTTCTCCACCGCGGGAATGAACACGGTGGGGATCACGCCGCCCTTCACCTCGCTCGCGAACTGGAAGCCGGTGCCGCGCGGCAACGGCTCGATCTTGAGATACACCTCGCCGAACTGCCCCGCGCCGCCGGTCTGCTTCTTGTGACGGCAATGGCCCTCGGACTTCTTCGTGACCGTCTCGCGGTAGGGAATCTTCGGCGGCTTGGTGGCCACGTCCATCTTGTACTGCGTCGAGAGCTTCTCGAGCTTGGTGCGCATGTGCAAATCGCCCAGGCCGCGCATCACCGTCTCGTGCGTGGTGGGGTGGCGCTCGATCCACAGGCACGGATCCTCGACCTCGAGCTTGTGCAGCACGTCGAAGAGCCGCTGCTCGTCGCCCTTCTTCTTCGTCTCCACCGCGATGGCATGCATCGGCGTGGGGAACTCGAGGGAGCGCAGCCGGATGTGGTCCTCGTCGTGGGAATCGTGCAGCACGGAATTGAAGTCGATCTCCTCGACCTTCGTCACCGCGCCGATGTCGCCGGGCACGAGCGAATCCACCTCGACGTATTCCTTGCCCTGCAGCTGGAAGAGGTGGCCCGCCTTGAACGCCTTCTTGCCCTCGCCGATGTAGAGCTGCGTGTCCTTGTGGATGGTGCCCTGGTGCACCCGGAAGACCGCGACCTTGCCCACGTACGGATCCATGATGATCTTGAAGACGTGCGCGAGGACGTGCTTCTTCGGATCGGGCTCGGCGTGGAATTCCTCGCCTTCGGTATCGGCCGAGCGCAGGAAGGGCGGCGGGTTGCTCTCGGAGGCGTTGGGGGCGAGGCGCGCGAGGATCTCGAGGAATTCGGGAACGCCCGCGCCGGTGCGGGCGGAGGCGAAGCACACGGGCACGAGGTGCCCCTCGCGCAGCGCCTTCTCGAAGGGCGCGTGCAGCTGCTCGGGCGAAAGCTCCTCGCCCTGCTCGAGGTAGACGGCCATCAGGTCCTCGTCCACCTCGACCACCTGGTCGATCAGGGCCGAGTGCGCGGCCTTCACCGACGAGAAATCGGAATCGCCGTCGGGATTGAAGAAGCAGTCCACGACGTCCTTGCGCCCGTGCGCGGGCAGGTTGATCGGCAGGCATTCCTTGCCGAAGACCTCCTGGATGCGCGCGAGGAGCGCGGCGAGATCGACGTTCTCCGAGTCGATCTTGTTGATGAGGATCATGCGGTCGAGCCCGCGGCGGGAGGCCGCGCGCATCATGCGCGTGGTGTTGAGCTCGATCCCGGTGGCGGCGTTGATCACGATCACCGCGAGGTCGACCCCCGCGAGCGCCGCGACGGATTGCCCGGCGAAATCCGGCATGCCGGGCGTGTCGATCAGGTGGACGTGGATGCCTTTGTAGGGGAAGTTGACGATCGAGGAGGTGAGCGAGTGGCCGTAGGTCTTTTCGAGGGGATCGAAATCGGTGACGGTGGTGCCTCTCTCGGTGCTGCCCATCGCGCCGATCACCCCGGTCTTCCACAGCAGGGCCTCGGCCAACGTCGTCTTTCCCGCCCCGCCGTGGCCCACCAGGGCCACCGTGTGGATGTTCTCGGTAGTGTATTTCGCCACGGCGAAGACTCCTCTCTGCTGCTTTGCAGCAACGCGGGGTTCGAAAGGGTATGAGCCCTAGGTTACACAAAACCGGGCGCGTGGCGCGAGGCTCGCGGCGCGAGAGGGGCTAGGCCGAGATCTCGAGCTGGACGGTGGCCATGTCGCCGGCGAGCGCCTGCGCAAACCACAGGTACGCGCGGATCGCCGAGCGCGCGTTCTCGAGCGCCTCGACCTCCGTGGCGCCGCGCGAGAAGCAGCCCGGCAGGTCCATCACGCGCGCGAAGTAGCAACCTTTCACGCGATGGATCGCGATGCGGTAGCGGGGCTGCGCGGCGGGGCCGTTCATTGCGCGAACATACGCGATGCGCTCGCCGCGCGAACACGCAAATCGCTCGCGTCGGTTCGCGATTCTCGGATGCCCGTCGCGCGAAGGCTCCCTACGATTCGCCTTACCGGCCGGGCGCGAAACCGATCCCGCCGGATCCAAAGGCAACCGCTTCAATGGAGGACACCGTGAAAGAGCTGAGCTTCGAGGAGGTGCTGCGCATCGCCGGCGGCGTCCCGGTGACCGCGGCGCTTGATGAAGTCACCTACCGCGCGCCGCAGGAAGCCGTGGGCGATGCGCCGGACCCCGCTCGCATCCTCGGCGCCGTCCTTCGCGAGTCCAAGCCCCTCTGATCCGCGCGGGCGAGGCGACGCGATTCCGGCCGCCCGCCACAAACCAGGAGAAACGCATGAAGGAGCTTCCCACCAAGGACCTGCCGGACGTTTCCGGCGGGCAGGTCACCGGCGACCCGCCGCCCTACGTGCCGGCCGGGCCGTTGCCGTATCCGCAGGTGCCCGGCGGACCGGTCGTGAGCCCGATCGAGTATCCGGATCCCCCCAGCAAGAGGCCGATGAACAGCTGAAAGGAAACACGCAAATGCAAGAGACGAAAGACACGAAGGACGCGAAGGTGAACGAGATCTCCGGCGAGCAGGCCGCGGACGTGTCCGGCGGAGCCGAGTGCTCGCCCGGGGTGACGATCACCGTCGCACCGGGGACCCAGATAACGGGCCCGAGCGTCGCGCAGGTGTACGACGATATCGTCGATGGCGCGTCGCACATCATCGAGACGGTCGCCAACGCCACGAAGGCCAGGTAGCGCCACGATTCCCGGGGCGCGGGCCCCGGGAGCACACCCCATGCCCTCGAACCCGAAGGACGTCCTCACCCAGGGAGCGGTAAAGCCCTGGCACGTGATCTTCATCGTGCTGGTGGCATATGTCGTGGGCGGCGTCGCCGCCGACAAGCTCCTGCGGGTCTTCGATTCCGGCCTCCGGCCTTACGTACGCGACGGCCTGAGCGTTTCGATAGCGGCCGTCATCATGATCGCGTACACGCTGGTAGTCCCGGAGTTTCGGCGCGTCCTCCCGATCCTCTTCCGCCGCGCCCGCGTTCCCGTCACGCGCACCGATGCCGGGTGGGCATTCGCCGTCGCACTTTGCTGGGGCTACGGACTCTATCGCGCCGGCTTTTGCTTGCCGGCCCTCCAGCTGAAGCCCGAGTGGTTCAGCGTAGTGGGGCTCAACGAAGCGATGCCCGATTTTCAGTTTCGATACCTGCTGCTACTGGCGGGCCCCGTCCTCCTTGCGCCGCTCGCGGAAGAGCTGGTGTTTCGCGGCTTCCTTCTGAATCTGTGGATCGCGCGCTGGGGCGTGTGGCCGGCGATCATCGCCTCGTCCCTATTCTTCGGCGCCATGCATTGGGAGCGAACCCTCTTCGCCGGTGTCATGGGCGTCGGTTTCGCTCTGGTGTACCTCAAGTACGACAGCCTCTGGCCGGGCATCGCGCTGCATGCCGCGTACAACCTGCTCACGTTCTACTGGCTGCTCGGCGGACTCTTCTCGATCAAGGACCGCGCGACCGTCCAGGATCCTTCCAACTGGATCCCCGAGATCGCGCTCGCGATCCTCTTCTTCCCCTTCGCCTGGCTCTTCTGGAGGCGCTTCAGGCCCGGCCGTCCCGCGGGTTAGGCGATCTCGCGATGGCAGGTTCGTTGTTCCGGCAGGAATCGGAGGAGGCGCGCTCGACCCGCTGGCTGGGGCGCGTGGTGCTGATCCGGCCCGTGTCGTTCACCTTCCTCACCGCCTGCGCCATGGCCTTCGCGCTCGCGCTGGCCTCCTTCTTCGCGCTCGGCGAGTACACGCGCAAGGCGCGCGTCACGGGCGTGCTCGCCCCCGCCGATGGCGTGGCGCGAATCCTCGCGCCGCAGCCGGGGATCGTCGAATCGGTCCTCGCGAAGGAAGGCGACTCCATCGGCAAGGACGCGCCGCTCATCGTGATCGGCGACGGCCGCGCGGGCCGCGGCCGCGAACCGGCGGGAGCGGCGATGCTGGCGAGGCTCGACGAGCGCAGGCGCGCGCTCCTTCGCCAGCGCTCGCACGCGGTGGAAGCGATGCGCGCGGAGCGCGCCTCCTATGGAATGCGCCTCTCGGGGCTCGCACGGGAGCTCGTCGCCGTCGATGCGGAGATCGCGACGCAATCGCAGCGCGCGTCGCTCGCGGCCGAAAGCGTCGGGCGCGCGCGCCGCCTGGACGACATCGGCTTCGGATCGCGCGCGGCCCTCGACCGCGAGCGAGATGCCGAGCTCGAGCAGCAATCGCGGGTGGAGCAGCTCGCGCGCACGCGCACGGCGCTCTCGAGCGAGGCGGGCGCGCTCGAGATCGAGGCCGGGGGGGCGCGCTCGCGCAACGATGCCCAGGTCGCGGCGATCGACAACCAGCTCGCGGCCCTCGAGCAGGAGCGCATCGAGCGCGACCTGCAATTCCACGCGGCCATCGTGGCGCCCGCCGCCGGCGTGGTCGCCACCGTGCTGGTCGAGCCGGGACAAATGGTCACCGCGGGAACTGCGCTCGCGACTCTCGTTCCCGCCAACTCCCGGCTCGAGGCGCTGCTCTATGCGCCATCGCGCTCGATCGGCTTCGTCCACGAGGGGCAGGACGTGCTGCTGCGCTACCTCGCCTATCCCTACCAGAAGTTCGGGATGCATCGCGCGAGCGTCGTCGCCGTCTCGAAGAACCCGATGCTGCCGGGCGAGCTGGGCTTCACCCCCATCGACGGCACGCGCGAGCCCGTCTACCGCATCAAGGCCGCGCTCGATGCGCAGGCGATCCGCGCCTACGGAAAGATCGAGCCGCTCCAGCCGGGCATGCAGGTGGAGGCCGACATCCTCCTCGACCGGCGGCGCCTCATCGAGTGGATCTTCGAGCCGCTGCTCGGGCTCGCGGGCCGCGCATGATCGAGGCGCTCGCCGGCCTGCGCCTGGGCGCCGCGCGCCGGCTGCCCGTCTTCCTGCAGACCGAAGCGGCCGAGTGCGGGCTTGCGAGCCTGGGCATGGTGGCTTGTTTCCACGGGCACCGCATCGACCTCGCGGGCATGCGGCGGCGCTTCACCGTGTCGCTCAAGGGGGCCACGCTCGCCTACCTCATGCAGGTCGCGGGACGCCTGCATCTCGCGCCGCGCCCGCTGCGCCTCGAGCTCGAGGAGCTGCCGCACCTTCGCGCGCCCTGCATCCTGCACTGGGATCTCAACCATTTCGTGGTGCTGCGCTCGGCGGATGCGCGCGGGGCGGTGGTCCACGACCCCGCCTTCGGCGTGCGGCGGCTCACGCACGAGGAAGTGTCGAAGCACTTCACCGGGATCGCGCTGGAGCTCTCGCCCACGACCGAGTTCACGGCCGCCGACGACCGCAGGCCGGTGAGGCTTCGCGACCTGATGGGTCCGGTGTCGGGCCTCAGGCGCTCGCTCGCGCAGGTCTTCGCGCTGGCGCTCGCGCTGCAGGCCATCGCCCTCGTGGCGCCGTTCTACGTGCAATGGGCGGTCGACGGCGCGGTGGTCTCCGCCGACCGCGACCTGCTCACCGTCCTGGGCCTGGGATTCCTGCTGCTCGCGCTGGTGCAGGTGTCGCTTACGGCGCTGCGATCGTGGGTGGTGATCTACCTGGGCACGACCCTGAACCTGCAATGGCTTGCCAACGTGTTCTCGCACCTGCTGAAGCTTCCCGTGAGCTGGTTCGAGAAGCGCCACCTCGGGGACGTCGTCTCGCGCTTCGGCGCCGTGAGCAACATCCAGCGCACGCTCACCTCGAGCTTCGTCGAGGCGCTGATCGACGGCGTCATGGCGGCGGCGACCTTCGCGATGATGGTCGTCTACAGCGCTTCGCTCACGGTCATCGCCGCGGCTGCGGTCGCGCTCTACGGGCTCGCCCGCTGGGGCTTCTACGACCCGCTGCGCCGCGCGACGGAGGAGCACATCGTCCACACCGCGAAGCAGCAGAGCCACTTCCTCGAGACCGTGCGCGGGGTGCAGTCGATCAAGCTCTTCGGGCGCCAGGAGGAGCGGCGCTCGCGGTGGCTCAACCTCGTGGTGGACGCGACGAACCAGGATCTCGCCACGCAGAAGCTGGGGCTCGCCTTCCGCTCGGCGAACGGGCTCGTGTTCGGCGTCGAGCGCGTGGCGATCGTTTGGCTCGGCGCATCCCTCATCCTTGACGGCGGCTTTTCCGTCGGGATGCTCTTCGCCTTCATGGCGTACAAGGACCAGTTCTCGGCGCGCGTGGCGGGCCTCGTGGACAAGGCCATCGAGCTGCGCATGCTGGGCCTGCAGGGCGAGCGGCTCGCCGACATCGTGCTCACGCCGCCCGAGGAAGAGCCGCTGTCGATGCCGGCCGATCCCATCGACGCGTCCCTCGAAGCCGCGAGCCTCTCGTTCAGGTACTCGGACATGGAGCCCTTCGTGCTCCTCAACTGCTCGTTCACGGTGGCGCCCGGCGAGTCGGTCGCCGTCGTGGGGCCTTCGGGGGGCGGCAAGACCACGCTCGTGAAGCTCATGCTCGGATTGCTCGCCCCCACCGACGGCAAGATCCTCGCCGGCGGCCTCGACATCCAGAAGCTCGGCATCGACCGCTACCGCAAGCTCGTGGGCACGGTCATGCAGGACGACCAGCTCTTCGCCGGCTCCATCGCGGACAACATCTCCTTCTTCGACCCCGTGCCCGACCAGGCGGCGATCGAGCACTTCGCGCGGCTCGCGGCCGTGCACGAGGACATCGTGGCGATGCCCATGGCGTACAACACGCTGATCGGGGACATGGGCGCCGCGCTCTCGGGCGGGCAGCGCCAGCGCATCCTGCTTGCGCGCGCCCTCTACAAGCAGCCGCGCATCCTCTTCCTCGACGAGGCCACGAGCGCCCTCGACGTGCAGAAGGAGCGCGCGGTGAACGACGCGATCCGCTCGCTCAAGC
>Ga0335070_10006045_pt1 | contig 14259 bp, 13 predicted proteins | sample Lox_Sample_13_FD_206722 | JGI IMG/M metagenome (GOLD analysis project Ga0335070, IMG submission 206722) | Soil microbial communities from Loxahatchee National Wildlife Refuge, Florida, United States - Lox_Sample_1.3 | ecosystem: Environmental > Terrestrial > Soil > Wetlands | place: USA... | reverse complement strand
TGGAGATCTCGCCCCTGTCCAAAGACCGGTCCGGTGACAATCAGCACTGAGACAATAACGAGCAGGTAACGCCATTTCCCCATGGGTTCTTGCCTCCTCTGCCGAGGCCAGGGAACCTCGGTCATCGCTCCGCCAAATGGTTCATCCCCATTCCTTCAGCTTTCCAGCGGGGGAAAAGTGTGGTCAAATAGTTTAACTGCGGTCCCGTCTCTCGTCCAGCACTGCATTGCGAGGAGCGGCGTTATGGCAGGTTCGGTTCAGACGTATCCCCTTCGGGAGGTGATCACGGTCTTCCTCAGCCACGCCGGCAAGATCCTCGTGGTGAAGCGGAGCACCAAGGTGGGCACCTACCAGGGACATTGGTCCGGCGTGAGTGGCTACCTGGAACGCACCGACCCCCTCGATCAGGCTTACACCGAGATCGCCGAGGAGGTGGGCCTGAGCAGCGATCAGGTGACACTCGTCAGGCGAGGGGCTCCGCTCGAGGTGGTGGACCACGTGCAAGGTCGAGCCTGGCGTGTTCATCCTTTCCTTTTCGCCGTCCGGGAACCGGAACAGATCAGGCTCGACTGGGAAAACACCGAGATGCGTTGGATCAACCCGAGCGAGGTCTCACGGCTCAACACCGTGCCGGGCCTGGCAGAGGTGCTCGAGCGGGTTCTGTCGACTGATGGACTGGATTGACTCCAAGATCGAAGCGATTGCCCGGGATCGGCGCCACGGCGCCGCCCAACTGGCCGGCAGGGCTGTCGAGGTGCTGGTAACCCTCTGCCGACGCAGCGGGGCCGCCACCCCTCACGGCCTCGCCCACCAGGTCATTACGGCCGCGCTCAGGGTCGCCGGAATCCGTCCGTCCATGGCGCCCATTCATAACTGGTCGCTCCTTTTCGCCCGTCGGTTCAGCGACCTCACCCGGAGCGTGTCTTCTCTGGAGGAACTGAGGCTCCGGGCAGTACACCTAGGGGAGGAGATCCGGGCCCAACAGCAAAGGCTTCTCCGGCAGCAGGTGGAGTCCGCTCGCTCCCTCCTCGCCGCCTGTAGCTCCCTGGTCACGCTCAGCTATTCGTCCACGGTGGAGGCGATCCTCCGGCAGGCACTCCCACGAGATACAACGGTGACCATCGCGGAATCTCGCCCGCTCTTGGAGGGACGTCGCCTGTTCACTCGGCTTCTCGAAAGCCACCCCTCCCTCCGCATGGTCACCGACGCCCAGCTCGGCCTCGCCGTTGCCCACGCCGACCTGGTCCTCGTGGGAGCAGACAGCATCCTCTCGGATCTGGCGGTGGTGAACAAGACCGGCACATACCTCGCCGCCCTGGTCGCCAGGGCCCACCAGCGTGGATTCTACGTGGCTGCCGACACCTTCAAGATCCAGGCGACGCTGGACTCCCACACCTGCGTCCTCGAGTCCAAGTCAGGGAAAGAGGTTTGGCCTCGCCACGCCGAATCCTGCGATAATGTTTATTTTGACATTACTCCCGGCCACCTCGTGAGCGGTTTCATCACTGAGCTGGGCATCCTGGAGGGCCCCCGTATGGTACGGGAGATTCGCAACTGGCAAGAGGTCATGGCCTCCCTGCGCCACATTCGGTGACAGAGAGTACGGCGATCCTTTCTCGGGCCTGCGGTCATCAACCGATACTGACGTCACGACGACGGCGCGGAGGCCATCCCGTCTGTCTCCACCCGGGCCGCGGGGATGAGGGTATCTGAGATCAACTGCCAGGAGGGGCTGTAGATGAGGATCCGGAATGACTCCGCCTGGGCATAGGGAAAACCGAATCTGCCATTCATATTGCGGAAGTGACGGATGGAGAAACGGGCTGACTTCCGGACGTTCACAGGCGTACCGTCGGCAGCGAGCTCCAGACGTGGCGAGGAGACGAAACGAGGTTTGCCGGAGGACGACCGGGAGGCGACAACGGCCATGGCACCCGAGGCGGGTTCGCCAGCCAGGTTAGTCAGCTTGAACTCCAGCCGAAACCCGCTGCCGCTCTCAAACAAGGTGGCTCTTGGGCTTTCGATCTTGAGCCTGAGTGTCTCGGAGTTCTTTGCCCCTTCCACCGCGGGAATGGATTCCCCGGAAGCAGAGGAGCTGCCTTGGAATCCGGACTGAGCCTCGACACCGGACATGGATGGCAAACCATCCTCCGTCGGTTTGCGCCGTTCCAGATCGTGCGACCGTGCTTCCATGCTACGAACCGCCTGCTCGAGTTGGGCAACCTGACCCTGCAGGGTTCGACGCTCTCTAGTGGTTTCAACAAAAGCGTATACCAGAACCATGGAAAGGATGACGACCAGGAGCACCACCGCCACGGCCCAAGAGATAACGCGGTGACTCAGGGTGATACTCTTCGTCTTGCCCTGCCGCCGGGAAAAGATGGTGATGACGTAGTCGTCACGCATGAAGATCCCTGTCCGCGCTCGCCTTGAGAACGGGCCACTCCTTTATCGGAGCCAACAAAAGGCCTTCATTCTCCGCCCAAACCGTCGTCTCAAACGCTGCGGCTGCTTGATCACTGGAAAGAAAGAGAGCTACATCCAGACTTCCCAAAGGCTGAGGCCTTCGTCTGTCCGGAAGGAGGGTTTGTTCACGACTTTGAAAGGTTCTCAACCGCCTCTGCGGGAGTCTTGAGTTCAAGCTGATGATTGCCCTCCTCGACTGCTGGCTTTTGCTCCAACTGCCGGTAAGGCGTCTCCACCCTCTCCAGCATCTTGCAGAAGCCGTCGAGCACTCCACCCTCGGCAATAGACATTGACTGTGCTTCGATATCGCCGGTCACCCGACCAGTTGAGGTTATCTCGAGGCGCCGGGACGCAACGACGTTACCCACGATCTGTCCGCCCACAACCACTGAGTCCGCCTGAATATCCGCCTCGATTTTGCCCTCCCGTCCGACCACCACCTCCCCTTTGGCTTCGATCCTGCCCCGCACGCTTCCCTCAACACAGAGGCTCCGCTCGGAGTGGATGAACCCTTCAAACACCGTGTTGGCCCCGATGAGGGTGTCAAGTGACAGATTACCTGCCCGTTCCTTGCGAAGAAATCTCATTCCTTCTTACCCTCTGCTCCCGCGGAGCTTGCCAAGATGGGATTCGCCTTAGCGTTGAGGATGTAGCTGGTCGGATTCACGAGGCGATCCCCCATCTTGACCGTGTAGTGGAGATGGTGCCCAGTGCTCAGTCCGGTATTGCCCATGTAGCCGATAATCTCGCCCCGTCGTACCCTATGCCCACAGTTGCAGTTAAAGGCCGACAGGTGCCCATAGAGGGTGGTGATGCCCCTGCCGTGGTCTATTTCTATATACTTGCCGTAATATTTGTCAGTCGCCTTGATGGTCACAATGCCATCTGCCGGTGCGATGATCGGTGTTCCATGAGAACTGCTGATATCCAAGCCGTTGTGGAACTCATCGAGGCCTGTGAACGGGCTCCGCCGCCAGCCGAATCCGGATGAGAACCAGTAGTTTTCTCCCAGCACCGGCACGATGCTAGGCGTACTGTCCCGCAGTGTCCGTTGATCCCTCATGGCGCCCATGAGTTCCTGGAGATCCGACTGCAGGCGATGTGCCCGCTCCAGCACCGAACCGGAACGATCATCCATGGGCAGAGTCGTGCTCGTCGCCCCCATATCCTTCGGGGCGATGTTCAGAAGGCTCGGAGAAGGTTCGCCTCCCTGGCCCTGACCGCCCACGCCGCCGCGCTTTCTATCCAAGCCGAGAAAATTTCGAATCACCTGCTCATCCTGCTGGATTCGTTCCATCGCCTGGCCGAGCGCGTCAAGTTCCGCCTTTTGTTGGAGCAGGTAGGAGTTCTGTTTCTGCAAGGTGAGATAGTCGTGATAGAGACGCCCGACAACCAAGCCTCCCACTACCACGAGCACCCAGGAGACCGCCACAATCACAATGACGGTGTAAAGGAGCGAAGGGGGGATGGAGAATAATCGAGCCCTGAACTTCGCGGAGGGCACCCACATCACCGTTATCTTGCCGCGCTTCATATCACCACCCGCCTAGAGTATCCGCAAAGGGAAGCATCCAGTACTGTCAATAACAATGAACTTTAAGGGGGAGTGCTTCCGCTCCAAGGCCGCGGAGAACTCTCGCGGCCGCCTCGGAAACTGTACATGGCGAGGGGTGGCCCCGAAACCCTCTCATGCACGATTCCCCTCCTGAAGACCGCCGGAGGGGTATGCAGACTGGCAAACCGAATGTGAATTTTCGTCCACTAATAATGAAATCCTCACATTCTGTCAAGTTCTTTTTCGTTGGAGTCGTATGCCGTCTGCGAAAAAAACGTAAACAATTATAGTATGTTATAACGGCTATCCCTGGGGGCCCGGACAATCCCTTCCCCCACCCGGCATACCCAGCCGTAGCGCTTCGCTTAGCCCTGCAAGTTCTACACCAAAGATCGTCGACGCTCCCGCCGCCCCATCCTATCCGGTTGCGGCCTAAAGGGCTTGTTGACCTTTTCCCCGTCCTGGTATACTAACAGGCACGCCTTGCACGGCGCCAGGAGGATACCATGATAAAGGGCTCTACGGACCCACGTGTGAGTATACTCAAGGATATCTCGCCACTCCTTACTTCGGTTCTCGACGCTGACAGTGTCCTCGAAATGATCATCGAATCGGTAACTCGTCTCATGGAGGCCAAGGCCAGCTCCCTCTTGCTCGTGGATAAGAGCACAAACAAGCTCTACTTTCATGTGGCAACCGGTGAAGTAAAGGACGAGGTCAAGAAATTCCAGATCAGCATGGGGCAAGGTATCGCCGGTCATGTGGCCCTCACCGGAAAGCCCCTCCTTATCGCCGATGTCTCCAGGGATAACCGTTGGGACAGGACCATCAGCGAGGCAACCGGTTTCGAGACCAGGTCCATCGCCTGCGTGCCCATCAAGCTTGGACGTGAAGTAATCGGCGTCATCGAGATCATCGACCGGGAGGATGGGAAGCCCATTCGGGAAGCCGACATGGAGATCCTGAGTCACTTCTCCGAGTTGGCCTCCCTGGCCATCGAGAGAGCCAGAGACTACGGAGACATCGTCAGCGAGAACATCTCCCTCAAGAAGGAGTTGGAATCTCGCTACGAGATCATCGGGAAAAGCAAAATTCTGGAGAAGGTTGTGGCGGACGGGGTTAAGGTGGCCAATTCCAAGACCACGACCCTGATCAGTGGCGAGAGTGGGACAGGCAAAGAACTGGTTGCCCGATTGATCCACCGAATCGGCCCCCGCCGCAAGAGGCGGCTTATGATGGTCAACTGCGCCGCCTTCACCGAGACCCTCCTGGAGTCTGAGCTCTTCGGCCACGAGAAGGGAGCCTTCACCGGCGCCATTTCGCGGAAGACCGGGGTGCTCGAGATCGCCGACGGCGGGACTCTCTTTCTCGATGAGGTGGCGGAAATGAGTCCATCCATGCAGGTCAAACTCCTCCGGGTGATTCAGGAAGGCACCTTTAGTCGGGTCGGCTCGGCAAGCCCCATGCAGGTGGACATTCGGGTAATCGCGGCAACCAACAAAGATCTCTACCAGCAGGTCCAGCAGGGGAATTTCCGCGAGGACCTCTACTATCGCCTCAATGTGGTGCACATCCACATCCCGCCCCTCAGGGAACGGCGGGAGGATATTCTGGTCCTCGCTCAGCACTTCCTGGACAAGTACAAAGCCATCCGGGGGAATCCCAACCTCAAGTTCAGCAAGGAAACCCTCGAGGTTCTGGAGACCTACCACTGGCCTGGGAACGTGCGCGAGCTCCAAAACGCCGTTGAACGGGCGGTAGTCATGGGCAGCAGCGAGGAGATCCGACCGGACGATCTCCCGTTCACCGTCAAGCCTTCCGTCTCCACGGGGGAGGAACTGGTAGGTTGCAGCCTGAAGGAAGCTCTAGACTCCTTTAAACGAAACTTCCTCCAGCGCAGTCTGGACCTCCATACGGGTAGCGTCAAAGAGACGGCAAAGACCTTGAAGGTGCAGCGCACCTATCTCTCCAGACTCATCTCGAAGTATAGCCTGGCGACAAGGCGGGGCCATTGAGCGCCCCTCTGGAAACATCTGGCCGTGGCGCCCTCGCCGAACCGCGGATCTCCGGCAGGCGGTGTGCCCCAACCCCCGGTCCCCTTGGCAGGTTGACGGTGCCCGTCACCGGGCTATAATGGCCTTTGGTGAGTCCATGATGACGATCTGGTGAGGTTTTTTTCGGGTGGCTCATGGCCGGACTGATACGAAAAGCAAGAATCGGGGATGTGCGCGAGATTCAAAAGATGCTCGCGAGCCATGCCCAGCAAGGAGAGCTCCTTCCCCGCTCGCTCAGCGAACTCTTTGATAATCTCCGGGACATCTTCGTGTATGTAGAAGACTCCCAGCCCCAGATCATGGGCACTTGCAGCATGCACATTTGCTGGGAGGATCTCGCCGAGATCCGCTCCTTGGTCGTTCGGGAGCCCTTCCGCCGTCAGGGAATCGGGAGGAGGCTGGTAGAAGCCTGCGTCTCCGAAGCTGTTACCCTCGGCCTCTATCGCATCTTCGTGCTCACCTACCAGGCGCAGTTCTTCGAGAGGTTGGGATTCCATCAGGTGGACAAGGCTACCCTGCCGCACAAGATATGGGCCGACTGTATTAAGTGTGTGAAATTCCCCGAGTGTGACGAGACCGCTCTGGTCCTTGAATTATGAAGAAGCCCCGGGTCTTATTGTGGAGTGAAAGGAAGAGATGTTTTTTCTGACGAGCCCGCTAAAGAGAATCTTCGGAACCAAGAACGATCGCGAACTGAGGCGAATGGCGCCCCTCGTGGACGAGGTGAACGCTCTGGAGCCGAAGATGCGCGCTCTGAGTGACGCCGAGCTCGCGAGCTACACCCCTCGTTTTCGCGAGCAACTCGAACGGGGTGCCATCCTGGAGGAGCTTCTCCCGGAGACCTTCGCCGTGGTCAGGGAGGCCTCGGTTCGCACTCTGGGGATGAGACCTTTCGACGTCCAGCTCATTGGCGGCATCGTGCTTCACGAGGGCAAGATTGCCGAGATGAAAACGGGCGAAGGCAAGACACTTGCCGCCACCATGCCGGTTTACTTGAACGCCCTCCTCGGTCGCGGGGTCCACGTGGTCACGGTGAACGACTACCTAGCCCGTCGTGATGCCGCGTGGATGGGCGCCATCTACAAGTTCCTGGGCCTCTCCGTTGGGGTGATTCTCCACCACCTCAACGATCGGGAGCGGCAGCTTGCTTATGGGGCCGATGTCACTTACGGGACCAATAATGAGTTCGGCTTCGACTACCTCCGGGACAACATGAAGTTCCGCCGCGAGGACTGCGTCCAGCGGGAACTCTACTACGCCATCGTCGACGAGGTGGACAGCATCCTCATTGACGAGGCCCGCACTCCCCTTATCATCTCGGGTCCCGTGGAGTACTCCATCAGGGACTATGAGAAGCTCCGCGCGCCGGTTGCAAGCCTCTTCCAACGCCAGCAGAAGCAGGCCAGCCAGCTTATCCATCAGGCCCAGAGCCTATTCGCCGCAGGGAAGGAGTACGAGGCCGGCGAGGTGCTCCTTAGGGCCCACCGGGCCGCGCCTAAGCATCCCGAGGTTCTTGAGATGGTGGAAGACGGCAGGATGCGGAAACTCCTCAAAGAGGTGGAACAGGAGTATTCCCTCGCCAAGCGCATGCCCGAGGTGGACGAATCCCTGTGCTACGTGGTGGAGGAAAAGGAGCGAAACGTCTATCCCACCGAACGGGGCAAGGACGTCATCGCTCGAAACGACCCGGGGTTCTTTGTCCTCCCGGAGCTCGAAGCGGAGTTGGAGCGAATAAGCCAGGATCCCTCTCTCGACCCTGAGGACAAGGCAAGAAAGAAGCAGCAGGTCCGCGTCGAATACGAGATGAAGCTCACCCGCAACCACGTGATCAACCAGCTCCTCAAGGCGTTTGCCTTGTTCAGCAAGGACGTGGATTACGTGGTCAAGGACGGGCAGATCCTCATCGTCGACGAGTTCACCGGCCGGCTTCTCCCGGGCCGTCGTTACAGCGACGGTCTTCACCAGGCCCTGGAGGCCAAGGAGGGAGTCAAGGTGGCCCAGGAGAACCAGACCCTGGCCACCGTGACCTTCCAGAACTACTTCCGCATGTATGACAAGCTCGCCGGCATGACCGGTACTGCGGATACCGAGGCCCCCGAGTTCGCCAAGATCTATAAGCTCGACGTGGTCGTCATCCCCACCAACAAGAAGATGATTAGAAAGGACCACCCGGATGTCATCTACAAGACGGAACGGGAGAAGTTCAAGGCGGTGGTGGAGGAGATCAAAGAGCTCGAGCACATGGGGAGGCCGGTTCTCGTCGGCACCGTCTCCATTGAAAAGTCCGAGCGCCTCAGCAAGATGCTCATCAAAGAGGGTATCAAGCATTCGGTCCTCAACGCCAAGAACCACGAGAAAGAGGCGGAGATTGTCGCCCGAGCCGGACAGAAGGGGTCGGTCACCATTTCGACCAACATGGCAGGTCGCGGTACCGATATCGTTCTCGGACATGGCGTAATCGAGATGAGCGGGCTTCACATCATCGGCACGGAACGGCACGAGGCTCGCCGGATCGACAACCAACTCCGTGGTCGGTCAGGCCGTCAGGGCGATCCAGGCTCTTCCCGCTTTTACCTCTCCCTGGAAGACGACCTCATGAGGATTTTCGCCGCGGACCGGATCGCCAGCCTCATGGACCGGGTGGGGATGGAAGAGGACGAGCCTATCGAGCACCCCCTCATTACCCGGGCCATCGAAAACGCCCAGAAGCGGGTGGAGGCGCAGAACTTCAATATTCGCAAGCAATTGCTGGAATATGACGATGTGATGAACCAACAGCGGGAGATCATCTACGAGCAACGGCGCCAGGCCTTGGAAGGGGATCTCCAGCCGGTGATCCTCGACATGATCGAGGATATCGTGGACGAGCTCGCGGACACCCATTGCGACGAGGAGACGCCGCCTGAGGACTGGAACCTCCAGGCCCTGGAGGACGCCTTCTTCAACCAGTTCTCCCTCGTCGTCTCACTGAGGGGTGCCGGCGATGACGGGTTCACCCGAGACGGGCTCCGTGAGTTTCTCCTGGACAAGGCCAACCGGGCCTATGCCGACAAGGAGAAAGAGTGGGGTACCGAGGTCATTCGCGACATCGAGCGCATGGTAACCCTCCAGACGGTGGACCACTTCTGGCGTGAGCATCTCCTTGCCATGGATCAAATGAAGGAGGGAATCGGCCTCAGAGGCTATGCCCAGGTGAATCCCCTCATCGAGTACAAACGGGAGGGCCTGGCCATCTTTCAGGAGATGATCGACCGCATCAAGCGGGACACCGTCCGCATGCTCTTCAGAATCCAAGTGGCCCGTAAAGAGGCGGAGGAGCTGGAGGCGGTCCAGCAGCAGCAACCCGTATTCCTCAGCCATGACGACGGAGGCGGCGGGGCCAAGGCGCGGCCCACCAAGCGGGCGACCAAGGTCGGGCGCAACGAACCCTGCCCCTGTGGGAGTGGCAAGAAATACAAGAGGTGCTGCGGGAGATGAGTGACAGTGCGAAGTGACACCATGGCTAACGGTACCATCCCATCTGATCTCGCCGTCCCCGGGTTCCTTGCCGGTGCCGTCGCTGCCGGCATCCGCTACCAGGGCCGCCCTGATCTCGCCCTGATCATGAGTGAGGTGCCGGCGGCGGCCGCTGGGGTCTTCACCACCAACAAGGTTCAGGCCGCCCCTGTCCTCATCAGTCGGGCCCACCTCAGCCGCGGCATCGCTCGCGCCATTGTGGTGAACAGCGGCATCGCCAACGCCTGTACCGGGGACCCAGGGTTGGAGCAGGCGCGGGTCATCGCCCGGCGGACGGCAGAGCTCGTGAACTGTGAGCCGGAAGAGGTCCTGGTGGCCTCCACCGGTGTGATCGGGAAAACCCTCCCCCTAGAGCTGGTGACGGCCCACCTTCCCGGGCTCGCGGCCGGCGCTAGCCCTGGAGGCTGGCCTGACGTGGCCCGGGCGATCATGACCACGGACACCGTGCCGAAAGTCCACGTGGTCGGAGGCCGAATTGAGAGTCGTCCCTTCACCGTCCTCGGCATCGCCAAGGGCGCCGGGATGATCTCTCCGGATATGGCAACCCTCCTCGCCTTCGTGGCGACCGATGTGGCCATCACCCCGACAGCCCTCCAGGCCCTGGTCCGGAAGGAGACCGAGCGCTCCTTCAATCGGATCACCGTGGACGGTGACACGAGCACCAACGACACCCTCTTCGTCCTCGCCAACGGCCGCGCTGGGAACCGGCCCGTCGACACTCCGAATTCACCTGCGGCCGCTGAGGTTCGTCGGGCTCTCGGCGAGGTCCTCGTCACCCTCGCCAGGAAGATCGTTGCCGATGGCGAGGGCGCCACCAAGTTCGTAGAGATCCGGGTGGTGGGCGCCGGCTCCCGGGGTGACGCCCTCCACGGAGCCCGCGTGGTCGCTAACTCCCCCCTGGTGAAAACCGCCCTCTTCGGAGAAGATGCGAACTGGGGTCGGATCCTGGCCGCCCTCGGCCGGGCGGGGATCGACTTCGACCCGAATCGGGTGACCATTCTCTTCGATGAGGTAAAAATCGTCGAGCGCGGAGTATCCCTCGGAGAGCAGGCGGAACGGCTGGCACGGGAAATCCTGAAGAAGAAGGCTCTCACCATCCTCATCGATCTCCGCCGCGGGAGAGGGGAGGACAGCGTCTTTACGTGCGACTTCAGCCTCGACTATGTGAAGATCAACGCCCACTACACGACCTAGCCCGCATTATGCACGAGACGCCGTAGTGAGATCGCGGAGATGGTCGTGCCACCGGGCTACGACAGGGGCTCGGACCTGAGGCGTACCTCTCAGTACGTCGCAAGGTTCGAGACCTGAGGAGACCCGAGGAGACCCGGAAGGACGGCCATATCAGCGGTCGCAGCAGGTGGTTCGTGCATAATGCGGGCTAATAAGACCCGCCATGATCATCGCTTGCCATCAGCCAAACTTCATGCCTTGGAGCGGCCTGTTCTTCAAGGCTCTGGTCGCAGACCAGCTTGTGCTCCTTGACGATGTGCAGTTTCCGCTGGGCGGAAGCTGGGTGAACCGAAATCGTCTCAAGAACGACCAGGGGGAACTCTGGCTCACCGTGCCCGTCTGGAAGCGAGGCCGGAGCCTGCAGCGGATCGATGCCGTAGAGATTTGCTACGACGAGGGCTGGCAGAAGAAACACCTCCTCAGTCTGGAGCACGCTTACAAGCATGCTCCCTACTGGGCTGAGCACGGGGGATTCTTTCGGGAGATCTACCGCATGAGGTGGCAGCGGCTTCTGGATTTGAACCTCGTGATCCTGGACTATCTCCGCCTCCAAGTGGGAATCGACCGACATTTCCTCCTCAGTTCGGCTTTCGCCGTCACCAGCAAGGGCTCAGAGCGTCTGGCGGACCTCTGTCGGGCCGTCGGGGCGACCGCGTATCTCACCATTCTCTCCTCGAAGAAGTACCTGAGTGAAGAGGTCTTTCACCGCTACGGCATCCAGCTCCTCTATTACACCTTGGAGCCGCCCGTCTACCCCCAGCTCTGGGGCGAGTTCCGCGCCAACCTCTCCGTCGTCGACATCCTCCTCACCTGCGGCCCCAAGTGTGCACACCTTATTAGACCGGCCGGACGCCTCCTCCCGCCTTGAAGCTCATGTTTTTGTCCTTGAAATAGACAAAGCGGTGTGATAAACAATACAGGTTTATGTGAAAGTTTCTTCCGTAGTTACGAGACCGCACACCCCCTGAACCCTTGGTGTCCCGACGTCGTCGGGATCGTCGGACCACAGGTCCGGCGGGGGGGTGGAGGCACCAACCAGAGGGAGGAGACCATGACACCCATCACTATGAAGCAGCTTCTCGAGGCCGGTGTCCACTTCGGGCACCAGACACGGCGTTGGAACCCCAAGATGAAACCTTACATCTTCGGGGCTCGCAACGGCATTTACATCATCGATCTCCAGCAAACGGTGCGCATGTTCAAGGTGGCCTACCAGTTCATCGTCGACACCGTCGCCGCCGGCGAATCGGTACTCTTCGTGGGGACCAAGAAACAGGCCATTGACGGCATCACCGAGGAATCCCAGCGCTGCGGTATGTTCCGCATCACCCATCGCTGGCTCGGCGGCATGCTCACCAACTTCCAGACCATCAAGAAAAGCATTGACCGGCTCAAGGAGCTCAAGGCCATGAAAGAGGACGGAACCATCAACCGCTTCCCGAAGAAAGAGGTGCTCCACATGGACCGGGAGCTGGTGAAGCTGGAGCGGAACCTCGGCGGCATCGCCGACCTCCAACGCTTGCCTGGCGCCCTCTTCGTGGTGGACCCGCGGCGTGAGAACATCGCGGTCGCAGAGGCCAACAAGCTGAGGATTCCCATCGTCGCCGTCGTGGATACCAACTGCGACCCCGATCCCATCGACTACGTTATTCCAGGAAACGACGACGCCATTCGCTCAATTCGCCTCTTCACCTCCAAGATCGCCGATGCCTGCCTGGAGGGCAAGCAGAGGGCCGATGAACGGTTGCAGGCGGAGGTGGACAAGTCGGTACCCGTTGCAGATCTGGAGGGTGCTACGGTAGCAACCGCAGCGGAGCGGAGCGGACCCAAGGTAGAGATCGTCAATCCCGTTGAGAGCTGAGAGCAGAGAGAAGGAGGTCCACCTTGCAGATCACCCCTGACATGGTAAAGCAACTCCGCGAGAAGACCAACGCGGGGATCATGGATTGCAAAGGAGCGCTTCAGGAAACCAAGGGCGACATGCAGAAGGCCGTCGACTACCTGCGCCAGAAGGGTCTGGTGGTAGCCCAGAAACGGGCCGGCCGGGCCATCACCGAAGGGCAGATCCAGTCCTACATCCACGCCGGCGGGAAGATCGGTGTCCTGGTCGAAGTCAACTGCGAAACCGACTTCAGTGCTAAGAGTGCGCCCTTCGGCGAGTTCGTCAAGAACCTGGCCATGCATATCGCCGCTTCGAGCCCCCTCGCCGTTCGCCGGGAGGATCTCAAGCCGGAGGTCGTGGAGCGGGAGCGCCAGATCTACCGTGCTCAGGCCCTGGACTCCGGGAAGCCCGAGAAGATCGTCGAGAAGATCCTTGAAGGCAAGCTCAACAAGTTCTACGCCGAGGTGTGTCTCCTCGAGCAGGCTTACGTCCGTGACACCGACATAACCATCGAGGACCTCCTCAACCAGCTCCGGATGCAGACCGGCGAGAACGTTCAGATCCGCCGCTTTGTCCGTTACCAGCTTGGGGAAGAGCTGGAAGGGTGATTCAAGTACGGTGAGCCGCAGGCCATGACCCAGCCCAAGTATAAGCGCATCCTCCTCAAGCTGAGCGGTGAGGCCCTCATGGGCGATGCGGCCTATGGCGTCAGCCCCCAAGCAATCGCCAGAATCGCCGAAGAGATCCGCGAGTTGGATCTCCTCGGCGTCCAGGTTGCCGTGGTCATCGGCGGCGGCAATATCTTCCGGGGGGTGGCCGCCACCGCCTACGGCATGGACCGCGGCTCGGCAGACAACATGGGCATGCTGGCCACGGTGATCAACGCCATTGCCCTCCAGGATGCCCTCGAGCGTGCCGGGGGGCAGACTCGGCTCCAGTCGGCCATTACCATGCGTCAGGTGGCGGAACCGTTTATTCGCCGCCGGGCCATCCGCCATCTGGAGAAGGGGCGGGTGGTCATCTTCGCCGCGGGAACGGGCAATCCCTACTTCACCACCGATACCGCCGCCGCCCTTCGAGCCATGGAGATCCATGCCGATGTGTTGCTCAAGGCGACCAAGGTGGACGGTGTCTACCCCGCCGATCCTATGACACATCCGGGCAACAAAAAGTTCGATCGCCTCACCTACCTAGAGGTTCTCCAGAAGCAGCTCAAGGTGATGGACGCGACCGCCATCTCCCTCGCCATGGACAATAACATGCCCATCATCGTCTTCAACCTCATGGAGCAAGGTAACATCAAGCGGGCCGTCATGGGCGAACCCGTGGGTACCCTAGTAGAAGGAGAGGCTCATGAGTGAGATGGTTGAGGAAGTTTTCGCGGAAATGATGGAGCGGATGACCAAAGCCATCGAAGCCGTAAAACGGGACTACAACCGGCTCCGTACTGGGAGAGCATCGCCATCCTTGCTAGATGGGATTCGGGTCACCTACTACGGCACACCGACCCCCCTAAATCAGATGGCCTCCCTGGCAGTGCCGGAACCTCGCCT
>Ga0335070_10006044_pt1 | contig 14260 bp, 10 predicted proteins | sample Lox_Sample_13_FD_206722 | JGI IMG/M metagenome (GOLD analysis project Ga0335070, IMG submission 206722) | Soil microbial communities from Loxahatchee National Wildlife Refuge, Florida, United States - Lox_Sample_1.3 | ecosystem: Environmental > Terrestrial > Soil > Wetlands | place: USA... | reverse complement strand
AGCGTGCCGAGGGGCGCGGCGCCGCCGGCGGGTCTCGTCACGCGCGTGGCGAGCCGCGTCCCGTCGGAGAGGGCCACCCACTCGCAGCTCGACAGGGCGCGGCAGCGCGGCGGCGGCAGCGCGAGCCAGCGCCGCGCGACGGCGCGCCAGGCACTCAAGGACGCGCGCGCTCCGGATCGAGGTTCGCGCCGATGCTGAACAGCCGCTCGAGGCTCACGCGCCGCAGCACCTCGACGTCGTCCAGGCCGTTCTTCTCCGCGACGAAGCCGAGGCCCTCGCTGACGAAGTCGGCCGCCTTGTCGATCGCGCGCGGCGTGGACGTCGCGTCGGAGAGCGGCAGGTGATCCGCGACGGCTACCCGGTTCGCGAGCGCGACGAACGCGTAGAAGGCGGCGCGGCGCTCCTCCTCCGAGAGGCGCGCGATCGCCTGGAAGACGCGGTGATCGCGTCCCGCGACCGCCGGCAGGCTCGGGATCCAGACGGGGAGAGGCCACGCGCTCCCCGCGAGCGGCCTTTCGCCGGAGGGAACCGCGGCGCGATCCGCGGGCTTGATGAAGCGGTAGATGCGCACCGCCTCGTCCCACGGCGGGAAGCCGAGATCCTCGAGGCGACCCGTGCGCCAGCGCAGCGCCCACTCCTGCGTGTCGCTCTCGAGCTCCGAGATCACGGCCTGCATCAGCCGGAAGTAGCTCCAGTAGTCCTCCTCGAAGAGCATGCGCAGCAGCTCGCCGATCGCGATGAGATCGTCGCCTTCGCGGATCGCGCGGAAGTAGAACTGGCCCTCGAGGGTCTGCGCGCCCTCGGGAGGCAGCCAGTCGTCGTCGCCGGAGGGCTTCTGGAACACCTCGATGCGCGACTTCAGGTGGAGCACGAGCAGCTCCGGATCGAGCGCGTCCACCGCGCGCCGGAAGGCGACCCGTCCGGTGGCCGCGAGCGCCCCCATCCACTCCGAGAGCACGGGCAGGTCGGGCTCGTGGCGCGACCAGGCGTCGAGGTCGATCGCCGCCTTCACCTGCTCGGGCGTGGCGAGCTCGAGGATCCACGCCGAATCCGCGAGCCCGATCGCCTTCACCGTGAAGCACAGCTCCGCCTCGGGCAGGCGCGGGATCACGCTCTCGGGCTCCGGCAGCAGGTCGAGCAGCTCGCCGCGCGCCGACAGCGGCGCGCTGCACACGAGCGCGACCTGCTGCTCGGGCGACGCGCCGCGCAGCGCCTCGACGGCGGCGCGGCGGTCGTCGCGGGCCAGCTTCAGCAGCGCGCGCGGATCCTCGAGCGCGGCGGGGCTCGAACCCATGGCGGCGCGGACGGTAGCAACACGCGCCGCGCGCGCAGGCCCCGGCCGCCTCCCGCGCGAGCGCGCGGCCGGCCCCGTCTCCCCGCTATTCTCGCCCCGTGCGACTCGAGGACATCCGCCGCGCGCTCGGCGCCCATACCGCGCAGGAGATCTCCGCGGCGGGCACGCGTCGCGCCGCGGTCGCGATGGTGCTCGCCGAGCACGAGGCGGGTCCGTCGGTGCTGCTGATCGAGCGCGCGCGCAGGGCGGGCGATCCCTGGTCCGGACACATGGCGTTCCCTGGCGGCCGCGTGGACCCCGGCGACGCTCACCCGCGCGAGGCCGCGGAGCGCGAGACCCTGGAGGAGGTCGGGCTGCCCTTGCGGGAGGCCGCGTGCATCGGGCGCCTCGACGACAAGCAGGGCAATCCCCGCACGCATCCTGCGCTCGTGATCTCGGGCTTCGTCTACGCACTGCCGGGGCCCGCGATCCTCGCGCCCAACCACGAGGTGCAAGAGGCGTTCTGGTTCCCGCTCGGCGCGCTCGCGGACCCGGCGCGCCACGTCCCCTACCGCGCCCACTCGATCGACTTCCCGGGCATCCTCGTCGGCGACCCGGAGCGCCACGTCGTCTGGGGACTCACCTACAGCTTCCTCGAGAGCTTCTTCCGCGCGATCGGCCGCCCGCTTCCGAACCGATGGACGCCCGAGCTGCACGCGCACACGCGAGGCATGGAGCGCGGCCTATAGCGGGTCCGGTGCGGGGCCCTGCTCGGGCTCGCCCGCGCGCCAGGCCGGACACGCGCGCACCGGCAGCGGCGGATAGCGCCGGAGGCGCGGATCCCGGTCGGCCGCGCGGCAACGCCAGAACGAGCTGCCGCGCCGATTGCGCTGCACGCTCGCGCTCGCGCAGCGCGCGCACAGGCCCACCTCGGCCTCGCTCGCGTCGCCGCCAGAAGGGCTCACGGCGCGGGCGCGATCTCGATCGCGGCGCCGTGGCCGCGGTCGCGCAGGCGCACGTCGACGCGCCCGTCGGCGTGTGAGAAGCCCGGGACGCCTTCTCCGCGCTCGAGGCGCTCGCCATCGACGTAGACGGCCTGGGGCGGCGGACAGGCGTGCACCGACACGCGAAGCGGTCGCTCCGCGATCGCGAAGCTGCCCTGGCGCGCTCCGATCTCGAAGCGCAGGCGCCCGCCGGCGTGGCTCCACAGCCGCAGCGCGGTCTTTGCTAGCTGCCCCTCGCGATAGGCGGTCGTCGCGCCGTCGTCCTCGACGAAGGTCTGCTGGACGTCGCCGCCGGGGAACACGTCGAACACGCACGGCTCCTCCGGCGGCTCACCGGCGTGCTCGACCGGGCTGCGGGTCGGGATCACCGAGCCGGCCCGCGCGAAGAGCGGCAGGTGCTCGAGCGGCGCCGGCACGCGCAGACGCCGCGGGCCGCGGAAGAGCGCGCCGTCGTGCCAGGCGATCCACCCGCCGGGCGGCAGGTACAGCTCCCGTTCGCGCGCGCCGCGCGTGACGACCGGCGCGACGAGCAGCGAGGGTCCGAGCAGCAGCTGGTCCTCGATCGAGGCCGACTCCGGATCCTCCGGGAACTCGTAGAAGAGCGGGCGCCACACCGGCGCGCCGCGCTCCTCGGCCTCGCGGAACAGGCCCTCGAAATAAGGGAGCAGGCGCATGCGCAGGCGCAGCGCCTCCCGGGCGATCCGCTCCACGCGCCGGCCGAAGCGCCAGGGCTCCTGGCGCCGCGCCGCCCACATGCTGTGCGTGCGCGCGAAGGGGTAGAGCGCGCCGAGCTGGATCCAGCGCGCGTAGAGCTCTGGCGTGCAGGAGCGCATGAAGCCGCCGATGTCGGCTCCGCAGAAGGCCACGCCCGAGAGCGAGAGGTTCAGCAGCATCGGGATCGACCCGCGCAGGTGCGACCAGCGGCTCGCGTTGTCCCCGGTCCACACCGCGGCGTAGCGCTGCACGCCGGTGTAGCCGGAGCGCGTCAGCAGGAACGGGCGCGGGCCGCTCGCGCCCGGCGGCGACTCGAGCGCCGCGCGCGTGGCGCGGCAGTGCTGGAGGCCATAGAGGTTGCGCACCGACTCGTGGGAGACGTCGCCCGGCGCGCCGGTCGGATCGCGCTGCACGACGTCCGACAGATCCTGCTTGCGGGTCGGGATCATCAGGCGGCCGAGGCGCAGATCGGCGGACCAGCCGGCCGGCTCGTTCATGTCGTTCCAGATGCCCGCCACGCCCGCGTCGAGGAGCGCGGCGTGCTGCTCGGCCCACCAGCGCCGCACGTCCTCGCGGTCGAAGTCCGGCAGCGCCGCCTCACCCGGCCAGACGCGCAGGCTGAACCTTCCGCCGTCGGCGCGCCGGCAGAAGACGCCGCGCGCGAGGCCGTCGCGGTAGACCGCGTAGCCGGGATCGACCTTCACGCCCGGGTCGACGATGGTGACCACGCGAAAGCCCTGCGCGGCGAGGTCCGCGAGGAGACGGCGCGGCTCCGGGAAGCGCCTCGGGTGCCAGGTGAAGACGCGATAGCCGTCCATGTAGTCGATGTCGAGGTAGAGGACGTCGGTGGGAATGCGGCGGCGGCGGATCTGCGCGGCCAGCGCGCGCAGCTCGCGCTCGCTCCGATACGACCAGCGCGACTGGTGGTGGCCGAGCGCCCAGCGCGGCGGCAGCGGCGTGCGCCCGACCCGCGCGGTGAAGCGCTCCAGCACGTCGCGCGGCGCCGGCCCCGGAAAGACCGCGACGTCGAGCCCGCCGTGCAGCGCCTCGAGTCGGATGCGGTCCGGGCGCGTCGCGGCGACATCGAACTGTGACGGCCCGAAGGACTCGAGCAGGACGCCCACCGAGCCCGCGGCGCCGCCGCGGTGCAGCAGCAGGAAGGGGATCGAGACGTACAGCGGGTCGGAGTAGTCGAGCGACTCCGGATCGCGGTTGCGCAGCAGGAAGCGCGACCCTCGCTTGTCGAGGGGGCCCGTCTTCTCGCCGAAGCCGAAACAGCGCTCGCCCGCCCCGCAGCGCACGGCGATGCGCGCGCCGCGGGGCTCGGCGAAGGCGAGCTCGCAGAGCTCCGCGATCGCGGCGCCGCGGCGGTCCTCGAGGCGGATGCACAGAGGGTCGGCGTCCACCTCGACGCGCAGCGAGCACTCGGGCGAGAGCCAGCTGAGGCCGCCGGGGCGCTCGCGCAGCTCCGACGCGCAGACGCGCCACGCGCCGCGCTCCAGCGCGAGCTCGGGGCGCGGAGGCTCGGCCGCGCCGAAGGCGCGCACCCGCAGCACGCCCTCGGCGGCGAGCTCGATCTCGGCCACGCCGCGCGACAGTTCGAGCACGAGCGCGGCTCCACCGTCGCGGTCGCGCCTCACGCGATGACCGCGCAGCGCGGCGTCGGCCGCGTAGCGCCCACCCTCCATGGATGTCAGTCTACCGGCGTGCCGACGCGACGTCCGGGCTTTTTCGCGCGCATCGCGCGCCTGATCGAGCTCGCGGAGCGCGCGCTCGAGGAGCGTGTGGCGGCGGCGCCCGATCCCGAGCAGTTCGCGCGCTACCAGGCCTTCCGCTGGGAGCCGCGCCGCGGACGCGGGCGCCTCGTGCCGATCGAGCGCCCCGACCGCTTCGAGCTCGACGACCTCGTCGGCGTCGATCGCCCGAGGGACCGCCTGGTCGCCAACACCGAGCAGTTCCTGGCGGGACTGCCGTCGAACCACGTCCTGCTCTTCGGCGAGCGCGGGACCGGCAAATCGTCGGCGGTGAAGGGCCTGCTCGCGCGCTACGCGACGCGCGGTCTGCGCGTCGTCGAGGTGCACAAGGAGGATCTCCTGCACCTGCCCGACGTGCTCGGGGCCCTGCACGGCGCGCGCGAGCGCTTCCTGATCTTCTGCGACGACCTCTCCTTCGACGCGGGCGAGACCGGCTACCGCGCGCTCAAGGCGGCGCTCGAGGGGAGCCTCGTGGCCGCGCCGCCCAACGTGCGCATCGTGGCGACCAGCAACCGGCGCCACCTGCTGCCCGAGAGCTTCGCCGACAACCGCGACGCGCGGCTCGACGAGCACGGCGACCTGCACATGGGCGAGACCGTGGACGAGAAGCTCGCGCTCTCGGATCGCTTCGGCCTCGTGCTGGGCTTCTACCCGTTCGACCAGAAGACCTACCTCGAGGTCGTCGACCACTACGCGAAGCGGGCCCGCCTCGAAGCGTCCCCCGCGCAGATCCACGCGGAAGCCCTGCGCTGGGCGCTGTCGCGCGCGAGCCGTTCGGGGCGCACCGCGAAGCAGTTCGTCGACGACTTCGCCGGGCGAGAAGCCCTGGCGCGGCGGCGAGGAGCGGGCGGCGCGTGAGCGATGGCCTCGGCCTCTCTCTGCTCGGCCTCGTCGCCGTCGTCGGACTGATCCTGCTCAACGCCTACTTCGTCGCCACCGAGTTCGCACTGGTGGCGGTGCGGCGCACGCAGGTCGAGCTGTGGGTCCGCGAGGGCAGGCGCGGCGCGCGCTCCGCCGCCCACGCGATCGAGAACCTCGACGACGCCATCGCCGCCACCCAGCTCGGCATCACGCTGGCGAGCATCGGCCTCGGCTTCGTGGGCGAGCCCGCTCTGGCGCACCTGATCCTGCCGGTGCTGGATTCCGCGGGCGTCGAGTCGCGCGCGGTGCTGCACTCGCTGGCGATCGCGCTGGCCTTCTGCCTGATCACCTTCCTGCACGTCGTCGCGGGCGAGCTCGCGCCGAAGGCGCTGGCCCTCGACCGTCCCGGCCCGGTCGCGCTCGCCTGCGCCAGACCGCTGCTCGTCTTCGGGCGCGTCTTCCGTCCGATCCTGCGGACCATGAACGGCGCGGGCAACGCGCTGGTGCGGGCGCTCGGCGTGAAGCAGCTCGGCACGCCGCACGGCGTCCACTCGCCGGAGGAGCTGTCGCTGCTGGTGTCGGAGGCGCGCGCCGCCGGGGCGATCCGGCCCTACACCGGGCGCATCCTCGGCAACGTCTTCCGCATCTCGAGCCGGACGGTTCGCGACGTCATGGTGCCGCGCGAGGAGATGCGCTCCGTCGAGCGCCGCGTCGCGCTCGACGATCTGCTCGAGCTGATGCGCGAGTCCGGCTTCACGCGGCTGCCCGTCTACGACGGCGATCCCGACCGCGTCATCGGGCTGCTGCACGCGAAGGATCTCTTCTACCTGATGGCGCACGAGCGCGTGGTGATCCTCGAGGACGCGATCCGCCCCGTCGCGACGCTGTCCCCCGACCTGCCGCTGGTGGACGCGTTGCGCCAGTTCCGCCGCGGGCGGCGTCACCTCGCCGTGGTGCGCAAGGACGGCGGGCCGCTACTCGGGATCTGCACGATCGAGGACGTGCTCGAGGCGATCGTCGGCCAGATCGAGGACGAACACGACGAGCCGACGCCGGAGGGGAGCGAGTAGGCGCGCGCCTACGAGATCAATCCGACCGCGCGCCCCACCTTCGCCAGCGCCTCGAGCGCCCGGTTGAGATGCTCGCGCGTGTGCGTCGCCATGTAGGAGGTGCGCAGCATCGCGCGCCCCTCCGGCACCGCGGGCGACACCACCGGGTTCGCGAACACGCCCTCGTCCTGGAGACGCAGAACGGTGTCGTAGGCCTTCAGATCGTCGCCGACCAGGATCGGGATGATCGGCGAAGCCGACGCGCCGGTGTCGAAGCCGAGCTTCGTCAGCTCGCGCTTCATGTACTCCGTGTTCTCCCAGAGGTGCTTGCGCCGCTCGGGCTCCCGCTCGACGATCTCGAGCGCCTTCTGCGCGGCGGCGACCGAGGCCGGCGGCGGGGCCGCCGAGAAGATCTCGGCGCGCGCGTGCAGGCGCACGTAGTCGATCACGTCGGAGGGGCCGGCCACGAAGCCGCCGACGGTGGCGAGCGACTTCGAGAAGGTGCCCATCACGAGATCGACGTCCGCCTCGCAGCCGAAGTGCTCCGCCGTGCCGCGACCGTGCTCTCCGAAGACGCCGAGCCCGTGCGCGTCGTCCACCATGAGCCGCGCGCCGAAGCGGCGCTTCAGGTCGACGATGTGCGGCAGGTCGGCGAGGTCGCCCTCCATCGAGAACACGCCGTCGACCACGACCAGCTGCGGGTGACCCTTGGAGAACTCGAGCTTCTTCTCGAGGTCGTCCATGTCGTTGTGCCGGAACTTGTACGAGCGACCGAAGCCCAGGCGGCAGCCGTCGATGATGCTCGCGTGGTCGAGGGCGTCGAGGATCGCCACGTCGGAGCGGGCGAGCAGGATGCCGAGCGCGCCGAGGTTCGCCTGGAAGCCCGTCGAGAAGGTGAGCGCAGCCTCGCGCCGCGTGAACTCGGCGAGCCGCTCCTCGAGCTCGACGTGGATGTCGAGCGTGCCGTTGAGCAGGCGTGAGCCCGCGCAGCCGGTCCCGTAGAGGGCGAGCGCGACGGCAGCCGCCTCCTTCACCTCGGGGTGGTTGGTCAGCCCCAGGTAGTTGTTCGAGCCGAGCATGATGACCTCGTGGCCGTCGAGCACGACCACGGGATCCTGAGCGGACGAGATCGCCCGGTAGAAGGGATTCCGGCTCGCCGCCCGCGCCATCTGCACGCGCGCGTCGCTGCCGCACTTGGAGAAGATGTCCAACGCTTTCTCGCCTCCTCGAGATCGGAGCCAGCGCCCTGCCCGGTGCCGTCCGCCGTCCGACGCATCGGCCGCCGCCTCACACCGGGTGAGCCTCGGCTGCGCCGAGTCTCCAGATCGCCCCGGGTCGGGGCCGTTGTCACCGTGTTGCGCTGCAGCCGATTCCGGTTTCCGGGGGGAGCTGCCGTCTCGAACCGGGGGGCGGCCCCAGGGTGGCCGCGAGGGGGCGGAGCATATCGCACGCAATCCGCGCGCTACATCCCGCCCACCCCCATGGGGAGAATCGGAAGCCGTGCGCGCCCCACTGAATCGTCCTTCAGGTCGACCCTGCCGCCGCTCGAGAAATCCGGGCTAGACTGCGAAAAACCCGACTCTCAGTCAGCGTGCTTGCCGCGTTCTTCTCCCCCAGCCGCGTTCTCTCCGGGAGATCCGATGAGAAGTCGCCAACCTGCCGCTTTCGCGGTAAGCCTGATCGCGTGCGCGCTCTGGTGCGGTCTCGCGGCCCCGCTTCGGGCGGACGAGGCCAGCGAGGCTGCGGCTCCCGCGCAGGAGACGAGCGCCGCATCGGCCGTGGCGGACGAGATGAACGCCGCGCTCCTGGCCAGCGAGCCCGCCGCGTCCGCGGCAGGCGCACCCGAAACCGGCGCACCGGATGCCGATGCGGGGGCGCCGGCGGCCGAAGCCGACTCGCCCGACGCCGCTTCGCCCGAGACCGACGAGGCCAGGACGACCGGAGCCTCGGGAACGGCGTCGACGCTCGACCATTACGACCCCCTTTACGACGAGGAGGACGCCGGGACGGCGGCCGAAGGGGTCCACGATCCGCTCGAGCCGGTGAACCGCGCCCTCTTCCGCTTCAACCGCGGCCTCGACATCGTGCTCTTCGATCCGATCACGAAGGGCTACCGCCTCCTCGTCCCGGCGCCCGCGCGCCGCAGCATCGAGCGCGCCTTCGTGAACCTGAACTCGCCCGTCGTGTTCGCGAACCTGGTCATGCAGGGCCGCGGCCGCGACGCGGCCATCGCCGTCGGGCGCTTCGTCGCCAACACGACCCTCGGCGTGGCGGGTCTCTTCGACTATGCCAACGACGTGATCGGCTGGCACCGCACCGATGCGGACTTCGGCCAGACCCTCGGCGTCTACGGCGTCACCAGCGGACCGTATCTGGTGCTGCCGGTCTTCGGCCCCTCCACGCTGCGCGACGCCTGCGGCTCGGCGGCCGATCTGGCGATGAATCCGCTGACGTACTGGTTCGCGCCGCTCCAGCTCCAGTGGACGCTGCTCTTCGGCGGCAGTCAGGGTCTATCGCACTACGAGGCGAACGCCGACGCCCTCGACGCGCTCCGCGACGCGTCGGTCGACTTCTACGCCGCGCTGCGCAGCGCGTATACGCAGTCGCGCGAAGGCGCGGTGAAGGAAGCGCGCGAGGCCCGGACGGCCCCCTAGCCCCTCAGGACTTCCCGGACGCCAGCTTCGCGATCTTCTCGTTCAGCGCCGTGATCAGCGCTCCGAAGTTCTCGCGCTTCACGATCCCGGCGAACTCGCTGCGCCGCAGCGCCAGCTCGCTCACGGTGCCGTCGAGATAGACGTCGATGATCTGCCAGCCGGCCGGAGTGAGGTGCATGCGGTAGTTGAGCTCGACGTTCTCGTCCGTCGGATCGATCAGCTTGCTGCGCACGATGCGGGTATCCATGCGCGCCGGCTCCTCGCCCAGCGTCTCGAAGCTCTGCCCCTTCCAGCCGTTGAACTGACCGGCGTAGTTGGCAACCATGAACCCGAGGAAGGCCTCCAGGTAGCGCGCGCGCTCGGCATCGGTCGCGCGCTTCCAGTACGGGCCGACCGACTTCTCGGCCATGAACGGCACGTCGAAGTAGCGCGGGATCACGGGGCGCAGCTTCGCGGCCCGGCCTTCGTAGCCGAGGGACGCGGCGTTCTTCATGACGTCGAGCAGCACGGCGTGCAGCGCATCGATGGCCTGCACGGGGGTCGGCTGCGGATCGGCGGGCGCGCCGTAGCCGAGACATACCACGGCGACGGCAACCGCGACGGCGCAAACCCTGCTCAGCTTCCTCATGGACGGCCCTCGCTCCTGCGCCCCGTCTGCGCTCGCAGGCAGCGTCCGGGTTGCGCGAATTCTGGGTCGATGCGCTCGCTTCGATGCGCCGGGATCCGAGGATCGAAGCCGCCGGACCCGAGGGGGAAACGCGGAAGCCAAGTCTAGCGAAGCGCCGCGATCCGCCATGCCGCAGATGACGGAGACGAGACCCGCGGGGCCGCCCCTCCTGTCTCCCACGGCAACCGAGTCTGCTAAATGATCGCGGTCGCACGCGTCCCCTGAAGCGGGCGCGGTGTCACTCGAAGGCTGACCCCCGTGCAGGAACGGCTCGAAGAGAGGATCGGCGACGCGCTCGCCGCGCTGGTCGGGTGGGTGCAGCGCCGGCCCATCCTCGTGATCGCCCTCTACGTGCTCGCCATGGCGGGCTCGGTGATCTACGCGGCCCGTCACCTCGACATCAAGGGCGACCCGGACTCGCTCTTCGCGACCGACATCCCGTTCAAGGTCGCGGAGCGACACTACTACGAGGCGTTCCCGGGCCAGTTCGAGAACCTGTTCGTCGTCGTCGACGGCGTGACCCCCGAGCGCGCAGGCGCGGCCGCGGGCGCGCTGGCGAAGCGCCTGCGCGAGAACCACCGGGACTTCCACCAGGTCTTCCTGCCCGGCGGCGGCGAGTTCTTCGAGCGCAACGCCTTCCTGTATCTCGACACCAAGGACCTCGAGGACCTCGCGGTCCGGCTCGCCGAGGCGCAGCCCTACCTCGCGGACCTCTCGCGCGACGGCTCGCTCCGCAACCTCGCCTCGATCCTGGCGCGGGGAGCGCGGGCCGTGCGCGAGGGTGACGTCTCGGGCGAGCAGCTGGCGACCATGTACGGGCGGGTCGCCGAGGCGCTCGCCGCGCGGCGCGAGGGTCGCCCCTACCATCTCTCGTGGGCCGAGGTGCTGGCCTCGCGCGAGCTCGGCGGCGATCCGCAGCGCCGCGTCCTGATGGTGCAGCCGGTGCTGGACGTCGGCGACCTCCAGCCCGCGCGCGGCGCGATCCTGGCCATCCGCCACGCGGCGCAGGATCTCGGCTACGACGAGGCCTCGGACGTCCGCGTGCGCATCACCGGCGACTCCGCGCTCTCGTACGAGGAGATGGAGGTCGTCAAGACCCAGGCTGCCCTCTCGGGCATCAGCTCGCTGGTGCTGGTGGGCGTTCTGCTGGCACTCGGACTGCGCTCCGCGCGCATGGTGCTCGCGACGCTCGCCACGCTGGTCGTCGGGCTCGTGCTGACCGTCGGCTTCACCGCCGTCGCGATCGGCCACTACAACATGATCTCGGCGGCCTTCGCCGTGCTCTACATCGGGCTCGGCGTGGAGTTCGCGATCCACCTGCTGATGCGCTTCCAGGAGATGCTCGCGGCGGGTGGACGTCCGGAGTACGCGCTGCGCGAGACGGCGCGAGACGTCGGCACCTCGCTCGTGCTCTCCGCGACCACGACGGCGATCGGCTTCTTCGCCTTCGTGCCGACCGAGTTCGTCGGCGTCGGGGAGCTCGGCGTGATCTCGGGCGCGGGCACGCTGATCGGCCTGCTCTGCACGCTCACGCTGCTGCCGGCGCTGCTGGCGCTCTCGTCGAAGCCGGAGGCCGCCGGGACGTTCGACGGCGCGGTCTGGACCACGCGTCTCATCGACGTGCCGGTGCGCTACCCGCGCGCCGTTCGCGTCGGTGCGCTCCTGCTCGGCATCGGCTCGGTGCTGCTGCTGCCGCGCGCCCGCTTCGACAACAATCCGCTGAACGTGCGCGACCCGAAGAGCGAGTCGGTGCGCGCGCTCTCGGATCTGCTCGAGCACGGCGCGGGTTCCCCGTGGAGCCTCAATGCGGTGACGCCGGATCTCGCGAGCGCACAGGCCCTGGCGGAGCGTCTGCGCGCGCTGCCGGAGGTCGGCCGGGTCGTCACCGTCTCGGACTTCGTGCCCGACGACCAGGAAGAGAAGCTCGACATCATCGGGGACATCTCGCTGTTCCTCGGGCCGATGACGCGGGCCGAGGGACCTGCGCGGGCGGGGGTCGGGGAGCGCGTCGAAGCGCTGCGCCACCTCGACACCGAGCTGGGCTATCTGCTGCGGACGAATCCGGACCCCGCGCTCGCCGAGAGCGTCAGCGCGCTCGCCCTCGAGCTCGATGCCTATCTGGCGTCGCTGCCTCCCGGCGAAGCGGCCGGCGCCTCACTCGATGCGCTCCAGGCGAGCCTGCTGGGCAGCCTCCCCGAGCAGCTCCGCGTGCTCGATGCGGCGCTCACCGCCGGTCATGTGACCCTCCAGAACCTGCCGGAGGCGCTGGTCGACCAGATGGTGGGCGAGGGCGGACAGATCCGCGTGCAGATCTTCCCGCGCGACGATCTGTCCAACCACAGCTCGCTGGCGGGCTTCGTCGACGCGGTGCACGCGGCGGTTCCGGAGGTCGCGATCACCGGAAGCGCCTCGGAGATCGTGGAGAGCGGCCGCAGCGTGGTCCGCTCGCTGCAGGAGGCGCTGCTGCTCGCGCTCGTGGCGATCACCGTGATCCTGCTGCTCATCTCGGGCGGGCGGGTGACGGAGACGGCGCTCGTGCTGATCCCGCTCGGGCTCGCGGCGGTCTTCACCGCGGCGACCGCCATCCTGCTGGGCGTGCCCTTCAACTTCGCCGACGTGATCGTGCTGCCGCTGCTGCTCGGCATGGGCGTCGACTCGGGAGTGCATCTCGTCCACCGCGCGCGCAGCACCGGCGAGCTCGGGATCGACCTGCTCGGCACGAGCACCGCGCGCGCCGTGGCGCTCAGCGGGATCAACACCGTCGCGAGCTTCGGGACGCTGGGCTTCTCGACGCACCGGGGTCTCGCGACGCTCGGGCAGCTGCTCACGCTCGGCGTGGGCTTCACGATGCTCACGACCCTGGTCGTGTTGCCCGCGTTGATCCCCGCGCGCTGGAGCCGAGGCGCGGCGCCCGCGCTGGCTCCCGAGGCTTCTCCGAAGAGCTGAGCCGGCTCAGCCGCTCAGCACGAATTCACAGACCGCGTCGCGGAAGCCTTCCGGGTTGTCGGTCATCACCGAGTGCCCGGCCCGCGGCACGATCGCGAGTCGACCCTCTCGCAGGACCTCGTCGACCATGCGATCGGCGACCTCCGGCGACAGGATGTCGGAGGCCGCGCCGCGCACGACGAGCGTCGCGCAGGGAATCTTCGCGAGCGCGTCCCACTGCGCCTGCGTCTGCTCCCGCTCGCGCGCTTCGGCCTCCTGCGGCGACTCGCCCGAGAAGAACGCCCCGCGCAGCGCCGGATCCATCTTCAGCTCGAAGCGACCGTCGTCGCGGCGGCGCAGACCGTGCTGCGCCATGCGCGCCAGCACCTCGGCCCGCGCGGCCGGATACGCCAGCGAGACCTCGCGCGCGTACTCCGCGACCGAGGCATACACGGGCTGCGGCTTCGACTCGACGTCCTGGCGGATGCGCATCCTGCCCCGCGCGTCGACCTCGGGGCCCACGTCGACGAGCACGAGGCCCGCCATGCGCTCGGGATGGCGTCCCGCGAAGAGCGTGGCGATGCGGCCGCCGAGCGAGTGGCCGACGAGCACGAGCCGCGCGACGCCGAGCTCTTCGAGCGCGCATTCGACGTCGGCCACCATCGCGTCGTGCTCGTAGCGGCGCTCGGGGTCCCAGGCCGAGTCGCCGTGGCCGCGGTGGTCGAGGGCGAGCGTGCGGTAGTAGGGCGCGACGCTCGGAGCGAAGTCGTCCCAGATGTGCGCGTCGTTGCCGAAGCCGTGCAGCATGAGCAGCGGCACGCCTTGCTGGCTCCACTCGAGCAGATGGAGCGGCTGGCCGTGGGCGCCGCGCAGGGTCCGCGAGACGGGCTGCATGGGCGCGGAGCTTAGCTCGGCTCCGCTGGTGCTACGTTGGCCGCGTGACGGCTCCCGCGAAGGTGATCGAAGCGCTCGACCGGCGCTTCGATGCGACCGTGGAGGAGCTCGCGGCGCTGGCGAAGATCCCCGGCGTGTCGGCGCCCGGCTTCGATCCGGCCGAGCTCGAGCGCTCGGCGTCCGCGGTCGCAACGCTGCTCGAGGAAGCGGGCCTCGAGCGCGTCGAGATCCTGCGGGTGCCTGACGCCCACCCGTACGTGGTGGGCGAGTGGCTGCAGGCGGGCAGCGGCGCGCCGACCGCGCTCGTCTACGCGCACCACGACGTCCAGCCGCCGGGACGCCTGGAGCGCTGGCAGACCCCCGCCTTCGAGCCGACGCGCCGGGCCGACGGACGCCTCTACGGGCGCGGCGTCGTCGACGACAAGGCGGGCATCCTGCTGCACGCCGCCGCGCTGCGCGCCTGGC